>Ga0105048_10014601_pt1 | contig 12226 bp, 11 predicted proteins | sample MAT05_FD_78382 | JGI IMG/M metagenome (GOLD analysis project Ga0105048, IMG submission 78382) | Freshwater microbial communities from Lake Fryxell liftoff mats and glacier meltwater in Antarctica - MAT-05 | ecosystem: Environmental > Aquatic > Freshwater > Ice > Liftoff microbial mat | place... | reverse complement strand
GCGGCGGCGCTCGGCGCGCGCGGCCTCTGGTTCCTGGATTTTGTCGATCCGTGGATGGAGATTGGCGGTGAGGCGCTGGCAATCGACGCCGCGCCGGGCGTGTTCTGCGCCGCGCTGGCCGAACGGATCGGGGCGCTGCGGCCCGACATCATCGTGACGCACGGGTCCAACGGGGAGTACGGCCACCCTCAGCACGTGTACACACACCGCGCGGTGCTGGCCGCAATTGGCACACTGGCTCCCTGGAAACCTGCCGAATTGCTGACCTGGTGCGCCAATACCGGCGACGCCGAGCCGGATCGCGTCATCAATCAGGATGACGCGGCGGATATCGCGCTCGACGTGACGCCCTGGTTCGAGCAGAAGCTTGGGGCGGCGGCGGCGCACGTCAGCCAGCACGCCATGTTCCTGCGGAACAACAGCGCCTCTGCGCTGGCCAACACGATGCGGCGGCACGAGTCGTTCAAACGCTGGCCGCTCGACCGGTTCCCGACTGTTGACGAGGTGGTCCGGCCCGATGGTCGCGAGGTCGATACCTGGCGGTAAGGCCTCACTGCATTCGTCAGGCAACGGTGAGACACGCGCCACGCTACCGCTGGCTGTGCACGGCAGGACGGACGCCCAAGACGGCCGGGCAGTACCATTCACGCTGCAACCTTGCCTGCGTTCCGTCCATCCCGTCGGGGTGGCGGGCCGGGCAGACTGGTCCGCCCATGATTTCAGATGTTGGAGGGGCAGCAGATGCCTCGCTTTGCCGTGTACGAGAGTCCGTTTCAGGTGACGCTAAAGGGGGTGGCCGCCGGACTCGTCGGCACGTTGGCGATGACCGGCGCGCTCCAGGCCATCGCGCGCCTGGTCGTGCGACAGCCCGCCGAGCCTGACGAGCAGGAGACAGCAGCCGCCGAACTGACCGCTCTCGACTCCTTCCCGCCGATGCCGCCGACCGAGCAGGTTGCGGAACGGCTCGCCAATCAGGTGTTCGGCACGGAACTGTCGTTGGAAACCCGGCAGCGGCTGGGCATGGGGATCCATTGGGCCTACGGCGCGTGCTGGGGGGCACTGTCGGCACAACTGCAACTGACGCTGCGTCCGCCGGCCATCCCGTACGGCGTGGCCCTTGGGGTCGCCGTCTGGGCGGTCGGACCAGCCCGACTGGTGCCGGCCCTCGGCCTCTACGAGCGGCCAGCGTCGTCGGGTATCGTGCGGCGGCTGATCGCCGTGAGTCTGCACGTCGTCTATGGCGTCGTGACGGCCTTGACGCTTGAACGATTGAGCGTCAGCCGGTGAGCACGCCGGCGGGGGCGGCATCAGCGCGGCCTGGCTACGGTTGGGTCTGGCCGGTGGCTAGCGTCCTCTTGCGGCCGGCCACCCTCGTCACGTTCGGCCTGGTGGTCGGGGCGCTGCTGCCGATGAGCCTGCTCACGACGGGCGTCTCGTTCTGCCCGTTCAAGGTCGCCACCGGCCTGCCCTGTCCTGGCTGCGGCATGACGCGGGCCGCCATCGCGCTGCTGCATGGCGACCCGGCCACGTCGCTCTTCTTCCACCCGCTGGCGGTGCCGTTGGTGGCGGCGGCCGTCGTCATCGGGCTGGTGGACGGCTGGTACTGGTGGCGGAGTCGCAAGCCGGGGGCCCCACCAGCGCCACCTTCCTGGCTCATCGAGCGGGTGATGCTGTCGCCCGCGCCGTGGGTCGCCATCGCCGTGCTGGTGGTGGTCTGGTTGGTGCGGCTGCCGCTGTTCGTGCTGGGGAACTGGGTCTACTAGCCGGACGGTCCAGCAGCTAGGCAGTCAGGCCAGCGGCAGCGTAGCGACGAGTTCGAACGCGGCCTAATCCGCGCACGCCAGCGTCCACGGCCACCCCGATCAGCACCATGTTGAGGGCGACCAACGGTACGTAGTAGTGCGACGAGTCGAAGCCGAGATTGGCGGTGACGACGGCGTATGTCGCGCCAGTCCAGCAGAGGAACAATACCGCCGGCCCCGGCACCCGCCGCCGCACCTCCCGAGCACTACGCCTGATGGTGACGGCCAGCCCCGCGACCACCAGCAGCACGTCGGGCGCGAGGGGCGCGTCGCCATGCGGCGTGGCATTGGTGTCGAACACGCGCAGGCCGACCCGTCGGACGCGGTCGCTCAGCGCCTCGGGCACGGCCTGTCTGACAAAGATCATCCGCTGAAAGGCCATCTCGTCCTGGCGGTGCTGCACCAGGAGGACGATCCGCTCGGTTGGCCGCTGGTATAGCAGCGGATTGACGGCCACGAACAGGATGCTGGCGGCGATCCCGACATCCACCCAGTAGCGGAAGCCCGCAGTTCGCCTGGTGGCGGCCAGCGCGAAGCCCTGCTGCATCAAGACGAAGATGCCTAGCCCGAGTGCCCCAAGCGCGCCGTTGAGCTTCGTCGCGGCGGCCAGCGCCAACGCCGCCCCAAGTGCTAGCGGCTGCCAACTCGTGATGCCCGGCCGAACGACGCGCGGCAGTGTCCAGAGGGCGAGCCACAACGCCAGCAGCCCAAACGTGGCGACGATGGACTCGGCGAGAGCGCGCGTCCAGGCCGTACTGAGCAGGGGATTGACGAGCGCCAGCGCAACAGCGACCAGGCCGGCGATGGTACCACCCAACTGCCGTGCCACCGCGTAGAGCAGCGTCATGGCCGTCACCGCGAACACAAACGTCACCCGGCGGGCGTCGGCCAACAGTCTCGGCCCCGGCACGTTGCCTTCCCGGTCATTGTACGCGCGGGGTTGGAGGCTGTCATACCGCCCATTGAGCTGGTCCGGCTGCCAACCTTGGAGCCACAGCCCAAAGCCGATGATGTAGCGGGCGAGCGGCGGATGCGTCAGCACGATGTAGTTCGGCTGCCAGGCGGGGCCGAACAGATCGCCGTCCAGGACCGTGATCCAGAAGTAGCGGCTGGTGGCGATCCATCGACTTTCGTCTATTGAGAAGACTTGTGTGTCCGCTGGTCCCCGCAGCGCCAGGGCGGTCGTTACGACGACGAGAACCAGCAGCAGGAACTCGCGGCTGAGTCGCCGCCAACGGGCCGCATCAGCGGGCGGTCCAGCCTGACACAGGGGCGAAGCCGGCCGTGACGCCGATGTGATGTCGGAGGGATTGACGGCGGTTCGCCAATACACGAACATACGTTCAGATCAAACGTTCGACAGTGACGGCGAACCGCGATCATGACGTAATGGCACAGACTCTGCGATGTGTCCGGGGTGACAGTTTCCACGCAGAAACGGGCGTACGCTTGGTGGGCAGCCGGCGCGCAGCCTGCGAGCCACCGGCGTACCGGCAGCAAGAATGAGGCGATGGGGGACGATCATGGTGGTTGACGAGATGGGGACGATCTGGCTCTCGGATCCGTGGCTGACGGCGGTTTTCGTAGCGGTGGCCGTCGGGCTGATGGTCTGGTGCCATCGCTGGCTTGAGACAGGTACAGTGCCGCTGGTGCACCGCGCCCTCCGTTCCCAACGGGCGAACAGGCTACGAGTGACGCGCAGCCGTGGCCTCCCACAGCAGGCCACGGCCACACGCCACATCGCGCCGCTGCTTAGCTTCCGACCAGAGCGCACGGCCTCGGCCCGCTCGCGCCCCCTGAACAAGTTGCCGCGTTCCGCGTGACGTCGGCAGCGCGCGACGCAGCGGGCCATGGGCGACCTCGCGCTCAGTTGCCGAATGGGACGGTCGTCGGACCGTCCCCGACGCTCAGTGGCAGGATCTCCACCGAGACGAAGCGGGCTGGGCGGGCCGGCTTGTTCTCCAACAGGAATGGCTCACGGCCACTCTCGTAGAAGTAGCCGTCGGTGCCGTAGGTATCGGAGCTATTGTTCCAATCCTTCCGGACTGTAGCAGTCCCCTCCTGCACGAAGTAGATGGCCGGTCCGAGCCGCGTATGAATTTCGGTCTTCGCCTTTGGGCCGAACGCCATGTCCGTGACGCGGAGCATCAGCGGGCCAGCGGGCAGGTCACGTAGGGGCACCTGCACGTACGGACCCGACCGCACCTCGCCCTCGTTATGGCGGCCTTCGCTGGTGAACCGCTGTTGCCCGTCGAAGCCACGACTCGCCGTCAGGATGTCAAACATCAGCACGCGGTTTGCCTCAGTGCCGTCGTTCTGGGCTCGGTGCAGCGGCTGAAGCCCCTCAAAGTACGCTTGGCCCGTCCGATACGTTGCCGATGTACCACCTTCGAGGTCTTCGATGGTGATGGTGCCGCGCACAACGAGGTGCACGCCCACACCAATCTGGCGATGCTCGAAGATCTTTGCCCCCGGCTCCATTTCCAGTTCCGTGACCCGGAAGACGTGGGGCGCGCCCGGCGGCATCGGATCCAGACGCTGCTGGAGCGGCACGTGCAGACGAATGTCCTTGCCCCAGACACTGGCGGCAGCTGGTCGGTCAGGTAGTGGCGGCACCTCGCGCTGGTTGGTTGCACCGGGCGCAGCGTGGGTTGTCGCGGCTGTGGCGGTGTCGCTGCCGCCGAGCTTTGGCAGCAACATGATCACAGCCAGGATGGCGACGGCGATGCCGATTGACGCCAGCATGCTGAGTCTCGTCGAGCGGGGGGTGGGAAGCAGTGGGGCGCTCATGGCGTGGCTCTCATGGGGTGGCGGCTCCTGTGGATGGTGCTACCGCTGATTGCGGGTGATGACGCTGTTACGCAGCAGTCCGATGCCCTCGATCTCGCACTCGACGACATCGCCGTGCATCAAGAACTCGGGCGGCTTGCGGGCGAACCCAACGCCGTGTGGAGTCCCAGTCAGGATGAGGTCGCCCGGCTGGAGGGTCAGACCCTCCGACAGCGACGCGATGGTCGTCGGGATGTCGAAGATCAGTTCGCGCGTGTTCGACCGTTGCTTCTCGACGCCATTGACCCGCAGCATGATCTCGCGCGCGCCAGGGTCGGTGAACTCATCGGCGGTGACGATGCACGGCCCGAGCGGGCAGAACGTATCGAAGCTCTTGCCTTTGAAGAACTGACCGCCGTGCCGAAACTGCACGTCGCGGGCGGAGATATCGTTGGCGACGGTGTAGCCGAAGATGTGGTCGAAGGCCGATTCCTTCGGGATGTCCCGGCCGCCCGGCCCGATCACGACGGCCAACTCAACTTCCCAGTCGGCTTGCTCGGTCAGCGCGGCGTCGATCTCGATGGCGGCATCAGGGCCGACCACTGTCGCTGGTGTCTTGGTGAAGAACATGGGGAACGGCGGGTCTTCCGTGCGGGTGGCGAACAACGACGCGCCCTCGGCAGCGTGGGCGCGGTAGTTCAGGCCGAGGCACATCAAGTTGCGGGCCGGGCGCGGGATCGGGGCCAGGAGCGTTATTCCGGCCAACGCGAGTCCATCGGACGGGCCAGCACCGGCGACGAGCGTTCGAGCGAGCGCCAGCGCGTCCGGCCCGGCCTCAATCAGGCCGAGCACGCTATCTGGCAGCCTGCCCTGCGATGCCGTCCCCAGGTCAACGACGCGATCATTGACGAGCGCGCCTGCCCGGGCATTGCCGTCACCAGCGCGATAGGTCACGAGGCGCATCTATCTGTCCCCTTTGCCGCTCGGCCCGGCGCAGCGTGGTGCCGTCCCGTCCAGGTCGGACAGCGTGCCCGGCTGCCGGCCGGCTCACCGGTCGCTGCTGGCCTGTTCACGCGAACCTAGCAGCATCGGCATGATGGCGCGCACGCGGGCGACAACCTCCGGCATCACGGCCAGCACCCGCTCAACGTCTTCGTCACTGGTGGCGCTGCCAGTCGTCAGCCGCACGCTGCCACGCGCCAGACTGTCGCTCAGCCCCAGCGCCCGGAGGACGTGGGACACTTCAAGGGTGCCAGACGTGCAGGCCGACCCGCTCGATGCGCACACATCGTACTGGTCAAGGTCCATCAAGATCGACTCGCCGTCCGTATCCGCGAACACGAAACTGGCGCTATTCGGCAGGCGCCTGGTCGGGTGGCCGGTCAGGCTGGCCCCGGGGATGGCCGCAAGCATGCCGTCAATCAGGCGGTCACGCAGGCGCTGGTCGTGCTCATTGCGGCTGGCTCGCTCCTGTTCGGCAAGTCGCAGCGCCTCCGCCATGCCGACGATGGCAGCCACGTTCTCGGTGCCGGCGCGCAACCCGCGCTCCTGGCCGCCACCGTGTTTGTCTGCCGAGAGTGGGGTGCCCCGGCGTGCGTAGAGGACGCCGACGCCCTTCGGCCCGTAGATCTTGTGGCCGCTCAACGACAGAAGGTCAACGCCGAGCGCGTGCGGGTCGATGTGCAGTGCGCCGGCCGCCTGAATGGCGTCGGAGTGAAAAGTTGCGCCGTGGCGGTGGGCGATGGCCGCTGCCTCCGCTACCGGCTGCAACGTGCCGACCTCGTTGTTCGCCATCATCATCGTGACCAGGATCGTGCCCGGCCCGACGGTGCGCTCCAACTCTTCAAGGTCTACCATGCCGTACTGATCGACGTTGACGTAACTGACGCGGAAGCCGCCACGCTTCTCCAGCCACTCGCAGGTGTGCAGCACGGCATGGTGCTCCACGCGAGTAGTGACGATGTGGTCGCCGTCTGCGCGGCGGGCGTAGGCCACGCCTTTGATGGCGAGATTGTCACTCTCGGTGCCGCCGCTGGTGAACAGAATCTCGCTCGGGCGGGCGTTGAGCAACTGCGCCACGGTATCGCGCGATTCGTCCAGTGCGCGACGCGCGATGCGGCCGTGACTGTACAGACTCGAAGGGTTGCCCCACCGTTCCCGGAGGTACGGGAGCATGGCCTCGAGGACACGCTCGTCGAGGGGCGTCGTGGCGGCGTGGTCCAGGTACATCAGGCGAGCCATCGGAGATCCAACCTTAGCACCTAGAGCGGTGAGCGGTCAAAACTCTGATGGCCTGCCTGGCCTGCCTGGCCTGCCTGGCCTGCCTGGCCTGCCTGGCCTGCCTGGCCTGCCTGGCCTGCCTGGCCTGCCTGGCCTGCCTGGCCTGCCTGGCCTGCCTGGCTGGCATGGCTTGCCTGGTTGACCAGACGCGATCGTTGCGACGGCTATTGCCCGACTAGATGCCGTCGGCTGCCACTAGCAGCCGTTGCATTGGTTGACATCCTCGTTGTTGCCCTGGGCGGTGTTCTCGTGGTTGTCGTCCAGCGTCGAAACTTGATTCGAGAGCGTATCCGGGCTGACCTGAATCTCGGAGATGATGGACTCCGAGTTCGGCGCGTCGGCGGCGCTCACTGGAGACAGCGAGGTTCCAGTTACAACGAGACCAAACGCAGCGGCGAGCAGCAAATTGCGAAACATCGAGAGTCCTTTTGGTGCGGAATCTGCAGGCAGGTGACACATGCGTCATCACAGCCAAGACAAGGAACGCGCCGCGTGTCCCCGACGAGCCGCGGACGTAGAAAACCTGACGGTGGCCTGACGGGCCTGACGGGCCGGCGCGCTATGGCACCTGGCATCTTGTCGCGTGGCTGGAGCGCCCCGTATAGTCGATGGGTGCTGGTTGAGCGAGTGATTCTTCCGGACCAACGCAACCCGCGCGGCCCAAACGCCCGCGCCTTATCCTCAACCCCTCAAGATTCCGACAGCGGGACCGGCACCCCAACTGGGGTGCCGGTCCCCTTTTTGTGTCCTGTTGTTGACGCAGATATATCCATTGGCACGCAGCCTTTCGACCGGACGCGCGTTCTAGATCAGAGAAGCTGAAGGGAGCGAACGTGACTCGCTACATCTTTGTGAGCGGTGGTGTCGTCTCGTCGGTCGGCAAGGGCATCACGGTCGCGTCGCTCGGCCGGCTGCTGAAGAGCCGAGGCGTCTCGGTGTCGCTACTGAAGCTCGATCCGTACATCAATATTGACCCGGGCACCATGAGTCCGTATCAACATGGCGAAGTCTTCGTGACCGATGACGGCGCGGAGACCGACCTAGATCTTGGTCACTACGAGCGCTTCGTCGATCTGAACCTGACCAAGTCCAGCAACGTGACGACGGGCGTCATCTACTCGGGCGTGATCGGGCGCGAGCGTCGCGGTGACTTCCTGGGCGGCACCATTCAGGTTGTGCCCCACATCACGAACGAGATCAAGGAGCGCATCACGCGTGTCCCGAAGCAGACCGGGGCCGAAGTGGTGATCGTCGAAGTTGGCGGGACGGTTGGCGACATCGAGTGCCTGCCGTTCCTTGAGGCGATCCGCCAGATGCATCGTGAGTTGGGCCGCGACCGCACGCTGTTCATCCATGTGACGCTGCTGCCGTTCGTCGGGCCGACCAAGGAGCTGAAGACGAAGCCAACGCAGCACAGTGTCAAGGAGCTTCGCAGCATCGGCATCCAGCCGGATGTGATCGTGGCGCGTTCGGACTATCCCGTGCCCGATGAGTTGAAGGATAAGATTGCGCTGTTCTGCGACGTGGACCGGCGGGCCGTCATTCCGATGGAGACGGCCGAGACAATTTATGAAGTGCCGCTGGTGCTCGAAGCGGCCGGCCTCGGGGCATTCGTGGTGGAGCGCCTGGGACTGGTGAACGCAACCGAGCCGGACCTTGCCGACTGGCGAGAGATCGTGGCGCGGGCAAAGGCCGAAGCGCCCGAGGTCAAGATCGGGGTGGTCGGCAAGTACGTAGAGCTTGAGGACGCCTATATAAGCGTCCGCGAGTCGCTGCACCACGCGGCGTGGCACCACAACGTCCGGGCTAGCATTGAGTGGATTGACGCCGCGCAGTTCGAGGATGCGGACCCTGCGCCGCGCCTCCAACACCTCGACGGCATCGTCGTGCCGGGAGGCTTCGGCTATCGGGGCGTCGAGGGCATGGTGCAGGCCGCCCGCTTCGCCCGCGAGAGCAAGGTGCCGTACCTGGGCCTCTGCCTCGGTCTGCAAGTCATGGTCATCGAATTGGCGCGCGGCCGGCTCGGCATGGAAGACGCGAACAGCGCCGAGTTCAACCTCTTTACACGTCACCCCGTCATTGACATCCTGCCAGAGCAGAAGGACGTATCGGACAAGGGTGGGACGATGCGGCTGGGGCAGTATCCCTGCCAGCTAGGCGCAGGCACCCGCGCCCTTGCCGCCTACGGAAAGCCGATTGTCTTCGAGCGCCATCGCCACCGCTTCGAACTGAACAACGAGTTCCGGCCGCAGCTTGAAGAGGTCGGACTGGTCACGAGCGGGCTGTCGCCCGACGGCCGACTGGTGGAGATCGGCGAATTGGACGACCATCCGTGGATGCTCGGCACGCAGTTCCACCCTGAACTGAAGTCGCGCCCGAACCGCCCGCACCCGCTCTTCCGGGACTTCATTGGCGCGGTGCGGGCACGGAGCGGGCTGGCCCCCAATGTCCCCGTGCAGAAGCCGAAGGCCGAACCCGTCTCTTAGCGCACGCGCTCCCTGCGCACCGGGCATGCGACGATACGCCCGAGCCAGCAGCCGAACGAATCGGCCAGAGGGCTCGGGCGTTCGGCGTCCGGTGAAGTGATGCGGTCTAGATCCCTGCGCGTCTGGTCGCGCGTCGTGGCGTGAAGCTTGCGCCTTCAGTCGCGATGTTGTGTCACATCGCACAAAGCCCGGGCCTTCGTCGCAGAACATCAACTGACGTGAGGCGTGATAGTCGCTTCGCGGCTTGCCGTGCTGGCCCTGAAAGATCCTGCACTGCACCCTCCGGTGGAGTGGTGGTGACTGCATTGAAACGGGGCTGTGCTAGACTTTGCAGCAACGCGCCTCTCTCAGTGGGTGCGTTTCATGTATTCGTCTGCATCTTCTGCGGCGCGGTGCTTCTGCGTTCCCAGGTGGCGTACTCGATGCCTTCCGGGGCCGTCTCGGGGAGCCGCGCACGCCTCCGGGGGTAGACCTGATGGCCGGCCCGCACACCTTTGTCGTCATTTTGGCCGGCGGCAGCGGCAGCCGATTGTGGCCGCTGAGCCGCTCGCACCGACCGAAGCAACTGCTGGCGCTGGCCGGCGAACGGTCGCTGCTCCAGTCCACCTTTGACCGTAACGCCGCGCTGGTGCCGCCCGAGCGGATCATCGTGATGACGGAGCAGTCGCACGATGACGGCATCCGCGAGCAGTTGCCTGAACTGCCGCCCGAGAACATCATCGTCGAGCCGGCGCGGCGCGGCACGGCCGGCAGCCTGGGCCTCGCTGCCGCCATCATCCACGAGCGCGACCCCGAAGCGGTGATGGCGTCGGTGCACTCCGACGCTCACATTGCGGACGCCGACGAGTTCCGCCGGACGCTCTCGGCCGCCTTCGCCGCCGCCGAGAAGACCGGCCAACTGGTCCTGATGGGCATCGAGCCGACCAGCCCATCGACGCAGCTTGGGTACATCGAGGGCGGCGAGAACCTGGATGAGATCGACGGGTACACCGTCCGCAAGGTGGCCCGCTTCGTCGAGAAGCCAGACATCGGGCGGGCGCGGCAGTTCGCCACGTCAGGGCGGCACTACTGGAACCCCGGCGTCTTCGTCTGGCGCACCGAGGTTATCCTGGGCGAGTTCGCCCGGTTGGCCCCGCGCATCCATGAACTGATTACCCATATTGCCCGCGACCTCGGCACACCGAGCGGCCCCGACACGCTGGCCCGCCTCTACCCGACTGTGCCCATTGACGCCATTGACACCGGCATCATGGAGAAGTCCGATCGGGTCGCCGTGGTGCCGGCCCGCTTCCCCTGGAGCGATATCGGTAGCTGGGGAGAACTGTTCGAGATGCTACCGCACGATGCCGACGGCAACGCCACGCACGGCGAGCACGTGGGCCTCGGCACCCGCGACACGCTGGTCTTCGCGACCTCGCGCCGCGTTGCGACCATCGGCTTGACCGATATGGTCATCGTCGAGACGCCCGACGTGGTGCTGATCTGCCCGCGCGAGCGCGCCCAGGACGTGAAGAAGCTGGTCGAGAGCATGGCACTGGACGCTCGGTACAAAGATCTGCTCTAGCCCGTGCCCACGCGCCGGACGGCAAAGAGGGCGGCCACACCAGACCTGGAGTGGCCGCCCTCTTTGCTCTTGTCTTTCGCCTATCTCGACTTTGGGTGGTCGTCGCCTACGCCGAGGCGGCTACCGGGCGCGCGGTTGGCGGTGCGCTGCGCCCGAGCCAGCGGTGCAGTTCGCCCGAGTTCCAGGAGTAGAGCAGCAGGCTGGCGTTGAAGATCGAACTGTAGGTGCCCGACGTGATGCCAATCAACAGGGCCAGAACAAAGCTGTGGATAGTGGTCCCGCCGAACAGCCGCAGGGCGACGAGCGTCAACAGCACCGTCACGGACGTGTTGACCGACCGCCCGAGCGTCTGGGTCAGGCTGTGGTTCATCACGTCGTCGAACGGCTCGCCAGCGTGCCGCACGATGTTCTCACGAACGCGGTCGAACACGACGATGGTGTCGTGAACCGAGAACCCGATGACCGTCAAGATGGCCGTGATGAACATGGCGTCAAGCTCGATGGCGAAGAAGCGGCCGAGGATCGAAAAGACCCCAAGCACGAGCAGCGCATCGTGGACCAGGGCCGCAACCGCGCACGCGCCGTAGCGGATGGAATTGGGCACCTTGCGGAACGCCCACCACAGGTACGCCAGGATGCCGAGACACGAGGCGAAGACGGCCAGCACGGCGTATCGCACGATCTCTGAAGCGATGATCGGTGACACCACGTCGAGGCTCAACACTTCGACCTGTCCGAACTGCTGGGTCAGACCATTGACGATTACCTGGCGCTCAGTCTGGCCGCCCGCGTCCGCCGACTCGGGCAACGTCCCCTCGAATGGGAGGGTGCGGACGACGAACGTGCCGTCGTCTGCCCGCTGTACGATGGCCTCACCGTGGCCCAGGTCCGCGAACGCCTGCCGCACCTGGGCCTGTTCCACGTTTCCCCCGAAGCGCAGTGTCATGATCGTGCCGCTGGTGAAGTCGATGCCCGGCCGCAGCCCGCCCGGCAGCAGCAGCGAGATGATGCCGGGAATGATGAGCGCCAGCGAGATCAGGTAGAACCAGCGACGGTACTTGACGAAATCTATCGTCATCAGCGGACACCCCCCTCGGCGTGCAGGCGCGTTCCTGGCGTGCGCGTCACCCGTTCGGGCACATCGTCCTGCACGTGGAAGCCGGATATCTTCGGATTGTGGATCAGGCGGGTGCTCATGATGGCCGTCAGCAGGCCGCGCGTCACGAAGATGGCGCTGAACAGGCTGATGACGATAGATTTCGTCAAGTACCGTCGCTGGTTCTACCTGATCTCGCTGGCGCTCATCATTCCCGGCATCATCTCGC
>Ga0105048_10014600_pt1 | contig 12227 bp, 9 predicted proteins | sample MAT05_FD_78382 | JGI IMG/M metagenome (GOLD analysis project Ga0105048, IMG submission 78382) | Freshwater microbial communities from Lake Fryxell liftoff mats and glacier meltwater in Antarctica - MAT-05 | ecosystem: Environmental > Aquatic > Freshwater > Ice > Liftoff microbial mat | place... | reverse complement strand
CTGCACACCTGCGAGGCGGGCAGCGTTCCCGTAGCGAAGCTCTCCAGAGTTGCGCCGCAGTGAACGTCGGCACGGCGCAGCTCTGGAGAGCCCCGCTACAAACCCCGCTTGCCTGCGGAGTGTAAGAAATGCGGACTAGTGCCCCGTCATCCGTGAAATGATGGCAGTGAGGAAAGGCGCATTGGAGGTGGCGCAAGCCTTTGGACTGCGGAGGCTAGACTCCGCTTTGGCTCTGTGCAGGACTAGCGTGCAAACGTCGTCGGGCTTGGACTGCATGCCGGCGCAGCTCTGCGCGCGGACTGTGCAGGACCGTTCATCGCGCCTTGTCCGCAATGGAAAAGCGGGATCAAGCCCTAAGCATTAGGCGAGCCGGCCCGCAGAGCAAAAGGAGAGTCGCAAGTGGCATCAGAGCGTGACGCGCAGCGCCCAGGCCGCGGCGGCGCTGGAGGGCAGCCTGGCCATCAACATCGGCGACCGCGAGGCCGGGAGTTACGAGTCTGTTGAAAAATCTGGGCATGCCTCACGCGAAGGGCGCGAAGGGCGCAAAGGCTGTTGAAACAATCATCCTTTGCGGCCGTGGCGAACTTTGCGTGAGGCTATTTCAACAGCCTCCTACGAACTTTTCCTCCAGCACCAGCAGGAGCGCGCGGCGCAAAAAGCAGGGCGCGACGCGGCACGAACTGCTCCTGCGCTGCCAGCACGACCGCGGGCTCATGCACGATGCCGACGGTCCTTTTTTCCCACCTGCAAATACAGCCCGTGGCGGCGCGCATGAGCGTCACCGTGCCGCGGCGGCCCGGGCACAAGACGCGCACCGTCACGCTGGCGATCCGGTTTGCGGCCGTGCGCTTCGGGCCGCCGGCGCACCAGATCAAATACCGCGGCCAGAGCGAGGAGATCGCGCTCTGGGCCATCAGCGCGCAGGAGGAAAATCCGCAGCCCGGCTGCGAGGCGACGCGCGCCTGGACGGCTTCCTCGGCCGCAAACACGACGGCGAACCCGGAGTGATCGTCCTGTGGCGCGGCCTCCAGTGTCTCCACGACATCGCCACCGCCTGGAAAATCTTCACCCAAGCCCGGAAAGTTGTGGGTAATGCTTAGGTCGAGCCCCCGCACTCCAAAGCCTCGCGGCACTCACGCGCCGCCATCGGGAAGGACGCTTTCACCATCATTTCACGAATGACGTTGCACTAGGAGCCTGTCGGACTTACGCATGCGTACGATTTACTGGATTGACTGGATCTCATTAGTTATCTTTTTGACAGTAATTCAGACTTAAAGCGTCTATCTATCACTGCGAGTGAAATGGCAATAATTCAAGGGCCGAAGTCCGACACACTCCTAGAAGTCCACCGCGACCGGCGGCTCGACCCACTTGCCGTGCTCGCGGATGAGGTCCTTCAGCCGATCCACTGCCTCGGCTTCGGGGATGTTGAACTTCACCGCCTGCTTGCCGACGTAGAGGTTCACTTTTCCCGGTGCGCCGCCGACGTAGCCGAAATCCGCATCCGCCATTTCGCCGGGGCCGTTCACGATGCAGCCCATGATGGCGATTTTCACGCCCTTGAGGTGCAGCGTGGAGGCTTTGATTTTCGCGGTCGTGCTTTGCAGATCGAAGAGCGTGCGGCCGCAGCTCGGGCAGGCGACGTAGTCGGTCTTGAAGATGCGCGCGCCCGCGGCTTGCAGGATATTGAACGCGAGGCGTAGCGACTGTCCTGGCGCTTCCTCGCCCTGCACGAGGATGGCGTCGCCGATGCCGTCGCAGAGCAGCGAACCGATGTTCACGGAGCCTTCCAGCAGCGTGTCGAGAAAGGGGCGCGTCGCGTCCTTCGAGGGAACTAGCGTGTCTTTCAAAAGGATCGGGTGCGGCGCGGTGATGCGCGCGGCGAGCAGGCGGAATGCGGCGATGACTGGCATCTGCACGCCGTCTCGCACGGTGACGAGGTGCGGCTCGGCGGCTGCGTTCAGTGCGGCGATGGCACGCTCGTCGCGCGGGTCCACTTCGACGACGCCGGACTTTTCGCAGATGAAGTCGGGCTGAAAATCGCCGAGCGATTTCACCTTGTGCGCGATCTGGTTGAACTTCGCCTGCCAGATCGCCACGCGCGGCACTTCCTCACCGCCGACGTGCGTTTGTGCAGCGGCCGCTTCACCCGGAACGGCGGCAGGAACCTCGATGCGCGAGGTCGCGCGCCGACGGTACGTGAACGGATCGAATGAAACCGCAGGCTCACTTTTTCCGAACGCCAACCCAGCATCGCCAACGCCGCGCTTCAGGGCCGCGAGTGCCCTTGCGACCGGGATTTCATGCACGCTGTCCTCGGTCAGGGAGACGCGGATGGTGTCGCCGACGCCGTCGTTCAGCAGCGAGCCGATGCCGATGGCGGACTTGATGCGACCATCCTCGCCATCGCCGGCCTCGGTGACGCCGAGGTGGATGGGGTAGAGCCAGGAGGAATGACGAATGACGGATGACGAATGACGAAGGCTCGCGCCTGCTTGTTCGTCATTCGTCATTCGGGCTTCGTCATTTCCGCTGCTCGCCTCTGCGCGTTCGAGTTCACCGAGGCGCGCCACCAGCAGCCGGTAGGCTTCGATCATCACCTTCGGGTTGCTCGATTTCATCGAGAAAACGAACTCGTGATAGCCGAGGTCGCGGGCGATGCGGGCAAATTCCAGCGCGCTCTCGACCATGCCGAGCGGGGTGTCGCCGTAGCGGTTCATGATGCGGTCGCTCAGCGAGCCGTGATTCGTGCCGATGCGAATCGCGACGCCGCGCGATTTGCACAGCTCGACGAGCGGCGCGAAGCGCTCGCGGATGCGCTCCAGCTCGGCGGCGTACTGGTCGTCGGTGTATTCCTTTACCACGAATTTTTTCGAGTCGGCGTAGTTGCCGGGGTTGATCCGCACTTTCTCCACCCACTTCGCCGCCTCCATCGCGGCTTCGGGTTTGAAATGAATGTCGGCGACAATCGGCACGTCGCAGCCGCGCGCGCGGAGGCCGGCGACGATGTGCTGGAGATTTGCGGCGTCCTTCACCGTCGGCGCGGTGATGCGGACGATCTCACATCCGACTGCGGCGAGATCCAGCGTCTGCTGGATGGACTGCGCGGTGTCCATCGTGTCGCAGGTGATCATGGACTGGACGCGGATCGGATTGTCCCCCCCGAGGCCGACTTTGCCGACCTGGACGAGCCGGCTCTTTCGCCGCTGATACTCGTAGAGGGATTTGCAGAAGGTCATACGGTGGGATTGCGGATTACTCAGTCCTCAGTGCTCAGTGCTGAGTCAAGATTGCAGCTCCACCGTGCGGACCGTCGAGCGCCCGCTCCTCACTTCGTCTCCGCCGCCGGCGCGGTGTAGCGGAACTTGTTGCGTTCCTTTCCGCCGAAGAGGTCCTGCACGTCGAAGAAAGTCACGAAGAGCATGAAGCCGATGATGAGCATCGCGCATGCGGTCTGGACCCATTCGAGCAGCTTCACATTCACCGGCTTCCGGCGCACCGCCTCGATGATGGCCAGCGTGATGTGACCGCCGTCGAGCACGGGCAGCGGCAGCATGTTCAGCAGGGCGAGGTTCACGTTTAGGAGCACGCTGAACCACAGGGCGAGCTTCCAGCCTTCGGGCTGCTCGAAGAGCATGTAGTAGATCCGCATCATCATCAGCGGGCCGCCCATATGCTGCACACTCACGTCGCTCTTGCGCGAAGTTACGGCGCCGAGCGTGTTCACGATCGCACCGACGCTAAGTTTGATCTGCTCCGCCACCGGCTGGTGCCGGGGCTCGCCGCGACCGTAGGGGTTAAATTCGAGGCCCGCCTGCTCGTCGAACGCCAGACCGATCATCGGCGCGCGGGAGTCGGCGTTCAGCGCGGGCGTCACGCGGATCGGATCGAGCGCCTTGCCGCCCCGTTCGAGAACGAGTTCCATTGCTTCAGTTCCTTTTCCACGGATGTAGCCGATCAGCGCGGAAGCGGAGACAAACGGGTGACCGTCCACCGAGATGATCTGGTCGCCTTCCTTCAAGCCGGCCTTGTCGGCGGGGCCGTCCTTCATTGGTTCTGCACAGATCAGCCGGCGCGGCTTGAACGGCAGCGACACGTTCTCGCCCTTGCGCTCGACGGTGAGCGTGTATTCCTGGCCGGGATGCGCCTGCGCGAAATCCCAGATCCCCGACAGGCTGAACACTCGCTCGCCGTTGATCTGCGAAATGAAGTCGCCCTTCTGCAGCCCCGACTCCGCGCCGATTCCGTCCGGTTTGACCTTCCAGACCAACGGCGTGAGGCTCGGCGTGAGGCCGATCTGCCGGGTTCCGCGCCGCTCCCACAGATTCGTGGACGGGATATGCGGCTTGACTTGAAAAGGCTCGATCTGCTTCCCGTCGCGCTCGACCAAGACCTTGATCGTCTCGCCCTCGCTGCGCACGACGCGCCACAGGATGGCATCATCGCTCTGCCCCATAAATCGGCTGACCTTCTCCCCGTCGATCTCGACGATCTTGTCACCAGCCTTGAGCCCGGCTTTCTCGGCGGGCGAACCCGGATCCAGCGCGCCGATATATACGCTGCTTTCCGACTCTCCCATCGGACGCCCGATCTGATACACCAGAAACGCGAAGACCACCGCAAGCAGGAAACTGAACAGCGGCCCCGCGAACGCCACGATGATCTTGTCCAGCGCGGAAATCGGCTTGAGCTGATCCTTGGGAATCTCCGTATCCCCTTCGAGCGCCTCCATCGGCGCGAGCTGCGGGAGCTTTACGAATCCACCCGCGGGGATGCACCCGAGGCTGTAAGTCACGCCGCCGATTTTCTTTTTCCAAATCGGCTTCCCGAACCAGATGCCGAAGCCCTCAATGTAAAGCCCGCGCCATTTCGCCGCGAGGAAATGGCCGAGCTCATGCACGATGATGAGGAGATTAAAAATGAGCACGACCTCGAAGAGGATGCCGAGGAATTTCAGGATGAACATGTGAGTAGATGAGACGTCTGGGATGCGGCGAAGTTCAAACGCGGAGCAATTCTCCGGCCCGGTGCCGCGCCCAGGAATCGGCGTCGAGGATAGCGGGCAAATCCGGCACCGCAACCGTCGCGTGCTCCTGCATCACGCGCCCGACGGTCTTCCAGATCGCCGTGAAGCCGCAGCGGCGCTCCAGAAAAGCAGCCACGGCGACCTCGTTTGCGGCGTTCATCACGGCGGGCAATGTGCCGCCGTCGGTACCGGCCTGGCGGGCGAGATCCAGCGCGGGGAAGGCATCCCGCCGCGGGGCTTCAAAATCGAGTTTTGCCAGCTTGCTGAAGTCGAGCGGCGGCAGGCGGTTCGGCACGCGCTCGGGCCACGTGACGGCATATTGAATCGGGAAGCACATGTCCGTCGCGCTGAGCTGCGCGAGCACCGAGTTGTCCACAAATTCCACCATCGAATGCACGATGCTCTGCGGATGCACGATCACGTCCACGCGCGCCATCTCCACGTCGAACAGCCAGCGCGCCTCGATCATTTCGAGCCCCTTGTTGAACAGCGTCGCGGAGTCGATCGTGATCTTTGCGCCCATGTTCCATGTCGGATGCTTCAGCGCCTGCTCCAGCGTCACCTTCTCCAGATCCGGCGTGGGCAGGGTGCGAAACGGCCCGCCGCTTGCCGTCAGAATGATCCGGCGCACCTGATCGGGGCTGCGCCCTTCGAGACATTGGAAAATCGCGTTGTGCTCGCTGTCCACGGGCAACACCTGCACGCCCTTTCGCCGCGCGGCAGTCATCACGGCTTCGCCGGCCATCACGAGGATTTCCTTGCTCGCCACCGCGATGTCCTTGCCCGCCTCGATCGCCGCGAGCGCGGGACGCAATCCCGCCGTGCCGACGATGGAGATGAGCACGAAGTCCGCCTCGGGCAGCGTGGCGAGTTCGCAGAGGCCGTCTTCGCCGACGTGGAGGGGAATTTCGGATTTCTGATTGGTGATTTCTGATTTGGCCGCAGCCTCGTCGCCAATCGCGATCGCGCGCGGCGAAAATTCCCGCGCCTGCTCCATCAGCCGCGTCACATTTTTCCCCGCGGCGAGGCCGACCACTTCCATGCGATCGGGAATGTCGCGCGCGACCTTCAGCGCGCTCTCGCCGATGCTCCCGGTGGAGCCGAGGATGACGACGCGGCGCTTTCTCATCGGAGAATGAAGCGGAGATAGAAGAACATCATCGGCGCAGTGAAGAGGATGCTGTCGATCAGATCCAGCGCGCCGCCGATGCCCGGGAGAAAGCGTCCGCTGTCCTTTGCACCGCAGCTTCGTTTCAGCAGCGACTCAGCGAGATCGCCGACGATCGCGGCAAAACCGAGGATCAGCCCGAGAATCACGGCGTCCGACTGATGCAGAAGCCCGAGTTTGTTCGGCATCAGCGCCAGCAGACCGCACCCGCCGCCCACGCTGAATGCCAGCGCGCCGAAAAAGCCCTCCCACGTCTTCTTCGGCGAAATGTGCGGCACCAGCTTGTGTTTGCCGATGAGCGAGCCCGTCACATACGCGCCCATGTCGCTGAACTTCGTCACCAGCACGAGGAACAGCACGTAGAAATGCCCGGTCAACTGCCCGTCGATGCGCGGAGTGAGATACACGATTTTCGCCACGAAACTGAACGGCCACGGCACATACAGCAGGCCGAAAATCGTGAACGCCATCGTCTCCAGCGGCACCAGTTCCACCACGCGCACGAACATCTGCCGCGCGAAAACGACGAGCAGAAACAGCAGCAGCGTGCCGATTTCGAAATCATACAGCGAGCCAGGCACCAACCCCCGCCAGGCCAGCCAATAGAAGCTGCCCACCAGCATCAGCGCGCCGCAGAACATGCCGAACATTTTGAAATTCGGCAGCTTCTTCGTATCGAGCATCGTGTAGTACTCCCACAGCCCGACCAGCCCGAGGCCGCCGACGAGGAGCACAAAGCCCGGCTCCGACCCGGTGAAAATCGTCCACAACGCCACCGACCAGAGCACCACTGTGCTCGCGAAGCGCCGCAGGAATGTAAGCTTGCCATCTGTCATTCGAAGCGGCGGACGGTGGCGGGCATGCCATCGCGTGTCGAGCGTCGAGCGCGGACTTGCTACGCCGGGTGCCTGGACCGTATCCTCCCGCCCAACGAAATGAAACTCCGCAGCACCGCCGTCGCCCTCGCAGCGTTGTGCATGGCCGGGCAAGCCGCTCCGCGAATGCAGGGGCTCGGGATGGATTCGCCCAAAAAATTCGCCGACACTCCGATCGATATTGCCGCCGAGCGACTCGACGTCTCGGGCGACCGATCCCTCGCCTCGGGCAATGTGCAGATTTCCTACGGCTCGACGACCATCTTCGCGGATGAGGCGCAGTATGATCCCTCAATCCGGGATGTCATCGCCACGGGAAATGTCCGCATTTACCGCGACGGCCAGCTCGTGACGGCGGAGCGCGCCGTGTACAATCTCGAAACCAAGGACATCATCAGCGCATCGATCAACGGCGAGACGATGCCCTATCTGTTTGCAGGGAAGTCCTTCCAGAACAATCCCGGCGGCACCGGTTATCAGGTGAAAGGCGGCTTCTTCACCACGGACGACTCGGTCGATCCAGACTGGTCCATGCGCGCCCGCAGAGTCCGGATCAATCCCGACGAGAGCGTCATCCTTTACGACGTCGATCTCTATGCCGGCGACGTGCTCCTGTTGCGGCTGCCCTACCTGTATCAGGCGCTGAACCGTGAGAATTCGCTAAGCATCACGCCAGGCTTCCGCTCGGTCTGGGGCGCATACCTGCTCACGCGTTACACATTTCCGCTGACAGACAAACAGGGCGCGACCCTCCGGATGGATTACCTCTCGAAGCGCGGGTTCGCCGGCGGTCTCAGCACTCCATGGGCATCCAAGGCTGACGGCGGCAAGAGCTGGGGAAGGTTCACCTCGTACGGCCTTGAGGATTCGAACACCGACATCAACCAGACCACCCTCGCGCGGGAGGCGATTCCGTCCAGTCGCTACCGGCTCTCGCTGCAAGCACGCCAGTATCTCGCGGAGGACATCTACGCCTCGGTGAACATCAACAAGCTGAGCGACACCCGCTTCCTGCAGGACTTCTTCGAGGCGGAATTCATCACCAATCCGCAACCCGACAATGTCGTGAGCGTGACGAAGCTTGCCGACGACTACACCATCACGGCGCTCGTGCGGAAGCAGCTCAACGAATTTTTCGACGGCACCGAGCGCCTCCCCGAGGGAGCGCTGGACATCACCCGGCAGCCCATCCTGGGCAGCAAGGTCTTCTACGAAGGCCAGACATCCGCAGGCGCCTACCGGCGCAATTTCGCATCCGGCTCCGGCTTGCCGGACTATGGCTACACCCGGGTGGATTCGCTCCACCAATTCTTCCTGCCAAAGACCTACTTCGGCTGGCTCAGCATCGTGCCGCGAGTCGGTTTCCGCGGCACATGGTATTCCGAGACCGGCAGCCTCCAGCAATTCGACGCCACCACCGGGCAGCGCCTCACCGCAGCCGCCCAGCAAGCCGCCGGCACCACTGTCACAAGAGTCTTGGAAAACGGCGCGCTCTTCCGTCCGATTTTCAACTCCGGCGTGGAAGCATCTTTCAAAGCCTCAAAGGCATTCGAAGGCGTCCAAAGCCGCGCGTGGGGCCTCGACGGTCTCCGCCATATCGTCCAGCCCTACTTGAACCTGAGCTACGTAAACTCCGGCCAGGACGCGAGCCAGTTGCTCCAGATCGATCGCTTCCAGCGCTCCTCGCAGCTTCCCGCGATCGACTTTCCCGCCTTCAACAGCATCGACGCCATCGACGACTGGAACCTCCTCCGGCTCGGCATGCGCAACCGTCTCCAGACCCGCCGCGACGATGCGACATTCAACTGGTTCGAGATGGACAGCTTCATCGACGTCCGTTTTCAGCGCCCCGTCTTCGCCGGCCTCGAGCCCGACCCCGGGACCTACTCGAATTTCGTCAACCGCCTCCGCTGGAATCCCCTTCCGTGGGTGATCGTGTCCGCCGACGCACAGCTTCCGTTGCTGGATAAGGGGTTCACCGAGGTCAATTCGAACCTCTCCCTCCTGGTCAATAAGCACGCCAGCCTCAGCCTCGGCCATCGGTACTTGAGCGAGAACGTCCTGCTTCGGGACAGTTCGCGGTTCACCATCGGCGCCCACTACCGTTTGAATGAAAACTGGGCGTTTTCGATGAACGGCTTCTACGAGAACCAGGACAAAACCCTCGAATACCAGAGCTACGAAGTACACCGCGACCTCTCCAGTTGGGTCGCCAGCCTCGGCGTCCTCGCGCGCAACAACGGCACCGGCGCAAAACCCAATTACGACTACGGCGTTATTCTCACCTTCACCCTGAAGGCGCTGCCGAACGTCCGCCTGCCCGTCAGCTTCGACCCCGCCGGCAGCAGGAACTCCGACAGCAGCGTCAACCGCTGATGCAGGAGTAGCCCGCCTGCCCGTCAGCTTCGACCCCGGCGGCAACTCCGATAGCGGCGTGAATCGGTAGCAGCCTGTTGAAATACTTGGATGGCGCGGATGGGTGGCGAATGACGAAGGCCGAAGAACGAACGGCATTCGTGGTTCTCCGGCGTTGAGCATTGGTTGAATGTTGGATGTTCAATGTTGGAGGTTGGATGATCATCCGCCCCTTCGTCATCCGTCATCCGTCATTCGTCATCCGTCATTCGTCATTCGACAATTCGCGCCCCGCGTCTAGCCTCCGCGCCCCATGCTCGACATCGCGCTCATCCGCAAAACGCCCGACGAAATCAAAGCCCGCCTCGCCGGTCGCGCGGGCGATTGGGCTGCGCAAATCGACGCCGTCCTCCGCTGCGACATCCAGCGCCGGCAGGCCGAGACGAAACTCCAGCAACTGCAAGCGGATCGGAATCGCATCAGCAAAGAAATCGGCGCGAAAAAGAAAGCCGGCGAAGACACGAGCGAGATCGAGGCGCAGGTGCGCGGCTTCGGCGAAGACATGAAGCGCCTCAATGAGGAGACCACCGCACTCGACGCCGAGCAGCGCGATCTCCTCCTCGGCATCCCAAACACTCCGCACGAGCAATGCCCCGTCGGCACCGATGCCGCCGCGAACCCCGAACTCCGCGCATGGGGCACGAAGCCCGCGTTCACCTTCCAACCCCTCTCCCACCTCGACCTCGGCGCAAAGCACGGCCTCTTCGACTTCGACCGCGCCACGAAAATCGCCGGCCCCGCCTTCACCTGCTACACCGGCCCCGGCGCCCGGCTCGAGCGCGCGCTCGTCAATTTCCTCCTCGACACGCACACGCACCCGCAGAGCGGCGGCTACACCGAGATCGCCCCGCCGCTCCTCGTGAACGCCGACGCCCTCATCGGCACCACGCAGCTCCCGAAATTCGCCGACCAGCTCTACCATTGCCCCGGGGACGGCCTCTACCTCGTCCCCACCGCCGAGGTCCCCGTCACGAATCTCCACCGCGAGGAGATTTTGAAAATCGAGCAGCTCCCGCTCCGATACACCGCCTACACCCCGTGCTTCCGCCGCGAAGCCGGCGCCGCGGGCCTCGGCACGCGCGGGCTCATCCGCATGCACCAGTTCGACAAAGTCGAGCTCGTGAAAATCTGTCACCCCTCGCAGAGCATGGCCGAACTCGATCTGCTCACCGCCGACGCCGAAAAAATCCTGCAAGCCCTCGGCCTCCACTACCGCGTCATCGAACTCTGCACCGGCGACCTCGGCTTCGGCAGCACGAAGACCTGCGACATCGAAGTCTGGGCTCCCGGCCAGGGCGCCTACCTCGAAGTGTCGAGCTGCTCAAATTTCGGCGACTACCAGGCCCGCCGCATGGCGCTGCGCTTCAAGGACGAGCACGGCAAAAACCAATTCTGCCACACGCTCAACGGCTCCGGCACCGCCCTAGCCCGCCTCTACGTTGCGCTCCTCGAAAACCACCAGCAACCCGACGGCACCATCGCCCTCCCCGCCCCCCTGCGTCCCTACTTCGGCGCGAAGAAAATCGGGTGAGCGCGTGAAGCGGACACTCCTGTCCGCAGTCGAAACGCCCAGCCCTCACGAGCCCGCATGTGTATTCCGACGGATTGCCTCCTGAACGCGTTCGTCCACGATGACTGCGGCGTCCGGCGCGGTCTTGGCAGCATTCATCGCGGTCTTGATTTCCGACGGACGCACGATGCCGCTTCGGAACATCTCCGTAAGATACGCGATGTCCTTTTCGCGACCCGCCTCCGCTTTGTTGTAGGCGATGTCGAGCGGCGACAGACACCAGCCGACCGCGCCACCCGGTGCCTCGACTTTCACCAGCCGCTCCTGCCAGCCGGGAAGCGAAGTCATCATCACCCACTCGCCCATTGGCTCAATGTAGAATCCCTCCTGCCGCTCGAACTCCGACTCCGGCCCGAACTTCGCGTAGATGAGCTTGTTCACCTCGGCAGTCGCACCGCGCCTCACGAAAAGGTCGATGTCCTGCGACGTGCGCAGCGCTACCGATGCATCGGGAAACGAGCCGAGAATCGCCTGGCTGCCCACGATGACGAAATCCGTCACGCCCGTGAGTTCACGGCACCGGTCAAGTGCGAACCGCAGTTCAGCCAGCGAAAGCGTCCTCAATGATCGCGAGTCGTTCCGGTTCCTGGATGACACCCTTGAACGGATGCGAACTTCGCAGCCGCTGCCCCTCGTCATTCTCCATCACGAGCAGCCGCGCCACTTCCGACGCCGGCTTCGTCTGCAAAATCTCCTGCCATTCCCGGTGCGCCGCGAAATCGCGTCCCACAGCCCGGAGCCCCGCAATCCAATCGAGCGCCCGCCCGAGGATGGTTGGATCTTCCTCGATCTGCGCCGCAATCCGCCGCGCCATCTCGATGGCGATCCAATCGTTGCGTTGATGCGGATGAGAGAAGTTCATAACGAGAGCAAAGGCGAACGAGCCATCGCGCCCACATTTTCAGTCTCAGCGTGCGTGCTCATGCGAGGAAAGTAGCACGCGGCCCGGGCAGGCGGCAAGTCGGTGGTTTGGAGCCCCAGGCTCCATTTCATCCGCCAATCCAAAATACAATCCCGCGCGCCCGCAACAATCCCTCGTTCCTCCCCGCATTCGCTCACACAATCGGAAACGCACCCCGCCACGGCATTGCCCCTCGACAGCGATCACCACTGCGACTAACCTCCGCGCATGACCCCCGCAGCCCAGATGCTCGAAATCCCCGAGGTCCG
>Ga0105048_10014599_pt1 | contig 12227 bp, 11 predicted proteins | sample MAT05_FD_78382 | JGI IMG/M metagenome (GOLD analysis project Ga0105048, IMG submission 78382) | Freshwater microbial communities from Lake Fryxell liftoff mats and glacier meltwater in Antarctica - MAT-05 | ecosystem: Environmental > Aquatic > Freshwater > Ice > Liftoff microbial mat | place... | reverse complement strand
TAGCCAGTGCGTCAACCGTGCGGGCCGAGCGCGCGGCGGCGCAGCGTGCCGATGAACTGGTGGAGTTTGTCGGTCTGGCAGCCTGGCGCGACGCCGACGTGGCCACCTTGTCGTTCGGCCAGGGCCGTCTGCTCGAGATCGCGAGGGCGCTTGCAGCCGAACCGAGGCTGATCCTGTTCGACGAGCCGGCAGCAGGTCTGACCCCGTCCGAATGCGAACGGCTGTCCATCATCATCCGGCAGATTGCCAGCCAGGGTATTGCGGTACTGTTGATCGAGCACGACATGCGCTTTCTGATGGCATTGGCGGATCGGGTCGCTGTGCTCAATTTCGGCCGCAAGATCGCGCAGGGCACGCCGGCACAGATCCGCGCCGACGACGCGGTCGTCAAGGCCTACCTCGGCGACCTGGGAGCCATGGCCGATGCTTGAGATCACGCAGCTGTCGGGCGGTTATGGTCACGGCACGGTGGTCCAGAGTGTGGAGCTGCGCGTGGAGCGTGGCGAGACCGTGGCCCTGCTCGGCCCCAACGGCGCTGGCAAGTCGACATTGCTGGCGGCCTTGTCGGGTACCTTGCCGATGCGCAGCGGCAGCGTGCGCATGGATGGCCGCGAACTGATCGACGAGCCCAGCCATGAGATTGTCGGCCATGGCATGGTGCAAGTGCCCGAGGGACGCCGCATGTTCGCGCCGCTGTCGGTGCGCGACAACCTGCGCTTGGGCACGGTGCGGCTGGCGGCGCGCAGCACCCGCAGCGAGCGTGAGCGCTTCGACTTCGTCTATGCGCTGTTCCCGCGCCTGGCCGAGCGCCGCACGCAGCTCACCGGCACGTTGTCGGGCGGCGAGCAGCAAATGGTGGCAATCGGCCGGGCGTTGATGTCGCGCCCGCGCGTGCTGCTGCTCGACGAGCCCTTTCTGGGTCTGGCGCCACTGGTGGTGGAGGAGATTCGCAGAGCGCTCGATGCCTTGCGTTCGAGCGGCCTCACGATGGTGCTGGTGGAGCAGAAGCTCGACATTGCGCTGCCATTCACCCAGCGCGCCTATGTGCTTGTCAAGGGCAGGGTCGTGCTGACCGAGCCCAGTGCCCGGATGGCGCAGCGACCGCACTTGTCGCAACTGTACTTCGATCTGGCCAAGGAGCCTGCCATATGACCCAGGACACTGCTGCCTTCGTACGCAACCGGCCACCCCATGGGGCGACTGTGCTTGCGCGTGGCCTGCACCATCTGGCGCTGAATACCGACGACATGAAAATGACGATCGACTTCTATTGCGGCGTGCTCGGCATGCCGCTGGTACACGCGCTCAAGGTGCCGCCGGGCCTGGGCACCGGACCGGGCAACCGCGGCAATCCGCCGTTCGAGAATCTGCGCCACTATTTCTTTGACATGGGGGGCGACAGCCTGCTGGCGTTCTTCGAGATGCCCAAGGGTGCAAAAGTCAAGGGTGACCGGGATGCGCTGGCTGCAATGCAGCATTGTTCGTTCGCGGTGACCGAAGAGCGCTTTCAAACCTTGCGCGACCGCCTCAAGGTCGCCGGTGTGGCGCTGACCGGGCCGATACCGGTTGGTGCAGACACCTGGTCGGTGTATTTCTTCGACCCTAACGGGATCCGGCTGGAGCTGTCATACCAGGCGGGCGATGGCACCGACATGCGTGTGGTCGGGCGCTGGACGCAGACCCGCGAGGAGGCGCTGGCGGAATTGCGTTCACTGTTCAATGACTCACGCTGGCTGGAGCAAGTTACCGCGCACCTGCCAGCCGATTCAGCCGGCAATTCGGCAACCTGATGCCTCCCACTTTTTTCCAAGGAGTTTGACATGGCTCACCCCGTACCGGTCCATGGCTTGCACCATGTCGCCTATCGTTGCCGCGATGCCGAGGAGACGCGCCACTTCTATGAAGACCTGCTGGGGCTGCCACTGGTGCATGTGGTGCGCGCCGACTCGGTGCAAAGCACCGGCGAACACTGTCCATTCGTGCACCTGTTCTTCGAGATGACCGATGGCAGCTGTGTGGCGTTCTTCGACCTGGGTGATGGCGTTGCGGCAGAGCCTTCGCCCAACACGCCGCGCTGGGTCAACCACCTGGCCTTGCGCGTGGGCTCGCAGAGCGAGGTTGACCGGGCCAAATTGCAACTGGAGCAAGCGGGCGTCGAGGTGCTTGGCCCGGTATCGCATGACGGATTCGTGCATTCGATCTACTTCTTTGATCCCAACGGAATCCGGCTGGAACTGACCATGACCGTGTCGAGCGAACAGGAACTGAAAACGTTTCGCGAAGAGGCCCATACGGTCTGTGCCGATTGGACGCAGGAGAAGCGCCGTCGTGTGGCCGCGTCGGCATGACGCGTGATCGGGTCACGCCACTTGAACAAGGAGCGAATGCATGAAAATCGACGCACCGCGGTTCGAGGTACAAGCCGAATGGGTCCATGTGAAATATGCCGAGACCTCCAAATTCAAGGAGGTGTACGGTTTTGCCGGCAACCAGGGTGTGGTCAACCTCGAAGGGATTCGCTATCTGCCGCGCGGGCGTGAATCGCAGACATTGCTGATCTACATGCATCCGGCCTCGACGCTGCAACTGCTGCCGATGCCGCGCGCCATGGCCGAACGGGGCGTGCATGTGCTGTGTGCCGCCAGCCGTTATGCACGCAACGACACGGCGCTGATCATGGAGAACGTGGTCGTCGATCTCGGGGCCTACGTGCGCCATGCGCGCGAGATCTGGGGCTATCGCAAGATCGTCATCGCGGGCTGGTCGGGAGGTGGTTCGCTCGCGCTGTTCTACCAGTCGCAGGCGGAGCATCCGACGGTCACCCATACGCCGGCCGGCGACCCCTGCCACATCATGACAGCCGGGCTGAGTCCGGCCGATGGCTTCATCTTCCAGGCTGCGCATGTGTCGCGCGCGGTGGTGTTGTCGGACTGGATCGATCCGTCGGTGCTGAACGAGGACGACCCCGACCAGCGCGATCCTGAACTTGACCTCTACCATCCCGACAACCAGCCGCCGTATTCGGCGCAGTTCTTGCAGCGCTTCCGTGCCGCCCAGATGGCACGCATCCGCAGGCGCACGGCCTGGGTGCGCGACATGCTCGAGCGCCTGCGCAAGCAAGGTGGCCTGGAGATGGAGCGCGGATTCGTTACCCACCGCACGATGGCCGAGCCACGTTTCCTGGACGCCAGCATCGATCCCAATGACCGAACCGTCGGCACCTGTTTCATGGGCAGTCCGGAGACTGTCAACACGGGTCCTGTGGGTTCGGCGCGTTTTTCGACATTGCGCTCCTGGCTGTCGCAGTGGTCGCCGGACGATACCCATGCGCACGGCGAAAAGTGCGCGGCCCACATCACGGTGCCGATGCTGGCGATCGAGCACAGCGCGGACGACGCTGTGCCACAGCCCCATACCAGTCGCATCCATGCGGCCAGTGCAAGTGCGGACAAGACCATGGTCTGCATCAAGGGCGCCACCCACTACTTCGTAGGACAGCCTGAACTGTTGGCGCAGGCCGCCCAGACTTCTATCGACTGGATGCAGGAACGACGCCTGCTCGAATGAAGTAGCGCAGGCGCTGGGTTTCTGCAGGCCAGCAGCCACGCGCTCGCGTTTTGCGTCTGCTGCCGGTCAGCTGCGCCGGGACCTGCGCCGGGGCGTCGGCTCGGTGGCCTGCCCGTTCTCGTCGTGCACCAGGTTGCCGATCATGGCCAGCAGCACCTTGCGCGCAATCGCCATGTCCTGCGCCGGCACGTCGGTGCTGCTGATCCGGTTGGTCTCTTCGGCCATTGGCACCAGCAGATCCTTGAGCGCGTGCCCTTCGGGTGTCAGATACACGTAGACGTTCTTCTTGTTGGTCGGCAGCTGCTGTCGGCGGATGTAGCCCAGCGCCTCCATGGCCTTCATCGCGGCAAAAGTCGTGGGCTCCATAACGCCGGCGCGGTCACTGAGCTCCCTTTGCGTCAGGCCGTCCCGCTCCCACAGGATGCGCAGAAAGCTCCAGTGGCCGAACGGTACGTTATGCGGAGCCAACCGGATCTGCAGGGCACGCCGGAACGCACGTTCAGTATCCCGGATCAGGTGCGCCATGCGGTCATTGGGAACCGCCTCGCGCCAGTGGCGAAGGATGTCGTGAGGTGGTCGGGCCATATCGTTAGTTCCCGTCAAGCCCGGTCTGCAGGCGCATCTGCTGTGGCATTGCATCGCGCGCCGATGCGAGGATCGCCAGACAAACTTCGGTGGTGGCGCGGGCCCAGCCACCGTCGTGTACGGTAGGACGGCCCAGCATCACAGTGTCGATCAGCTCGTCGATCACCTCGCTGCGTGGCACCCGTGGCGCGGGCAGGGGTTCGAACCGGCGCTGCGTGTCTTCGAAGATCTCGATGCCGGTAGCGGTCGGGCGCAAGTCGGCCTTGTCGCAGCTCACCAGTACCGGCCCGAAATGCTGGTGCCCGGCGTTGACTGCCGCCGTCGCCTTGTACAGACTGCCCCCGTAATTGCGTTCGGCCTTGAGCCGGCTTTCCTGCATGTGCTGTGCTGTGTCGACCAGGCGCATGCGCGCAGCGCCGTAATCTGACGCATTCTTGTGCTGGCCCATTTCGCCGATGTCGCCGAGCTGCGCATCGCTGTCGTAATGCGCGTATCCGCTGTAGCTGGCGCTGGCAATCACGCCGTCCTCGAACTCCAGCAGGGCCTGGTACGCGCCCTCGGTCGGTCTGGCCGGATCCCAGGCACCGGTATGGGCGAACACGCTGCGTACCCTGCCGCCGCCAAGCAATCGCAGTATGTCGATCTGGTGCGTGGCCTGGCTGTGAATCACGCCGCCACCGGCGGCGGTGTCGAGTTCCTCCGGCCGCCGTGGCCGATACAGGAAATCGGTGAAGTTCATCGCCGTCAACATGCGCACCGCACCATAACGACCACTGGTGATGAGAGCGCGCGTGTGCAGTATCGGTGTGTTGAAGCTGTGGCTGTGTCCTACCACCATGTGTACGCCAGCGCTGCGCGTGGCTTCGATCATCGCGCTGCATTGCGCCAGCGTGATCGCCATCGGCTTTTCGACCAGTACGTGTTTGCCATGCGCCGCGGCAATTGCAACATGCTCCGCGTGGAACTGGTGCGGCGTGGCGATATAGACCAGTTGCACCGTGGGGTCTGCGCACAAGGCATCGATGTTGTCGTAGCTGGTGGCACCGAAATCGCTTTCAAACTGCCGCCGGGCGGCCGGCAGTGGATCGGCGGCTGCCACCAGCCGTACGCGCGTGTCTTGCAGGAACGTGGGAAGCATCAGCGTGAATGCGCGCCCCAGGCCAGCGACGCCGATACGCAATGGGGCGGCCTGGCAGCTCACAGGTCCAGCACCAGTTCACCGCCGCGCGCACGGGAGACGCAAACCATGATGTTCGTGTTCCGTTCGCCGTCCCCCAGGACCATATCTCGGTGCTCGACATCGCCAGAGACCAGGCCGGTGCGGCAGGAACCGCAGGTGCCGCTTTCGCAGGAACTCGTCACGTGGTGACCACAGGCGCGCAAAGCCTCCAGGATGCTCTGGTCAGACGCCACCGGGATGGTGTTGCCCGAGCGCTGCAGTCGGACCGAGAAGGCTTGATTGGCGGCCCAGGAACTGGCGTTCACACCGAAACTCTCGAAGTGGATGGAGCCCGACGACCAATGACCCGACATGTCGGCCACGGCATCCATCAGACCGCGCGGACCGCAGCAATAAACGTGGGCGTCACCCGGCGTCTCGAATACCGGCCAGAAGTCGTAGGCCTGGTCGATATCGCCGTGGTCGTGGTGCAGTGTGACCAGCCCTGGAAACTCCGATTCCAGCGCGTGCTGGAACGCAGTTGCCGCGTCGTCGCGGGTGCAGTAGATCAATCTGAACGGCGCCGATCCGGTGCGCTTGAGCTGGCGCATCATCGAAAGGATCGGCGTGATGCCGATACCCCCTGCGATGAACAAGGAGGCAATGGCACGTGGAGCCAGTTCGAAGTTGTTGCGCGGCACGCTGGCTGGCAGGATTGCGCCTTCCATCACGTCGTCGGTCATGCAGATCGATCCGCCCCGTCCGTTGGCATCGCGCTTGACGGCAATCTGGTAGCTGAGTGCGTCGGCCGGATCGGAGCACAAGGAATAGTTGCGCCGTACCCCGTTGGGGAGCAGCACGGTCAGGTGCGCGCCGGCGGTGTACGGGGGCAGCGCCTCGTCGCGCGGGTGGCGCAATTCAAAGCACCAGATGTCCTGCGCGACCTGAGACTTGCGTGCGACCTGCAGGTCCATGAAGGGCGGCTCGACCGCAGCGGCGGATGGCGCGTGGGGGGTGCTCAAGAATAGGACTCCTGCAAACATCTTCGACAGGCAACAAAGCGCTTGACAACGACGTGCCGTCGCAATAATCTTAGCTGACTAAGAAAAAAATGCAAGTCGTTTGACTTGCCGCAGCCCTCCAAGGACTTTTTCATGTTGACTGCTGAAGATAACGAATTGATGTGCCGAGTCGAAGGCCAGGCCGCGATGGGGCAGTTGATGCGGCGGCACTGGACACCGGTGTGTCTGATCGAGGAGGTCAGCGAGCCGGATGGCAAGCCGGTCAAGGCACGGCTGTTCGGTGAGGATCTGGTGGTGTTTCGCGACACCGAAGGCCGGGTCGGCGTGATGGACGAATATTGCCCGCATCGCAGGGTGTCGCTGGTGTTCGGACGCAACGAGAATTGTGGCCTGCGCTGCTTGTATCACGGCTGGAAAATGGACGTAAGGGGCAATGTGCTCGAGATGGTGTCCGAACCGGTGGCCAGCGGTATGGCGCAGAAGGTCAAGCACCTGGCTTACCCGACCCGGGAGTGGGGCGGTTTCGTCTGGGCCTACATGGGCCCGGCCGAGAGCATGACGGAGTTCCAGCCGCCGCCATGGGCGCCAACCGCCGATACCCGGGTCACCATCGCCAAGGCCATCATCCCCTGCAACTGGGCGCAGATTCTGGAGGGAGCGATCGACTCGGCGCACAGTTCGAGCCTGCATTCGTCGGACATGGTTCCGGCGCGCGGCGACAGTGCCAAGGCGACGGATTCCCTGTGGTTGCGACCGTCGACCGACAAGGCGCCACGTCTTCAGCTCGAACGCGCGTCGTATGGCTTTCGTTATGCCGCACTGCGCCGGCCGATCCAGAATGCGGCGCAGAACGACTATGTGCGTGCGACCGTGTTCGTGGCGCCGGCCACGGCACTGATACCGCCGAACAATCTGTATAACGTCGCCAACATCAACGTACCAATGGACGATACTCACACGGCCTTCTACTTCATGGCCTGGGGGCATCCGTCGCAGGTACCCGACACTGTCACCTGGCGCAAGTTTCTGGGCCAGCAAATCGGCGTCGATCTGGACGAAACCTACCGGCCCCTGCGCAACCGGGACAACCATTTCTGGCAGGATCGCACCGCCATGAAGGCCGGCAACTTCACCGGCATCACCGGTTTCCCTAACCAGGACATCGCGATGTGGGTGACCATGGGTCCGATTGCCGACCGCACGCATGAGCGCCTGGGCGCCAGTGATCTGGCCATTGTCGAATTCCGCAAGCAGATGGTGGAGGCCGCACGGGCGTTTCAGGGTGGCGCACAGGCGATCGGCATCGGCGATGCGGCGATTCCCGCATCCGTGTGTTCGTTCCAGGCGATCGTGCCGAAGACCACCGATTGGCGGTCGTTCAAGGCCCGTTACGTCTGGGACAGCGAGCAGCGGGCGCTCGAGCCGTCGTATTCGACGGGCACGGCGAATTCCTGAAGTTCCGATGCCGGATTGACGGGCCGGCTTCCTGATTCCCGTCGCAGATTGCCACAACAATGAGGAGTCAATCATGTCCGTTCGTCGTCACGTTATTTTCGCGACCGCTCTGTTCACCGTGGGCCTTGGCTTGCCCATGATGGCGCAGTCACAGGCCACATATCCCAATCGTGCGATCAAGTTCGTCGTGCCGTACTCGGCCGGCGGGCTGCCCGACACCGTGGCGCGCATCTTTGCGCAGCGGTTGCAAGACCGCCTGGGCCAGTCGGTGGTGGTGGATAACAAGCCGGGCGCCAATGGCGTCGTTGCTGCCAGCACGATGGCATCCTCGCCCGCTGACGGATACACCTTCCTGGTCACCGATGGATCCATGTTCTCGATCAATCCCGCGATCTACAAGAACCTGAGTTACGAATACAAGCGCGATTTCGTTCCGGTGTCGCTGGCGGCGCGGGCGCCGCTGTACCTTGCGGTGCATCCCAAGACCGGGGTCAACACGCTGCAGGAATTTATCGCCCTGGCCAAAGCCAAACCGGGGACGCTGAACTACGGCTCATCGGGCATCGGGAGTTCGCACCACCTGACGATGGAGGCGATGAAGGCGGCGCTGGGCATCGAGGTGACGCACGTGCCGTTCAAGGGTTCGAGCCAGTCGGTCCCGGCGCTGATCGGCGGGCAGGTGGACGTCGCCTTCTCGGCGCTGCCGTCCCTGTCCGGATTCGTCAAGAACGGCAAGGTCAAGCTGCTGGCGACCAATGGTGCCAAGCGCTCGACCCATGAGCCGGACGTGCCGGCGATTGCCGAGCTGGTTCCAGGTTTCGATTTCGCAGTGGTCGTTGGCGTGCTGGCCGCGGCCGGTACGCCGCAGGAAGCCATCGACCGCATTGCCGCCGAGATGGAGAAGGTCGCGCGCATGCCCGACACCATCCAGGTACTGGCCAATGCGGGTGTGGACGCGATCGGCGCCAGTCCGGCCGAGTATGGCAAGGCCATCCTGGGCGAGAACGAGCGGCTGGTCAAGGCCATCAAGGCGGCCGGCATCAAGCAGGAGTAAGGCTGCATGTCTCGCCTCAAACTGACCTTTGGCTGCTGGAACTATGACCGCACCCGCGCCTTGATGGACGGCAGCGTGGCGCCTGACGGCATCGACCTGAACTACCTGAACATGCCGGTGGAGGAGACCTTCTTTCGCATGCTGCGGCACCAGGAATTCGATGTCGCCGAGTTGTCGCTGTCTTCGTACTCGGTATCCTTGTCCCGAACGGAGCGCCCATTCATCGCGATTCCGGTGTTTCCGTCGCGCTTTTTTCGGCACTCCTGCATTTACGTCAACGCCAGTTCCGGCATCCGCGAGGCCAAGGACCTGATCGGCAGACGCGTCGGCAATCCGGAGTACCAGATGACGGCGCCGGTCTGGATCCGTGGCATCCTGTCCGACCATTACGGTGTGCCGGTCGACAGCGTGACCTACTTCACCGGAGGCGAAGAGGAGCCGGGACGCTCTGAAAAGATCAAGCTCGATTTGCCGGCGAACATCAAGGTGCAGCCAATCGGGCCCGAGCAGACCTTGTCGCAGATGTTGCTTGACGGCGAGATCGATGCCCTGTACACCGCGCGCATGCCGTCGAGTTTTCTCAAAGGTGGCGGCAAGGTCAAGCGCCTGTTCGAGGACTATGAGCAGGTCGAGCGCAACTACTTCAAGGAGACCGGCCTGTTCCCGATCATGCATACGGTGGCCATGCGCCGCGACGTGTACCAGGCCAACCGCTGGATCGCGCAGTCGCTGATGAAGGCCTTCATCGAGGCGCAGCGGCGGTGTTACGCCGACCTGTACGAGACTGCGGCACTCAAGACCATGCTGCCCTGGCTGACCTCGCATGTGGAGCAGGTCAGGCGCGAGATGGGCGAGGATTTCTGGCCCTACGGATTCGCCAAGAATGAAGCCAATTTACGCACCTTCCTGCGTTACCACTTCGAGCAAGGCCTGTCCAAGCGAAAGCTCGAACCACACGAACTGTTTGCACCCGAGGCCATGGAGGCGTTCAAGATCTGACAGCCACACGGCGCGGGTGTCTCGCTACCCGATCGGCTGCTGCGCGGCGCCCCGGCTCAACGCAGGTCGAACTCCGCACAGCGCGATGGTCTTGCGCAAGCGCACGGCATCGTGCCCGGCCAGTTGCAGGCATCGGTGCCAACTGGTTCTTCAGGGGTTCTGCCATACGTTGTCGGGGTCCAGTGCCGTCGGTGGTGTGGGTCTGCATGCCGGTCAGCGGCCGCTGGAGCCTGCGTGCAATTCGCGTTCGACCAATGCCGCCATGTCGCGCAAGGCCTTGATCTGCGTGGCGCCAAAAAGTCGTGGTGTGTGGTCGATCAGGCACAGGGTACCGATCGGACTGCCGTCGAGTGCCACGATGGGGTGACCTGCGTAAAACCGCAGACGTGGCTCGGAGAGAACCAGCGGGTTGTCGGCGAATCGGTCGTCAGCGAGGGCATCAGGGACCACCAGGGTCTCGTCCTGCAGGATGGCGTGGCCGCAGAACGAGACTTCGCGCGACGTTTGTGCCACCTGCAAGCCGTTACGCGACTTGAACCACTGGCGGTCGTGGTCGACCAGCGAGACCAACGCGATCGGCACACCAAAGAAGCGCGCGGCCAGGCGGGTGATGCGGTCGAAGCGCTCCTCAGGTGTCGTGTCCAGGATCTTCAACTGGTGCAAGGCTTGCAGTCGGCGCGCTTCTTCGACCGGGATGGCAGGCGCCTGCCATCGTGCCCGTGTGCGCAACAGGCCTGCACGCAGCCTGGTGCGCAGATACTGCTGTGTGAAGGGCGGGCAAAGCCATTCGGTGAGAGGCCGCAGCATAAGGCCATCCGACGCCACAACGGGGTCGCTCTGGTCGACGACACAGGCGTCGGCCGGCGCCAGCATGACCACCGGCAACTGGCTCAGTCCATGGCAGGACCGCAGCGAAGTGGCCAGCGCCAGACCGTCATGGATGCCGGGTCGGTGGGAGATGACCGCCAGCGCCAGCCGCTGCGGGTCCGCAGCGCGCAGGGCTTGCTGCGTGGTGTCGGCGATCAATGCCGTCAGGCCCTCGGTCTGCACCAAATCGCGGATTTCCCCGGCCAGCTGGGGTTCGGTGCAGACGATCAACACCTGTTTGTCGGTCAGGTCGTGGGTATCGACCTTGGCCTGTGCATCACCACGCGCCGGCGTGACGGTCGTGGCCGGGGCGTCGAGCGTCATCGTCGCGCCTTCGGCAGCGCCGAAAAGTGAGACCGTGGCGCCCGCGTCCCGTATACGTCGGCGACCGTCTGCGACCAGGGCATCGAGCGCGTCGTCGTTTCGGCCGGGATCGTGGTGAAACAGCGCCAGTTGCCGCACACCAGCGGCAATTGCCATGTCGACGACATATTCCATCGTACTGTGCCCCCAGCCCACACGACCCGGGTATTCGGCGGCCGTGTATTGCGCATCGTGGATCAGCAGATCGGCATTGGCAATGAAGTCCTTGTGCCGACTGTCGCCCGGATGCAAGGCCCCCAGCACCTGGCCCAGTGGCAGGCCGAGTGCGGCGGCGTGGGCATGACATTCATGGTCACTGGCGTATACGAGGGTGATGCCATCGACCTCGATCCGGTAACCCAGGGTCAAGGCCGGGTGGTTCAGATAACGCGCGGTCACCCGCACGTCGTCGATCATGAAACTGCCTTCGACCAGGTCGTGGTATCGGATCGTTGCGCCCATCTCGTCGAGGTTGACCGGAAAATAGGTGTATTGCATCTGGCCTGCCAGCGTGTCGCGCAGCGAAGGCCCGAAGCCGCGGGGAGCGTAGACATCCCATTCGTTGCCGGCTTCAAATAGCGGCGTGAAGAAGGGGAAGCCCTGGATGTGATCCCAATGGGTGTGACCGATCAGCAGATGTCCGCGTCGGGCGGCATCGCCCTGTTGCAACAACGCGATGCCCAGTCCGCGCAGTCCGGTGCCGGCGTCGATGACCAGTTGCGTGCCGCTGCGGGTGCGCACCGAGACGCACGAGGTATTGCCGCCGTAACGCACCGTTTCCGGTCCAGGCGTGGCAATCGAACCTCGTGTTCCCCAGAATTGCACCTGCATCCAACTCTCCCTGGCGACCATGTTGCCGCAACTAACACTTGCAGCCGTCGCTGCTGTGGCGGCCATCGCGTTGACAGTGACGCCGGGTCGTGTACCGCAAAAATAGTATGGCACGATAGCGCTCCGTGTGCCCGTGAACCGACCGATGGCTTTTGCGAAGAACGGGCACAGGTCGTCTGGAATTTCCCGTGATCCAAAACCGAGATTTGCAGTTTGACGAGCAGAAGTAGTGAATGCGCTGCCGGCCTAAGTCTTAAGCTTGCGGGGAAACTTTTGAGGTTTCGGGAGCTCGCCCGCTAGGCCGTCTGCCAATGCGGACCCTGCG
>Ga0105048_10014596_pt1 | contig 12228 bp, 7 predicted proteins | sample MAT05_FD_78382 | JGI IMG/M metagenome (GOLD analysis project Ga0105048, IMG submission 78382) | Freshwater microbial communities from Lake Fryxell liftoff mats and glacier meltwater in Antarctica - MAT-05 | ecosystem: Environmental > Aquatic > Freshwater > Ice > Liftoff microbial mat | place... | reverse complement strand
TACGAAGTCGACTGTCGCATCGACGGTGGCGGTAGCTCCGGTCAGGCCGTCGCCTTTCTCCACGCCATCGCTATTGTTATCAACAAGGCCACCCCCGAGAGGCGGCCGGAGCTGAAGAAGGCCGGGTTCCTCACCCGCGACGATCGCAAGAAGGAATCCAAGAAGTACGGCCTCAAGAAGGCTCGTAAGGCTCCGCAGTACTCCAAGCGCTGAGCCCCTCGGGTCCCGGCGTCGAGGCGCGATGACCCTGCGGTTCGGCACCGACGGTGTGCGCGGTCCGGCGGACGAGCTGGACGACCGGTTGGTCGAGGCTCTCGGCCGGGCGGCGGCTCAGGTCCTCGGGGGGGCCGACGGCTTCGTGATCGGACGCGACACCCGCCGGTCGGGACCCCGTCTCGAGGCGGCGTTGGCCCGCGGTCTCATCGCGGGTGGGGCCGAGGTGCGGTTCCTCGGCGTGGCGCCCACCCCGGCGGTGGCCTGGTCGGCGGCCGACCGAGGCATCCCCGGCGCGGTCATCTCGGCCAGCCACAATCCGTGGCGCGACAACGGCATCAAGTTCTTCGCCGCCGGTGGGCGCAAGCTGTCCGACCAGATCGAGGCCCGCCTCGAGGCGGCGGTCGACGCCAACCTCGATCAGCCGCCATCTTCGGCGTCGCCGACCGTGGGAACCGTCGTCCTCGCCCTCGACCTGGTCGCGGCGTGGTCCGGGGCGGTCGAGGCGTCGATCGAGGGCCGCCGGCTCGACGGTCTGAGGGTCGTGGTCGACTGCGCCAACGGGGCGGCGTCCGCGGTGGCGCGGCCGCTGCTGGCGGCCCTCGGCGCCGAGGTCGAGGTGCTGGCCGGCGACCCCGACGGGAAGAACATCAACGACGGATGTGGCTCGACCCACCCCGAGGCCCTGCAGGCGCGGGTTCTCGAGACCGGCGCTCACGTGGGTCTGGCCTTCGACGGTGACGCCGACCGACTCCTGGCCGTCGACGAGCAGGGCGTGCTGGTCGACGGCGATCAGCTCATCGCGCTCTTCGCCCTCGACCGGCGGGCGCGGGGCCTGCTGGTGGACGCTCATGTCGTCGTCACCGTGATGACGAACCTCGGGTTCCGGTTGGCGATGGCCGACGCCGGTATCGTGGTGGTCGACACCCCGGTCGGTGACCGTCACGTGCTCGAGGCGTTGGCGTCGGGCGGGTGGTCGCTCGGCGGCGAGCAGTCCGGTCACATCGTCTTCGCCGACCTGGCCACCACCGGCGATGGCCTTTTGTCGGCGGTGCAGTTGCTCGACCTGGTGCGTCGGTCCGGCCGGTCGTTGTCCGGCTTGGCCGCGGCAGCCATGACTCGCCTTCCTCAGGTCCTGGTGAACGTGGTCGTCGGAGAACGCCACCCGGGGCTCGTCGAGGCGCTCGCCGATGTCGTCGAGGTCGAGGAGCGACGGCTCGGGCCGCGTGGTCGGGTGCTCATCCGACCGAGCGGCACCGAACCGCTGGTGCGAGTGATGGTCGAGGCCGAGACCGAAGCCACGGCCCGCGAGGTGGCCGAGCGGCTCGCCGACGCCGTTCGAGCGCGTTGCGCCTGACGGAGTGCCCCTTCGTGTTCATGGGGCGGCCGTAGACTCGAATGGTTCCGTTCGCCCTCCGGCCGAACCGACATCGATCGTCGGCCGGGCCACCCCGGAGGAGTCCGTCGACCCATGTGCGGGATCATCGCCGTCGTTCGTCGGCCCCCCGATCGCCGACCTCCGTCGCCGGCCGAGATCGAGGAGAGGCTGAACGCCGCTTCCGCCGCCGTGGCCGAGGTCTTGGCCGCATCCTTGCGGGCGACCTCATCCGAGCTCGTCGCCGCGGCCGCGGCGTCGGCCGCCGACGCCGACCGCCTCTTGCGGGGGTTGCCCGGGCTGCAGGCCCTGCTGGCCGATCGTGGCCTGCGGGCCCGGGTCGAGAACCTGTCCACCGGGCTCGAACTTCAGATCCGTGGGCTCGAGGAGCGTCTCGACGCCGAGGGGGCGAACTTCAGCGGCGCCGAGGTCGAGCGGCTCAACGCCGCCGTCATCGATCTGAAGGATGCGGTCTGGGGCCTTCGTCGTGATCGGTTGCGGGCGGCATCGGGGGTCGAGGGCCTCGCCGGGCCCGGTGCCTCTCTGGCCGCCCTGGCCGTCCATTTCTCCGTGCATCAGGCGCTGTCGGCCATCGACCGCCTCGAAGTGCGGGGGCGCGACTCCGCCGGTCTGCACCTGCTCGTGCGCGACCACGATCTCGACCTCACCGCGCCGGCCGTGCGGGCCGTGCTGGCCGAGCGCACCCGCGATCCCCTCTTCGGTTCCATGGCCGTGCGCACCCCCGAGGGGCACCTGAGCTTCGTCTACAAGGCGGCCGCCGAGATCGGCGAGCTGGGCGACAACACCAGGCACCTCCGGGCCGCCATCGTCGCCGACCCGCTCCTGCGCCAGGCCCTCGGCAACGACACGGCCGAGGCGGTGGTCCTCGGGCACACCCGATGGGCGAGTGTCGGCATCATCTCCCAGCCCAACGCCCATCCCCTCAACTCCGACCAGACGGACGATGCTTCGGGGGCCTACGTCACCGCCGTCCTCAACGGTGACGTCGACAACTTCGCCGACCTGAAGGTGGGGGAGAGCCTGATGATCGCCCCCGAGATCACGACCGACGCCAAGGTCATCCCTGCGCTCATCAGCCAGTCGGTGGCCGAGGGTGGAGGGGTCACCGAGGCCTTTCGCCGCACGGTGAACCTGCTCGAGGGGTCGGTGGCCATCGCCGCCAGCGCGGCCTCGGAGCCGGCCGATCTCCTCTTGGCCCTCCGGGGGAGCGGCCAGGCCCTGTACATCGGACTGGCCGAGGACGCCTTCATCGTGGCCAGCGAGCCGTACGGAGTGGTGGAGGAGACCGGCACCTATCTGCGTCTCGACGGTGACGTGCCCGCCGACCCGTCCAACCCGGCCAGCCGGGGCCAGATCGTGAACCTGTCCGGGGTCGATGCCGGCACGACGACCGGGATCCGGCTCTGGGCCTACGACGGCACCGAGCTCCCGGTCTCCGAGGCCGACCTGGCCGTGGCCCAGATCACCACCCGCGACATCGATCGCGGCGATGCGCCGCACTACCTGCTCAAGGAGATCGGCGAGGCCCCCGCCTCGTTCCGCAAGACGCTGCGCGGCCGCCTGCTCGACGGGCCCGGTGGTTTGTCCGTCCACCTGGGTGACGACGTGATCCCGGCCGTGGTCAGGGCGGGCCTGGTCGACGGCTCGATCTCGCGGATGCTGGTGGTCGGGCAGGGGACCGCGGCCGTGGCCGGCCGGGCGCTCGTCGAGGCCATGGCCACGTTCGCTCCCGGGGCCGAGCTGCGCACCGAAGCGGTGCTGGCCACCGAGCTGTCCGGTTTCGACCTGAGGGACTCGATGGCCGACACCCTCGTGGTGGCGGTCAGCCAGAGCGGGACCACCACCGACACGAACCGCACGGTCGAACTCGTGCGGGCTCGAGGCGCCCGCGTCATCGCCATCGTGAACCGGCGGGGCAGCGACCTCACCGATCGCGCCGACGGCGTGCTCTACACGTCCGATGGGCGAGACGTCGAGATGAGCGTGGCCTCGACCAAGGCCTTCTACGCCCAGATCGCGGCCTGCTCGTTGCTGGCCGCAGCCATCGCCGACCTCCTGGGCGCGCCCGTCGCTGGCCGGGCCGAGCTGCTCGAGGGGCTGAGGGCGCTTCCGGCGGCCATGGAGCAGGTGATGGCCCTGCGTCCAACGATCGCCGCGGCCGCACAACAGGTCGCACCGTCGCGTCGGTACTGGGCCATCGTCGGCAACGGTGGCAACCGCATCGCCGCCGAGGAGGTGCGGATCAAGCTCTCCGAGCTCTGCTACAAGGCCATCGCCTGCGACGGCACCGAGGACAAGAAGCACATCGACCTGTCGTCGGAGCCGATGATCATCGTGTGCGCCGCTGGTCTGCAGGGATCCACCGCTGACGACGTGGCCAAGGAGGTGGCCATCTACCGCGCCCACAAAGCCGCACCGATCGTGGTGGCCACCGAGGGTGAGGAGCGGTTCTCCGCTGCACTGCACGTGATCTTGGTGCCGGAGGTCCACCCTCGACTGGCCTTCGTGCTCTCGGCGATGGTGGGCCACCTGTTCGGCTACGAGGCGGCGTTGGCCATCGACGCCCAGGCCCAACCTCTGCGGGAGGCCCGCTCCGCCATCGACGAGGTCGCGGCTGCGGGTCGGTCGGGCGAAGCGGCGCGGGCCGAGGTCCACGACCAGTTCGTGCCGCTGGCCGCTCGGTTCTTCGACGGGCTGCGTTCGGGCGTCTACGACGGGCATCTCGAAGCCTCCACCGCGGTCCGGCTGGCCTCGATGTGGCGGTTCGCGCTCGGGATGGTGCCGCTCGAGGCGTACCAGGTCGAGCACGGGAAGGTGGGGACGCCGGGGGTGGTGCTCGAGGACCTGGCCGTCGCCCTGAGTCGGGCCATCGACGAGCTCACCCGTCCCATCGACGCCATCAAGCACCAGGCCAAGACCGTCACCGTCGGCATCTCCCGCAGCGACGAGACCCTGCTGCAGGTGCCGCTGGTGCGCGAGGTCATGGCCGCGGGTGCGCCCCGCGATCGGCTCACCTACTCCACGCTGCGCACCCTCAGCGCCCTCGAGCCCCTTGTCGCCGAGGTGCTCGGCTACACCCGTTACGCCATCGAGGGCGAAGTCGAGGCGGCCGGCACCGCCGACGACGCCTCCATCGTGGTGGTCGACCGGGGCGGTATCGGTCGTGATCTGCGCAGCCGCACCGAGACGGACCCGCAGTTGCGCGGTACCAAGCGCTGGGTGGCCGTCGAGCGGACCGTGCTGGTGGCCAAGGGCCGAAGCGACGGCCGCACGGTGGTGATCGTTCCCGAGATCAAGGACGGTCAGCCCACCGGGCTCGCGTTGTTGCACGTGTCGCTGCGCAATGACCTCCCCCTTCCCGTCCTGCGGGCGGTGCTGCAGGGCTACCGCAACCGATACGCGGCGCTCAAGCACGCGGTCACCGAGACCGAGCCGGTCTTCCGTGACGACCTGATCGTCGACCTCGATGTCGTGGATCTCATGACCGATCCGGTCAACGACCTGGCCGATCGCTGGCGATCGTGACCCCGATGCCGGGGTCACCGCTTCCGCCGGCGCGTCCCCGTCGGACCAGGGGCTGATGATCCGCGGCCTCGGGGTCGATGTCGTCGACGTCGAGCGGTTTCGCACCGTGCTGGCCCGCCGGCCCGGGATGGTCGATCGGCTTTTCACCGCCGCAGAGCGGGCCTACGCCGAGGAGCGCCATGATCCGGTCGAGCGGTTCGCCGTGCGGTTCGCGGCCAAGGAGGCGGTGCTCAAGGCGCTCGGTGTGGGTTTCGGCCGGGTCGGTTGGCACGACATCGAGGTCGGGCGCGACGACGTCGGTCGCCCGTCGATCCTGCTCTCCGGTCCCGCCGCCGAACGGGCCGCGGCGGTCGGCATCGAGAGTTGGGAGTTGTCGCTCACCCACAGCGCGTTGATCGCTGAAGCCGTCGTCGTCGGTCAGGGCGCTCGGGCGACGCTGTCGCCGTCGCGGCTTCGATCGGTTGTTCCCCCGGCGGGCCTGCCGATCGGCGGTGGGCTGGTGCCGATCGTGACACCGGAGGAGATGGCCGTCATCGACCGCGATGCCCTTGCGCCGGTCGAGGAACTGATCGGCCGGGCCGGGTCGGCGGTGGCCAGGACCGCAGTGATGATGATGGGGGGCACCTACGGCCGGCGGGTGGTGATCCTCGAGGGCAAGGGCAACAACGGCAACGACGGCCGCGACGCCGCCCGGCGTCTGCGCCGGCGTGGGGTCCGGGTCCAGGAGATCGACGTGGCCGAAGCGCCGGCCTCGCTGCCGCCGGCGGACCTGGTGATCGATGCCGCCTTCGGCACCGGGTTCAGGGGCTCGTTCGCGGCGCCCGTCGTTTCGCCGGGTACGCCGGTGTTGGCCGTCGACATCCCTTCGGGGGTCGACGGACTGACCGGGGTGGCGAGTGAGCACGTGCTGCGCGCCGACGTCACCGTCACCTTCGCGGCGCTGAAGCCCGGACTCGTGTTGTCGCCGGGGCTCGAGCTCGCCGGGAAGGTGACGGCGGCCGACATCGGGCTCGACGTCAGCCGAGCGTCGGCCCACCTCGTTGGCGCGGCCGCAGTGGCGTCGTGGCTGCCCGACACCCCGGCCGGGGCCCACAAGTGGCAGCGGGCGGTCTGGCTCGTCGCCGGCAGTCCCGGCATGGCCGGCGCCGCCGCCCTCAGTAGTGCCGCGGCCGCCCGCTCCGGCGCCGGGTACGTGCGACTCAGCACCCCCGGTGGACACCCGGTCGGCGCCGTCGTCGAGGCCGTGCTCACCGATCTCCCTGCCGAGGCATGGGATGAGCGTGTGCTCGGAGAGCTCGGGCGCTTCGAAGCGTTGGTCGTCGGCAACGGCCTCGGTACGGCCTCCTCGACCGCCGCCGCCATCCGCGCCACGGTCGGGGGGGCCACGGCGCAGGGAGTACCCACCGTCGTCGACGCCGACGGGCTGACCGCGCTCGGCACCAGTGCGGCGGCTCTCGTCGGTCCGGCCACGGTGCTCACCCCCCACGACGGGGAGTTCGCCCGCCTGGCCGGTCGTCCGCCGGGCCCCGACCGCCTCGATGCCGCGCGTCGGCTCGCCGTCGAGCTCGGCTGTGTCGTTCTGCTCAAGGGCCGGGCGACGGTGGTCGCCGCCCCCGACGGCTCGGTGCTGGTCAGCACCACCGGGCTCCCGCGGCTGGCCACCGCCGGTACCGGTGATGTGTTGGCGGGCCTGATCGGTGGCCTCCTCGCCCAGGGTCTGCCGCCGTGGCGCGCTGCGGCCGCGGGTGCGTTCCTGCACGGCTGGGCCGGCGCTCTAGGGTGGGAGCGGGGCCTGGTGGCCGGGGACCTCCCCGACCTCCTCCCGCTGGCCTTCGCCGAGGTCGTCGCCCTTCGACCCTGACCCGGCTCATTCGTTTGCGAGGACCGATGTTGTTGCGAGATGTGCCGGTAATGGACGTGATGGTCACCGAGGTCCTGAGCTTCACACCAGACGAGAACGTGCAGGACGCCATGCGTGAGCTGGTGCTCACCGAGATCGACGGAGGGCCGGTGCTCGACGAGCAGGGTCGGGTCGTGGGCATGTTGTCGACGGGTGATCTCATCCTCGAGGAGGCGCGCCTCCACCTGCCCACGGTGATCAGCCTGTTGGGTGGGGTGTTCGAGCTCCCGAAGTCGAAGCAGCGCTACGAGTCCGAGCTCGACAAGGCCCTGGGCGCCACCGTCGGCGAGGTCATGGAGACCGATCTGAAGGCCACCCTCGGCCCCGACGACACCTTCGAGACCGCGGCGACCCTGATGCACGAGCACGGGCTCGATCGCCTCGTGGTGGTCGATGACGACTTGGTGCTCCTCGGCATCATTGCTCGAGGCGACATCGTTCGGGCCATCGTGCTCGAGGTCGACGAACCTGCCTCAGGCGACGGCAAGGCCGAGGAGTCCGACCCGGACGACGAAGGCTGAGCGTTGCGGGCCACCCGGGCCGACGTCGACCTCACCGCCGTCGCGTACAACGTGCGGGCGTTACGGGAGATGGTTGCACCAGCAATGGTTTGTGCAGTGGTGAAGGCCGACGGATACGGCCATGGTGCGGTGGCGGTGAGCCAGGCTGCTCTCGCGGGCGGGGCCGACTGGTTGGCGGTGGCTCTCGTCGAGGAAGCGGTGGTGTTGCGTCGCTCCGAGGTGGAGGCGCCCGTGTTGCTCCTGTCTCAGCCGCGCCTCGACGACATCGCCGCCGCCGTCCGCTTCGACCTGCGGGTGTGCGTGTACACCCCTGAGGGAGTCGAGGCCGTGGCCGATGCAGCCAAGCGCGAGCGCCGCCTGGCCCGCGTCCACATGAAGGTCGATACCGGCATGAATCGCGTGGGGGTTCAGCCGGCCGATGCGGTGGCGCTGGCCCAGCAGATCTCCGCCCACGGCAGCATCGAGTTCGAGGGCGTGTTCACCCACCTGGCCGTGGCCGACGAGCCGGGCAATCCGTTCACCGACACCCAGCTCGACCGATTCGATGCGGTCGTCGCCGACCTCGATGCGATCGGTCTGCGCCCACCGATGCTCCATGCCGCCAACTCCGCCGGCGCCATCGACCATCCCCGCAGCCGCTACGACCTCGTTCGTGTGGGCATCGGCGTGTACGGCCTGCCGCCCGCGCCCGTGCTCCGTGACCGGGTGGCGTTGCGCCCCGCCCTCGCCCTGCGCTCGGAGGTGTCGATGGTGAAGCGGGTACCGGCCGGGGTGGGCATCTCCTATGGCTTGCGGCACGTGTTCGACACCGAGTGCACGGTCGCCACGGTGCCGATCGGCTATGCCGACGGCGTGGCCCGCCGGCTCGGGGCCAGCGGCGGTGAGGTGCTGGTCGGCGGCCGGCGCCGTCGCATCGTGGGCACGGTCACCATGGACCAGCTGATGGTGGACTGTCGCGACGACCCGGTGGCGGTCGGCGACGAGGTCGTGCTGATCGGCGACCAGGGCGACGAGTGCATCACCGCCGAGGAGTGGGCCGAGCGCCTCGACACCATCGCTTACGAGGTGGTGTGCGGGATCGGACCCCGGGTGCCCCGTCGCTACCGGTGACCGACGCTCACCCGACGTTGCGCCCCGGGCCCTCGTCGCCGGACGCCGAACGACCCGGGGCTGGACCCCGGGTCGTTCGCAGTTGTTCCTGGTCGGCTGGTGTCGTGGGTCAGCCGGTGAAGGCCGGGGCGGCCGTCACCGCGGCCGCCGCCGGGGCCGGTGCGGTGGTTGGCGTGACGGGCGCCCCGGCGATCGGCTGGTTGCCGACCACGTACACCACGGTCGCCGTGCACTCGGCGAGCTCGAGATCGACCGGGCCGACGATCGGGGTCGCGCCGAGCAGGACAGTGACCTCGTACGTGCCGGGCACGACCGGACCAGAGGCGGCCTCGCCGAATTCGAGGGTCCCCGAGCCCCCGGGCGGGGCCTCGACGGTGACCGGTGGCGCGGCGGCGGCATGCACGGCAGCCAGGGTCGCGCTGGCGATGATGGGCCGGCCTTGCGGGGCCGAGCCGGATTGCAATTTCGGGAAACAGGAGTCGTCGGTCGTCACGTCGAGGACGACGGGCAGCAGCTGGAGCTCTCCGTCGGGCCCGGCGGTGGCCACAAGCGCGGCGGCGGTGACGTCGGGGACGATGACCGTCTGGCTGATGATCGGGTCGGTGCCGGTGCAGTCGGCGCCGGCACCGAGGAACACGGTCACGTCGAGCTCAGCCAACTTCTCGGGCCTGATCGGGCCGATGATGTCGCCGAACTGGAAGTCGGCGATCAGCGGTGCGCCGTCGGCGCAGACGGTGACGGCGGTGCCGCCGTCGGTCTGGGCGTTCTGGCCGTCGAGGTTGAGGCCGTGCACGAGATAGATCATGGCAGTGCTCTTCTCGGGCTCGGTCGGCAGATCGATGGTCTGGACGATCGCCACCACCGGGGTCGTGGTGGCCGCGGCACCGACGGAGCCCGAACCGACGGCGACGGCGCTCGTGGCAAGGAGGGTGGTGGCTGCGAGCAGCCCGAGGAGACGCTTCATGGTTCGGTGTGCCTTTCGATCCCGGTCTCGGGAGGTTGCGCAGTGATGACGATGACGTCGGGCGGGTTGGGCGCAGCCCCGGCTGCAACGATGGAACCGGAGCAGCACGGCGTCCGCCGTTGGTTCGCCTCGGAATCATAGACGAGAGGTTCTGGTGATCGGCGGAACGATCGCCGATCGGGGTCAGAGGTCGCTGCTCCTGCCCGACCCCGCGAAAGCGACCACCCCGGCGGTGGTGACCGCCAGCCCCCGCTTCACTGGCTGATCAGTCCGGGGGCCCACCGACCACGTCGACCATCGCGGCCGTCGGCAGGACGAACGCATCGTTGCTGGCGTCGGCGCCGGGCTCGACCAGTTCGGGGAAGCGTCGAGGGAGCACGGCCACCTCGAACAGCTCTTGGACCGTTCCTTCGAAGCGCAGGAACGAGACCACCGCCCCCGAGCGCAGGTCCACCACCCACACTCCGCAGGTGCGCTCCCCTCCGGCCTCCATGAGGGGCAGGCCGGAGAAGACCGCCTCGCGCACCTGCGACAGGCCGACGAAGGCGAACGGACCGGCGAACGACAGGCCTCGCGTGAAGCCGGGGAGCACGGCGACGGTGTCGACGGTGCCGGTCTCGACGTCGACCGTGCACAGCGCGCCGCGTCCCGACTCGAGGACCCACAGCCGGCCGGCGTACCAACGGGGTGAGTGGGGCATGCAGAGCCCGGTGGCGACAGGCGCCCCGCCGTCGACGTCGAGCACGGCGCCGCCGGTGCCCTTGCCCTCCCGCCAGCCGTTCGCAGTGTCGGTCATGCCGAGCACCGTGACGTACCGGGGCCGTCCCTCGACCATTGCGAGGCCGTTGAGGTGACAGCGGTCTTCCGGCCCGAGGGCGCTCACGAAACCAGGTCGCCAGCGCGGGACGAAGCTGGCCGCTGGATCGAGGGTGGCCAGGCAGGAGAAGCGGGTAGCCACCATCCACAGCTCGCCGGCCCCGTCGTAGGCGAGGTCGTGCACCCGGACGTCGCCGGTCACGTGGGCGGAGCGGGGCTGGTAGCAGGCATCCGTGCGCCCGGTTGCGTCGACCGAGGTGGCGGCCTCGGGCTGGTCGCAGAACCGCCACACGGTGTTGCGCGTGCCGAGGGCCAGCTCGGGGCCTCGGACGGCGATACCCATCGGGCTGTCGAAGTGGCGCAGGTGGGTGTTGACCCGCTCGCCGTCGCCTCGCACCAGGACGACTCGCCCCGATTGGTAGGTCGACGCGATGAGCGCGCACCCCGTCGTGGCGAGGACTTCGGCGAACCCGGGCGTGTAGACGCTGCGGAAATCGGGGGTCGGCGTGCCGTCGGGTTCGGCCGTCTTCGCCGATCGGCGGGCGGCGGTATCCGACCTGATCGGCACCGTGGGCGGGGGTTCGGCGAACAGCTCGTGGGCGCGCCGCGCCACCGGCTCGACCAGTTCCCACACGGCATCGAGCTCCTCGGCGTTGTGGGCCCAGGTCCGGGGATCAGGTCGGTCACGACCTGCAGGAGTGTCATCGGACGGGGCCGGCGTGTCCCACGTGAGTCCGAGGAGGGGGCCGAGGCGGTGCTGCTCGCGATCGGGGTCGTCGGTGAGGGCCGAGGCGGAAGTGACGGCCCAACGATCAGGCGGTAGTTCGGCCAGGTCGTCGAGCAACACGGTCGTCGTGATCGCCCATTGGTGAGCCACGATCTCGGGGAGCGGCTTTCCTCGTAACTCCCTCCAGCCGGGTACCAGCAGCAGCGACCACGGGGGACCGGGCCACTCGGGCAACCCGGGGTAGGTCGCGAAGCGGCCCGAGCGCCAGGCGTCGAGCATCGAGCTGATGGTCTCGCGCGGGTCGCGGTACACGTAGACGAAGGTGGCGTCCGGGAACGTTGCGGCGAGGAACGGGACCCGCAGGGCGTTGCGGGGTGAGCGCTCGACCAGTCGGGGGTCGGGACCGTGGCCTTCGGATGGGTCGGCGTCTCCGGGGTCCGCGAAGAGCGCGGCCCGAGCGGCGATGACGGTGGCGGGTGTGGCGTCGACCTCGACGAGTCGGTTCGAGACCCAGCCCCGGGCCGCCGGGTGAAGCTCCGCAGGATCGTCGGCGACCCGGCGTTGCCCGTCAGGAGCGACGATCGCCTCGTGCGCTCGTCCGAGGGCTTCGGCGAGGAGGGTGCTACCCGAACGAGGCGCGCCGACGAGAAAGATCGGTCGCCTCGCCGCTCGGCCCCTCTTGGTGGGCGAGCGGTCGGTGCCCCCAGGTGGGGTGTCGGGGGAGGGAAGATCCATGGTGAAGCGCCGGGGGAGCAGAGGGAATGGTCCCACGTCACGAAACGTCGACGCGTCTTCCATGCCGGACTAAGGTCCCGTGACGCTTTCGCACAGGAGACCACTATGGCTGATCCCAACCCCGTTGATTCCTCCAAGCGCCGAACGGTGGTGCGTCTGGCCGCCGGTGGCAGCCTCCTCGTGGCGGCGGCCGGCTCTGGGATCGTGGTGGCGCCGACCGCCGGGGCCGACGCCTATGAGGTCACGAACCTCGGCGACGCCGGCGCTGGCAGCCTTCGTCAGGCCATCCTCGATGCGAACACGGCGGCGGGCGCAGACACC
>Ga0105048_10014595_pt1 | contig 12229 bp, 3 predicted proteins | sample MAT05_FD_78382 | JGI IMG/M metagenome (GOLD analysis project Ga0105048, IMG submission 78382) | Freshwater microbial communities from Lake Fryxell liftoff mats and glacier meltwater in Antarctica - MAT-05 | ecosystem: Environmental > Aquatic > Freshwater > Ice > Liftoff microbial mat | place... | reverse complement strand
GGCAACAACACCCTGGCCGCCGTCGTGAACAACAATGGAACGGCTGCCACCTCACTAACCAAGAATGACGCCGGCACCTGGGTTCTCAGCAACGACAATCTCTATACCGGCGCCACCACCATCAACGGCGGCACCCTTAACGTGACCGGCACGTTGGCGGGCACGGCGGTGACGGTCAACACCGGCGGCACCTACAACGTGGGGGCCACTGACACGGTCGGTGCCGTAACCCTGACCAGCGGAACCATCAGCAATTCCGGTGGCGCTGTCCTTACCGGCACCTCCTATGCGCTGCGAAGCGGCACGGTCTCCGGGATTCTCGGTGGTGCGGGTGTGCTGACCAAAACGACCGCTGGAACAGTGACCCTTTCCGGCGTGAACACCTACACCGGCGCGACGACGGTGACCGGTGGAAAGCTGCTCATCAACGGCAACATTTCCACCAGCAGCCTGACCACCGTGAGAACCGGTGCCACGCTTGGAGGATCGGGAACGGTGGGGGCGACCCTCGTGGAAAGCGGAGGAACATTCGCCCCTGGTAACAGCCCTGATCAAATCGACATCACCGGCTCCTTGGGCCTGAACTCGGGTTCGCTTACCACCATGGAAATCGATGGCACGACCCGCGCCACCGGATACGATGCCGTGGATGTCAGTGGTGCTCTGACTTATGGCGGGACTTTAAGTCTGGATTTTGGTGTCCTGTTCAATTCGGTCGGCACCTACACATTCGACCTCTTCAACTTCGCCAGCAGGAGCGCCAGCTTCTCCGCAGTGAACCTCACGGATCAATACTCCGGTGCCCTTGCTAATAATGGTTTCGGTGTCTGGTCCACCACGATTAGCGACAACACATGGACCTTCGACCAAGGCACGGGAAACCTGACACTCGACGTCATTCCCGAGCCTAATGCCGCCGCGCTGCTCGGTGGTCTGGGTGTGTTGTTGCTGATACGCCGTCGCCGCTAAAAGGCTTGCAACGGCGGTCTGCGATCGTCCTACCTTGCCACTTGCTATCGAAATCATTTGAGTCAGCCATTTGATTTTAAAACCAAAGAAATTTACCAACTCGATTCACCATTATAAACTACTACTGCCCGATGATACCTTTACGAAAAACTCTTCTGCTCGGCATTTTGTGCCTGCCGTTCCTCACGAACACACATGCCGCGGAAATTAAGCCGGTTCAGGCAAGGTCCGCATTTGATTTTGTGGACAGCATGGGAGTGTGCCTGAGGATTTTTGATGATGCCAGCCACGATACCATCGTGAGACCCCGCTTGGCGGAACTCGGAATCAAGCACATCAGGGCGGCCCTCAAAAAACCCGGAGATAATCACCGCGGGAACGGGCAGATTGAAATGGATCGACTGAAGCAACTCGGCAAAGAGGGTTACAAGATCACCGGAATATGGAGTTGTTGGTATTCAATGAACGACCTTGTCAAAATATCGGAATCATTGCTCCCTGATGCATTGTATCAAGTGGAAGGGCCGAACGAACCCTGGAACGGCCATGAAAATTTTAAATGGGAAGGTAAGAAATGGCCTGAGGGTCCGGCACTGTATATGGAGGATATGCATGCAGCGCTCCGGGCCAACGAAAAAACCCGCAAGCTCCCTATCCTCAGTTTCAGCGGTACGACAAGCGCTTACAAATCGATCGAACAATGGATCGATTTTGGAAATGAACATATTTATACCGACAATGGTGATTCCCTTACAGAGAAGGGACATCTGGACAAGTTGATCGCCCGGTGTCGCGCCACTCAATATCCGACCAAACCGCTCCAGTTTACCGAAGCGGGTTACTGTTCGGACCCCAAAGCGTTCCGGGGAACATCTCCAGAGGTTCAGGCCAGCGGCGTTCCGAGAATCTATCTTGAAACCTTTCGCCAAGGGATTGTCCGGACCTTCATTTACGGATTTTTAATGACTGATGACCCGGGATTTTCGTTGCTTCAACCTGATGGAACACCCAAGCCCGCATTTAAAGCGGTTCAAGCGATGAGAGCGATTCTCGATGACGGCCCAACGCAGAAAAAGACCCCGGGCACTCTCCCTTTCTCAATTGAATCCAAGGTATCCTCGGTACACCACCTGCTCCTTCAGAAGAACGATGGCGACTTCTATCTGTGTATCTGGAATGATATTGGGTCATGGGATCCGAAAACAAAAAAGAACCGGAAAAACGCAGATCAACCGGTGAAGGTTTCATTTGGAAAAACACCTGCCAAAGTGGTGGAATATCTCCCCCTCACCAATGGCACATCGGCGGTGAACACGCGGGAAGCACCTGACAAGGAAATCACTTTTGAAGTGCCGGATCATCCGCTTATCCTAAAAATCACTCCGTAAAGATTAGGGATATTTTAGCATCAGCCATCCATTCATTCTCGATGGACACCGCCCGGATTTCATTGGGTGGGACGGGTTTGCAAATCACAGGATTGCCTATTTTCAAGGGGTTTGGAAGGGCTCTCCCGGTATTCCCGCAGTCGAAGGCGTTGCGTTTACCCTCAGGCGCAGGAAATGATTTGGTGTCGAACCAAGGGGTTCGACACCGGTCAGCTTTACGATTCGAGTGGCACCTGCACCCGTCTCGGCTGCCGTTCCCGTTCCGCTCCACGAAGTAGCGCCCGCTGGTAAGGTGGCCACCCGAGACCATTCGCGCAGGTCAGGAGAGGCTTCGAGTTGATACTCGACCGTAGGTGGATTCAATCGCGTGAACTGGAGAACAAGGCGGTTGTTCTCCGTGCTCGGCACCACAGGATTGGCGGAGGTAAATGAAATTGGTGAGCTGTGGGTCGCATACTCTAGAAGATTGGAAAGTCCGTCTTTGTCAGGATCAGCATTCAGTCCCCAAACTGAAACCTCTTTTGCCGAATCATTGAGATCGGTCTGGCTGAAGTGGGTAACACGCCATTCCACCAAGGTCGGCGCACGTAAACTGAGAATCGCCGGATCACTGGTGACGCTGCCTGCGGTATTACCGACAACAACTGTGTAACTGTTTCCATCGTCGCCGTTGGTGGCAGCCGGACTTGTGTAAGATGAACTGGTGGCTCCTGGCAGATCTACGGAGTTGAGCTTCCATTGGAAACCCGGCGAAGGAGATCCCGTTGCGGTAACACTCATGACCGCACTTTGGCCCGCATACACGGCCTGATTCAAGGGATGGGACGTGATCACCGGGGAAAGTGTGGCATGGGGAATAATTTCAAAATTACTGAAAACGGCCCTCGCTACGGTGCCGGGAATTCCGCTCGTACTGAAAACCCCGACAGCAAGCGCATTGGAAAGCCCGACCAGAGTGACCTGCCCGACCTGTGTGTAAATTGTAGCATCGTCGGAAACCGAAAGCGTAAGCAGATCCCCGGTCCGACGTATCAACATCCAAGCATCCGGGTAGGAATAAACGGGTGAGGCAACCCCTGTTTCCACAAGAAGACCATCCGGCACGGAGCGGATACCATGGCGGTATTGCGTCCCTAACATGCTTGTGGAAAGATAGATCCCTCTTGATGCCGCCGCAGCGTTCTCCCGGAGCATCAGGCCCGCACGAGGATTCAATCCCTGACCCGTGAAATCCCGAACCCGCACCATAAGATCAAAGTTGCCGTTGGCGGTTCGTTGCTCCATCCAGATTGAGTCGGCAACTCCCGCCGGACCGCCACCAGCTCCGTTCACCTCCCAGGTTCCGTCAGAAAGCACACGGCTGGAACCCGAACTTCCCACGCCGATGCCCACACCCGTCAAACCTGCTCCCGTCAGATCGCCGGCCAACGCCGTATTGTTGACTGTGACCGACACAGTGGCCACCGCGGTTGCAGCTCCGTCGGTAACGGTATAGGAGAATGAATCGGTTCCATGGAAGCCGGGACGAGGGGAATAACGAATTTGGCCTGACTCCAAAGAAGCGGTGCCCCCGACAGGCACGGTCACGCTGGAGATGGATAGTGGAGACGGTAAGGCATCCGGATCTGAATCGTTGGCAAGGACATCAACCAAGGCGGGGACACCTTCGTTAAGTGTGACCGCATCACCAACGGATGTCGGCGGGGTGTTGGGATTTACCTCGACAATCTGAATGCCGCTTACCGTAACCCAGTGATAGTTTCCTGAAAGTGCCGTGGAGATATCCGAGTTGAGCGTAAAACTGCCTCCCACCACATTTCCAAAGGAGACATAGTTTCCTTCTGTGGTTGCGAGTCCGGTGTCCACCGTGTCGGTGGACTCTTTGAGAACCGGATTTTGGTTGTAATTCACCGTGGCCGAGCGGATAAAACGGGATTGGGAGCCGATGATGAATTTGTGTACCGAATTCGCCCCGGGAGTTTGGGTATAGACAAATACGTTATATTTGGCGTAAGGAATTCCGGTGACCGCCACCACGGGTTTCGAATTCGCTCGGGTCGCAGGACCAACTCCATTCGGAAACCAGTCATTACGAATCCCACCCCGGAGCATTTGACCGTCTCCGGTGGTGGCAGTGGTGGTTCCGTAGGCGGTGTCCTCGGTCTTGGCGGTGAAGGTGACCAGCGCCGTGGTGGTTGCACCAACGTTGTCAACCAGAGGCGTGGTGGTTTTGCCGTTGTTCCAGTTCGGATACGGGGCAAATCCGGCGACTACGAGATTGCCCATGGTTGATGTGGTGTGGGTGTTGAATCCGCCGGTAACAGCATCACTCCAATCAATGCTGATCGCCCGCACGAGTTTGCCTGTGATCGCGTTCGTCTGTGCCGGCGTGGAATCGCCACCGACATTGGAGGCGACGACACGGTAGTGATACGCCGTCAGCGGGGCGAGGTTCTGATCTTTATATCTCACGCTGTTGGCCGCGATGGAGGCAACCTGGGTGTAGTTTGTTCCATTGATCGAGCGGAGGATCTTATACGCTGTTTCGTCGGGGGCGTTGTCAACCCAGGTCAAAGTGATCTGACTGCTGAAAGCGACCGTGCTCTGAAGAAATGTCGGGGCGGGCGGTCCGCCAACTTGCGGAGTCGTAACAACTCCACTGACATAAGCCGACTGCCCGGACAGGGCGCTCACGGCGCGAAGCCGATACGTGTAGGCTGTGAGCGGTGTCACCAACAGATCGGTATAAGAGGTAGAACCCGCAGGCAATATCGCCAATGTGAAATAGGTGGTCCCATCGGATGATCGGTCCACTTCAAAAGAGTCTTCGTTGGAAGAGGCATCCGTCCAAAGCAACCGCACCTGGGCGGAACTTGGCGCATTGAGGGTGAAGCCAGCCGGAGCGGCGGGCGGTAGTGGAGCAGCCGGCGTGGAAACGGTTGCCGTCATCGTCCCCGAGTCGCCGGAACCCCCGCCCAAAACCCGCAAACGGTAGGTCCACGAAATCCCGCCGAGACGGCTGGTGTCGGAAAACGAGGTGGCATCCGCAGGCAATAGCGCGACCGGATTGAAATTCACTCCATCAGAGGATAGCTCAATAAGATATCCGGTTTCGTCCGTCACATTCGCCCATGTCAAATCAACTTGAGCGGGGCCTGACGAAGCGGCCAGGAAGGCAGCCGGAAGGACGGGGGCCGTACCGGTCATCTCGACAATCTGTATCCCGGCGATGGTAGCCAGCTTCTTGTTGGTGCCTGCTCCTGTAACCGTGAAGTTCCCGCCGGTGATTCCACGGAATCGGACGAAGTGCGCTGTCGGTGTTGCGCTTCCAAGGTCGGTTGCCGAGCCTCCTCCAACATAATAATCGAAGTAGTCGGAGTCCTTTGTGAAAAGCGTCTGCCCCCCCAGTGTGTATTTTGTCGAAGCCGAACCAAATCCATCGCCATAGACAATCACATCATATCTCGCATGGGGTATGCCTGTGACGGTTACGGTCGGATTGGTCCAATTGTTCTGACCGTCATTGGAGATGTAGCCGCGCATCATTTTTTGATCCGGCCCGACGAAAGTCGTTGCGGTGTTGCTGGAGCGATAGGCGTTCCAGGATGCCGTCGCTGTGGTGGTGGCTCCGCTGTTGTCCTTGAGCGGGAGAGCCGAGCCGGTTTTTCCAGTCCAGCTGTTCCAGTTGTTCGCGTAGGCATAACCTGCAAATTCAGTCGGTGCCATTAGCGCGGACCAAGCGAAGTCGAGGCTGATCACTCGTCCATTCCACGGCTGAAGCGAAGGGGCTTGAGCGGCTTTGAGGACCACGACAACCGGATGGTCGGGAACGGAAAGTGACAGCGTCCTGGGACTTCCCTTGATGATCTGCATTGGAAGAGGGGACAGGCCCGGCTCATAAATCTCCGCGCTGCCAACGAAAGAGTTGATTTTAAGGGTGACCGCTTGATCCGCGATATAGATATTTGACTTCGTAGTCAGGTTGTAATTTTTAGCATCATTCCATAGAACCAAATAGAAGTCCCCATTCCGTTTTTGAAGAAGAAAACTGCGCACGGTGGATGCACCGCCCGTCAAGCTGTAATCAAGGCTTCCAGCAGTAAATGGTGTGCCCGGGTCCGAGAAAAAATGGATCATCCTTTTGACGGCCTCAAACGACTCACGCTTGGTTCCGTCCGCGCGGCAAAGACCGAAACCGCCGTGGGCCACCCCATTATCCTCGGCATCCAACAACTCATACAGAAACGTTCGTCTGACTCCGGTGCGCCAGTGTTCGGCTAGGATGCGCGGGTAATATCTTGCTTGAGCCCACGCTGAGACGGAATTGACCGAGTACCCGGATTCCGTGCAAACCAGCGGCTTGCTGGTGTTGGTGATGTTTCTCGCGTATGGGATGTGCCACGAAGATAGTGCGGACCCCGGCGCGTCCGCATTTGCCGTGTAAGCATGCATGTTTCCAAAATCCGTGTAGGCGGTGAGATCACCCAGCGTGGGGGAATTGCCGCCCCATCCCATGGACGCCTGAATGACGGGCAGCGCACGAACCGCCGGGTTGGCGTGGTTCTTGACCAGCTCGTATAGGTCCTGCTGGTATCCGCGCGTCCCATTGCCCGCAGTGCTGTTGCCCCCGTCAAGGAGGCCCGGGAACCTACCTCCATTGTAGCTGAAATTAAATTGCCCCAGGTCCGACTCGTTGGCTCCCTCCACCGCCACCAAGGCGGGGAGCATTTCCTGAATGCTGGCATTCACAACCGCCATCGAATCGCCCGAGTAAAGAGCGGTGAATGAAATCCCGAGCGTCTGTTTCAAATTTAAAACTTTATTGGCAAATGCCGTCCGGCCTCCGGCGGAGGAATTGGTATAAATTCCGTCGCGGAGGTGGCGGACACCGAGTTCGGAAAGGCGGGGCTTGACCACCGTGTCAAATTGACCATAGGGCCCTGAACTATAGGCAAGATGGACACCCACACCAATGCTGTCCACAAACGCGTCGGAGGCTTGTGCTTGAATCAGAGCTCCTCTGCTTGGTTGGAGTGACAGAAGAGTTAAACCCGTCATCAATGCGGCCAGACAGCGGTTTGACGGGTTTTGAATCAAATAGGGGAACCCGCGCTTGCGCTGGTCGTTTAATTCCGCATTCCCGTTTTGTTGGGTTTTTGGAATCATGGTTTTGCTGAGAGGCGGACAAAAAACCGCGGGGTGCCCGGAATGATCGGAATACGATATCGAACTTGAATCGAATCTTCCATGGAATTGTATGCGAAGACTTCCCCATTGGAGGTGAGTTCCGACCACTCGAGAAGATTTGGGGAAGTGATTGGATAAACGACGGAATCGCCTGTTTCACGTTTTCGCCAGAAGGTGAGATCGACAAACGGACTTTCACCGGCTGGCGACCGCGATAGTTGTGGCAAGCGTGAAGCGGAGTCGGACTGCTTGGGATCTCCTTGCAGGACATGCTCCAACAGGTTAGGGAGATCATCTCCGTCCGGGTCATTTGCAGGTTCTGAAACATTTGGCGTTTGGAGGTCGGTTTCATCGAATTCGCTTCGTCTCCAAAGATCGTAGCTAGGATCTGCAATTGTTACCACGGCAGTTGAGGGATCGCCGGATAGATAGGTGGAACCCGGGGAAACTGAAATGACGACGGTTTCGCTGCCTTCGACGACAAGATCCTGATTTGGGACGACATCGAGAACCATTGAGGAGATGCCAGCGGCGAAAGTGATCGATGTAGGCAAAGGACTGTAATCAGATGAAGGGGTCGCTGTCCCGGCTATCGCCAAGTTGACGGAAAGTGCATTGGAGACGTTACCGTTCCGTTGGATGACAATCTTTGCGGGTTTTGGGTTAGACTCGATTGCAAGGCCATTGAGTGGAGCAACGAAGATCTGACTTTGATCTGGCGGCGAGATGATTTCCACAAAACGCGCGGCATCTGCGATCACGAATCCAATGGTGCCGGTATTTTCAATCAGTAAACTACCCGGGTTACCCCCAGCGAAGGCCCATGTGCCTAGCAGAACCCAGGTGTTGCCGTTGAGTTGTTGGTTCACAGTGATGCTGGTAGTCCCTCCAGCAGAGGTGATTTGCATGGGCACGCTGTTTGCGCGGGCTCCGCCGGCGCTCCACCGGGTGTAAACCGCATAATTTCCAGCGCGGGGTAAATTCGGGGTGAAACGTATGGTTTTGGTATTTTTCCCGCTATTTCCGTCGTGGAGGTAGTTGATTCCGTAGTGCCCGGGGATTGCGGTGCTGATGGTCCAGGATCCACTGAGGGTGACTCCCGTTGCATCGGAGTTGTCAACGATGACTTCCGCGCCAGTGGTGGGAGAGTTGTTTCCAGGTAATGAAAGCCGCTGGTTTCGCGCAAGCAGAAGGGTTCTGAGGCTGGCGTAAGGAACATCCTGCACGGCCACTTGTTGGTCCAAAGCCATGGCGGCAGCCACTGCGGCGGACTGTCCAAGCACCATGAACGTCCATTCCAAGCGCACCGCACCGTAACCAGCATAGCTTGAGGAAAGCGCGGAGGGCACCAGCAGGTTGGTGCAGTCCACGCGTTTTGGAATGATGGAGCGATAGGGAATGCCGAAGGACTTCTTGTAGTTGGTGAGATCAAAATAAGCGCCTTCGTTGTGAACGAAGCCATTTCGAATGAGGGTGCGCACGTTATGAAGATCCACCGGCCAGTAGGCGAGTCCTATGGGATCTGAAACTGCCGGAGCTGGTGTGACCGTGCCGATGGGGGTTTCCCTGACATCTTTCTCGGTAATCACATAGTCTGAGATCATCCGCCGCCCACACCTCACATACAACCGGCGGGGCCAGCCGCCATTGTCTGTGAATTCGTCCGCGCAAAGCCCCCAGCGGCTCCATTCGTTACGGACCGCGGCTGGGACATTGGGGTCGGTGGAAAGAAAGTAGATGAGGCCTTGGGTGAAATTTTGATGCTCTTGGTAGATCTGCTCCCGGACTGCATAAGACCCATTCGGGTAGGCATGATTGCGACCGTAAAGATTGCCTGAAAGGTTATGCCAACTGCCTAAATCGAAGAGCTTGGTGGTGGTGCTGGAGTTAATCGCGCCCGGGCCGTCCAGCCAATCATTCATGCCTCCGGCTGCGAGAAAACGGCGGTAGAGTTCATAAGTGGAAGCACTGTAATTTGCTGGTGCGGTAATCGGGATCTTGTTTGCTGGATTTTTGGTAAGTGGCAGCCGGAAGCAAAATCCCATCGCGCTGCCATCGGCCGCGCCATTCACCCCGATTGTTTGGTTTTGTACTCCGGTGAGGACGCCTGAGGCGGGATTGCCCGGGATTACATAGGGGTCCACGTTTACGTTATATTGATCTTTGGTTGATGGATTGACCACCCCTCCGAAATTTTCCCCATATTTGGCATTTCCCTCTCTGCCCCAAGCGTAAGATACGTTTGCAAAGGCCATCAAATCTCCTTCCACCGTGCCATCGATGAAAATCCTTCCTGCGATCCTTGTGCCGTCTTCGAGCAAGAAGCTGGTGATTCGCGCGTTTTCCTTGGTCACTGCTCCGGGAGCCTCGGAGATTCGCTTACCACGCAGTTGTCTCACACCTTTTTCAGCAAGCCAGGTATTGATTACTGTTTGTGCGACTTTGGCTTCAAAAGAATACCTGGGGGTGTTCGTTCCGGGTAAATAGGCGCGGGCGATTCTCAAGTAAAATTCGGCGGCGAGTCCACCGATGGGAGCGCCGTTTCCACTTCTGGAATCTATGTCTTGATTACCAAGTCCCTCCACCATCATTCCGCCGATATTCATGACCGGTGATACCAACAGAACATCGTGGTTGCTCTCTACCAGTTCGATCGCGGCGATAAATGCCGAGGGCGAATCACCATAAACGACCACGTCCGCCCAAAGGAATTTTTCCAGCTGGGAAGCCTTTAGTGTATAAAGGCTTGCGAGGAGGATGAAAAGGACTGTGGAGATATGCTTCATGGGTTTCGATTTGAAGTGGCCGAATGAGCCGGGCGTGCTGTAACAACGGCGATCGTTGACCATGGTTGCGGGGCCAAGAAGGTTGGCGAAAGGGATTGGGATCTCATCAGAACTGCCGTATGGCTCATAGGGGTGGATGTTGTCAGGTTTTTGCGAATCAATTCAAGGAATCCACGGGGTGGGATTTTGACAACGACAGGCATAGAGCGTTGATCTCTAAAGTTTCACAATAGCCGCGTGTCTTAAAGACCGCCACCCCTCAAACGAGGGGTTTTTTGATTACTCGGACTGGCTAGGACAGATGAACGAAAAAAGCCGGTTCAGTCAGATGCCGTTTGCTTTCAACCTCCAATGGCGATGGCTTGCGGTCTCCGTCCGGGACCAAGGCCAGCAAGGTGCATCGGGTCTCCTCGGTCGTAATTTCACTTCAGGCCCAGGACCTTCGGCGGGCTGGCGTTGCCAAAGCGATCAAAGGCGGTGACGGCGATGGCATCGGCGCGTGGGCAGGTGATTCCGGTGGCCCGGGCGGGGGAAATTTTCACCGTGCGCCAAGTGCCATCAATGCGGGCTTGGACGGCGATTTTCGAGGTGTCTCCGGCGGCTTCCCAGCTCACGTTGGTGCTTCCGCCGTTAAGCGAGGCGCTCACGCCCGGCGCGGCGGGAGCCTTGTTGCTGAGCCATGGCATGGGCGGGATGGCGGATGGCTGGGTGTAGCTGGCGGCAAGTTTGGTGGCGATGCCGCCTTGGTTTTTCATCAGGCTTTTCACGCTCCAATGGATGTGCCCATTCCAGTTTTTGCCAATTTTGCGGCTGAGATCGATCTGGTTGGTGATCTCAGATGCCGGGCGGCCGGGATCTTCCGAGGAGTTTACACGCGAGGTGGCGATGCCCGGCCACACGGGGCGCGTGCCTTGTTCACGCCACCAGCTCAAGAGGGCGGGGTAGCTTTGTTTCTGCGGGGAAATACGCCAGTAGAGCTGGGGCGCGAGGTAATCCACCCAGCCGTTTTTGAGCCATTTCCGGGAGTCTCCGGCGAGTTGTTCGTAGCTATCGATGCCGGCTTCGATGCCAGCCGGGACGCCGGGACGCCAAATGCCGAAGGGGCTGATGCCGACGCGGACCCAAGGTTTCCGACGCTTCACCGCAGAATAGAGATTGCTGACAAAACCATCGACGTATGAGCGCCGCTGGGCCGGGCTTTTTCCATCCGGGAAGCGGAGATCACCGGCAGGATAGGGGTAGAAATAATCATCCAAATGCACGCCATCCACATCGTAACGGCGGACCACGTCCAGAATCACGTTGAGGGCGCGGGCGCGGGTGTCCGGCTCGGCGGGATCGCACCAGGTCATGTTGCCGAAGCGCTTGGTGATCTGTGGTGCCACGCGGGTGACGTGGTTTCTGGCGACCTGTTGGGAGTTGTTTGAAAGCGCCCGAAATGGATTGAACCAGGCGTGAACCTCGATGCCACGGGCGTGGGCCTCTTTGATGCAGAAGGCGAGGGGATCATAGCCGGGCGAGCCGCCCATGGTGCCGGTGAGTGAGGCGCTCCAAGGCTCGATGGCAGATTGATAGACGGCATCACACTGGGGGCGGACCTGGAAGATGACGGCGTTCATTTTCAAGGCCGCCACCTTATCGAGGATGGCACGGAGCTGGCCTTGTTGGGCAGCGGCGCTGAGGCCGGGCGAGCTGGGCCAATCGATATTGTAAATGGTGGCGATCCACGCACCGCGGAACTCCCGGGCGATGGCGGGCGGGCGCTCGGTGATGGGGGCGTAGGATTGCGCGGAGGCAGCCGCGCCCAAGGCAAGTGAAGCAAGGAGAAAGGTCCGGCGGAACATGGGAGGACCATGGAGCGTTTTCAGGAAATCCGCAAGCCAATGCACACCTGCAGTT
>Ga0105048_10014594_pt1 | contig 12229 bp, 7 predicted proteins | sample MAT05_FD_78382 | JGI IMG/M metagenome (GOLD analysis project Ga0105048, IMG submission 78382) | Freshwater microbial communities from Lake Fryxell liftoff mats and glacier meltwater in Antarctica - MAT-05 | ecosystem: Environmental > Aquatic > Freshwater > Ice > Liftoff microbial mat | place... | reverse complement strand
GACGAGGCGAAGAAGAAGGCCGAGGAAGACGCGAAAAAGCCCGTGTTGCTGACGGACATCACCATCGCGCCGGCGGGCGGCATGTTCGGCGGCAGTGCCGGCGCGCTGAAGGTCGACGCGAAGGCGAAGTTCAACGAGGCGATCAACACCGGCACGTACGTGCACATGAAGGCGCTGTGCAAAAAGGACGCACGCGTGTTCGCCGACGTCGCGCAGGTCGGGCTCGTCGACTACAGCAAGCAGCTCCACCAATTCACGGCGGGCGAGACCACCGCACTCAGCGGATCGATCTTCACGCAGGGCATCGACACGGCGATGACGCCGTGTCAGTTCGATTTCCGGCTCGGCGCGGGCTACGGCGGTGTGTCCGTGCCGCTCGCGACGGTGTGCTACGACACCGCGGCCAAGATCGGGCCGTGCGATCCGCCGATCGCCGCGGCCGCGATGTCGGGATCGTCGTTGCCGATCGAGGTCGCCGACCTGACGGTCAAGGCGGACGCGACTTACGGCGGTGCGCCCGGCATCTCGATCAACGAGGTGCTGCAGATCAACTCGGCGCTGAACGACAACGCGCAGCTCGTCATCAAGAGCGCGTGCACCAACGGCACGCAGAAGCTCGTCGACACCCAGTTCCCGTACCTCAGCGCGGGGCCGTTCAAGTACGAGCCCGGCGAGTCGCTGTCGCGGCCGGTTCGCATGTACTGGAACCCCGCGTTCGCGTTCACCGAGGCGCCGAAGGTCTGCGACGTGACGTTCATGCTCCGCCAGCAGAAGACCGGAAGCTGGACCGAGTACGACGAGACCGTGGTCAAGCGCGGCTGCTTCAAGGACGAGAAGGTCGCCGATGGCGCGTGTGATCCGGCGGCACCGGCTGCGCCCGCGGACGCACCGCTGACGGCGGCATCGACGACGATCGACGGTGTGAAGCTCGAGCTCGTCGCGCCGTATGGCGCGGGCCCCAACCAGTTCAACCTCAAGGTGCAGTACGACGTCACGATCAAGACGCCGGTCGACGGCAGCGGGATGATCGAGTCGAACGTCACTTGCAAGGTCGGCAGCACGTCGCGCGTCGAGAAGATGTGGTTCCCGGGTGTCGAGCTGCACTACCTCGATGTCGGCGAGACGACGCGCATGACCGGGCAAGGGTTCGGATCGGAGGCGCTCGCGGGGAACCCGAAGAGCTGCGAGGTCGCGTTCACCGTCGGCAACCGCATGGGTGCGGCGCCGGCGGCTCCGATCGAGCTCGGCAAGTTCTGTCTGAAGAAGGGCAAGCTCAAGGCCGGCAAGTGCTGAGGCGGGCGATCCCGATCGTGATCGTCCTCGCAGCGTGCGTGCCCCCGAGCTGAGCGGGGCGGAGTATGATTGCCTCGCGTGGGGACCAAGGGTGAGTCGGTGCTTCGAGTCGGCACGCTGACGACGGTCAGCATGCTCGACCCGCATCGCGCGCACGATTTCACCGGCCACGTCGTCATCTCGCAGGTGTTCGAGTCGCCGTACGAGCGCTCCGCCGGCCGCTTCGTACCGCGGCTGGTGACCGGCCCCGCCCAGCAGCGCGACGCCGGCACCTACGAGCTCGAGGTCCGACCGGACGCGCGGTTCTCCGACGGCTCACCGCTCACGTCCGCCGATCTCGCCGCAGCGATCGTGCCGACCGTCGCGGCATATGGCATCGAGGTCGCGGCGAGCGGCGACAAGGTCGTGCTGTACTCGCGTCATGGCTGGCATCACAAGCCGGAAGATCTGCTGTCGCGCGCGGGTGCGAAGATCGTCAAGCGCGACGGCGGCAAGACGCTCGGCACCGGTCCGTTCGCGATCGAAGAGGCGAGCAACCGCGGCGTTCGTCTCGTCCGCAACAAGCACGCGGCACGGCAGCCGAAGATCGACGCGATCGAGATCCGCTGGTACCCACCGAACGGCGATGGCCGTCCCGATGCGTTGCTCGCCGCGATCGAGGCGGGCGACGTCGACTTCACGCCTTCGCTCGCGCGTGACGACGTTACGGCGCTGCAGAACGTACGCAAGCTGTTCCAGCCGGGCATGAGCACCGCGTTTCTCGCGATCAACACGATGACGCCGCACTTCGCTGGCGCGATGACCCGGCGCGCGATCGCCTGGGCGCTCGATCGCTACAAGCTCGCGTCGCTCTGCTACAGCAATCCCGCAGCGTTCGTCGCGAGATGCCTCCTGCCGCCGGCGCTCGGTCGCGGTCAGGACGGGCTGCGGCACGACCCCGCCGCCGCGCGTGCAGCGTTGGTCGGTTCCCACCTGCCGCAGCGGCTGCAGATGATCCGTGTGTGGGGACCGCGGCCGTATCTCGCGCGCCCCGACGCGGTCGCCACCGGGATCACGCAGCAGCTCGCCGCGATCGACGTCGAGGTCGAGACGACGGTCGCGAAGGACAGCGAGGACTACGGCGCGCTGCTCGGCCGCGGGCAGTACGACCTCGTGCTCGGCGGGTGGTTCGCGGACACGCCGGACCCGATCGACTACCTCGACGCGACACTCGGCTCGGGCGGCATCCTCGGCGCCGGAAAGGTGCCCGTCGCCGCGAGCAACTACGCGCGCTGGAAAGACCCCGAGGTCGATCGCCTGCTCGTCGACGCGCGTGGCGCAGCCGGCACTCGGGCGATCGACGACATCCTCGCCCGGGTCGCGAGCGAGGTGCCGCTCGTGCCGCTCATGCACGGACCGCGCGTCATCGTTCACGCATGGCGGGTGAAGGGCTACGAGCCCGACGCGGGCGTGTTCCCGGATTTCTCGACGATCGAGCTCGCCGAGTAGGCCGTCCGGGCCTTTCACGACAGGGCGAGATTCTCACCAGGAAGCCACGCAGCGCCGGTTTCGGCGTCGATGTGGCCGAACCGCACGCCGTGCGGATCGATCTCGATCGTGCCGAACACGATCGGCAGCGCGAAGCGTCGCGGACCGATCGATCCGGGGTTGAACACACCGACGCCCTGATCGCGACCGATGAACGGCACGTGCGAGTGGCCGCAGATCACGAGATCGGCGGCACGAGATTTCGCGAGCCGCAGTGCGTCGGCACGCAAGCGCGGACCGTTCACCGCGATGTGCAGCAGCAGGATCCGCAGCGCCCGCGCATCGTCGCGCATGACGTCGAGCACGAGCGCGTCGGGCAGGTGCGGCGCACGCCCGTCGATATTGCCGCGGACGACGAACATCGGCGCGATCGCGGCGAACGGATCGAGCGCGGTCTTCGGATCGCCGATGTCGCCGGCATGGATGATGGCGTCGGGCGACGTCGCGGCGACGTGGTGGAGGGCGCGGAGATGCGGCGTCGAGTGGGTGTCCGCGATCACGGCGATGCGCAGGCAGCCGCTGGGGTCCAGGTCGAGAGTCGCGGCTTCTTCGCGAAGCGCCTGTCGCTGGGGTCGACGCGAGGCTCGCGGCTTCATCACCGCGGCACCGTACGACACCCGTGACGCGCGGTCACGGCGGGCGCATGATTCGGCCATGTACCTGACGATCCTGGTTGCCCTCGACGGCTCGCCGCGCGAGCCCGCCGTGTTCCAGACCGCGTGCGCGCTCGCGCAGCGCTCGGGCGCGGCGCTGCATGCCTGTCGCGCGGTGACGGTGCCGGTCGGCATCCCCGAGGCGGTGTGGGCCGTGCCGCAGGGCCAGCTCGACGCGGCGCTGCTCACCGATGCGACCACCGCTCTCGCGCAGCGTGTGGCCGACGGATCACCGCAGGTAGCCCGGCAACACGTGCGGATCGGCCAACCCACCGATGTCGTGCTCGACGTCGCGAAGGAGATCGGCGCAGACCTGATCGTGATCGGCGCGCACGGCTATGGTGCGTTCGAGCGACTGATCGGCAGCACGGCGAGCAAAATCGTGCACCGCGCGCCGTGCTCGGTGTTGGTCTCGCGATCGTAGCGCGCCCACGCGATCGTCAGCGCGCGGCCGACGATCGAATCCCACGCGCGCGCTCGCGATCGGCCGACGCGAGGTCGCGGTGGCCGGACGCCGCATGGATCTCCGCGCGCCCGTCGAGCGCGTCGGCGAGCATCGCTGCACCACCTGGCGTCTTCGCTCGCTCGAGGATCGCGATCGCTTCGTCGTACGCGACCTTGGCACCATCGCGATCACCGGCCGAGAGTCGCGCCCAGCCGAGCTGGACGCGAGCATCTGCGCGAGCCGGATCGTCCGCGGCACGATGACGATCGAACATCTCGACGGCGCGAAGCCCTGCGGCAACCGCCTCGGGTGCGCGCCCGAGAGCATCGAGCGCATAGGACCTCTGGCGATACACACCCGCGAGCTCGGGCCGATCGGGATCGGCGGCACGAAAGATCCGTTCGGCCTGGTCGAGCTCTTCGAGCGCGCGCGCGGGCTCGTCCATCCACAACGCGGCGGTCGCGAGGTTCACGAGCGTGGGCGCCGTGACGAGGTGATCCTCGCCGTAGCGACGCCGCTCGACGACGAGCGACTCGAGCAGCAGCTTCCGCGATGCCGCGTAGTCACCTAGCTCGGCCTCGAATGCGGCGAGGTTGTTGAGCGCCGGCGCGATCGCAGGGTGGTCCGGGCCGTACGCCGCGCGTGTCACTGCCACGGCTTCTTCGAGCAGCGCGCGCGCGTCCTCGCGACGGCCGAGCTGCAGGCGGATGATCCCGAGCTCTCCGCATGCGCCAGCGAACTCGGGATGACCGCTGCCGAGCTCGCGTCCGATGATCTCGCGCGCGAGGGTCGTCCGCTTGTTCGCGCGCTCGAGCTCGCCGCGGCCACGCAGGACACCACCGATCTCGACGTCGAGCAGCGCGATCTCCACGTCCGACGCGTTCGCGCCGCGGAGCAGCGCGATCGCTTCCTCGAGCTTACGCTGGGCGGCCTCGCCGTCGTGCCTCGCCGCATCGATCGCGGCCTCGGCCGACAGCAGATCGGCGCGGCGCTTCGCCGAGGCGCCGCTGCGCGTCGCGAGCGGCTCGCGCCAGCGCGCCCACGAGAGCGCTTCGTCGTACTCGAGCCGTGCGGAGCCGATGCTGCGGATCATGGGTCCGAGGCCGAGCAGCGCGCTCGCATCGTCGCCAACCGCGACCGCGCCGAGGATCGCCGACTCGAGCTCGCGCTCGGCCGCGGCGAAGTCCCCGGTCTGGTGAAGGAAGTTGCCGCGCCGCACCGCGACCGCGTACCGACCGCGCGTCGAGCCGCCGGCGTCGACGACGGTCGTCACCTCGTCGAGTAGCGCGCGGACGCGATCGTAGCGGGCGACAAACAGCGCCGCATCGATGCGTCGCAGTCGCTGCTCGATCGCCGCGACGGCTGCGGGATCCTCGGTCGGGGGACCAAACTCCCGCAACGCCGCGTCGGCGTCGGCACACGGTGTGAGGTCCGGCAGCGAACGCACCGCTGCATCCGCGCGCAGCACCGTCTCGGCATCGGCGTCCGCGAACAGGTCCATCAGCGCGACCAGGCGATCGAGCCGATCGTCGAGGCAACGCGTGCGCGCGTCGGTGACGTCGGCCCGCTGCTCGCGGTGATGCGCAGCGAGGCAGGCATTGCGGTGACCGCCGACCCAACCGGCGACGAACGTGTCGAGCGTGGCCGCGGTGCGCGACCAGATCGCCGGCCCCAGCACCGCCTGCGCAGAGGCGAACGCGCGACCGAGCTCGGCCTCGCGCTCGGCATTCCACAGCGGCTCGACGTGGCGCGCGCTCGCTTCGCAGGGCAGGTCTTGGGTCGACGTCACGGCGAAGTAGGTGACCGAGGCGCCGAGCACGATCGCGCCGGCGAGCCCGAGCCCGATGCGTCGTCGCGCATGCTTCGCCTGAGCCGCGCTCACCGCGGCCAGTAGCGCGTCCATCGAGGCGTGACGCAGCTCGGGCTCGCGCGACAGGCCGCGGGCGACGATGCGAACGATCCAACCCGGCAATCGCTCGAAGATCGACTCGGCGAGCGGCTCTTGCTTCGCGACGAAGAGGTTCGACACCGAGGCCGACTGATACACGCGGCGGCGCGAGAGCGCCTCGAGTAGCGACAAGCAGAACGCGTACTGGTCGGACTGCGCGTTCGCCTCTGCGCCCGACAGCTGCTCGGGGGCCATGTAGTAGGGCGTACCGACGATCACGATGCGATCGGATCGATCGCCGGCCGTCGTCGCATCGGCGGGGCGAGTGGGCAGCTCCGCGCGCGCCTGCATGCGTGCGAGCCCGAAGTCGGCGACGCGTGCTCGGCCGTCGTCGCCGACCAGCACGTTCGCCGGCTTGAAGTCGCCGTGCACGAGCCCCGCCGCATGCGCTGCCGCGAGACCACGGCCGGCACCGACGAAGATCGCGAGGATCTCCTCGAACGTCAGCCCCGGCCGCACGGCGAACCACTCCCCGAGCTCGCTGCCCTCGACGAGTTCGGTCGCCAACCACGCGCGACCGTGCTCGAGGCCGATGTCGTGGACCACGACCACGTTGGGGTGACTGAGCCGCGCGAGCGCCCTCGCCTCCCGCACGAGCCGCGGCCACTCGGATCGCAGCGGATCGTCCTCGTCGCTCTCGTCGGCCTGATGCAGCACCTTCAGCGCAACACGACGATCCAGCTCGGGATCGTACGCCGCATACACGGCTCCGGCCCCGCCAGCCCCGAGCGGCGCGGTGACGAGGAAGCGGCCGAACTGCATCCCGCGGTCGAGCTGGCGAGGGCTCGGCGCCGAGCCCCGTTCGCCCGGGTCGGTCGTGGCCATCGGCGCGGTTGGAGCGTCGACCGACATCGAGCGCAGTATAGTCGGGCGTTGCCTGAGCAGCAGCCAGACGAGCACGATCCCGACGCGACACGGCCGACCGGCGCGGCGATCGAAGAGCCCGCGCGTCTCGTGGTGCTGTCGGAAGACGGTGCGACCTACGTGCCGCTGCCCGCTCACGGATCGGTACGCATCGGCCGCGGTGAGGACGTCGATGTCCGGATCGATCGCGAGTCGGTGTCGCGTCGCCACGCCACGCTGCACCTCGGCCCGCCGCTGTTGATCGAGGACACCGGCAGCAGCAACGGCACGAAGGTCGCCGGCGTCCGACTCGCGGCAGGCGTACCGGCTGCGATCACACCCGGCGACGTCCTCGAGCTCGGCTCGGTCACCGTGCTCGTGCAGGGCGACGTCGGTGGCGTCCGCGGCACGCCGCTGCGTCTGCAGGGTCGCGCGACGATCGCGAGCCCCGAGATGCTGCCGCGCATCGCCGCGAGCGACATCAACGTCCTCGTGCTCGGCGAGACCGGCGTCGGCAAAGAGGTGATGGCACGCCGCATCCACGAGCTGTCGCGGCGCTCGGCCGGCCCGCTGGTCGCGATCAACTGCGGCGCGGTGCCGGAGAACCTGATCGAGAGCGAGCTGTTCGGCCACGAAGCGGGTGCCTTCACCGGCGCGGTGAAGGCGAAGATCGGCCTGCTCGAGTCCGCCGCCGGCGGCACGATTTTCCTCGACGAGGTCGGCGATCTGCCCGCGCTCGCGCAGGTGAAGCTCCTGCGCGTGCTCGAGGATCGCCGCGTGCAACGGGTCGGCAGCGTGTCGGCGCGCGAGATCGACGTGCGCTTCGTCGCCGCGACGCACTACCAGCTCCGGGCTGACGTCGCCGCGGGACGCTTTCGCCAGGATCTCTACTACCGGCTCAGTGGCATCACGCTCGCGATCCCGCCGCTGCGCGAGCGGCTCGCGGAGATCCCGACGCTCGTCGAGCAGTTCGTCCAGCAGGCCGCAGCGCGCCTCGGCGTGACGGCGCCGTCGATCGCTCCGGCGACGATCGGTGGGCTGCGCGGCCACGACTGGCCCGGCAACATCCGTGAGCTCCGCAACGTCGTCGAGCGCGCGATGGTGCTGTGTGACGGGCCAACGCTGTTGCCCGAGCACATCGTGATCGAGACCGACCCCGACGCGCCGGCCCCGGTGTCGCCGATGTCATCGAGTCCTTCGACGCCGCCGCCGAGCGGGAGCGCAGCCCACAACGACGAGCGCACGCGCATCCTCGCGGCGCTGCAAGAGTGCGCGGGCAATCAGACGCGCGCCGCCGAAATGCTCGGCATGGCGCGCAAGACCCTGGGCCTCAAGATGGATGCACTCGGCATCGCGCGCCCGCAGAAGTCGCGACGGTAGCGCCCGAGCCGAGCCGCGGTCTCAGCGGAGTCGCGCCGCCACTCGTCAGGGCAGGTTCGGACAGTCGATCTGCTTGTTCTGCGAGAGCTCGCAGCTCACGCTGACGGCGGTGCCGCCCGGCGCCGGCACGCCCTCGCGCCGCACGAGCCGGAGCTCGAGGTTCCAGCCCTCGTCCGCGCACTCACCGGAGAGCGCGTCGTCCACGAGCACGTCGAAACAGACGTCGGCATCCGCGGGCAGCGATCCTTCGGCGCCACACGGCTCGATGACGGTCTCGTCGATGCCGCCACCTCCGGGCGCGGGCGCCTCTTGGATCAGACTGCACGACGGCTGCAGACCGGCCATGATCTGATTGGTGTCGGCGACGCACGTGGTCATGCACGCGGGCCGGATCTGATCCCGAATACTGTTCGCGATCGCCTCGAGCGCGCCGGCGTAGCTCTCCTGGCAGATCGAGTACAGGTTCGGCTGGCTGCCGACCTCGAACGCCTCCGCGAATTCTTTCTCGCGCGCAGGTGGGCGCGCCGTCGCGAGCGGGGTCATCGGATCGCCATCCTCATACGCGCACCCGGCTCCGATGCCGAAGTCGGCCTGCTCCACCGGGTCGAGCGCATCGGCGTAGATCAACTCGCCGGAGTAGTCCTGCGGCACACCCGTGATCATCGCGACGAGGACTTCTTGGTTCGGCGTGATCTGCTGCTTCGAGTTCTCCAGTTCCTGCACGAAGCTCGAGTAGCGGCTCACCGGATGGAGCACGGCCTCGCCGTCCGGGACGTGCTGCGCGCCATTGACGTCCTTGTTCGTCGCGCTGCAGCTCTCGTACGGCATGCCGGAGCCTTCGCAGCTCACCCCCGCGTTCCAGCACACCGCTGAGGTCGGCGCCGAGGCGTCGGGGTCCGACCAGAACACCGCCGGGTTGCCGCCCTCGGCTTCTGACAAGAAGATGCTCTGGTACTCGTTGTTGTACGAGCAGTCGCCCTCGTCGCTCAACATCACCACGGCGAGAATCGCGTTGCTGCGCAAAAAGCCGTACTGCTCTTCATCGGCGTTCTGCGACCGGAGGAACGACTTGTACATCGACTCGAGATGGGACTCGAAGCCGCAGCCAACGAGCCCTTGCGGAGCGAAGCACTGCAGCGCCGCCGTCGTGCTGATGTCGCCGCCGAGGTTGGTCTTGCCCTCGATGCTCTCCACCCACGGGCGCGGCCGCGGCTGCGTATCGAGCTCGGTCGTCGTCGGCAGGATCTCGATCGTGTCGAGACTGCACACGTCGGTGCACGCCTGCGCCGTCGCGTCGGCGGGTGGATTGCCGTTGAACACGAACTCGCCCGTACGCGAGCGACAGCTCGAGAGCACGAGATTGCCGGCCTCGGGCGACGTGCTGCCGCACCACGGGTTGCCGTTGTCGGTCGTCGTCACGCCGATGCGGTAGTTCGCCGGGGCACCTTCCGCCTCGAGCACCCCGATGAAAGCGGGGAGGCCCGCGGCGAGCAGCCCCTGTTCCTCACCCATCGATCCCGAGTTGTCGATCACGAACAGGACGTCGACATCGCGATTCACGTTGAGCGACACCCCATGGCCGCCCGGTTCGTCACCGGTGTCGGCCGACTCGGCGGAGCCGCCGCTCTCGCTTGCGCTGTCGTCCGTGTCGGTGCTGTCGGAGTCGCCGGGCGATGGCACAGCGGCACCACATGCCGCGCACGTGATGGCGGCGGGAACCACGATGTACAGGATGGACTTCGACATGCGATCCTCCGAGTGCCGCTACGATGCGGGCGCCGAGCCTACCGCACAACCTACCGCACAACCTGCCGGGCTACAGCGCAAGCGGACCACCCGGGGGCTCGGATCGGGAATTGGTGTGTATGTACGCACCCAGACGACGCGCCATGCGGAGCACGACGCGCAGCACCGGTGATCGGGCGAGATCGAGGTCGTGCATCGCCTGGTACGCGCGCTCGGGTGGCGCCGCCACGTCGACGTGGTCGAGCTCGACGAGCTGGGGACCGGGTATGAAATCGTCGAGCAAGTCGCAGCCTCCCCACCACGATGCAGTCTTCGCCCCTGGGCAGCACCCGCCCGCGCAACTCCTGCGATGTCAGCCGCCGGCGCTCGCGCTGTCAGCAGCCGCTCGCATGGCAGCTCGCGCATGTTGGCAGCAATGCGCCATAGATCTGGGCGCGTTCCTCGAGCGTCGTCGCGTTCCGGGCCGCCTGCTCGTGGGAACGCACGGTCTCGCGTGCGCGACGAATCGCCTCGCCGTCCTGCTCACCGGAGAGGTCGTCCGCGCAGGCCGGCAGCTCGACGAATGCGTCGACGCCCGCCTTCCATGATGCGTCCGACGGCAGCACGAGCGATTCCCACAGCCGCTCGAACGCCCACTCGTGCCGACGCATCGTTGCCCGGTCGTCACCGGCGTCCATGCTCGGTGGCGACACCAGCGTCCGTGACAGCCTCGCGGCCTGCGCAGCATGACAGGCGCCGCAGCTGCGCGCGAGCTCGGCGGCCGACGACGCCGCCGCCGATAGATCGACCGCGGTGCTGAGTGCGGTCGCGGCATCGCGTGTCGCATACAGGTATGGCGCCCACGACTCGAGCATCACGCTCGGACGCTCCGCGACGATCTGTGCTGCGGCGGTGCGCGCGTCCACGACGGATCCGCGGATGAGCGCGCTGTGGACCTCGAATAGATCGGCAAAGTGCGACGGCATGCGGATCGTCGCGGTGCGCTCGACCGACTCCACCGGTCCGAGCGGCTTCGACTCGCGTGCGCTCTTTGGGATCTCCTCGGCGCCCGTGCTCGAGTCGGACGAGTTGGGACAACCGGGAGTCAACGTCGCGAAGACGGCTACGATCCGCAGGACTGACATGCTCCACAGTATTGGTGGAACGGCGTGGGATGCTCCCGCATTCGTGGCGGCCCGCTGTCGCGAGCCGATCGCCGCAAAAACTGCGGTCGCTGCCGAGCAACTCCCGGCTACGTTGTCGCTGATGCTGACCCGCGCGACGCAGGTCCTTTCCGCGCTCGCCGACCCTGCCAGCTACGACCCACGTCCAACCGACGTGAGCGTGATCCACACGCACGCGTCGGTCGTATTTCTCGTCGGCGAGCGCGTCTACAAGATCAAGAAACCCGTCGACCTCGGCTTTCTCGACTATTCGACGCTCGCGCGCCGCGAAGCGATGTGTCGATCGGAGGTCGAGCTCAATTGTCGTCTCGCGCGTGACGTCTACATCGACGTCGCTCCGATCACGCAGCACGGCGATCAGATCGCGATCGGGGGCAGCGGTCCCGTCGTCGAGTGGGCGGTCGTGATGCGGCGTCTCGACGAGGCCGGCTCGTGGTCGACACTGGTCGCCGAGCGACGCCTGGGCGCGACGCAGGTCCACGACGCCGCGCGCCACATTGCCCGTTTCCACCGCGAAGCTCCGCGCGGACGCGCCGAGTGGGGCTCGTTCGAGGCCGTCGCGGGCGCCTGTCGGGACAACATCGTCTCGCTGCGGCGCGAGCTCGGCGACTCCGCGCTGCTCCGACGCGTCGAGCTGGCGACCGAGCGCGAGCTCGAAGCGCGGCGCGAGCTCATCACTACCCGTGCGCGCAACGGCGTCGTGCGCGAGATCCACGGCGACCTGCGCCTCGAGCATCTCTACGACGTCGGCGCTCGCGGGCGCGCCGAGGATCTCCGCATCATCGACTGCATCGAGTTCTCCGACGCCCTGCGCCATGGCGATCCGGCCGCCGACATCGCCTTTCTCGCGATGGACCTGCGCATGCACGGCGCGTGGTCGCTCGCGGACGAGCTCACCACTGCGTGGGCGATCGCGCTCGAGGACCCGGGCGCGGCCGAGCTCTTGCCGCTGTACTCCGCGTATCGCTCTGCGGTGCGCGCGAAGGTCCGCACGCTGCAAGCGCACGATCGAGCATTGGACGATGCGGCGCGGCACAACGCTCGGTCGCTCGCGGTCGGTCACTTGGTACTCGCGCTTGGTGAGCTCGCGCAGCCTGACGAGCGCCCTGCTCTCGTGCTCGTCGGAGGTCTCCCCGGCACCGGCAAGTCGCGCCTCGCGGCCGATCTCCAGCAGCGCGGGGACATGACGTGGATCCGCGCGGACGCGGTGCGCAAGGAGCTCGCGGGCCTT
>Ga0105048_10014592_pt1 | contig 12231 bp, 8 predicted proteins | sample MAT05_FD_78382 | JGI IMG/M metagenome (GOLD analysis project Ga0105048, IMG submission 78382) | Freshwater microbial communities from Lake Fryxell liftoff mats and glacier meltwater in Antarctica - MAT-05 | ecosystem: Environmental > Aquatic > Freshwater > Ice > Liftoff microbial mat | place... | reverse complement strand
GTCACCGAAGTAGCCCGAGGCATACACGAGGATCAGTGCGCCGATTCCACTGATGAGCAACAGGAACAGGAGGCTCCAGCCGTCCACCCGGAATGCGAGGTCGAGGCCCAGCGCGGGAACCCAGTCCCGCCGCTGCAGCACGACTTCGCCACCGGATACGCCGGGTACGAGTGACGCGAGCCACGCAGTCACCGCCAGAATCGGCAGTGCGAACACCCAACCGGCGTACCGTCGCAGCAAGCGCTGTGCGCTGGGTGCGACGAGTGCGAGCAAGAAAACCGCCAGCAGTGCGACGAACATTCGTCCAGTTCCAAGAGTGCGGTAAACCTGAAGCCACGGCGGAATTCAGCGTCTACGTCGGCCGCACTACGGTTTCAGCCGCAGTTCGAGCAGCCAGTGCCGCCGGCCGGGCACACGACGCGATCTGCCCCAGCAACGCTGGGACGTACCCATCCGCACCGTGGTGCAGATCGCATGCCGTGGGCATCAGCGTCCAGCGCCGGATACTGCCAGGAAATCGCGCACTCAGTGCATCGCTTCGTCGAGCGCGGCATCGAATGGACGGTCCGACGGCTGCATTTCGGCCACGTCGGCCGGTTTGACCTGGCAGGCGTCCATCGCGCAGGGCCAGGTTGGCCAGCCCGATGACGGTGCTCGCCTCGCATCGTCGGTAGCGCACCGCGATGATGACAGCGAGGCACGGTCCCCATGCCACAGCATCAGCCCTCGCGCACCGCGGGACCTGCCTGGTGTAGTGTCGTCGAAGTCTCGCGGCAGTCGGGCGCGTCTTTTCGCGCAAGCCGGCGTTGCAACTCCTCGCGCTACCGCTGGTATCACTCCGGGTTTCGCCTTGGCTGGTGCCAAAATCCATCACCCGCCTTTATCCACGGCACGTCGGCGACACTACACCAGCACTCACCCCGGACGACCCCAACGAAGCCCCGGAAACCGCGCAAAATCCGCGTCATCGGAAATCCACTCGCATCCATGCTCGATCGCGAGCGCCGCGTACCATGCATCCGAGATCAGGTTCCCGGTCGCACCGGTCTCGTCGAGCAGTGCACGAAAGAGGGCCCAGTGGCGTGGACCGGGGCTGACGAGCACGCAGTTCGGCGTCACGCGCAGCGCATCGACGAATGCGTACGCCTTGGCTACAGGGGTGGGCGGTGTGAACACGCGCGGATGTGTCAGCACACGCAGTGTGCCGCTGAGCACCAGGTCACTTACGCCGAACGGCTCCGGTGCACGTCGCAGCGTCTCGACATACGCACCAACCACCGCGTGGCGCGGCGCGTCTTTGCGCATTGCGTTCACGAGCACGTTCACGTCGAGCAGCACCACCGTCAGAGCCCGTCCATCAGATCGTGCAGGGCGCCGCCGTCAGCGAGATCGACGCCAGGCCGAACGCCATTGCCCCGATACGTCGGCAGCGGCTCGCACACGCGCGGCGGTGTCGCTGGCGCGCGCAGCTCATTGCGGAGCGAGTCGGCGAGCAGGTCGGTAAATGTCCGGCCGGTGTCCCGCGCTCGCTGTTGGGCAGCGGCAAGCAACTCAGGTGGGAGACGAACGGTGGTCCGGGTCATATGTCTGGACACTACGGCGTTGACATATGTATGTCAAATTCTCCGTTCGGCACCGCTGGAACGTCGCCACAGCCGACCAGGGCTACCGCGGCACGCGCGGCTCCCGCACTTCCTCCACCCGCTGCTCCACCCGCATGACGAACCGCATCGGCGGCATCGAGCCTTCCGCTTCCGTCACCGCCCGCATCGTCATCACCATCCGCGACCGCGTGATCCAGCCGCGGCGCCGATCGAGCATGATCCACCCCACGACGCTCGCGCCGGCATCCACCGCCGCATCGCGCATCACGCCCTTCACCGACACCCACGCATGATCGCCGAAGCGCGTCAGCGAATCGAGCCTGAACTGGGCATCGATGCCGTCGCCCGGTGCGCCGGCAAGCACCATGTGCCGCGTCCACGTCTGGTGCTCGCGCACAGGACCCTGCGGCAGTGCGGCAGGCACGCGATCGACGAGTGCCGCCAGCGTCGCGATCGTCGCACCGCTGTGACCTGACGCATCGTCCAGCACCATCAGCTCACCGTCGGGCGCGAGCTTCATGCGCAGCGTGCGACCCTGCAGCGCCATGCCATTCGCAATGCGCATGCGGCGGGTGTCTTCCCGGCCCCCGGTCGCGCGCACGTTCACGCTCTCCACGAGCGACGTGACCACGGCGCCGACGGTATCCACACGTTCGACCTTCGATTGCAGCAGCACCGTCGTGCGTGTACTCACACGCACGGTGGAATCGCCCGTGGGCATCGTGATCGTGCCCTGTTCATCGACATCGTGCTCGATGCGCTGGCGGATCATATCGCCCGGAAATGGACGCAAGACCAGCATGATGCGGGCATTTGCGGCGGCGCGCGGTCGCTGCGCGCAGAGCAACGGAGCGCCACTCGTGGTCACGGCCAGCAACGCGAGCACCGGCACGGCACGCCACATCTCAGAAGCCGTACGGATCGTCACCGACAGGCAGGGCGAGCGGCTGCACCCGCGCCTGCGGCGCACCGAGCTCGCGCGGTGCGACCTGCCGGCGGAACTGCGCGGCGAAGTACAGCTTCGCATCGCGGGGCTGTTCGCGCTCCGTGGCACGCACGGCGCGGATCACGTCGTGCTCCTCGGCAAGCGCGATCGTGGTTCGCAGCCAGTCCAGGCTCAGCGTGCTGTCGAAGCGACGCAGCCGACGCAGCATCGCCGCATCGAACTCCTCGATCGGCGCCGCCGGGAACCGCTCCACGCCAAGCCGTCCGGACAAGACGCTGGGCCGCGGAAAGCGCACGAACACAGGCTGCGTGAAATGCGGGTGACGCACCATCAACTGGCCCTTGTCGAGTGTGGACAGCTTCGTCCGAACCGCTGGACTCAACACCGCATACCCCGGTGTGGCCAATTCGTCGCCATCCATGCGACCATACAGCGCCGTGCCCGCATTGCCCACCACGCGCTTGTGCACCTGGCTGCGGAACTGCTGCGCCGAGAAGAGCACCAGCCCCAGGTAGCGTCCACGTTCCGCAATGTCGAGGAGCATGCGGCGCACGTAGGTCTCGGGGCCGTCAGACGGCGCGTACTTGTTCAACTCGTCCACGAACACGATCACATGGTTCACGCCAAGATCGCGACGCTCGAGATGCTCGCGCAGCTTGCTCACGACTCGCGCGAAGATCAGCCCCTGCGCATCCTCCTCGAGGTTCGCGACATCCAGCACGTGCACCGACCGATCGGCAAAGCTGCCGAACGGAAGATCGCTCACGTCGGCACCATCGGTCACCAGTCCCGCACAGCGCGTGGCGAGGTTCACGAGACGGTTGCGCACCTTGCGAATCGTGGCCACGTGATGCGTGCGCCAGCTCTGCGCATCCTTGCGCTCCAGCCCATCGAGCAACGTGCGGAACCAGTGATCGAGATCCGCAAACGTCTGCACCGTCTGCTCACCGCCCAGCATCGGATCGCTGAACTTCTGGTTCACGACGCGATCGGTGATGAAGTCGATCAGTGCATCGGACTTGGCATCGATGTCCTCACGATCGAGCAGCACGCTGGCGTACTGCAGCACCTCGCGCAGCCCCCACGTGAGCGGCTGCACGTTGTGCTGCAGCGCCTCGTTGCTGCGAATCGTCGCAAGCCCGCGCAGCGCTGCATCATATGGCGCGTAGTATTGCACATTGGTGAATGGCTCGGCCGGCACGCCGAGTGCGTCGTACATTGCGCGGTCTTCGGGGGCGAGCGTCGCCGGCTGGTCCAGGTACAGCAGGTCGGGCCCCTTCACGTTGAAGCAGACCGCCGCCACCGAGCCCTTATCGACCGGAAAGTGCGCGAAGATCGACTGCAGCAGCCATTCGACGGCGCTGGTCTTCGTCGCCAGTCCGCTGACACCGGTGATGTTCAGGTGCGCGGCCTCGGGGCCAAGCAGGAAGTCGGCGTCCAGGTACACCGGACTTTCCGTGCCGCCACTGCGATAGAGGCCCACCGGAATCGCCGTCCGCTTGTCGGCCGCGAGATAGCCGTCCATTCGCAGGGCGAGCGCGACATCGGTGTCATCGGCCAGCCAGACCGTGCCCATCGGCACCGGCTGCAACGGCTCGTCGGGCATGTGTCGCAGCACGCTCGCAGTGTAGAGCCGGATCTCGGTGCGCTGCGTGGCATGCAGCCCGCCGCCGGGTTGGCCATCGCGTCCCATCACGTCGTCCAGCGGCGAGAGCATGTCGGTCCAGCTCTGCCCTTCCATCACCACGCCGAAGATCCGCGGCACATGCCCGTTCACCGCGACGCTGCCATCCACGCGCACGATCGTGCCGATGCCGATGTTCGCATCGAGCGCCGTCCAGAAGTGAAACTCGTGCGGCGTGTTGGGCCGCCGCTCCGTCGCGACCACGCGGCCCAATGGCGCAGGGGCGTCCAACGCGGACTGGAAGTCGCTCTGGTCGGGAAGGTCGATCATGTCGGAAGCAAAGGCATCGCAGAAACGCGGAGGACGGTCACGGCCGGTCAGGCTACTGCGCGGAGATACACTTCACAGTCCCGGATGGCATAGGGCATCACATCCCATCGCGCATCCGGCCTGGCAATCGGCGACCGCTCGGCGAGCAGTCCGGTGCTGACCCGGTCCGCCTGCGCCTCGATCGCGGCGGCATCACCGTCGCCTGGGCCAGTCTCGACGCGCACGAGTCCGAAGAACGGGTCACGCCCCACGGCACTGCGCAGCCGGAGGTACCACGTGAGATAGCGCGGCAGCTGATCCTCGCCCAGCGCCGCGATCAGCGACGTCCGCTGCCCCGCGCCGAGCGTCATCACCATCGGGAGCGACTCATCGGGCACGTACAGCGTCGCATGACTCTTCACGATGCCCGCGACGCCGCTGCTCCGGAGCAGGGCGCGACTGCCACGCAACGAGCCGTCCACGTACAGCGGACGCTCGCCATGCACCGCGCACCAGTCGTCACCGACCTGCCGCTCCAACTCGCTCCGGACACGTGAGAGCACATCGAGTCCCTGGCGAAGCAAGGACGAGGGATGCCGCGAGGTCACGGGCAACGAGTCGTCGCTGTCGCGGAGCCGGTGTCCGCGGGCCTGCAGGATGCTCTCCACCAGAGCCCACATCGGATCGCCGAGGAGCTGGCGCGAGGCGTACACCGAGTGGTCCACGAGCGGGCGGTGCCACGTGCGCATGCGGCCTGCAAGGTCGCGCACGCGCACGGCGGCAGCGGACGTGCCGTGCAGCAGCGGAACCCCGTCCAGATAGGCGACCGTGGTGCTGCGCTGGATGCCGTCCAGGAACCCCTCGAAATACGGCACGCGCGGCGCGGGCACCGACTGCACGCGCAGCGATCCGCCGAGCATCGTCACTGCGGGCTGCGCGGTGAGCAGCGTGCTGTCCTGCGCCATCGCCTCGGTGCGATCAGGTCCGGCGGCGCGCACCCGGTCGCCAAGTGCGGCACGGAGCGCGCTGCGCGCCGCATCGATGGCGCGTCCTGCAGGGACGACGGCGGTGCTCACTCCACGCCGATGTCCCACGCCTGCTCGAGATCCTGCTTCGAGTAGGCGCGAAAAGCAGTCAGGGTCTGCGTGCGGACTATACCCGGCACCTTCGTGAACTCTTCCGTGACGACGTTCGCGATGTCATCCAGCTGCGGCACGCGAACGATCGCCACGAGGTCCCACGCGCCCGACACCGAGTAGACCTCGGCAACACCACGAATCTCCGCCAGCGCCCGTGCGGTGGTTGTGATGCTCATCGGGTTGGCCTGGATCAGCACGATCGTCGTGATCATCGCATGTGAGCCGAAAGGTGATGCCTGCGGTGGTGCAGGAAACGCAGCGAGACGTGATCCGTGATCACGCAGGAACCGACAGCATCGCGCGATAGGCCGACACGATGCGACGCACCGCGTCCAGCACGTCGGCTTCAGCGGCCGCGTAGCTGAGGCGCACCCAGCCCGGCGTACCGAATGCGGTGCCGGGCACGATCGCGACGCCATGATCCTCGAGCATGTGCGCGGCGAAGACGGTGCCGGCGTCATCACCGCCGTTGGGGATCGCGCTGACATCGAGAAAGAAGTAGAACGCGCCCGACGGATGCACGTACGGCGGGGCACCCTCTTCGTTCAGCAGCGTCATGGCTGCATCACGACGGGCGCGGAATGCCGCGACCATCGTGGCGATGCTCTTTTCGGCCGCAGCATGATCCGTCAGCGCAGCGAGTGCCGCGTACTGGCTGGGCGTTGCCGCATTCGAGGTGGTGTGGCTCTGCAGGTCGGTCATCGCCTTCGCGATGGCGCGCGGCGCGATGGCCCACCCGATCCGCCAGCCCGTCATCGCATACGACTTCGCGACGCCGTCGACGACGATCAGGTTGGAGCGGTCGGTCGTGAGCTCGAGCGACGAGGCCGCCGGCACTTCGTACGAGATGCGGCGGTAGATCTCGTCGCTGAGCACCCACCAGCCCTTCGAGCGCGCGTAGTCCAGCAGCTCCTTCAGCACGTCGGCATCCCAGGTCGCACCGGTCGGGTTGCTGGGCGAATTGAGCATCAGCCCCTTGGTGCGCGGCGTCGCGGCGGCCTCGAGATCGGCCACGGTGACCTGAAAGCCGCGGGCAGGATCGCCCATGACGGCCACCGGCGTGGCGCGGGCGAGGGCCACGATCTCGACGTAGCTCGTCCAGGCCGGCGTCGGGATCAGGACCTCGTCGCCTTCACCGAAGAGGCAGAAGCAGGCATTGAACAGGGTCTGCTTGCTGCCGTTGCTCACGACGATGTCAGCGGCGACCGGCGCATTCGCCGCATCGCCCGCCCAGAGCGTGCCGGCATTCTTCGCGATCGCCTCACGCAGGGGCAGGATGCCCTCCGTGGCGGTGTACTTCGTGTGCCCGGCCGCCACTGCCGTTGCTGCAGCGACCTTCACGAACCCGGGTGTATCGAAGTCCGGCTCGCCGACGCCCAGGTCGATGATCTGCCGGCCCTGGGCCTTGAGGGCCTTGGCCCGCGTCGAGACGGCAATGGTCGCCGACGGACGGAGCTGGGCGACGTTCGAGGAGGGGACGAACTCGACAGGCATGCGCTTCGGGTTGGGCGGCGGACGGTTTCTGGGTACCTTGATGGGCTTCCGTATGCTAATCCGCCGTAACAGCGCGGCAACGGAGCACCCGCTTGGCTGTCTGAGGCGCGCAAGCTGCGTCGTCATGCGCGCCCGCCGCGTGGGTCAGCGTCAGTTCGATGTTTGACATCCCAGCTCCGTTCCGCGCGCCGCCCGTCGGCCCGCCGGCATCTTCGAATTCCCGCCACCATTGAGGCCATCGTGCCCAAGGCCGATACAGCAACACCGCCCGCTTCCAAGACCACCCGCAACCAGCAGGTGGTGCTGACCGCTCCGCCCACCGTGGCCGCGATGGTTTCCCTCGTGCAGCCTGCACTCGAGCGCCTCACCGCCGGCGAACCGGGGGTGCACCTGCTCGTACTCGTGCCCGATGCCGATACGGCGCTGGCTGTCGCACAGGCCGTGCTGCCTGCCGGCGATGCCGCACCGGTCCTGATTCCCGTGACGTCGGCGGCCCGCGGCATCCGCCTGATGGCGAACCCACCGGCGGCGATCGTCGGTGCGCCGGCCGACATCGCCGCACTGCTGCCGAGCGGCCTCCTGAAGCTCGAGTCGATCTCGCAGCTGCTCATGCTGCAGGCCGACCTGACGCTGTCGCTGACCGACGAGCCGTCGATCACGACCATCATGACCGAGCTGCCGAAGGACATCGCCCGCACCGTCACCATGGCCGCCGAGACGGACGCCGTCACGGCATTCGCCAAGTCGTTCATGAAGCGCCCGCGTCGTGTCGGCGACGACGTGGTCGCCGACGGCAGCGCCCCGGTGAATGTGCAGTACGTGCTGGTCAGCGCCGGAACGCGCACGGCCGCACTGCGTCGCGTGCTGGACGCCGTCAACGCGCCGTCCACCATCATCGTCGCTCCGGAAGCCGAGCAGGTTGCCGAGGCATCGGCAGCATTGCGCGCGCTGGGCTACGACGCGGCCAGCGGTGACGTGCAGGCCACCGGCGGCACAGTCGAGACGCACAGCGTGCTGCGCGTGCTGTACGACGTGCCCGCGACGCGCGCCGCGCTGGATGCCGCGATGGGTGGATCACCGGTGCAGGTCATCGCGCTGGTCACGCCGCGTCAGGTCGCGCATCTGCGCTCGCTGCTGACGGGCGGGTCGCTGACGTACTTCGTGCTGCCCGACACGATGGCGCATGCCGTCGGTCGCGATGGTGCGCGCATGGGCGAGTTGCGCAAGATCCTCGCGGAAGGCGTCAGCGCCCGCGAACTCGCCGCGCTCGAGACGCTGCTCGAGGACAACGATGCCCTCGAGATCGCGGCAGCCGCACTCCGTCTGCTGGAGCGTGAGCGCGAGACGGCGAAGGCCCTGCGCATCGGTGTCACCACCGCGCAGCCGAAGGAAGTGAAGCGCGCACTGGCCGCGACGGCCGCGCAGGAGTCGGGCGCCTCGCAGCATGAGGCACCGGCAGCGCATGCGGCGCCGGCAGCACCGCGTGCCGCCGATGGCCCGCCCCCCGAGTTCCAGATTCTCTGGTTCAACATCGGTGGTGATGATGGCGCGACGGCGTCGTCGTTCGTCGGCGCGATCACCGGCGAGACCGGTCTCGATCGCAGCGTCGTCGGCAGCATCGACCTGAAGGACAGCCACACGCTGGTGGAAGTCTCGGGCGCGCATGCCGAGCAGATCGTGGCGGCGATGAACGCGAGCACGATGCGCAATCGTCAGGTGATCGCGCGCATCGACCGTGCTGGCCCGATGCGGTCGCAGCGCAGCGGTGCACCGCCCGGTCGCAGCGGCGGCAATGATCGTGCGGGTGGCGGCTTCTCGCGTGATCGTGGCGACCGTCCGGCACGTCCGTCGTTCCGCGATGGTGGCGCGCCGCGTGAGCGGACGGGCTTCCAGCGCCGCGACGAAGGGGATCGTCCGTCGCGTCCGTCGTTCTCGCGTGACGACCGCCCGGCACGTCCGCCGCGTGAGGGTGGGTTCTCCCGCGACGACCGTCCGGCCCGTCCGCCGCGTGAGGGTGGGTTCTCGCGAGACGACCGCCCGGCACGTCCGCCGCGTGAGGGTGGGTTCTCGCGTGACGAGCGTCCGGCCCGTCCGAGCTTCTCGCGCGATGATCGTCCGGCGCGCCCGCCCCGTGAGGGTGGCTTCAGCCGCGATGATCGTCCCGCCCGTCCGCCGCGTGAGGGTGGGTTCTCCCGCGACGACAGGTCGTCGTCACGTCCGCCGCGCTCCGGCGCATTCAGCGATCGTCCGGCCCGTCCGGCGAGCGGTGGATTCGCGCGTAAGCCGCGTGAAGGTGGTGCACCGACCGGCCGCGGATTCACGCGCGATCAGAGCGAGCGTCCGTCCGGCCCGCGGACGGAAGGCAATGATTTTGCCGAGCGTGCCGAGCGCCTGCGCAATTCCCGCAAGCCGACGCGCAGCGAGGACTGAGTCATTGAGTGATGGCTTCGTCACATCCTCCGGCGGCTGGATCGAGGTGATCGCCGGCGTGATGTTCAGCGGCAAGAGTGAGGAGCTGATGCGACGTGTGCGGCGGGCGACGATTGCCCGCAAGCGCGTCCAGGTGTTCAAGAGCCATCTCGACGATCGGTATGCCGGGTTGTACAACGTCTCCAGTCACGACGGACGTGACCTGGAGGCGAATCCGGTGGATTCGTCGTGGCAGATCGCGCAGCAGCTGGACCCGACGGCGCAGGTGGTGGCGGTGGACGAGGTGCAGTTTCTCGACGCGGGCATCATCGCGCTTTCCACCGCACTGGCCGAACGGGGCCGGCGCGTGCTGCTCGCGGGCGTCGATACCGACTTTCGTGGTGAGCCCTTCGGCGCCATGCCGCAGCTGATGGCGGTCGCCGAGCAGGTGACCAAGCTGCACGCGATCTGCGTGCTGTGCGGCAATCCGGCGAGCCGCAATCAGCGGCTGATCGACGGCAAGCCCGCCCGCTGGGATTCACCGACGATCATGGTCGGTGCATTGCAGACATACGAGGCGCGGTGTCGCGCCTGTCACCGCGTGGTGCGCGACGATGCGGCGCAGGTGTCGCTGCTGTAGCTGTCTCGTGAGCAAAGTTCAGGCGAGAGCCGCCGTCTGAACAGTGTTCACGCGGAGGCCACCACTTGAACAGTGTTCACGCGAAAAGCACGGAAGCGCTGAACGCACTGTGGGAACTGCGCATCTGGCGTGCAGTTCCCACAACCGTTTTCAGGCTTTCCGTGCAGCACGGTGCTTCACTGTGCGGAACGATCCTTCAGCGCTTCTGCGGTTTCCGCGTGAACACTGTTGCGGTGTCTCACGCGGCCTCCGCGTGAACACTGATGCAGTGGCTCACGACACAGACCTCACGGTGCCGGCGTGAGCCTCGTCATCAGCGTCGCGATGTCGAACGTCACCGGGTCGATCTCCATGTATCGATTGTCCAGAAAGCGCCCGGTCGTGGGGAAGTAGGGCGGCGGTCGCAGGTTGGCACAGCGGTCGTAGCTGTACTGCTTGATGAAGCCGGTGCCGCCCATGGTCCCGACCGGACCGCGCGCTTCCTGGATCAGGCCACCGAGCAGCATGAGGCAGCCGCGGCCCCAGTCACGCCCGTTGCAGACGTTGCCGGTGGTGGCGCCAGCCGAGAAGTTCTCGACGCGGAACGAGGTGCCCATCGACATGATCACCGCGTGAACGATGAGATCCTTGGTGTCGTCCAGCAGGCGGCGGTTGACCTGTGCGCTGCTGGTGCGGAACGAGTCCACCTGATCGTTCAGCATGTTGTCCGCCACCACCACGTCCCGCTGGGAGAGCAGGCCGAGCACGTCCACGCAGCGGCCGGTGGTGGCGGGGTTGGTGCCGTACCGGATGTCGTCCAGAATGACGGTGGTTCCCGTGGTGCGCATCGTCACACGCCCAACCAGGAGCCCGCTCACGCCGGTGGTCCCGGTGACGTGAATCACGCCGCGCGCACCCGGGTTCACCGATCGGTGCAGCGGGAACAGGAAGGCCGCCTCGAGGGGCCGGCGTGCGATGACGCGCGCGTCGATCGTGCCGGCGTATGCCATCCAGCTGCCGGTGCCGTCACCGGTCGCACGGAACGTGGTGGGGGTGCCGCCGAACGGCGCCACCGTGCCCATGTTCAACTCCGGCGCGCCGGAAAGGAAGCACTGCGAGCGATTGCTGGCGATCGTCCCGGTGCGCGACAGGATCGCCTGCATCTCGGTGTCGGTCAGCGTCGCGGCGCCGGTCCTGAAGAGCAGCGTGTTCAGATTCGGCGCGCTGAACGTCGCGGCATTCTGCGCCGTCAGGTAGGTCCGGATACTGGTGGAGATCGCCCCTTCGTGCGCATTGATCGTGAAGAAGCGCTCGACGCCGTTCACCGTCAGCCACTCGCCGCAGAGTGCGCGCCGCTGCGTCATCGTCGCCAGATCGGCGTCCTGATCGCCACGCAGCCAGCTGGACGTCGATCCGGCGTTCAGCGTGTAGACCCGGATGAAGCCATCCTGCGGGTCCGTGGCATTGCCATCGTTGTCGATGTCGACGTTGACGAACTCGATGCGCATGCGCACCTGGCTCTCGGTGCCGGCATTCGGTGCCGCGAAGTTCAGGCGCCCGGTCGTGGCATACCCGGCGAGGTCGGCCAGCGCGGCCGGTGCCGGCAATGCAATGGGCTTCATGTTCTGGGTGTAACCCTTCCAGAAATCGGCCTCTCCGGGCTGAATCACGACTCGTGCCGTGCCGAAGTCATCGCGGAACTGTGCCGAGAACGGGAGCGCCCCACGGCTGAATATCCGCACCGTGTCGTTGGACCACGTGGGCCCGAACACCACGTCGCCGCCACCGAACCAGATCGGGCTGCCGGCGTTGTTCTCCCGGTTCGTCCAGTACGCGAAGCGGGCGAAATTTTCCTGCGCCAGTTCGAGCCGGCGCACGACCTTGCCGCCGATGTTGTCGGTGGCCTGCGCAATGATGGACCCGAATGCTCCGAATTGGCCCGAGATGGCGCCGGTGGGCCCGGCCCACACCCGCACCTGAATGTTCGGCAGCACGTTCCCCGACGCATCCTTCAGGACGCCGCCATTGAACGTGATCTCGCGATACCCCGTCGAGGGCATCGCGTCGGGGTCGGCGTTGATGTAGCT
>Ga0105048_10014591_pt1 | contig 12231 bp, 4 predicted proteins | sample MAT05_FD_78382 | JGI IMG/M metagenome (GOLD analysis project Ga0105048, IMG submission 78382) | Freshwater microbial communities from Lake Fryxell liftoff mats and glacier meltwater in Antarctica - MAT-05 | ecosystem: Environmental > Aquatic > Freshwater > Ice > Liftoff microbial mat | place... | reverse complement strand
TGCCTTTCTTGAATTTTCATCGTCTTCAATAATTAACAGATTTTTCATTTTTCTGTTTACGAAATTTTCAATTCTGTTAAATGCTTCTTCCAAATCTTCTTTAGCAACTGGTTTCATTAAGTATTCAATGGCTCCTTCTTTAATGGGTTCCAACGAACGTTCTTTTGCCGAAATAATATGCACCGGTATATGCCTTACGGACGGATTAGCTTTTAACTCACTCAATACAATATCTCCGTTGATACCTGGCAGAATCATGTCGAGAATAATCGCTTGCGGTTTGTATTTTGATGCAAGCACTAAACCATCTTCCCCAGTTGCTGCCGATAAACATTTAAATCCTTTTTTGTTGGCTTGCTTTAAAAGTATAGAAGCAAATTTCAGATCGTCTTCAATGAGGAGTACTGTTTTGTCATCATCGGTTATTGTGTCTCTGTCATCTTTTATGTTGGGATAATTCAGATATTTAGTGTCATTTGATGTGCGGGGTTTATGCAAAACTGATTCTCTCTCCCGATAGCTATCGGGAGTGGTTGTACTTATTTGCTCCTGCTCTTGATGAATTTCCAAAGGAATGATAAGAGAAAAGGTTGACCCTTCGTTTAATTTACTACTCAGTTTAATTTCACCGCCTAATAATTTTGCAAGTTCACGCGAAATAGAAAGCCCCAATCCTGTACCGCCATATTTTCGGGAAGTGCCTCCTTCTGCCTGTTGAAAAGCTTCAAATATGGCTGTTTGCTTGTCTTCCTCAATTCCAATACCTGTATCCGCAATTGAGATGATCACTGTACTTTCTGTATTTTTGTTAATACGAATGCTTACACTTCCTTTTTTAGTAAATTTTATTGCGTTCGATAAAAGATTTTTCAATATCTGATTCAACCGTTGTGAATCCGTGCGGATAAATTCAGGCAATTCATTATCCAATTTTGCATTTAGTATTAATCCGTTTTGCTCTGCATGATGTTTAAATTCGCGAACCAGTTCATTTGAAAAATTTTTCAGGGATACGTTTTCAATAGTTATTGACATTTTTCCGGCTTCAATCTTCGAAAGGTCTAGTACTTCATTAATTAACACTAATAAATCGCAACCGCTTTTATAAATTATTTCAGCACTCTCTACCTGAATACCATCCAGATTTTTATTTCTGTTTTCAGATAGATCTTTCGACAGGATTAGTAAACTATTAAGCGGTGTTCGTAACTCATGCGACATATTCGCAAGGAACTCCGATTTATACTTGCTGCTTATTTCCAGTTGTTTTGTTTTCTGTTCAATATCATTTTTCGCAGCTTCAACTTCGTTGTTTTTTGCTTCCAACGATTGTGTTTGTTCTTCCAGTTCCTCATTGGACATTTGTAATTCTTCCTGCTGCTGTGTCAGATTTTGCGCCTGCTCTTCCAGTTCTTCGTTCATTTGTTTCAGCTCTTCTTGCTGCCGTTGAAGCTCTTCGCTTTGAACTTGTGTTTCTTCGAGCAATTCCTGAATTTTTTTTCTGTTAATAGCTGTATTAACACTGATAGCTATAGTGTTAATAGAAACATTGATAAATTCTTTTTCTGTTTCGTTGAAATCGGTAAGACGTCCTATTTCAATTACACCCACTGTTTTACCTTCAAACAGAAATGGGGTAATAAGCAAATGTTTTGGTTTGGCATTCAGAACAGAAGAGGTAATGCGAATGTTTTCTTCTGCTATATCTGTTAGCGAAATTTGTTTTTGTTCATGCGCTGCCTGACCAATCAGTCCTTCTTTCAGCATAAATTTTTCTTTGGTATCGGCAGAAGACGAAAAGGCATATCGTCCGTTTAATATCAGCGCGTTTTCTTTATCGTTATACAGGTAAACGGCTCCTATATTTGCTTTAAGGTAAGTGCATAAAAAACTAATGGTATTGTTTGCCAACTCTTCTAAAGTTTTGTCGCCTATTAATTCTTCGTTAAGTTGATTTTTGCCTACCGAAAGCCAATTGAGCTTTTCATTTGCTGCGGATGTTTCATGTAATGAGCGCGTCATTTTCTTCAAAGCATTACCCAAGGTATCCTTATCAGAGCGAGGCGTTAATTCAATAGCATAGTCTCCTAAAGCCACCTTGTTGGCATGTTCGGTTACCTCACGAAAACTTTCGGTAACATTTATCAGAGAATTAAAGATGGGTTTTAATTCATCATTTGTATTATCTTCCAGTTTATCATTTGCAAATTCACGACTAGCAATTTTTTCGGCCACTTTTGTTACTTCTGAAATTCGTTTTGTAATAATTTGAATAATCCACCACGAAATAATAATTGACAGTATAAGACCCAAAATAATTAAAGCTATCATCAAATTTAAGGCAAAATTATAACTGCTATTATTTTCTGTTTTAGCAATCTGCATACTCTTTCCATTTTTATCAATAAGCCTTTGCAGATGACCAAGAGAAGCATCTTTTAGGTACCTCCCTTTATCATTCGATATTTTAAATGCTTCTACCGATTCATTCTTAATCCCTAATGCGATGATAATGTCGAGATAGGGTTTATAACTAGCCCAGGTGTTTTCAAAGTCTTTCAGAAAGATTATTCCTTCGCCATCAACCAATTTCTCCAACTCCTTTGTTATTTTATCAATAGAGTCCAACCTTGCGTAAATAGTGTCTTTGTAATTATTTTTTTCAGCAAGATTCGGCTCTAACACGATATTTCTTTCGTTGCGCGAAATTTCGAGCACGTTTACCATTAAATCATAGGAGAGATTTACTTTTTTTGACAACACATTTACAATATTCAATACCCGTTCGTTGGACTCTGATAATTTATTGGTCATAAAAATTCCCATAGAGATGAGGAACCCTAATATGATAATGTAACCTAAAATTAATTTACTCTTGATTGTTGTTTTCATTAGATTTATTCTCTTTATCCATTTTTTTTATCAGCTCAATTATTTTTTCCAGCGATAAAATGTAATCGGGTTTAATAGCAGCAATTGCAGATGCTGGCATATAAGAAGATTCTGCGGTTTTAGGATCCTGAATAATGGCTAAACCGCCGCATTCCTTTATTCGTTTTATACCTTTTGCTCCGTCATTATTAGAGCCCGTAAGCACTATGCCAATCAATTTATTTTTATACGCTTCGGCGGCCGATTCAAACAATACGTCAATTGATGGCCTTGCATAATTTACGCGTTCATCAATTGTAAGTGAAAAGGTTTTATCTTTTTCAATCAGTAAATGATAATTAGATGGAGCGATATAAACATTTCCAGGTTCCCGCCCGAACGACTGTTCAGTCGGGCAGGCAATTTTTTCTTTTTCATCAGCTTCTTTTATAGTAAGATTGCTATTCTCGTTTAACAATTCTATCCATTCGTTATCAGAACGTGGGCTCACATGCTGCACTATAATAATTGGTATGCTAAAACTTGCAGGCAATGTTGAAAATATAAATTTCAAAGCATTCATGCCGCCCGAAGAAACCCCAATTACAATTGCTTCGTAATTCATGGTCGTTTCTTTTTAAATATCCGCTGTTTTTTATCCAACTCGGTATATTTTTCATGCAATTCGGTAAAGCGTAAACCTTCTTTTGAGCCCAAACATAAAATGCCGCCATTAATAAGGCTGTCATAAAAAAGTTTTTGCACTTTGTTTTGTAAATTGTTATCGAAATAAATCAATACATTTCGGCATAATATCAGGTGCACCTCGGCAAATACACTATCGGTAACCAAATTGTGGTTTGCCCATACAATGTTTTTTTTCAGTGATTGATTCATGATAACGTTATCAAAATTGGAAGTATAGTAACATGCAAAAGATTCTTTTCCGCCACACAATTGATAATTGGTAGTATATTCTTTCATCATTGCATTCGAAAAAATTCCTTCTTTTGCGCGGTCCAAAGCGTGTTGGTTAAAATCAGTAGCATAAATTGTTGTTCTTTCATACAACCCTTCTTCCTGCATAATTATTGCCATTGAATAAGCTTCTTCACCAGTTGCGCACCCGGCATGCCATATTTTTATAAAGGGATAGGTTTTTAAAATAGGGATAACATTTTCTCGTAATGACCTATAAAAATCCTGATCACGAAACATTTCGGTTACTGTTATTGATAGGTCATGTAAAAGTTCGTATGCAAATGTTTCATCCTTCAGAACTTTCGATTGAATTTGAGAAACGTCTTCTAATCCAGACATCCTCATTCGGTTTAAAACCCTGCGATTGATGTGGGCTTTGGAATACTGCTTGAAATCATAACCGTATTTCTGATAAATAGCCTCTAATAATAATGAAATTTCTAACTCCGTGGTGTCTTCGCTTCTCATTATACAATTTAACGTAATTTAAATACAAAATAAGTTGCACAATTTTAGATAAAAGTTACATAATTCACACTTTTATCAATTTAAAAATAAATTATCAAATTAGCACAAACCTATCCACGAAGAGCGTGCGCTGGCAAGAAAGCAAGTGTTTGGCAGCGAAGGATGGTTGCAGGGATGGGGTAAACTTTTGCTTTACTCACCAAATAAATATTTTAAAAGGTGTTCGTGAGTTTACTTCGTTCGATTGTGCGGAGGGTTTTTTGTTTTTTTGTCTTTCAACCATGCTGTAAACTGTCATCGGAGAGCGTTTTTTTTCGCTTATATATCTCTAAAATCATCCCTACATACCCAAAATGGCAGTATTGGTCTGTATTTCCATCTATCAAATCTACAAATATTTTCCCAAAGAAATTTTCTGGTCGCACATAAGAATTCTAAGGTTCAGGAGTGCGATTGTTCCAATATTCGAAGATATTATCACTAACCCGCCAAATTGTATTACTCGTGGCATCCGCCACTAGGATTGAATATTTAATCAAACCTCCAGCTAGTTGTTCTTCATAAAAATAAACTCAATATATCCGTTGGTAGTTTTATTTTCGGCTAAAACAGGTTTGAAAATTGAAGGTGATGAACCAAATTCCCTGCAATTGAATGAATTTGTGCTGATCTGCATATTTTTGAAATAGGACGCAAGTTGTTGTGTATATAATTCTGATGTTGCTAATGCCTCTCCATTTAGCCTATTTTCTATTGTATGAAGAGCCATCTCAAGCCTAATGTCTTGGTTTCCTTTCAAATATTCAATAATATCATTTAAAAAAGGATACGAAACATCCACAATTCCATTTTTATTAAAATTGATAGCAACCCCCTTGTTTGAATTAATAATTGATGTGATTTTCGATATTTGCTGTTCAGACAAATCATCCATGAGATAGATCATGCTCTGAAGTTTCTCATCCGGTAAGTTAGAGGAATCTATTTTTGCAGTTAGCATATCATTGTCACTACCCTTATATAGATCCATTTTCTGGTATGAGTTGAATATTCTTATTTTTTTCATGACGCACTGTTGAGGGATTATTCCAATGCTATCCTTTTCACCCAATAAACCCATTCTGATAATATACTCTCCCCTCTTTTTGAAAACCTTTGTCATTAATGGCTCACCTGGCTTATAACCCTCTCCAAAGTTCCATAAGTAATCTGTAGTTTTGAAATTCACCAGACTACATTTACCTGCATCGAAGGATATTGAGCTATCAACTAAACCAATGTCATAAGAATTAATGTTAGCCTGTTTGATAGCTTCAAGATCTAAATTGTACTCAACCTGATTTGAAACAGCATTTCCCGTTACTGCATCAACTACATTCAACTTCACTAAGTATTTTCCGGGTCCCGGAAAGCAATGCTTAACCTCAGGACCTATCTTTTTTATACTATCACCAAAATCCCAAATATACTTTACGGGAATAGTATCACTAATAGTATACTCCTTATCATAAAAGATAAAACAATAATTATTCTGAAGAATGCTGTCGCAAATTGCAAATTCAACAGGGGCTGAACAGAAACTAAATATATCATCTGTTTTCTGCCTGTTTGTTGAAAAATAACCCTTCTCAAATGTTGAATCAACAACCAGTCCAAAATCATCAGCTGCCGAGTTTATAGGAGAATCTAGATGAACAGGAGATATCCATTTCTCATTAATTTGCTGCGTATAATAGATGTCTTTACCGCCAAGGCCTTCATGACCATTCGAAGAAAAATAAAGCCTGCCAAACCTGCATGCAAAAGGAAAGGATTCATTTTTTGGCGTATTAATAACCGAACCCAGGTTTACAGGTTGACTCCATCCTTCATTTTGCCAATTGCAATAGTAAATATCCAGTCCTCCATAACCTCCCGGCATATCAGTTGAAAAATAAAGTCTTTTTCCATCGGGAGAAAGCGATGGAGTATAATAAGAATATAGAGAATCATTAAAAGCAAAGGGTTCGATGTTGGTCCAAATTCCATTTATTAGTTCAGCACTATAAATTCCCAGGTTGTTTGTAGTATCGGAAATGTTTCTCATAAATTGACCAATGGAATTATTCCTGGAGTAATAGATTTTATTTCCATTAGCATTGAAAGTTACCGGCCCATCATTAAAGTCAGAAGTTAATTCCCTTGAAAATAATATTGGATATTTCCAGCTTATACTGTCCTTAGGAGTTACATGAAATATTTTGAAAAGTCTTGCCTTGTCATCTTTAAACTTAACAAGGGAATTATCTCTGAGATTCGAACAAAATACCAAGCCTCCTTTATAAAACACAGGGGAAAATTCATCATTTATTCTGGAATTAAAATCGGCTTTTTTTACTATAAAACGCTGAACCTGAGCATTCAATTCAAGCTTTATGCACAAAGACATTACTATTATCAAAGTATAAATATATTTGGCCATTGTATTAATATTTAAAATTGTCTCGGCCCTTTTGCTTCATGAACATAGCTAAATACATAGCTTAAAAAAATCTCGTGTGAACCATTTACATACTTGCCAATTTGGCCTAAATAAAAATCATAAGAATATGAAACTCTGAGTTGATTATTAATCTGGCACTGAAGCATCCCTATAAAAGTATTGCTGCTTCTGTAACCAATTCCGAGCCATACCAAGTCTTTAAAAACAATCTGTGTATTGTAATCTACTTGGGGAACATGGTATGGTACGTATTTTACTAAAAGTGATGGTAGTAGCTTGAACTGGGGCTTTAAATCCAAACAATATCCACCTGTAAGAAAATAGTTATATCCTGACAAGCGGTTAGTCATTTTAAAGGTGCCGGTATTGTGATCCAGATCCTGACTTAAAAGCATAGGAAGGGAAATGCCAACAAAATATTTCTGAGTATAATAATATGCGCCAACACTAAAATTAGGAAGTACAAACGCTTTTGAGGAATTATTTACCAGTAGCGGATCGTCACTCGTGGTTGCCGCAAGATTATTCCAGGCAGTACTATATACAGATGCACCGAATGCTAAACCCAGCGATAATTTGCCGTTATATAGCTCTATCCTGTGAGCATAATTCCCATAAACACCCGTTTCTCTGAATATTCCTATTGTATTGTTCTCAACCATTAATCCAAGGCCAATCCTATTATTTAAAACCGGCGCCTGAACAGACAGAAATTCGGTTTTTGGGGCGTCTTTAATTCCTATGGATTGATTTCTATACAAAATACTGGCGCACAATGCATCCTGACTGCCTGCAAAAGCCGGATTGATGGCAAGAGAATTATATACATGCTGATCCGACAATGGAAACATTTGTCCCATCAGTTGAAATGGGATTATTAAGGTTAATATGATTAAAATATACCGATTCATTTATCTTAAAACTAAAACGCTTCCTTTTTTAATGATTCCATTTTCAAATTTCAGAATATAGAAATATGTGTCAGTTGGCAGTTCCACGCCATTATTATTTTGCCCATCCCAATTATTTAAATAATTGGAGTTTGAATACTCCAAATTTCCCCAGCTGTTAAAGATGATTAATTCTTCCCCACCAAACAGTGCGCTGATCTCAAAGAATTGGTTATAATCGTCTCCGTTTGGCGTTATTACCGAGGGTATGAACAGATCAGCAACTATAATTTTACTTTTAGAACTCGCAGTGCAACTTGCATTCCGGACAGTCCATAAAAATATATTTTCACCTAATGATAAATTACTAACTTCTGATGTTGGAGATTGAATGTCTGAAAGATGGCCTGAGCCTGAAATTAATGACCATTCACCAGTTTCAAACGATGATAATGTTGCACCAAACTGAGTTTTAAAAACGAACTTTAATTCCTGATCAAAACCGGCATCCGGAATTGGCAGTTCATTAACAATTATGGTTTGCATCGCCGAACTGGTGCATACATTTGTGCAGGTGTAGACAATATTGATATCCCCTGTTCCTGTTGCTGTAAGAATGTTTCCGGAAATACTTCCTGACCCGTTGGTTATATTATAGGTTCCACCGACGATGTTAGCTGTTAGTGTAAGCTGATCATTCAAGCACATTGAATTATTGCTTGATATGTTTACTATTGGCAATGCATTTATTGTAATATCAGCTGTAGCCTTAGCTTTGCAGCCATTTGCTGATGTTACAATCACAGAATATATACCTGAGATTATTGTCGAATCACAAGATATCGTTGGGCTTTGAGTAAGGTTTGTGAAGCCGTTCGGACCTGTCCAGCTATAACTTATCCCACCGGAAGAAACCAGTGTTATCTCATTTCCGATACATACAGGACTGTTGCTGCTCGCAATGGCAGCGGGAAGCTCATCTACCGTAACTACTTTAGCTGCTGAAGCGGCACTCTGGCATCCGTTTGCATTGGTTATCCTCACAGTAAAGCTTCCTATTGTTGCAATGTTGATGCTTGCGGTAGTTGCACCTGTTGCCCATAAGTAAGTTGAACCTTCGCTTGAGGTTAAAGTTACACTATCACCGGCACAGAAGGTTGTCGGGCCGCCTGCTATAATCGCAGGTATTGCCGGTAAAGCATTTATTGTTACATCAGTAGCTGCTGAAGCTGCACTCTGGCATCCGCTTGAATTGGTTACCCGGACAGTATAGCTACCTGGTGTGATAATATTTATGCCTTGTGTTATTTCTCCAGTCGACCATAAGTAATCTGAAGCTGCACTTGAGGTTAATGTTACACTTTCACCGTTACAGAATGTCGTTGGTCCACCGGTTGTAATAGTTGGTGTTACAGGTAAAGCATTAACTGTTACTATGGTTGCTACTGACAGGGGGCTCTGACATACACTTGCATTAGTTACCAGTACAGTATAACTTCCTGCCAGGGTAACGTTTATACCTGGTGTAGTTGCTCCGTTCGACCATAAGTAGCTCACTCCGGCACTTGAGGTCAAAGTTACACTACCTCCGGCACAGAAGGTAGTCGGACCACCAGCTGTAATAGTTGGTGTTGAAGGTAATATATTTACTGTAACTACAGTGGCTGCTGACGGTGCACTTTGGCATCCAATTGCATTAGTAACCCTTACTGAATAACTTCCGGATGTAGTCACAATTATACCTGGAGTGGTTGCTCCATTTGACCATAAGTAAGTTGAACCTGCACTCGAGGTTAAGGTTACACTTCCACCGACACAAAAAGTTGTCGGACCACCGGCTGTAATTGTTGGTGTTGCCGGTAAAGCATTAACTGTTACAACACTAGCTGCTGAAGCTGCGCTCTGACACCCATTTGCATTTGTTACCCTTACAGTAAAGCTTCCCGTGGAAGTGACATCTACACTTGCTGTGGTGGCACCTGTTGACCATATATAAGTTGATCCGGCACTTGAAGTTAAGGTTACAAAATCACCGGCACAGAATGTTATCGGACCACCGGCTGCAATAGTTGGGGTAGCCGGTAACGCATTTACTGTTACTATGGTGGCTACTGATGATGCACTCTGACATCCGCTTGCATTAGTTACACTAACAGTATAACTTCCGGCTGTGGTAACGTTAATACCTGGTGTAGTTGCTCCGTTCGACCATAAGTAGCTCACCCCGGCACTTGAGGTCAAAGTTACACTACCTCCGGCACAGAAGGTAGTTGGACCAACGGCTGTTATAGTTGGTGTTACCGGCAAAGAATTAACTGTAACTACAGTGGCTGCTGATGGAGCGCTCTGGCATCCATTTCCATCTGTTATCTGCACGCTATAACTTCCTGATGTGGTAATATTTATACCTGATGTAATTGCAGCAGTTGACCATAAGTAATTTGCTCCTGCACTTGATGTTAATATCACACTACCACCGGCACAAAAAGTTGTCGGACCTCCGGCAGATATTGTTGGTGTTGCCGGTAAAGTATTAACTGTTACTGCGGTGGCTACTGATGGTGCACTCTGACATCCGTTTATATCTGTTACCTGTACAGTATAACTGCCTGTTGAGGTAATGTTTATATCTAATGTAGTTGCTGCATTTGACCATAAATAACCTGTGCCTGCACTTGATGTTAATATCACATTACCACCTATACAGAAAGTTGTTGGACCACCTGCTGTAATTGTTGGCGTTGCAGGTAATGCATTTACCGTTACTACTATTGGAGATGATGATGCACTCTGGCATCCGTTAGCATTCGTTACCCGAACAGTATAGCTTCCCGCTGTTGAAACATTTATACTCGCAGTAGTAGCTGTGTTCGACCATAAATAACTTGTACCTGCACTTGATGTTAAAGTCACACTGCTACCGGCACAGAAGGTCGTGGCACCACCTGGGGTAATTGTTGGCGTTGCAGGCAAAGAATTAACTGTTACCAAAGTAGCTGCTGATGTTGCACTCTGACATCCGCTTGCATTTGTAACAATTACCGAATAACTTCCTGCTGCTGCAACGTTTATACTTGCGGTTGTGGCACCGTTCGACCATAAGTAAGTTGTTGCTGCACTTGAGGTTAAGGTTACATTGCCTCCCAAACAAAAGGTTGTCAGACCTCCGGGGGTAATAATTGGTGTTGCCGGTAATGCGTTAACCGTGACTAAAACTGATGAGTTAACAGTTGTGAATCCATCAAAAACAGATACCCAATAAGTTGTGTTAACTACAGGATTGGCAGTTGGATCAGCAATAGCCGATGAAAATCCAGCAGGTAAAGAAGTCCATGTAAAAGTATATGAACCAGCATTACCACCACTTGCCACTGCATTTAGTTGCACAATTTCGCCAGCGCATATTGTTCCGGGAGCTGCTGTTGGAGCAGATGTTAGTGCTCCACCAGTAATTGTTATTGTTACCTTGGCGGAGTTCGAACAGGTTGTTGTTGTTGAGGTAGCCGTTAGCGTAAATATTGTTGTTGCAGGCAAGTTAACCGTTGTCGGGTCTTCTATAAAAGAGTTAACAAGTTGTCCTGCGGGAGACCAACTATAAGTAAATGGACCTGTACCTGTAACTGTTGCATTAAGTGGAGTACTTGTTCCATTTAGAATAGTGACATCTGTTCCGGCATTTACTACAGGCAGTGCATATACCGTGACAACCGTGGCAGCCGATGCTGCACTCTGACACCCGTTAGCATTGGTTACTCTGACAGTATAACTCCCTGATGAGGTAACATTTATACTTGCCGTTGTAGCACCTGTCGACCATAAATAACTTGACCCGGCACCTGAGGTCAGCGTTACACTACCACCGGCACATAAGGTGGTTGGTCCGCCGGCTGTAATGGTTGGTGTTACCGGCAAAGCATTGACAGTTACGACAGTGGCTGATGATGCTGCACTCTGACACCCGATTGCATTGGTCACTCTGACAGTATAACTCCCTGATGTAGTAACATTTATAGTTGCTGTAGTTGCACCGGTTGACCATAAGTATGTTGAACCTGCACTTGAGGTCAGCGTTACACTACCACCGGCACAAAAGGTTGTTGGTCCGCCGGCTGTAATAGTTGGTGCTGCTGGTAATGCATTTACTGTTACTGTTGTTGCCACTGATGCTGCACTCTGACAACCGTTTGCATTGGTCATTCTGACAGTATAACTCCCAGATGAGGTAATATTTATACTTGCCGTTGTAGCACCTGTCGACCATAAGTAACTTGTACCTGCACTTGAGGTTAAAGTTACACTTCCACCGGCACAGAAGGTTGTCGGGCCACCGGCTGTAATAGTTGGTGTTGCCGGCAAAGCATTGACAGTTACGACCGTGGCTGATGATGCTGCACTCTGACATCCGTCTGCATTGGTTACTCTGACAGTATAACTTCCCGATGTAGTAACATTTATACTTGCTGTAGTAGCACCTGTTGACCACAAGTAAGTTGAACCTGCACTTGAGGTCAGCGTTACACTGCCACCGGCACAAAAGGT
>Ga0105048_10014590_pt1 | contig 12232 bp, 10 predicted proteins | sample MAT05_FD_78382 | JGI IMG/M metagenome (GOLD analysis project Ga0105048, IMG submission 78382) | Freshwater microbial communities from Lake Fryxell liftoff mats and glacier meltwater in Antarctica - MAT-05 | ecosystem: Environmental > Aquatic > Freshwater > Ice > Liftoff microbial mat | place... | reverse complement strand
GCTTGGCAACAGCCAGAACAATCGGGGTTGAACCTTGCGGAGACTGTTGGCTAGGCCTTGGGCAATGTTGGACTTCGATCCGGCGGTGCCAGTTCCAACGGTGAGGATAAGGAGAGATGTCATATTTTTGGATGAAGTGCTGCGAAGATGAATCTGGCGCGCTCGTCGCTAAGTCATATCCATGCCGTAGCGATGCTGGAGATTGAATCACGCGAAGACGCGAAGGCGCGAAGACAGGCCGGGGAATCCCCTTTGCGCGGGGTCGATTCACACTTACCGGACGGTGACCCATTTCGCTTGGGGTTTGGGAGTCCTTCTTCGCGGCTTCGCATGAGGACTCTTTTCGGGTGGGTTCATAGACTCGGCTGGCTTGTTCTCGGCGTTCTCCACGGCTCCGCGTGAGACCTCTCCTGCATGGATGCGGCTGAGGAGGGTGGGTTGGCCCATTTTGGTAATTGGAGAACACGCAGGTCGGGGGCGGCGGAGTCTAGATAAAGGGCATTAGCGCGGGATCAGCCTTCATGGCTTCGTAGAGGTCGAGAGATACGTCGCGCTCCTGGCCATTCAGGAAAACCTTTTTGCCGGCGGGCCACTTGTGGGCGTCCACAAAGATCACGAGAGCATGCCAACGACCTTGAGCGTCTCGGTGGGGACGAAGCAGGACAGGGGAGGCGAAGCGGCCCTTGGGTGCCCCCCGGCTGGGCTCAAGACCCCAATTGACTGTGGCCACCCATCTTTTGATCGGACCGTGATCGCTTCCCAAGCTCGAGAAATGCTGGATAATTGGGAGTCCCAGCGCTGGGCGAAAAGTGGTTCCAAACTTCCCCGCGGGTCTTTCTCCGTCACCTGCGGGAGCACTCGTTCCTTGGACGTCCAATCCCTCGTTATGATCCCGGCGGGCGTAGCGAAATCCGGGGGCTTTTCGGTTCTCCTCCCGCTGGCCTTCTGAGATCGGGATCCAGCGTTGGGAGTTTTTGTCCCAACGTCGATTCATCTGACCGTGCTGTCGCCATGACCTGTACCGATTGAGTAGGATCGCGGTAACGCCCCGCCAGGTCTGCGGCACGAACTCTTTCAGGGCCTTTACGTTGATGCTTTCCGGGGAACTGAACGCCTGCAGTGCGAGGTCGATTCCGGGCAATTCAATGGTCGATGGAGATTTCAGCCAGATGGAACCGAAGCCCCGTCGGGCCCGGAATCCCATGGCTCCCAAGTTCGCCCAAGCAAGGACCAATGATCGTAGGGAACTCCATACATCAGGGCTTCCTCTCCAAAGCAGGGTGAGCCTGAATGAAACTCCGGTTCCGAGTATTCCCCGTTTGCCGTCGCCATCCCGGGAACTGCGAAGTGGGAAAAGTGCATATCCAAGCGGCGTACCCATCCCAGCTTCCAAATCGTCTGCATTGGCGGCCTCGGCCAGTGTTTGGCTGGCCACCCGCAAGATCAGTTTCCCTGCTTGCCCTTCATCCCCCGCAGTAGTCCCGAAAATCATCGCCTCCTGATCGCGGACGCTCATGGGTGCGAGTGATTTGAATCCTCCGAGCGTGCGAAACCACCAGCGGAGCTGCCCTCGGATGGATGGAGCGCGGATCTCGGCTTGTTTTTCGGGTTCTGCCCCACCGCAGAAGCACGGAGTGATCAGCTCAAGCTGGAATGATTCGATCTTCATGGCACTTAGGGTTGGACGCTTGGAAACTTGGCCGTGAGATTTGCGATGGCCTTGGCGATGTTCTTTTTTGGATTGCTGCGTTCTGAGGCGAGGAACTCGGGTGCGGTGGCCATGAGGAAGTGAAGGATGGTCAATTGGGTCCGTTCGTCCTTTTGAGTCCAGTCCAGCGGCGGGTAGGCGAACGAATTGAACTGGCCGCGACGATCGGCTTCATTCATTCCAACAAGCTTGCTGAGGAGCACGGGATCGGGCTGAAGATTGGCGCGAGCGGCTTCTAGCTCCGCTCTTTGCCGGGCTTCGCGCTCTTCCTTTTCGAGCAACGCGGCCCTTGCCGCGTTGGCGGAGCATATCTTCTCAGTGACATCCTCAAACCATCCATAACCGGCATTGGTTTTGGCTCCGACGCCGAAGATTGTCAGACCGGTGGTCAGCCACGCCGTGGCAACTGCTTGGTCGGATGCCGAGCCGGTCTGGAGCTTGGCGACTGCAAAGGCAAAAATGTGCCCTGCAGCGACAGTCGGAAACACGACAGGGACGGGTTCCTCGGTGTCGCGCGCGACCGCCATTGAATCCTTGCTGCTGTAGTAGTCCTTGTGGTGGCCGGTGACGATGTCCAGTTCGAGTTTGCCGGGCTCGCCCAGGTCAACGGGGTGGGCTGGGAGGAAGGCGATGGAGCCGGCGAAATTGGGAAGACTCGTCCAAGGCTCAGGATCATCGGCTGTCAGGCGGATGCCCAAAGCCGGGGCGAGTTGACGGGTAGTAGTGATGCGAAGGGCAGGCCAGAAGTCGTTTTGCGAACTGCCGCAGGCCCAGGCGAAATCGGACTTGTATCGCCCTTTTACATCCTTCTTGTCGTTCCAATCTTGCTCACACCACCCGAAGACGCGGGCGATGGCGGCAAGCATTTCGACTGGCGTGTTGAAGACGTCGCATGCGGAAGAGAAGGGGTTGTCAGTCCCAGACGGTTTGTGCTCGGCCTGTCCCCCGGCTTCGCTCCATTCGCGGAGGGCGGCCAGGGCGGCGCGGCGGGCGCATCCCTTGACGGCGCTGCCGGGGATATAAGGCATGCCGAAGCGATCGAGGCACAGGCCGGCATTTTCCATGACACCGCCCGCCATGTTGACCATGAGACGGGACTGGAGTTGGGCGTAGAGGACTTCGCCTTTGAAGGCGTCAGAAGTGATGAGGCGTTGCCAGGATTGCAGGCGGACGATGCTGGGTTGGGTTTTGAAGCCTTCGGTGAAGTAGTCTTGGCGGTCCTTCTTTTCTAGTTGCGGATTGGTAAACCGAGCAAAGTAAAGACTGCGACTGATTGTGTCGGTTTTCTCTTTGTTCAGCGCCTTCTCTGTATCGCTTGGGACGTATTCGAGTTGTATCGGCATGGCTTCAGGCTGGGTTGCGGAGTTGGTCGATGCGGAGGAACAGGCCTGCTGGGATCAGATGCAGGGCGTGTGGATGGCTTTCGCAGATTCGAAGCAGGTCGGCTTCGTCCTTGGCGCGCTTGCTTCCCCTGCGGGTGCTGTCGGTGGCCGCCCAGAGTTTGCCTTGCACGAGATCCTCGAGCGAAGCCACGGGCATTGGGACACCGAAAATGATGCCGGGGACAGCTCTGGTGGGGAATGACTGGTAGCGAGCGTCGATCGTGATTTGGATCCGCAATCGGCTGCCCGGGAGTTGAGCGTTGATCGAGTGAGGGAAGTGTTCGACCGCGAATCCGGCCGTCGAAAGCGCCTCACTCACACCGCCGTGCTCTGCAATGGCGAAGTCAGCGTCGAGCGTGGCGACAGGTTCGACGTAATGATTCACCGCAAGCCCTCCAATCAGGCAGAAGGGTTGGCTGCACTTGAGGAGTGCGGCCACCGCGCGAGTGAGGTCGTCGCTGCGCCCAGTGAGGCCGGCGAAGAATTCGGCTTCGGATATCATGGTTTGCCTTCCGATTCCTTGCCCTCCTTGGTGGTGAATCGCTTGACGTAGCTGATGAAGGCCAAGGCCTCGGTTGTGGCGCGCTGACAGGCGAGGGAATTGGCACTGCACAACTTGAGCATGAGAGCATTCCCGTCCTTGCAGCCGTTGAGTTCGGAGATTCCTAGTAGAGGGTTGGCGAGATGAACCGCCGTGCCATCCATGGCGGCCTTTTGTTCGGGGCGTTTGGGTGTTTTGCCATCTTCCTTCGATTCACATGCAAAGGCGCAGGCTGCAAGGAGGCCATTGGCGAGGATCATCGCTGGGAGTTTGGAGACAGCAGCCTTGCTGGTTCTGGGCGCAGTCTCCAAGGCTGCTGCGGCCCGGATCTGTTCGAGATTTTTCATGGCGAATTACCAAATGGTTTGGACGTTGGGATACTCGGAGAGGATGCGGTCAGAGGTCATGATCACGAGGGAATGCTTTTGGGCGATGGCGACCAGGACCCGGTCGAATGGGTCTCGATGAACGAGCGGTAGTAAAGAGGCGGCGCAGGCAGTGCGGTAATCAAGGGGCAACTCCCGGAGTCGATGATGTTCCAGCAGGGATTCGAACCAGGCGGCAGGCGGCTTTGGAAGCCGGAGCTTTCCCGCGCCGGACTTGATGGCGACCTCCCACGCGGAAACGGCGGAGACGCAGGCTTCCGGCGCCTGACGCAATGCGGTTTCAGCAGCCTTGGGGAGTTCCCCGCGAGATAACGCCAGCAGAGCACAGGTATCGAGGAGCACATTCATCGCAGTTCAGCGGGCCATTCCTGACTGGAAAGGGGTTCGGCCGGGTTGTAGCCGGGCGCCAACTCGACCCGCAGCAGGGGATCCGGAGTGAGATCACGCAGGGCGGTGCGCCGTCGTGTAATGCGCCGGATCTCGGCCACTTGCCGGCCATCGCGGCAAAGGATGACCGTCTCGTTGCTGTCCTCGACGGCCTTCACCAGTTCGGAGAGACGAGACTTGGCCTCATGCATGTTGACGGTAATCATGGTTAGCTAACCTAGCCATTCTCAATGGGTCAGGCAAGCCACACGGAACAGCACCCGAGCCCGGTGGAGGCGTCGGCGCCGAATTGGAAAATGCCTGCGGATCGGATTTTGTCTTCGAATGCCTTGAGCGCGTCCTCTTCCTGCTTTGACGAGTGATCCCCCTGCTGGATGCGACTTCGGGTCGCGTGGAGAACTGAATAGAACAGCGTCTCGCTGGGCACGTTCTCCTGGTTGAACAGGCCGCCTTTGTCGGCAGTGCCGGTTTCGTCGTTGATGCGGACGTGCTGGGCGATCTCGCAGGCGTTCTTCACGAAGTAGCTCATCATGCCGTTGGAGAGGATGATCAGGCGGTCTTTCACTTCGGACCAGACACCGTCATCCGGGAGCAGGGCGGCCAAGCCGTCGCTCAGTCCTGTCAGGCCGAGCCATGGATGGGATTTGAAAGTGTATTCTTCCAGGACCACGCTCCCGCCGAGGTTGAGCTTGCTGGAGGTTCCTGCGTCGAACACCGCCCCGTCGTCACCGGGTTCGGATAAGCCCTTGAGCAGATCCTTCAGGATTACTCCATCCCTTGCTGCTCGCTGAAGCATCATCGGGCAGGTGATCCAGGCGAAGCTGCCCCGGGCGGAGCGAATGGGGAAGGCCAGGAGACGGGCCTCGCTGAAGAGGAGGGCGCCGGCGGAGGCGTGCTTGTCGTTGTCGGATCCGAACAGCCAGGCGGCGACGGTGGCGGTTCCGGACTTGGAGACGCGGACCCTTTTGCCGTCGGGTTTGAGATCGTCTTCCGCGGTGAACGTGCTGTTCCAATGATCCGCGAAGCTGCCCTTGAGGGAACTGGCGGGGATGATGGGAAAGCCGGTGTGGCGTTCGCGTTGGATGGGTTGATCGATCGCTCCGACGGAGGCACCGGCTCCGACGTGGAGGGGGGTCCGGGTGAAGATAAGGAGATTGCGGGACGTGCGCATGGGGTGAGTCTCGGGAGTTGAGGTGGAAAAGTCAGGGGGCGGGATGTCCGGGGACGTCGTGGAATTGCCAGGTGCCACAGACGCCGAGACCAAATCCCTTTTCGCCGAGAAGCGTGCTGCGGCGGTTGCGGAGGGTGGTGGGCTCGGACTGGTCGCCATGCCAGTTCAACGCCGTGGCTAGCTGGATGGCGGCCGGTTCGGAGTCGGCTTCGAAGTAGTAGACGGCACCGGCGGGAACGGCGAGGAGGGTGGACTTGGCTCCGGCTTCCGCGCGTCCGGCCGCTTCGTCCTTCAGTGCCCAGCCGGTGACCGGGATGGGCTTGGAGACGATGGCGGCGACGAGGCGGGCGACGATTCGTTTTCCGGGGGTGAGCCTCTTGCGTCGCGCCTTCTCCCGCCCGGGGCCGTCGAGGAGCAGGACCGAACCTTCCCCAACCTCGGTGCCTTCGAATGGGCACGCGGCGGCGGCGATCCAGTTGGGCAGCCAACCGCCCGGATGTGCGATGATCTCCCGCGACGGATCCGCCTCGATCCTGGGCCAGACGGCCGGGCTCAGGAGGATCCACTTCACGAGGAAGCGTTTCTCCGCTCGCCGCTGGACATGGGCAAAACCAGCCTGCTTACCCCGCGGCAGTTCGAGTCGGTGTGGAGTGCTTCGGTAGGACGCCGTGCAAATGCGCTGTTGTCCCCCAACAAGAATCCGTCCCTCCTCCTTCAGCAGTTTTTGGATCAGGTCCTGTCGATCGGTGGTGGACCCGTTGATCTTGTCATCGGTCTGGGCGAGGACCCCCATTTTCCAGTGGTCACGGAGGCGGAGGTAGTGGGCGGAATAGAAACTCTCGCCGTCCTGCACGTGGCGCTCCGAATCGATGCCGATCCCGATGCTGTGTTCGGCGTCGCAGAAGGACCCATCATCGATGGCCTCGTCGCCCTTGAGTCCTGAATCTCCTGCATGGAGGTATCGCTCATAAGCGGCACGGGAAATCCAGGAGTTGGTCCCGGAACCCTTCGAAGGCGCCTGTTGGTTTGCCACGGCGTACTCCAGTGGGTCGGGAAGACTGGAGAAGGCCGAGTCGAAGGCAGCAGTGGGGCACAGGGCCGGGGTGAGGGAGGCGTTCACCAGGTCCAGAGGGCGGGGAAGATACCAAGTTGCCAGGCTCTGGCCGGATTCCGGGACGTGAACGGGGAATGGCCCGGCGGTGACTAGCGATCCGTACTTGCGGGAATCCGTGGCAGCACGATTTCCCGCGAGGTCACGGTGATCGTGGGCATGGGCACCCGGGAGGTGTGCGCGATGCAGGGCGGCGTGGAAAGCGGAGTTGATGACGTTGGGCAAGGGCCATGCCGCGCCGTGACCCGCCAGCGATCCGGACATGGGGCGTCCGTCGCGGAAGAAGAGGACGTCGGTGGGGTGGAGGAGAACGGTGTTCATGCAGGGTGCCTTTCGGCGTTCAGTCAGCGGCGGTCCGGTGGGCAAAGGCGACGGTCTGGCAAAGGCCGATGAGGGATTGGATGCGGGCCTCGGCGGACGTGATCCCAGCGGGGTCGAGCGAAGTCAGATGCGTGTCGAGCGCGGCATTGAAGGCGTGGAGTTGGTCTTCGGCTTCAGCGCAATTGCGGGGGAACTGCGGTCCCTGCTGTCGGCCCAGCGTGTGCTGGAATTCGCGACGGATGATCTCGTCGATGGGGAAGCGTGGATTCGGCTCGAAGCTCTTCGCTTGTTGGAGAAGCGGAGTGGTTTCGACCCGGTAGGCTTCCAGGAGCTCGATGAAGCGGTGGGGGAAACGGGCGCCCAGCGTTTCGGATTTCAGTCCGGCGGCGAGCGCGGCGTACAAGGCCAAGCCCCCTTCCCAGCGGGTTCCCCACTCGACCGTCTCGCCCGACCGCTTCATCAGGGTTACGGCCAAGGCCTTTCTGCCCAAGCCGCCCTTGTCAGCATTGCGTTTGGCCCGTTTCTCCGCCTGCTGGGCGGCACGGACCACGTCCTGCAACGGGGACATGAAGTGGGCGATGGCGATGCCGACCGACGCATCGGCGGCGGGCCCGGGAACCACGAACGGGATGGGATGATTGTTCCCATCCGCATGACGTCGCTCTGCTCGATCGGTGTTCTGATCGTCCAATCGGACGAGGAAACCCGGGTGAGAGGTCGTTAGGGCGCCCCGGGTGGTTTGGGCGACACCGATGAGCCTTCCCTTGGCTGCCAGCGCCTGAGCCTGTGGCACGTCGCGATTGGCCTTTCGGTTTGAGGCTTGGAGGCGGGTGGCATGCTTCGCGAGGAAGGCACTGAGTTGCTCAGAACCGGTGAAGGCGAGACGCAGGGCCGTGGCACAGTCCAGCGCGGTGTCTGCCGGGAGCAGGGCGACGACGTCATCACCGCCCGCGTAGATCAATCGGCCGTCGAAAACCTCGACCACCGGGCGGGCAACCCGAAGAGAGAAGTGGGTGAGCGCTTCACTGAACTGGAGATGGTAGGCGGGGGACAACGGCCGCTGGGCCTGGAGGAAGTCTTTGAAACGCTCCTTGAGCGTTCCTTTGCCGTCGGGATCCGAATCCCGCTGGAAGTAGGCCAAGGCACCTTGAGGAAGCACTCCGGCGTGGTCCTGGTAGGACGCCAACTGGCTGGCAATAGGAGGCGTCTTCTCGCCGCTGACCCACTTCCCGATTTCGTCGCCGTCGAAGGCGAGAACGGCGAAATACTTCTCCGATGCCGCCACATCTTCGACCGCGGTGATCGAATCGTCGTCATTCTCGGTCTCCTTTTTGGCGAACGGATCGTGGGCAGCGATCCCCCGGGTGTTGGGCATCGGAAAGCTTTTGGAATCCGTCGGGAGATTCCAGGGTGCCTGGTCGAGGTAAGCGCGATGCCAGACCCGCTTCACGAGGGTCGGAGCCGCCAACCAATCGTCGTGTTTGAAGAGCGATGCCCAGCCTTCGCCTGCCTTGGCGGCGGCCTCCTTCCATTCTTGCCCACCCCCCACCATCTCCTCGCGTCCTGTGAGGGAATCCTTGTTCTGGAAGGTGCCGGTCTGCCATCCCCCCGTGCCGGAGGCGGTAAAGTTGCGGGTCTGTCGGACGGCATCCAGAGCCCAGTTGTTGAAGGCAAGGATGACGGACCAGGCGAGGCCGACGTTGTTGAGTTCCTGCCGGGGCCCGGCATTGCCGCCGATAAAGCAACGGCCATCGCGATGTTCGACCGGGGTATGGACGGTTGCCATCTGCACGATGGCTTCGATCCGTTGGCGGGCTTTACGAATCGGCATTTCCGGATCGAACCCGTCCGCGAGCTTCAAGGCTTCGTTCAAGGTCGAGGGCCATGGGGTGGCTTGCCAACTGAGGGACAGGAATCGGCCAATCTGACTGTCGAATCGGGCCTTTCGATCCTCCTCGGAGAATCCGGGATCGCAGTGGGTCAACCCTGTGGTCTTGCAGTCGTCCCAGACGGCACCCGCGATCCGCCTCCATTCCGCCTGAATTGCGTCGCTCACCAACGTTCCCAGTCGCGCTGCCTGATCTGCGGGAACCACGGCCAGGAAAACGTTGGGCAGGTTTGGGGTCAACAGGTCGTGGGGTTGCCAGTCGAGGGACTCCCAGACCGTCTTTGAACCTCCGATGGCCGCCTTGCTCCACAGTTCGGCTTTCCAGTGCAGGTCGAAGAGCGGTTGTCCGCGGAGATTGGGAAAGACAACGGCATCGGGTCCGACCTCGACCGACAACGCCTTCAAGCCTGCGGCCATCAACCAGGAGAGCAGGTAACTGCCGCTCCAAAGGTCGCGGGTGCTCCGGGCAGCCTGGATGAAGTCCTGAACCGGCCCGAGCTGGAACTTGAGGAAGGCGGGGCGGACCTGACCCTCCGTCAAACACCCGGCGAGCGCCGAGACGACCTGCATGTGCGTCCAGATGGAGTGATCGGGGATCCGCGTGTCCGCCGGGAGGAGCGCCAGTCGATAGTCATGTCGGGCGCAGTGCTCGGGCCACAACCGCCAATGGGCAAAGAATCGGGCCCGCCATGCTTCGTCCTCCGTCTTGAACCGTTGGATGGACTCGGCGGAGAGCGCGGGTTGGACCGATCCCTCGCCTTCGAAGCCCTGGGCCACGCTGGCAAATTCGGCGTGAAACGGGAGGCGCAAGGGTTCACCGCTCGTCTGTCCGAGTGGATGGATGAAGCCATTCCGGATGCCGTCGAACGCGCACTGAAGTGCCGATGCCTTGGAGGCCGGGAAGGGAAGTCGATCCGCTGCCGCAGCGGTGTGGTCGGCTGGCCTGTCGTATTCACCGACGTCCCGATCGGTAAAGCCTGCCTGACGGAACGCGCTTTCAGACCGTTCTCCGTGCGTCGGGATATCCAGAGCCTTGCTGGGCGGATCGTGCAGGAAGGCGGCGAGTTTGCGTTTCCAGAAGTTCATCAATGACGTGGCTCAAGTTGGCAAAGGGCAGCGAGGGCGGGCTAAAACAAGACGTCCGCGGACATCCGTCGAGCACCGGAGGGACGAGCTCTGCGAGGCCGAAACTTCGGAGCTTGGGGATGGGGACTCGTGGACCGATGGGGACTCGTGGAACTCGTCCCTCCGGAAGGTGAGGTGATGGGGACTCGTCCCGAAGCGGGCGAGGACGGCTGTGCTCCCGGGTAGTGTGGTGACTGAGTTGCTCCATGCGGTGGCAGGTCTCTGGGATGTTGCAATCCGTTACCACGGGCCATCTTGATCCGTCATCAAGTTCCTGCGCAAAATCTCCAGACACCGATGCCGATCGATGCTCTCGAAACTGCCCTGTCCCGTCCGCTGCTCGACCTGACGTTCGGGGAGTTGGAACGGGAGTTTGCCGGGGCCGGGATTTCGTCGGTGCACGCGCGGACACTCTGGCGGGCGGTTCACGGGGGGGTGTCCGGTGATGGGTCCCTTGATCTGTCCGCCCACCCGGAGTTTCTCCCGCCGTTGCGTCGTTGGATCACGGATTCGGTCGGGGTGGGGCGACGGTTTCGCCTGGACTTGCCGACGGAGGCGGCGGGCATCGCGAGCAGCGATGGTTTGACCCGCAAGTTCCTGCTGCGTCTGGTCGATGGTCAGGTCGTCGAGACGGTGTTGATGGGGTACGACGGACGGCGCACCGCCTGTCTCAGCACTCAGGTCGGGTGCGCGATGGGATGCGTGTTCTGCGCGACCGGTCAGATGGGATTCGTCCGACATCTGGCCCCGGGCGAGATCGTGGCGCAGGTGCGGCATGCACGGTTGGCGGGGTTCGAGCGGGCAGGGACGTCCGCGCTCCCAGGCGGGGGGCTGCGGAACCTGGTGCTGATGGGAATGGGCGAGCCCTTGCACAATTACGACGCGGTCATGACGGCGCTGGAGATCATCACCGATCGCGGTGGGATCAACATCGGGCCCAGTCGGATCACGATCAGCACGGTGGGCGTCGTGCCGGGGATCCTGCGCCTGGCAGCAGAACGGCGGCCGTACCATCTGGCGGTGAGTCTGCACGGGGCGACGGACGAGGAACGCGCGGCGTTGGTTCCCATCGGGCGTCGATGGCCCCTGGATGAATTGATCGGGGCGTGTCGCACGTATTCGTCCATGACCGGTCGCCGGATCTTCTTCGAGTGGACGTTGATCGCCGGGGTGAACGATTCGGTGGCGCAGGCGACGCGTCTGGCGGCGCTGATTGCCGGGATCGACGCCCATGTGAACCTCATCCCGTTGAATCCGACGGATGGTTTCGGCGGGAGTTCGACGAGGCCCGAGGCCGCCAGGTCATTTCAAGACGTCCTGATCGCGGTAGGCATCCCCAGCACCGTCCGGCAACGTCGGGGCATTGATGTGGCCGCGGGATGCGGGCAGTTGCGGGCGGGGGCAGTTTGATGCTGCCTTCGTCCGGATGGGGGTCCGCCTCGTTCCCTCGGCAGCTACCCCTTCTGTCCGTAGCTGCCGACGTGAGGAGGCGGACGCTTGGGCGCTCCGCCTCGTCTGGGGTCCGCCTCGTTCCCTCGGCAGCTTCCCGCGGGAGGGGACGTCGGGAGGCGGGGAGGACGCAGATGCGTTGCTCTCACTTCCTTCGTGCCAGTCGCAGGGCGTTGCCGACGACGACGAGGTCGCTGAGGCCCATGGCGGCGGCGCAGAGCGCGGGACTGACCAGGCCCAGGGCGGCGAGGGGCACGGCGGCGGCGTTGTAAAAGAAGGCCCAGAACAGGTTTTGATGGATGGTCGAGAGCGTCGCCTTGGCCAGTTCAAGCGCATCGGCAACGGCGTTGAGGTCGGTGCGGAGCAGGACCAGTCCCGCGGCTTCGCGGGCCACGTCGGAGGCGCGTGCGACGGCAATTCCAAGGTCGGCGGCGGCCAGTGCCGGACCGTCGTTGATACCATCGCCAACGAAGGCCACCCGGGATCCTGAGGTCTTGAGGGTGCTGAGGAACTGCGCCTTTCCTTCGGGCGCAATCCCGGCCTGCACCATCGAGGGATCAATCCCGACCTCGGCCGCGATGGCGGCGGCCGCGCGGGGATGATCGCCGGAAAGCATTCCCACTCTCAGACCTGAAGCCCGGAGCCGTTGGACCACCCCGGCGGCTTCGGGTCGAAGGGGATCGCGCAGGGCGAAGACTCCGATCAAACGCTGGTCGGCGGCCAACAGGACGGGGGTGGCCCCCTTGGCGAACCACGGTTCGAT
>Ga0105048_10014588_pt1 | contig 12233 bp, 8 predicted proteins | sample MAT05_FD_78382 | JGI IMG/M metagenome (GOLD analysis project Ga0105048, IMG submission 78382) | Freshwater microbial communities from Lake Fryxell liftoff mats and glacier meltwater in Antarctica - MAT-05 | ecosystem: Environmental > Aquatic > Freshwater > Ice > Liftoff microbial mat | place... | reverse complement strand
GTCGGAAGGAAAGCGCGGGGTCGGAAGGAAAGCGCGGGGTCGGAAGGAAAGCGCGGGGTCGGAAGGAAAGCGGGCGGCGGGGACGGAGAGGCGGGGACGGAGAGGCGGGGACGGAGCGATCGAGGGCGGTGCGGGCCGAGCGGCCGACCGTAGGGAGCGACAGTCTACGGGACGGGTGCCCCAGCGTCGGGGATCCGGCCGAAGTGCCACCGGAGGGGCGCCAGGGGCCCTTCCGGGCCCGAACGCGTGCCCCCCCGGCGCCGGCCCGCGACCCCTCGCGCCGGCGACGCGAGGCCCGGCGCCGGGCCCCGGCCGCTCACGCCACGGGGGGTTCGAGGATCTCGATCGTCGCGGCGTCGGACCCGGCCGGGCCCTCGACCGCCTCGAACGCGCCGACGCGCCCGGCCGACCGCACGTCGGCTTCGACCTCGGCGAACCGGGCGAACGCGGCGGGGGGCAGCGTCAGGCGCGCCTTCGGGATCGCCTTCGCGGGCGAGACCTTGTGCTCGCTCCGCCACCGGCGCACGGCGGCCAACGCCACCACGGCGGCGTCGAACGCCGCCAGGCCGGGGTCGTCGGCGTCCGGCCGCCGTTCGAGGGGCCACGGCGCCCGCGTGATCGACGCCAGGCGCTCGCGGTCGCGGAAGTGGGCCTGGTGGACCGTCTCGACGACGTGGGGCACGAAGGGCGCGAGGAGGCGCAGGATGCCGTAGAAGACGTCGTAGGCCGCGGCCTGCGCCGCGCGCCGTGCGGGCGCGCCCTCGGGGCTCGCGTCGTAGAAGCGGTCCTTGGCCATCTCGAGCCAGTGGTCGCACAGGTCGTTCCAGAACAGCTCCTCGGCGCGCTTCTTCGCGAGGCCGAACTCGAAGCCCTCGAGCAGCTCCGTCACCTCGGCGGCCGCGCGCGCGTAGCGCAGGCGGATGCCGCGGTCCACGGGGCGCTCGGGCGCGCGCGGCTGCGTGGGGTCGAAGCCCGTGAGGTGGTTGAGCACCAGCTTGCTCGCGTTCCAGAGCTTGACGCACAGGCGCCGCCCCGAGGCCATGTCGTCCTCGTTGAACGGGTAGTCCGTGCCGAGCTTCGCGGACAGGGCCCAGTACCGCACCGCGTCGGCGCCGTGTTTGTCGAGCAGCGCCTTCGGGTCCATGGGCGCGTTGCCCTTGCTCTTGCTGATCTTCTCGCGGTCGGTCGCGAGCATCCACCCCGAGATCATGGCGTCGTCCCACGGCACGCGGCGGTGGTGGACGTAGGACTTCACGAGGGTGTAGAAGGCCCAGGTGCGGATGATCTCGTGGGCCTGGGGCCGCAGCGACATCGGGAGCGGCGACCGCGGCGCGGTGCCGCCGTCGCCCCAGCGGGCGTTGATCTGCGGCGTCTCCGACGACGTGGCCCACGTGTCCATGACGTCGCGCTCGGGCTCGAAGTCGGCCCCGCCGCAGGCGGCGCAGGGCACGCCCGGGCCGCGCGTCGTCGGGTCCACCGGCAGGTCCTCGTCGCGCGCCACGGTGGGGGCGCCGCAGCCCTTGCAGTGCCAGAGCGGGAACGGCACCCCGTAGAAGCGCTGGCGCGAGATGCACCAGTCCCACTCGAGGTTCTCGACCCAGTCGCGGTAGCGCCGGCCCATGTAGTCGGGGTGCCAGCGCACCTGCTCGCCCAGGGCCACGAGCTCGGCCTTCTTGTCGAGCACGCGCACGAAGACCTGCTTCGTGGCGAGGAACTGCACGTCGGTCTTGCACCGCTCGTGGGTGGCCACCGGGTGGACGATGTCCTGCTGCGCGACCACGTGGCCGGCGGTGGCGAGGCGCTCGAGGATCGCCTTGCGGGCCTTGTTCACGAACAGGCCCTGCTCGGGGCCCGCGAGCGCGGTCATGTGGCCGTCGCGGCCCACGGCCTGGCGTAGCTCGAGGCCGTGTTTCTTGAACCACTCCACGTCGGTCTTGTCGCCGAACGTGCAGCACATGACCATCCCGGTGCCCTTCTCGGGGTCCACCTTCTCGTCCGCGAGGATCGTCACCGCGCGGCCGTCCTGCAGGGGCACCCGGGCCTTGCGTCCCACCAGCTCGGCGGCGCGCGGGTGGCTCGGGTGGAGGAACATGGCGCCGCACGCGGGGAGCAACTCGGGTCGCGTCGTGGCGATCTCCACGGCGCCGCCTCCCTCGAGGTCGAAGCGCAGCGTGGTGAACTGCGAGGCCTTGTCCACGAACTCGAGGTCGGCCTGGGCGAGCGCGGTGCCGCACTGCGTGCACCAGAACGTCGGCGCCTCCTTGAGGTAGGCCTCGCCCTTCGTCCACAGGTCGAGGAACCCGCGCTGGCTGATGCGCACGCAGCGCGCGTCGATCGTGCTGTAGGCCAGCGACCAGTCGGCGGAGAGGCCGACGGACCGCATCATGGCCTCGAAGGCCTGCTCGTACTTCGTGGACGTCTGGAGGCAGAGCTTCACGAAGTCGGGGCGGGGCATGTCCTTGCCCTTGACGCCGTGCTCGGCCTCCGCGAGGCGCTCCGTCGGGAGGCCGTTGCCGTCGTAGCCGAAGGGGTAGAAGACGTTGAAGCCGCGCATGCGCTTGTAGCGCGCGATGCTCTCGGCCTGCGTGTACGAGAAGATGTGCCCGAGGTGGAGGTGCCCGGAGACCGTGGGCGGCGGGGTGTCGATGGAGAAGACCGGCGCGGGGCTCGCGGGGTCGAAGGCGTGGCATCGCTCGCGCTCCCAGAGCGCCTGGGCGGCGGGGTCGATCGCCTTCGGGTCGTACGGGGCGTCGAGGGGCGAGGCGTGCGGCGTTGCCATGGCCGGAGGAGCGTACGCGGTCCCGGGGGACGACGGAAGGCGCGGTCGCGGCGGGTCTACCGGAGCTCGACGGGCTTGTTCCGGGCCTGGAGGCGCGCGCGGACCTTCTCGAGGCCCATGGCCGTCTCGACGCGGTCCGTGTACGACTCGATCGTGTCGTCGTCGCGGTGCTCCACGTGGAGGACCTCGCCGATCTCCTTCAGCAGCGCCTGGTCGTCGGCCAGGCGGTAGCGGTAGCGCACGACGAGGTACGCGAGGATCTCGACGAACGACTTGCGGCTGACCCACTTGCAGACGTAGTGGAACGCCACGGCGAGCACGACGATGGCGACGAGCGTGCCCGCCATGTACTCGGCGATGTGCCCGTAGGCCTCCGTCGGCCGCTTGTCGAGCGACTTCCGCAGCAGGATGTAGAGGTGCGTGGCGACGCCGCAGAAGACGAAGAAGAAGCCGAACGCGGCCTCGAGCCGCTGGATAATGTGGTTGCGGTAGGCCTTCAGCTTGTCGATGCGGAGCCCGAGGAGCTCCTTCATCGTCCACTTCTGACCCTTGCTCACGATCGCCTTGGCGAGGAAGAAGGTGCCCAGCAGGATCAGGCACCAGGCGAGGATCTCGCGGGCGAGGTACTCCATGGCGCGCGCACCGTAGCCCCCGGGCGCGGGAACGCAAGGCAAGGGGGTCCCCCGGGCGGGCGGTACGCTCTCCGCGTGCCCCCCGACGTCCCCGCGCAACTCACCCGGTACGCCCGCGCCTGGTCGCGGTCGGAGGGCCGTCGCGTGGCCCGGCGCGTCCTCGTCGTCGGGCTCCTCGGGTTCCTCGTCGCGGTCGCGGTGCACCGCCTCGGCGCGGGCCTCCCGGCGCTCCGGGGGCTCGAAGGGCACCCGCTCCGGGCGCTCGGCGCGGTCGTCGCCGTCGGGGCGGTGGCCCTGCTCGCGGGCCGTCTCGTCGCGCTCGACCGTCGCCCCGCCGGCCGTCGGCTGGCGCGCCACCTCGACGACGCGCTGGGCCTGCGTGACGTCACCGACGCGTCGCTCTCGCGCCTCGACGTCGTGGACCCCGCGCTCGCGGCCGTCGTCGGCGCGTCCGCCGCGTCGGGCCTCGCGTCGGCGGACCCGGGTCGCCTGTGGCGTGCGGGTCCGGCGCGCGCGCGGCTCCCCGTGGCGCTCGCCGCCGCGGCCCTCGTCCTGCTGCTGCTGCCCGGCGTCCTCGGGATCGGGGGGCGCGGGGCCGGCCACGGGACCGCGATCGGCCCCGGCCGTCGGCCGGCGGACGAGACGCGCACGCCCGGGCCCCTCCTGACCCCCGACGAGGCCGACCGGTGGCTCGCGGAGCACGGTCGGCTCGACCTCGAGGTGCCCGACCCGAAGGGCGCGTGGAACCAGTGGGTCGCGCGGTTCCGCACGACGGCGCCCCTGCCCGCGGGCTACGAGGGGGTGCTCGACGTCGTGGTGGGCGGGCGCGTGCCGGCCGGCCCCGTCGGCGTCACCGCCGCGGAGGCGGGCCGCGTCGCGAACGTCGCGACGACGGTCACGGCCGACGCGCACCCCGACACGAAGGCCTCGTTGACACCGGGCCGCCACGAGGTGCGCCTCGTCCTGCGCCCGACGACCGGCCCGTGGCGCACGACACTCGTCAGCCCACCGGTGGAGGTGATCGTGCCGCCGCCGCAGGGCGGAGGCGGGAACGAGCCGCCGCCGGAGCCGCCGCCGCCTGCACCGCCGCCCCCCCCGCCGACCGAGCCGCCGCCGCCGGAACCCCCGCCGCCGCCGCCGCCGGGCGCGGGGGCCGAGCCGCCTGCGGACGTGAAGTTCCACGACGAGGCCGTCGAACCGCTCACGCGCGAGGGCGACACGGTGCGCAAGGACGAGGCCTGGGTCGCCGTGCCCGACCCGACGGCGGGCGCCACGCGCCCGCGCACGGTGACGCTCGCCGATGCGCTCGCCGACCTCGACCGCGTCGTCGAGCGCGCGGTGCGCGAAGAGCGCGTCGCGCCCGCGGACCGCGCGTGGCTCCGCCGCTACCTCGAGGCCCTGCGGGTCGCGGCGGGCGCACGGTGAGCGCGGCGCTGCTCTCGCCGCACGACCTCGCGCGGCTCGACCGGCTCGCGCTGTTCTCGCGGCGCCGCCTGCGCGGTGACCAGCCTGGCGGGCGCCGCACGCGGCGGATCGGGGCGGGCGGGGAGTTCGTGGACCACCGCGCCTACGTCCCCGGCGACGACCTGCGGTACGTGGACTGGAACGTCTACGTGCGCCTCGGCGACCTCGTCGTGAAGCGCTTCGAGGCGGTGGACGCGGTCCGCGTCCTCCTGATCGTGGACCGCAGCGCGAGCATGACGGGGGCCAAGGGACGCGAGGCCCGGCGCCTCGCGGCGGCGCTCGCCCACGTCGCGCTGCGGCGGCGCGATGCCCTCGACTTCGCCTTCGTCCCTGCCGTGCCCGGGCGGCCGGTGGTCGAGCCGTTCCGCGACGCGGCGCGACTCGCGCCGCTCTTCGACGCGCTCGGGACGGTGGAGGACGCGGGGGGCACCGACCTCGCGGGCGGCCTCTCGCGCGTGCTCGCGGCGGCGGGGCGGCGCGGGCCCGCCGTGTTGATCAGCGACTTCTTCGACCCGGCGGGCGCGGCCGCCGGGTTGTCGCGGCTGTCGGCGCGCGGCTTCGAGGCGACCGCGCTGCACCTCCTGGACCCCGCCGACGCGGACCTGCCCGTGGGGGAGGCGCTGCGTTGCGAGGACCGCGAGACGGGCGAGGTCATCGACCTCGACGTGACGCCCGAGTGGGTCGAGGCCGTGCGCGTCGCGTGGCGGCGACGGGCGGAGCGGGTGCGGACTTGGTGCGCGGAGCGCGAGATCGGGTGGGTGCCGGTGGAGGTCGGGCGCTCGCTGTGGGACGTGCTGAAGGACTGCCTGCGCGCCGGCGTCGTGGTGGGCGCGTGATCCCCGACGTCGTGTTCGCGCGCCCCGCGGCGCTCTACGCGCTGGCAGTGGCGCTGCCGGTGCTGCTCGCGCACCTCTACCGTCGGCGGCGCCGCCGCGTCGCGGTCGCGTTCGTGCCCCTGCTGCGGGAGGCCGTGGGGCCCGTGCGCGCGCGCGGCGCGTGGAAGCGCGTGCGCGAGGCCCTGCGGCTCACGGCGCGCCTGGGCGCCGTCGCCGCGCTCGCGCTGGCCCTCGCCGGGCCGCGCCCCGCGCGCCCGGCGGCGGCGGTCGAGGACCTCGTGGTCGTCGTCGACGCCGACCCGACGACGACGGCGCGGGAGCGGCGCGCGCCGTACGCGACGCGCCTCGACGACGGACTCGCGCTCGCGCAGGCGCTCGTGCGGGCGCACCCCACCGGGCGCGTCGGCGTGCTCGTGGCCGGCCACGGCGTCGACGTGCTCCTGCCCCCGACGGACGACCGCGACGCGATCGCCAAGGCCTTCGCGCCCGAGGCGCTGCGGGCCGTCCTCGCGTCGCGCGCCCGTCGCGCGCCCGACCTCGGCATCGCGCTCGGGGCGGCGCGCGCGGCCCGGGCGCCCGACCGCCCTCAGCGGCTCGTCGTCGTGAGCGCGCGGGCGCTCGACGGCCTGGGCGACGACGTCGCCGTGCTCGGGGCCGGCGCGACGGACGACGACCGCGGCTTCGTCGCCGCCGACGTCGAGGCGCGGCCCGACGGCGCGACGTTCGGCGTGCGCGTCGTCGTGCGCAACGTCGCCGCCGCGCCCTTCCGCGGCGCGGTGCGCTGGCGGTGGGAGGGTGGCCCTTCGGACGCGCCGGCGCCCGCGCCGGCGTCGGCGCTCGACATCGGCGCGGGCGCCGAGGCGACCGTGGCCGTGGAGGTCGTCCCGCCGCGCGCGGGGGCGCACCTCGTCGGGACCCTCGACGGCGACGACGCCTGGGACGGCAACGACGCGTTCGCCGCGTGGCTCGCGCCGGTCCGACGGCCTTCGGTGCTCGTCGTGCACGGCGGCGCGCCGCGCCCGTTCCTGCGCGCCGTCCTCGAGGCGATGGGGGACGCGATCGACCGCGACGCGAGCGGGTTCGTCGAGGCGTCGCGCGCCCGCGATGCGACGCCGCGGGACGTGACGATCGTCGATGGGGCGGTCACGCCGCCGCGCGCGGCGGCGCGCGGCGCGCGGGTGTTCCTCGCGCCCTTCGCGGCGGAGGGCCCCCCGAGCGAAGACGACCCCGTGCCCTTCCAGGCCGGCCGCACGGTCGCCGAGCCCCTCGTCTGGCGCGTCGCCGCGAGCGACCCGTTGCTGCGCGGCGTCGACCTCTCCACGGCGTACGTCGCGCGCGGCGTCACGATCGTAGCGCCGGGCGCGGAGGTGCTCGCGTCGGTCGAGGGCGAGGCGGTGGTCGCCCGCGGCGGTCCCGACGCCGCCCCGTGGCTGGCGTTCGGGCTCGACCCCGACGGGTCCGACCTGCCGCTCCGCGCCGCGCTGCCGCTGCTCCTGCGCAACGCGTTGCGTCGCTTCGGCGAGGCGCCCCTCGCGCCGTTCCGCCCGTTCTACCGCGACGACGAGCCGCTCGCCCCGCGGGTGCCGGTCGGCGTGCTCGTGGCGACGGCCACGTCGGTGCTCCCGCTCCGCGGGCCCGCGTTCGCGCTCGACGCCGTGACGCCGGACGCGGGGGGCGACGGTGCCGCGGTCGGGGTCGGCGCCCGGCGCGTCGTCCTGCGCGCCGCCGACGGGCCGGACGCGCCGGGCCTCGCGTACCCGACGGCCCGGGTGCCGTTGTCCCGCGGGTTCGACGTCCGTCCGGTCCGCCCGGTGGCGCCCCGGCCGCCTCCGGCCCCGCCGCCGCCCGAAGACGTGGCGGCGGCGTGGCTCCGCCGGCTGCTGCTCGCCGCCGGGGGCCTCCTGGCGTTCGACGTCGTCCTCGGCGCGCTCCGCAAGAAAATCGTTGCGGCCCCCTCGCGACGGACGTAACGTCTTTCGCTTCCCCCGGAGGCCGTCGGCCCTCTTTTTTTTTTGCGCTCTGCGGGACCTGACACGGTCCGCGGGACGCGAGGAAAGAGAGAGCAGTGCGAGACCGGATCCTCGGCGAGGCGCTCACGTTCGACGACGTGTTGCTGGTGCCCCGCCGCAGCGCGGTGATGCCCGCGTCGGCCGACCTCCGCAGCCGCGCCTCGCGGCGGGTGGGCCTGAACGTCCCGATCCTCTCGGCCGCCATGGACACGGTGACCGAAAGCGGCTTGGCCATCGCCCTCGCCCAGCAGGGCGGCCTCGGCATCGTCCACAAGAACCTGTCCGTCGACGCGCAGTGCCGCGAGGTCCATCTCGTCAAGCGCAGCGTGAACGGCGTGATCGCCGACCCCGTGACGCTGCCGCCCGACGCGCCGATCGCGAAGGCGCGCGAACTCATGGAGGGGCACCGCATCTCGGGCATCCCGATCCTTGAGGGCGCAAAGGTCGTCGGCATTCTCACGAGCCGCGACCTGAAGTTCGTCGAGGGCCGCACGACGGTCGCCGAGGTGATGACGAAACACGACCTCGTCACCGCGTCGCCCGAGACCGACCTCAAGCAGGCCCGCACGCTGCTGCAACGCGCGAAGGTCGAGAAACTCCTCCTCGTGGACCGCGAAGGCCGCCTTTCGGGCCTGATCACGATGAAGGACATCGACACGCTGGCGAAGTACCCGGAGGCCAACCTTGACGCGAAGGGCCGCCTGCGCGTGGGCGCCGCGGTCGGCGTCGCCGACGACGCCCGCGTGGCCGCGCTCGTGGCGTCGCACGTCGACCTGGTCGTCGTGGACACCGCGCACGGCCACAGCGAGAACGTGCTGAAGGCGGTGGAACGCTACAAGGGCCGACACGCCGGCCTCGACGTCGTCGCGGGCAACATCGTGACCGCGGATGCGGCGCGCGACCTGATCAAGGCCGGCGTGGACGGCCTGAAGGTGGGCGTGGGCCCGGGCTCGATCTGCACGACGCGGATCGTGGCGGGCGTGGGCGTGCCCCAGTTGACGGCCGTCGGCGACGTGGCGGAGGCCGCGCGCGAACACGGCGTGCCGGTGATCGCCGACGGCGGCATCCGCTTCTCGGGCGACATCGTCAAGGCGCTCGCCGCGGGTGCCTCCTGCGTGATGCTGGGCTCGCTGCTCGCCGGCACCGACGAGAGCCCGGGCGAGGTCATCTACTTCCAGGGCCGTCAGTTCAAGGCGGTCCGCGGGATGGGCTCGCTCGGCGCCATGGCGGCCGGGTCCGCCGACCGCTACGCGCAGGGCGACGTGAAGGTCCGCGAGAAGTTCGTACCCGAAGGCGTCGAGGGCCGCGTGCCCTACAAGGGCAAGCTGGCGGAATACGTGTACCAGCTCATCGGCGGCATCCGCAGCGGCATGGGCTACGTCGGTTGCGCGACGATCGGGGAGCTCAACACGCTGCCGCGGTTCGTCAAGGTGACCGTCGCCGGCGTGAACGAGTCGCACCCGCACGACATCCAGATCACGAAGGAAGCCCCGAACTACCGCGTGGAGCAGCCGTGACCGCCGCCACCGAAACCGTCCGTCATGAGCGCGTCCTCGTCGTCGATTTCGGCAGCCAGTACGCCCAGCTGATCGCGCGCCGGGTGCGCGAGCAGGGCTGCTACGCGGAGATCGTGGGCGCGAACGTGAAGCCCGAGGCGGTGCGCGCGGCGAAGGGCCTGATCCTCTCCGGTGGGCCGGCGAGCGTGTACGCCGACGGCGCGCCGACCATCGACCCGGGCGTGTTCCGCCAGGGCGTGCCCGTGCTGGGGATCTGCTACGGCATGCAACTCATGGCGCACCTGCTCGGCGGGCAGGTGCGGCGCTCGGACAAGCGCGAGTTCGGTCGCGCGCGCATCGAGGTGACGGACGCCGACGGGCTGTTTCGGGCGCTGGGCCCGAGCCTCGAGGTGTGGATGAGCCACGGCGACAGCGTCGTGGACCCCGGGGCCGGCTTCGCGCCCACGGCGTCCACGTCGAGCACGCCGTTCGCCTCGGTCCGCCACGGGTCGCAGCCGCTCTACGGCGTGCAGTTCCACCCCGAGGTGACGCACACGCCGCAGGGCGCGCAGATCCTCAAGAACTTCCTCTTCGGTGTCTGCGGGATGAAGGGCGACTGGAGCATGCGCTCCTTCATCGACGAGAGCGTCGAGGAGATCCGGCGCAAGGTGGGCCGCGACGGCGTGATCTGCGGCCTCTCGGGCGGCGTCGACTCGTCCGTCGCCGCCGCGCTCATCCACAAGGCGATCGGCGAGCAGCTCACCTGCATCTTCGTCGACAACGGCCTGCTGCGGGCGGGCGAGGCCGATGAGGTGCGCACGACCTTCGCGTCGCACTTCGGGCTCAAGCTGATGTTCGCCGACGTCGGGGGCCAGTTCCTCGCCGACCTCGCGGGGGTGACCGACCCCGAGGAGAAGCGCCGCCGCATCGGACACCGCTTCGTCCGGGTGTTCGAGCACGAGGCGAAGTCGGTGAAGGACGCGCGCTGGCTGGCCCAGGGCACGCTCTACCCCGACGTGATCGAGTCGACGTCCGCGCACGGCGGGCCCACGGCGACGATCAAGACGCACCACAACGTGGGCGGACTCCCGAAGGACCTCGGGTTCCAGCTCCTCGAGCCGTTCCGGTTCCTCTTCAAGGACGAGGTGCGCGCCATCGGGCGGCAGCTCGGGGTGCCGGAGACCATCGTGGGCCGTCACCCGTTCCCCGGGCCGGGCCTCGCGGTCCGGATCGTCGGGCCGGTGGACGCGGAGAAGCTGCGCGTGCTGCGCGACGCCGACAAGATCGTCCTCGAGGAGATCCGGCGGGCCGGCGTCTACGACCGTCTCTGGCAGGCGTTCGCGGTGCTGCTGCCGGTGCGCAGCGTGGGCGTGATGGGCGACGAGCGCACCTACGACTCGACCGTCGCGGTGCGTTGCGTCGAGAGCAGCGACGGCATGACGGCCGACTGGGCGCCGCTCCCGCCGGACCTGCTCGGCCGGATCAGCAACCGGATCATCAACGAGGTCCGCGGCGTCAACCGCGTCGTCTACGACATCTCGAGCAAGCCGCCCGCGACGATCGAGTGGGAGTGAGGTCGTCGCGGTGCCGGCCCTCGGGATCGCCGCCGCGTACCTTCTCGCCAGCGCGGTCGCGTTCGCGCTCTACGGGCTCGACAAGCACCGGGCCACGCGCGGTGGCCGGCGCGTGCCCGAGCGGACCCTCCATCTCGTCGAGTGGTTCGGCGGGTGGCCCGGCGCGTTCGCGGCGTCGGCCGCGTTCCGCCACAAGACGAAGAAACGCGGCTTCCGCGTCGTGCGGGCGCTGATCGTCGTCGTCCACCTCGCGGCGTGGGCGGTGGGGGTGTGCGCGAGGTCCGCGTAGCGGGCCCGGCGGCGGCCGCGGGACGGGGCGACGAGGGGCGGGGGGCCGGGCTACCATCGTCCGCTCGCCCGGCCGGCCGCCGGGCCTCGCGTCCCCGGAGATCGACCGTGCCCCGTACCGTGCCCCGCAACGTGCCCCGTACCGTGCCCCGTAGCGTGCCCCGTAACGTGCCCCGTAACTTGCCCCGTAACGTGTTCCGCGCTCTGGTGCTCGTCGCGTCGGCCTGGGGGGGCCTCGGGGGCGGCGTCGCCGCCCGTGCGGAGGAGCCGGCGGCGGGGCTGCCGGCCCTGTTGCCGCGTGCGCTCCTGTTCGGGAACCCGGACCGCGCGGGGCCCGAACTCTCGCCGGACGGCAAGCGCCTCGGGTACCTGCGCGCGGACGAGCACGGCGTGATGGGCGTGTGGGTGCGCACGCTGGGGAAGGACGACGACCGGCTCGTCGCGCGGGGCGGGAAGCGCGGGATCCGCGAGTGGTTCTTCGGCCATGCCGCGGACGCGGTGTACTTCCTGCAGGACGCCGGCGGCGACGAGAACGACCACCTGTTCGTCGTGCCGGTCGCGGGGGGCGAGGCGAGGGACCTGACGCCGTACCCGGGCGTGAAGGTGGCGATGGAGGCGTATGCGCGGGAGACGCCCGGCGAACTCGTCGTCGGGATGAACAAGCGCAACCGCGCACAGTTCGACCTCTGGCGGATCGACGAGAAGACCGGCGAGACGACCCTGCTGCGGGAGAACCCGGGCGGGATCGTGGACGTCGTGCTCGACCGCCAGCACCGGGTGCGCGTGGGCGTGATGGCGAATCCGGCGGGCGGGTCGGTCATGCACGTGCTGACGGCGCCGGAGGGTGGCGGCGAGGCGGTGTGGCGGCCGCTGATGCGCTGGACGAGCGAGGACCAGGTCTTCCCCGCGGGGATCTCGGCGGACGGGACGACGTTGTACGCGCGGAGCAACCTCGGGACCGACACGTCGGCGCTCGTGAGCATCGACCTCGCGACGGCGGCGGTGACGACGCTGGCGTCCGATCCGAGCGCCGACGCGGGCATGCTGACGGCCGACCCGGCCACGGGCCGGCCGCAGGCGGTGTCGTTCAGTCGCGCGCGGGCGCGGTGGCAGGTGCTCGACCCGTCGGTCCGGGCCGACTTCGACGCGCTGCTC
>Ga0105048_10014586_pt1 | contig 12233 bp, 11 predicted proteins | sample MAT05_FD_78382 | JGI IMG/M metagenome (GOLD analysis project Ga0105048, IMG submission 78382) | Freshwater microbial communities from Lake Fryxell liftoff mats and glacier meltwater in Antarctica - MAT-05 | ecosystem: Environmental > Aquatic > Freshwater > Ice > Liftoff microbial mat | place... | reverse complement strand
CAGCGGTGTGTTGCACAGCCTTTAGCGCGACGGAACGCGCCGTCCAACGCCGTCGTCGCTGTTTTTGCTTTCATGACACTGCCGCGTTGTGTGAAAGCCGCACGCAGTCACAGCCTTTCACCGTTCGCGAGCGTCGCCTTGAGCAAGATCGTCATCAATCGCCAGTTCCGCGGCCCACCCAATTCCGGCAACGGCGGCTATGTCTGCGGCGTGTTGGCCAGGGGCCTCGAAGGCCCGGTCACCGCCATGATCCGGGCACCGGTGCCGCTGGATACATACCTCACGTTTGATACGGGTGCTGGCGGCAATCGCCTGCTGGGCGACGACGGCGCGCTGATAGGGCAGGGCGATCCGGCAAGCCAGGTCATCCCCGATCCGCCCATGATCCCCACAATGGCTGCGGCGCGTGCGGCCAGCGCCGGCTACTACGGCCACACCAATCGGGTTCACCCGCCGTGTTTCACCTGCAGCAACGAGCGCGACGAGGGTGACGGCCTGCGGATTTTCCCCGGCCAGCTGGATGGCGCGGACAAGGGCGTGATCGCCTGCACCTGGTCGCCCCACGCATCCTTCGCCGATGCCGATGGCGTGATTGCGCCGGAGGTCGTCTGGGCCGCGCTGGATTGTCCGGGCTTCTTCGCCTGGATCGAAAAGGAAGGCCGCCATGGCGCACTGCTGGGCACCATGACCGGCGAGATCCTGACTTTGCCCAAGGCTGGCGAAGAGTACACCGTTCTGGCCTGGCCGATCGCCCGCGATGGCCGCAAGGAGACCGCCGGTGTGGCGCTGATCGACGCCGGGGGTCACGTGATGGCCAGAGCGCATCAGGTGTGGATCATCATGGCCCCCCGTCCGCCCGTCGCGGCACCGGCCACCGCGGACGCCTCGGCAACCTGAGTCTTGCGTCCAGGCGCGTCGGGTTCCAGAATTCCGGCCGCTGTGGAGAATGCGTTGATGCGTGCGGCTTCGGTCTCCGACCTTCGGGAAATGGCGCGGCGGCGCCTGCCGAACATTTTCTTCGAATACATCGACGGCGGCTCCTATGCCGAGGTGACACTGGGCCGCAACGTGGCCGACATGGAAGCCATTGCGCTGCGCCAGCGCGTCATGCGCGACATGACCCGGCTGGACACCTCGGTGGAAACCCTGGGCCAGACGTTCAGGATGCCGGTGGGCCTGGCACCGGTCGGCATGGCAGGGATGTACGCCCACCGTGGCGAGGTTCAGGCCTCGCGCGCCGCCACCGCAGCTGGCGTGCCGTTCTGCCTGTCGACAGTCGGTGTCTGTTCGGTGGAGGAAGTCGCCGCGACTGGCACGCCGCCGTGGTTCCAGCTCTACATGCTGAAGGACCGGGGTTACATGCGCGAGCTGGTGGCGCGGGCCAAGGTGGCGGGCTCACCCGTGCTGGTCTTCACGGTCGATCTGCCGACGCCCGGAGCCCGCTACCGGGATACACGCTCAGGCTTCACCGGTGCGTCGCCTCTGCGCGCGGCCCTGACCCAGCTTCGGGATGGCGTCACGCATCCAGCCTGGACCTGGGATCTGTTCGTGCATGGCCGGCCTCATACCCTGGGGTCTGTGGCCGGCGCAGTCTCAGACAGTCGTCGGGTGACGGACTTCCTGTCCTGGATCGGTCGGAATTTCGACCGCTCGGTGACCTGGAAGGACATCGACTGGGTGCGCGAAATCTGGGACGGCCCGATTGTGATCAAGGGCATCCTCGACCCCGCCGACGCGCGCGATGCGGTGAAAGCCGGGGCTCAGGGGCTGATCGTGTCCAACCATGGTGGCCGCCAGCTGGACGGCGTCTTGTCCTCGGTGGTGGCGCTGCCGCGTATTGTCGATGCCGTCGACGGTGACCTGGAGGTCTATATGGATGGCGGCATCAGGTCGGGGCTGGATGTGCTGAAAGCCATGGCGCTGGGTGCCAAGGCCTGTTTCGTTGGCCGCCCCTGGGCCTGGGCGCTTGGCGCGGGTGGCGAGAAACAGGTCGCCCGGATGCTCGAGATCATCAGCGCCGAGCTGGCGGTGGCCATGGTCCTGACCGGGTGCAAATCAGTCCGGGACGCAGGGCCTGATTTGCTGGATCGAGTGTGATCGCATGACCCATGCAATCTTCCCTGACAGGCCCCGGATGTGGCGGGGTGCGCTGGTTATGCTCGCACTGCTGGCGGCCTTCCTGGGCCTTGGCGTCGCAATGCTGGCCGGGGTGCTGGATGGCGTTGATCGCAGTCTTATTCTCGAGCTGCGCGGTCCGGGCGGCCGGGGCGATCCGCTTGGTTCATGGGGGATTGAGGAGGCGGTTCGGGATCTTACGGCAATGGGTGGAACCACACTGATTGTGATCTTCACCGCTGCAGCCGGACTGTTCCTTCTGGTCCGGGAGCGGCGACGCCAGGCAATGGTGATCGTCGGTGTGGTCCTGTTGGCATCGCTTTCAAAAGAAACGGCCAAGGCGCTTTTTGATCGCGCCCGCCCGGATGTAGTTTCGCAGGAAGTCATCGTCCAATCCGCCAGCTTTCCCAGCGGGCACACGAGCATGGCAACGGCACTGTACCTGATACTGGCGGTGCTGGTGTCGAGCTATGGACTGGCACAGCGTGGCCGGGCTCTTGTCTATGGCGTGGCCATACTGTTGGCGGCTCTGGTCGGGTTCAGTCGGGTCTATCTGGGCGTCCATTGGCCCAGCGATGTCCTGGCGGGATGGTGCCTGGGCGCATTCTGGGCCACTGCCGGATGGATCGTATTGGGAGCGTCAGGCAAAGCCGCTGAGGTCCGGTGATCGCCCATCCCAGCCCGACACCCGCTCATACGCGGCACCCAGCGCCACCGCCGAGGCTTCCTCGCCGGGTTGCCCCAGGATCTGCAAGCCCACCGGCAGGCCTTCGTCTGTCAGGCCGCAGGGCACGCTGATCCCCGGCAGGTCGAGGTAGTTGGCCGCCCGCGTCAGGCGGCTGAGCGGAGAGGTGGTCTCGTCGATGCTGTCCATGGGCGGTGCCGGGATCGTGCAGGTCGGCGACAACAGGCCGTCGAAGTCCTTGAACCATGCATAGAAGGTGGCCTGATCCGCGACGCGCTGCAGATGCGCCTGCGCCAGACGCTCATCGCTGATGTCGCGCCCGGCTTCGAAACGACGTACGATCCAGGGGTCCATGCCGGCACCGTGCTGCTCGATCCGGTCGCGCCAGATGCGAAAGCCTTCGCCCGCCATCAGCAACCCGTTGGGCGCAAAGGATTGTTCCAGAGCCTGGGGCGGCTGGATCACTTCAACCCGCAGACCTGCCGCGCGGAGCCTATCCAGAGCATCCAGATACAGACGCGCCACCTCTGGATGCACCTCGCCCAGACCTTTCAGGGGCAGGGCCGCCAGACGTCGGCCGTGGACATCGGTGGTCAATGCGGCTTCGGCGTCGAAAGGAACTCGCGTAGCGGCCGCACCGTCAGGCCCCGAGATGATCGCCAGCGTGCGCGCCGCTGTCGCGACGTCGCGGGCCAGTGTTCCCACAGTATCCAGCGCCGGGCTCAGGGGATGCACACCCGTCAGGCTGACGAGCCCGCGCCCGGGTTTCAGACCGACCACGCCGCACATCGCGGCGGGAATCCTTACCGAACCGCCGGTGTCACTGCCCAGCGCCGCGTCGCACAACCCTGCGGCCACGGCGACTGCGGATCCTGATGACGAGCCGCCAGGTGCGCGGTGCGCCTCTGCGTCCCACGGGTTCCACGGCGCACCCACCGCGCGATTGGTGCCCCATCCGCCATAGGCCAGTTCAACAGTCTGGGTCTTGCCAACCACACTCCATCCTGCATTCAGCAACCGTTGGACAACCACTGCGTGGCGGGCCGGGGCGGAGTCCAGCGGAACCCGGGCACCCCCGCCGGTTGGTACCCCGGCGATGTCGATCAGGTCCTTGATCGCGACGGTCGGTCCATCGTTCGCGTCGCCGAAAAGCGGCGGATCGAAAACCTGAACAAACGCGTTCAATCGCCGGTCATAGCGGCGGATGCGAGCAACGGCTTCGGCGGGTTTCATCTCCGGACTATCGCGCGCGAGATGGAGGCGCGCTAGATCATGGTCGTACTGGAACAGTGATGATGTTTGAAAACCTCTACGATCTGCTGGCCAGCCGCTTTCCGACGGATCGGTCGAAACCCTGTTTCCTGCTGAGCGATGGCACGGCGATCAGCTATGGCGCGCTGGAAACCGGCGCAGCCCATGTAGCGGCCCGCCTGATCGCGGAAGGCGTGCGGCCTGGCGACCGGGTGGCGCTCCAGGCGGAGAAATCCGCCACAGGCATCATGATCTATCTGGGAGCGCTCAAGGCTGGCGCGGCCTTCCTGCCGCTGAACAGTGCCTATACGGCCGCCGAGGTGGATTACTTCCTGACCGACGCCGAGCCCATGGTATTCGTCACCGACCCTACCGCCTGGGTCGGCGAGGCCATCCGGTATCCGCCACTCGAAACAACCGTTCCCCGCGACGCCACCGACCTCGCCTGCCTGATCTACACCTCGGGCACAACCGGAAGGTCCAAGGGGGCCATGCTCAGTCATGGCAGTCTGGCGGCCAACGCGCTGGCACTGCACGAGGCCTGGGGGTTCACGCCACAGGACGTGTTGCTGCATGCGCTGCCGGTGTTCCACGTGCATGGCCTGTTCGTGGCGTTGCACTGCGCGCTGCTGAGCGGCTGCCCGATGGTATGGTTGCCGAAGTTCGTCGACGCCGATGTGCTGGCCGGACTCGACCGCGCCACGGTGATGATGGGCGTGCCCACATTCTACACCCGGCTGCTGGCCAACCCCGGTTTCACGCTGGAAAAAGCCAACGGCGTCAGGGTGTTCATTTCCGGCTCGGCACCGCTGTTACCCACCACCTTCGCCGAGTTCGAGGCGCGTACCGGCCAGCGCATCCTTGAACGATACGGCATGAGCGAGGCGGTGATCATCACCACCAACCCGCTGGCCGGTGGGCGGCTTCCCGGGTCGGTGGGATATCCCTTGCCCGGGGTTGACCTGCGGATCGGTGGCGGAGACCAGACCGGCGTTATTGAGATCCGTGGCCCCAGCGTGTTCTCAGCCTACTGGCGCATGCCGGAAAAGACCGCCGAGGAATTTACCGTGGACGGCTTCTTCATCACCGGCGACGTCGGACGCCGCGATCCGGACGGCCGGGTCTGGATATCCGGACGCGCCAAGGACCTGATCATTTCTGGCGGCTACAACGTCTATCCAAAGGAAATCGAACTGATCTTCGACGAACTCCCCGGCGTCATCGAATGCGCCGTGATCGGCGTGCCGCACTCTGACTTCGGCGAGGGCGTGGTGGCCGTGGTCATGGGCCAGGGCAACGAAGCGGCCATGATCGCGCAGGCCCGCCGCGAGCTTGCCGCCTACAAAACCCCCAAGCGCGTGGTGTTCCTGGACGAGTTGCCTCGCAACGCCATGGGCAAGGTGCAGAAGAACCTGCTGCGCGAACGTTATGCGGACTTGTTCCAGGCCTGAGAATTCGGGCAGTGTCCCGCCCAATCAAAGCGGGAGACCTCAGATGGATCTGCAACTCAAGGGCAAGACGGCCGTGGTGACCGGCGGGACCCGCGGCATTGGTCGCGCGATTGCCGACTGCTTTGCCGACGAGGGGGCCAATGTTGCCATCTGTGCCCGCAATGCAGAGCAAGTCGCCGATGCGGTAAGGTCGCTGGAAGCCAAGGGTGTGAAGGCGTTCGGTCAGGTCGTTGACATAGCCGATGGCCCGGCCCTGCAGGCCTTCATCACCAAAGCGGGGGAAACGCTGGGCGGGATCGACGTGCTGGTCTCCAACGCCAGCGCCCTGGTGCAGGGTAACGGCGAGGACGCCTGGAAGGCGATGTTCGAGATCGACATGCTGGGCGCGGTCCGCACGTTTGAGGCGGCCAAGCCGTTCCTGGAGAAGGCCGCCGCCGCCAATGGCGACGCCGCCTTCATCATCACGTCGTCGGTTTCGGCGGCAGAGGCCGACAATCCCAATTCCTACGGCGCCATGAAGGCGGCCCTGATTCACTACGCCAAGGGAGTAGCTCGGGAGGGTGCGCCGAAGCAGGTGCGTTGTAACGTCGTCTCGCCGGGCACCGTGTTCTTCGAAGGCGGGGTCTGGGGCAACGTAAAGGCGGGCATGCCGGCGTTCTTCGATCAGATGATCAAGCGCAACCCGACCGGGCGCATGGCGACCCCGGAAGAGGTGGCTGCGGCGACAGTATTCCTGGCCAGCCCCCGCTCAGCCTTCACGACCGGCGTCAACCTGCTGGTCGACGGCGCGATCTCGCGGCGGGTCAATTTCTGATCGGACGAGACCTCAGAGTCCTGCGTCAGCCGTCCGACGGGCACCGGGGCGGAGGTCGCCCTGCTGTTTCTGCCGGTAGCGCGCAATGAAGATCGGGCCGGCGGCCATTACGACTCCGAATGTGTCGGCGAGCACGTTCATGGGCGAGAGAAGTTGGCCGGTCAGGCAGGGCGCGAGTTCGCTGAGCAGTACCACCCAGGCCGCGACCAACGGAATATCGGTCCGCCGCGCGAACGGCATCAAGAGATAGGCCAGGCTGGTAGCGGCATAGAACAGACCCAGCCGTCCCAAGGTGGTATCGCCGAGCGAGGTCATCGATAACGCCAGCACTACCGCGCCGATGACGAGACCAACAGGCTTGTAGAGACCCCGGGGCAGGGCAAGCGTGGGCAGATTGGTTATGGCCTGGGTGTTCATGTCGACCAACGTTCTACAGGCGCACGGTCACTGCAGACTTAAACGTCGTGGTTAGGGAACGGTTGCCGATCAGGCCAACCTGACCGCAAGAGCCCTTGCACCGGGGGCGGGGACGCGCTTTCAGGGGGCATGGACAAGCTGTTCTTCGACCTGTGCGCCACGCACAATCCGCATCGCTGGTTTCTGCCCGTCGTGCCGTCGATCTGCGTGGGCCCACCGGCCAGCCCGTTCATGTTCGGGGGTGTGGGCCTGGCCTCGGCGGTGGCGGCCATGGAGCGCACCTGCGGGAGGCCCCTGATCTGGGCGACGGCCCAGTACCTGTCGTTCGCCAAACCACCCAGCGTGGTGGACCTGGACGTCTGGACCCCGGTTGAGGGCAAGTACAACAGCCAGGCCCGCGTTATCGGCCACGTGGACGACAAGGAAATCATCACGGTCAACGCCGCGCTTGGCACCCGGCCCAGTGATCTGAGCGGTCAGTGGACGGACAAGCCCGAGGCCCCGCCGCCGGATCACTGTGATCCAGCTGATCACTGGCGCGCAGCCGAAGATGGCCTGCACAGCCGGATCGAGGTGCGGATTGCCAAGGGTCGCTATGGCGTGGACCGGATCGGGCGGCCCGAAGCCGATGGTCGGACCCTGCTGTGGGCGCGGCCCCGCGAGGCCTTTACTATCGACAGCACCATGCTGGCGATCTTCGCGGATTTCGTGCCGCAGGGTATCGGCAATGCGCTGGGTCAGAATGCCGGCGGCAACAGTCTGGACAACACGCTCCGCATCATCCGGATCGTGCCCACGGACTGGGTGCTGTGCGACATCCGCATTATGGGCGTTCATGGCGGGTTCGGGCATGGGTCGATGTATCTGTGGTCACAGGACGGCCAGTTGATGGCCACCGCCAGCCAGTCGCTGATCGTGCGGGTTCGCGACCAGCCTGAGGATCGGTGATCGGGGCGGTGACCTCATGATTGTGTCGATCCATGAGGTTGATGATCCACGCCTTGAGGCCTACCGAGACGTTCGGGAACGGGACCTCGTCGGTCGCGACGGCCTGTTCGTCGCCGAGGGTCGCGTGGTTCTGGAAAAGTTGATTGCGGCTCATCCTGAGCGGCTGGTTTCCGTGCTGGTTGCCTCGCATCGGGTGGAGAGCCTCGCGGATATTCTGGCCGGGCTACCATCGGGAACGCCGGTCTATTCTGCGGCGCAGGCAGCCATGGATCAGGTGGTAGGGTTTCCCATCCATCGCGGCATTCTGGCGCTGGGGCGCAGGCCAGAAGTCAATGCGCAGGATCTGTTGGCACGATTGCCGTCGGGCGCCCTGGTTGTCGGCCTGATCGGGATCGCCAACCACGACAACATGGGCGGAATTCTGCGCAACGCGGCGGCCTTTGGCGTCGACGCGTTGTTACTGGACGACAGTTGCTGCGACCCGCTCTATCGCAAGGCGATCCGGGTCAGCGTCGGGGCCGCCGTGACCCTGCCGATCGCCAGGGCGGGTACGGCCGAAGCGCTGGTTGAGGCGCTGGCCGCGTCGCAATTCGAGATCGTGGCGCTGTCACCGGCCGGTGTTGTGGACCTCGATAGTCTGGCGCCCGGTCCCCGCACAGCCATCCTGTTCGGCGCGGAAGGTCCGGGCCTGCCCGCGTCGATCCTGGCGAGGGTCCGGTCAGTCCGGATCAACATGGCCGGAGGGTTCGATTCGCTGAACGTCGCCACCACCAGCGGCATCGTCCTGCACCGCGTCAGGCGAAGGCCAGCCAGCGACCGGCGGCGGCGGTCATCACCCAGACCAGGATCGCGGCGAACGCCATTGCCTTGGTGAACGATCCACCGCTTGCGCCGCGACCGGAGCTGACGGCATGCACGATCGCCGCGCCGAGTATCCAAACTACAAACCCCCAGGCGAAAGCCTTGTTGGTGGGGTCGAGGTTGGCATAGTCATCGGCCTTGAACACCACATGGGTCATGACCTGCTGCGCTACAATCATCAGGCCGGCACCTGATAGATACACGATCCGCGTCAGCCCCCGCGTCGCGTAGGCCACAATCAGACCCGCCGCGAAGATCACGTGCCATAATCCCGGATTGGCAAGTTTGGCCGACAGGAAGACCCAGATCGCCACTGCGAATATGGCCAGCCCGACTATCGCGCACACGCGAGAGAGACTGCCCACTTCACCGTTGTTGCGGGTGGCTGGCAAGGTCACGCCATAGGTCATGACGACCCCTGCCAGCAGCCCGACCATTTTGGCTGAAAACGCTTCGGAGGTATAAAGCCGCTCGGCGTTTGACGAGCCGATCAACAGGCCGGTCACGATTATGCCGATCACCCCGATATGGACCCAGATGGCGAGGTTCCGGTTCATCTCCCGCGGCGTTTCGTCGGTCAGGCCGACCCCGATCAGGCGCAGGTTCAGCAGAATGCTTGAGCCCCCCAGCACCACCAGGGCCAGCAAATGACCCACTTCGAACTGGGCGAAGTACGGCTTGACCAGCACGCCGGGAAACACGTCGTCGAGATTGGCGACCCAATCCGCCAGATGCGGAAAGAAATCTTGTGGGGCCATGGTCATAGCGCCACCCCCTTCAGGTTAACGGCGCCGGTCTCCGAGCTCTGGCACTCCTGCACGGCGTTGGCCCAGTCGGGCAGGGCCTTGCCGCAATTGTACCAGTCATAGGCGATGAACCGACCGAAGGTGATGATCAGGATCCAGGACAGGATCGAAATCATGGCCGAGAGCCGCGCCTTGGTCGGCGGTTTTGCCAGCGTGTCCCAGTCGGCGATGTTCCGCTGCACCCGGAAGTGGAAGATCATGATGTTGATCGCCGCGATAACCAGGAAGATCAGCTTCAGGCGGAACCAAATATTATGATAATAAAGCAACGGCTTGGCATAGAATAATGCCACGCCAGTGGCGATCATGAGCACGAGTCCGAAGATGGTCAGCGGCAAGATCCGCTCACTGATCACCGAGACCGGTGTCTGCTTGAACGAGGCCCCGAGCAACCGCAGATCGACGATGAAGATCGTGCCGGCGAAAAGCATAAGGGACAGGACATGGGTGGCTTCCAGGAGCCCCCAGAAATTCAGGGAACTGGCCAGCAGGTCCGTCCACGAGGGATCATATTCCCCCGGCCCCTTGCCGACTTCAGTCGCCATCCAGACCAGAAAATCACGTATCAACGGACGTGCCTCCCCCGAAACATACCGGCTCTTCTACAGTGTTCAGCGGTCGCCGCCAGTGTTCGCTGGCAAGGCCGCTATAGCTCGGCATCAACGGTATAGCCGATCCATCGTCAAAGGCCACGCAGGCGTACCCTTGATTTTCCCCGCCGGAGCGGCTCGTTAGGGGGATGAGCGATGGTCCGACAGTTATGATCGCCGGAGCGGGCGTGCTGGGCCTGACGACAGCGCTGGCGCTGGCGGACGCGGGCTGCTCGGTCACAGTTAGTGATCCGGGCGGGCCCAACGCCTCGTACGTCGCCGCCGGCATGATCGCCCCGGTGTTCGAAGCCGTGCTGGACCCGGCGGCGCGGGCGCATTTCGACCTGTTGCTGTCCGCGCGTGACCTGTGGCCGGCCTTGGCCCAGCGCACAGGGATTGCGCTGGACCGCTGTGGGGCCGTTGCGGTCGGCACAGACCGCTGGCTTGAAGACGTGGTCACGGGGTTCAGGGCGCTTGGCGTCACTTCGACCGAGATGAGCGGGGATACGGCCGTCGCCCTGGCTCCCGGACTGGCCATGGAGGGGCCCCGCGCCGTGATGACCCGCGATGATTGGCATCTCGATGCACCGTTGTCGTTGGAGGCCCTGCGCAACGCCGCTTCCGCCGCCGGGGTGACATTTGAGCGAGGCCGGGTTCGCGAAGGCCACCCAGCCGATCTTCTGGTGCTGGCCACAGGCGGGGAGCCCAACGCCCTGGCCCCGGAACTTGCCCGCCTGACGCCGATCAAGGGCCAAATTGTCAGGATCGCAGCCCCGACCTCCGGTGCCGTCATCCGCGGGGACGGGGTCTATGTGACCCCGGGTGCCGCGACCGCGTTCGGCGCTACCATGGAGCCGGGGCACAGCGACACGACCGTCGAGGCTGCTCAAACCCGACCCTTGCTCGAGGCCGGCCTGCGACTGTTTCCGGGCCTCGCGAGCCTTCCGGTCGAAGCGTCGGCAGGCGTCCGCGCCGCCACGCCGGACGGCCTGCCGATGGTCGGGCCCAGCGCCAGGCCCGGCATATTGCTGGCGGTGGGTGCACGGCGTAACGGCTGGCTGCTGGCCCCGCTGGTGGCGCAGATCATAACCGCACATGTGACCGGGCGTGACCCCGCCCCCTATGCCGCGAGACTCGACCCGGCGCGGTTCAAGGAGGGATGATGAACGGTTTCTGGTTCACCGAGGAACAGCAGGCGATCCGCGACGGCGTGTTGAAGCTGTGCGAACGTTTCGACGCCGATTATTGGCGCCGCACCGACGAGACGGGCGACTTTCCGGAAGCCTTCGTGGCCGCGATGGCGGGTGCCGGGTGGCTGGGTGCGGCGATGCCGGTCGAGCTCGGCGGCTCCGGTCTGGGCCTGACCGAGGCCGCCATTGCCATGCAGGCCGTCGCGGAAAGCGGGGCAGGGTTCTCCGGTGCCAGCGCACTGCATCTCAACATTTTCGGCCCCATGCCGCTGGCCAAATTCGGCACCGAGGACCAGAAACAGCGCCTGATCCCGCGCCTGATCTCGGGCGAGGACCGGATGTGCTTTGGCGTCACCGAGCCCGACGCGGGCCTCGATACCACCAGCCTGACCACGCGCGCCGTCCGCACCAACGAGGGCTATGTCATCTCGGGCCGAAAAATGTGGACGACCATGGCCCAGCGCGCCACCAAGATGCTGATCGTTGCTCGCACCACTCCCAAAGCCGAGGTCAAGAAGCCGACCGACGGCATCAGCCTGTTCTATGTCGATTTCGACCGTAAACGGATCCAGGCCAGACCGATCGCGAAAATGGGTCGCAAGGCCATCGAATCCAACGCCGTGTTCATCGACGACCTGCACGTGCCCGCAGATGCCTTGGTGGGCGAGGAGGGGCGGGGGTTCTACTACCTGCTGGAGGGATTGAATCCGGAGCGCGTGCTGATCGGCGCCGAGGCCGTGGGCCTGGGCCGTGCGGCGCTGAAGCGGGCGGCAGCTTATGCAAAAGACCGCGTCGTGTTCGGACGCCCCATCGGCCGGAACCAGGGTATAGCCCATCCGCTGGCCAAGTGCTGGGCCGAGCTGGAAGCCGCCAACCTGATGGTCTTCAAGGCCGCCGCGCTCTACGACGCCGGCCGCGACTGCGGTGCCGAAGCCAATGCGGCCAAATACCTGGGGGGCGAGGCCGGTTTTACCGCCTGCGAAACTGCCATCCTCACCCACGGCGGCATGGGGTACGCCAGGGAATATGACGTCGAGCGCTACTTCCGCGAATCGATGATCGCCCGCATCGCCCCGGTCAGCCGCGAGATGATCTTCAACTACAT
>Ga0105048_10014585_pt1 | contig 12234 bp, 9 predicted proteins | sample MAT05_FD_78382 | JGI IMG/M metagenome (GOLD analysis project Ga0105048, IMG submission 78382) | Freshwater microbial communities from Lake Fryxell liftoff mats and glacier meltwater in Antarctica - MAT-05 | ecosystem: Environmental > Aquatic > Freshwater > Ice > Liftoff microbial mat | place... | reverse complement strand
TGCAAGTGTGCAAGTGTGCAAGTGTGCAAGTGTGCAAATGTTCTTTGTTCACCCGAGCCCTTCTTATGCCGACGGTTCAACCACCCAACGGGACGCGCGACTTCTACCCCACCGAGCTGGCACGCCGCCGTTACATCGAGCGCGCGTGGCGTGAGGTCAGCGTGCAGCACGGGTTTGATGAGATCGACGGGCCGACTTTCGAGCACAGCGAGCTGTACGCGGTCAAGAGCGGCGAGGGGATCCTCTCCGAGCTGTTCATGGCCTTCAGCGGCAAGGACAAGGACGAGAAATTGCGCGCCAACCTGGCCGAGGGCCGTGCGCCTCTCGCACTACGACCAGAGTTCACGCCCACGCTGGCGCGGATGTTCGCGGCACGTGCCGGCGAGCTGCCGCGCCCCACGCGCTGGTTCTGGCAGAACTCGTGCTTCCGCGCCGAGCGTCCGCAGCGCGGGAGATTGCGCGAGTTTCTGCAGTGGAACTGCGACATTCTAGGCGACGCAAGCCCGCAGGCCGACGTCGAGGCGATCGCCTGCTGCGTTGGGCTGCTCGAGCGCCTCGGGCTCACGCCGGCGGACGTCAAGGTCCGTTACAGCCACCGCACGGCCCTTGGCGCGCTGATCGCCGAGCTGGGCGTGGATGAGACGCACCAGGACGCGGCGTTTGTGCTGCTAGACCGGCGCGACAAGCTTGACAACGCCGACATCGAAGCGATGGCCTTCGAGTTTGGCGTGCACTCGGTGGCGTTTCTAAACTTCCTCAAGCGGCCGCGCGGGCGCGACAGCGGGACCATCGACGCGGCACTGGACAGCACGCCGCTGGAGGTGCGCGCGCTGGCGACCCTACTACTCGCCCCGCTCGAAGCAGTGGGGCGTGAGCTGGCCAGCGCGGGGCTTGAGGCTTGGTGCGAGGTTGATCTGAACGTCGCGCGCGGGCTGGCCTATTACACGGGTATGGTGTTTGAAGTTCACGAGACCGGCGGCGCGATGCGAGCGGTTGCCGGGGGCGGGCGTTATGACAAGCTGATCGAGACCTTTGGCGGGCCCGCGACGCCGGCGGTGGGCTTCGGCATGGGTGACGTGGTGCTGGGCCTGGTGCTGGCAGATCGTGGGCTGCTGCCCGATGATAAGGCCATGCGTGCGGCGCTAGGCCTGCGCCCGGGCGCGTTTGTTATAAGCAACGGGACGCCCGAGGCCGACGCTCTGCTGACGCCAACGGTCTCCACGCTGCGTCGCGCAGGCGTGCACGCACGTCGAAGCGGGAAGTCCACCAAGAACGTTGGCAAGCTGCTCAAGGACGCCGGCGACGCGAACGCGCGGTTTGCGCTGATTATCGAAGGCGCGGACGAGGCGACACTCAAGGACCTTGACACCGGCGTGCAGACCAAGGGCCCGCGCGCTGCGCAGATCGACGCGCTGAAGGCCGCGCTGGGCGCGTAACTTTCCGCGGGCATAATCATTATTGTCAGAGGGAGTCTCACTTAGCCCTGTGCTTTCGAAGGGAATCGAAGGCGTAAACAGGCAGTAGCCACGTGGAGCGTGAACTTCCCAAACGCACGAGATCCTGCGAGGATGGTTAGAAGGCGCAGCTCGTGGGAAGCGTGAAGGCTCAGGAATCTGCCCCGACTGGGTCGAAGGAGTTGCCCTGAGCGGTGATGCCGGGGGCGGCTGCGACGGCGTTCGCTACTCATCCCACAAAGACCTGTAGGCAGCGCAGCGGGAATCGGATTCGAGTCTCCGCGTCGAGGCGGTCGTAGAACTCGAGCAACAGCGCAACACAACGCTCTCCGTCGATGAGCACCAAGTCGGCATCGTTCTGCTGAACATGCTTGGAGTCTTTCGAAAAGCCCCCGAGAGAAACGAGTACGCCCTTCTCGCCCTGATTGAGAAGCCCACGAAGTTCCTCTACTTTCTTTGCGCCGACCTTCCCGGTCCCGCTCTTGGCCTGAATCTTCAACAGGGGCGGCTGCACGCCAAGTGGGTCTGGGTGTGCGATGACATCGACTCCGAGATCGTGCGTGCCTTGCTGTACATGGGCGGTGTAACCCATCGCTCGGAAGATCGCCGCGACCAAATGCTCGAACTGCTGCGAAGTCCGCGTCCAATGACGCAGCAGGTAATCCTCTATTTCGTCGACCGCCCGCTCAGCGAGGTTGACTTTGCGCTCGCCGATCTCGGGCTCGGCTGCTGCAATCTTGGGTGCTTCGTCGCGCTTGGCGGCAGAGGTCGCCGACTTCTCGTTTTAACCCAACCCCTCACCACCCACCCCTCACCAATCACTCTCATCCCTCACTCTCACGCCAGCCCCTGCGCCCAGGCCCACTGCCTCTCTACCCCCGGCTCAAAGCGCGTCACAGGTTCGTAGCCCAGCTCCGCGCGTGCGCGCGTCAGGTCGGCAAACGTCAGTTGCACGTCACCGGCCTGAAGCGGCGCGGGCTCAAGCTTGGCCGCCTTGCCCACCACCCGCGCGCACGTCGCGATCATCTCATTGACCGTGACAGGACGGCTGTTGCCAAGGTTCCAAACCCGGAAACCAAACCGATCAATCCGGTCGTGGGCCGCCAGCACGCCGCTGACCGCATCATCTACATAGGTGCAGTCGCGGGCCATCGTCCCATCGCCAAAGAGCTTGATGACCTGGCCCGTACTGATCCGCTCAAGGAACAGGCTGACGCCAAGGTCAGGCCGCTGACCGGGCCCAAACACCGTAAAGAACCGCAGCATCGCTACGTTCGCGCCCGTGAGGTGATGGTGCGCGTAGCCCAGCAACTCGCAGGCCCGCTTACTGGCGGCATAGGGGCTGATCGGCGCGCTCGCGTCCATCTCTTCGCTGAACGGCGCCGTCGGCAGGTTGCCGTAGACCGATGAGCTTGACGCGATCACGATGCGATCGACGCCGCGCAGGCCAAGCTCGTGCAGCAGCGCGCTGGTGCCGGTGACGTTGGCGTGCATGTACGCCGCGGCATGCTGCACGCTCAGGCGCGGGTTGGCCTTGGCCGCCAGATGAATCACGCTGCTCGGGCGGTGCGCGTCAAGGAACGAACCCAGCGCTGGCGCGTCGTTGATATCAAGCTCGGCGAAGGTCAGCAGCGCGTGCTGGCTTGCGCTGAGCCCGCGCGTGACGCCATCGATGTTCGCCTGCTTGCGGGCCCGCGAGTAGAAGGGGTCAAAGTTGTCCAGCGCCAGCACGCGACACCCGCGCAGCAGCAGCGCGCGGCACGTGTGGCTCCCGATAAACCCGGCCGCCCCCGTCACAAGCACTGGGCCGCCCGTGCCCGCATCGCTCGTCCGTCCAGTTGCATCGTTCAAGGCCCGCTCCAGAAGCTCGCGTCAGTCGTCCCCGGCACACTTCAACCACGACCCAAATCACGCTCCAACTCACGGCCTAGCCACGCCCTGGCCACGCCGCCATCCACTCTTGATCTGCGTTTCATCCGCGCTTCGTCCGCGCTTCATTTTGGGCCAGTCAGCGAGCCTTGGCTACATGCCGCGGCACAATCCTCATAGACCGACAGCCACGGCGGCCAAAGTCCAGTCATGGTGTGATCGATCTGGGTAATTGAACACGCGTTCAGGTGGCACCATCCAACGCAAAGACCCCAGTTTTACGCGCCTGACCCATAAAGACCCCTACGGGCGCGTAAAGGTTTCCCCAAGGGTCCAGATTCTCCAACGTACCAGGAGAAAATGCTGGAAAGTTGGATCCGGCTTGGTAAACTCCTCGTCCTGGTAGAGCTGATGGAGGAGAGAACTGCCAGGATTGTGCGAGCGCGAGCTGCGCGGCCTGCGGGCGTAAAGGGTGTTTGTCCCTTGCCGTCTTCGGTCCTCGCCTCCGAAGGGAGGCAGAGCTCACGCTACTTTTGGGGGTCGTCGCAGTAGCTGGCCACGCCGGTTCAAAGACCGTCGCGGATGTTCTTTGGCATCCTGGAAGGACTGCGCAAATTGTGCGCGTTTGGACCGTCCCTGATTGTGAAATCTGACGAGCATGGCCCCGCCAGCTCGCCCTCAGATGTGGATAACTACCCCAAACTACCAAATGAGGCCCTTCGGCGATTGCGTGCGGTGTTGGCCGGGCTGGGCCAAGCCGGCCTCATCTGTGCCGAAGTGTGAGGCTCGGGCTCGGGTGATGTGCTTAGTCGTTGGCCTTTGTGGGCTGGCCACAGCGCTCGACGGCCCGGTAAAGGTATTGATTGTCAGGAGCTTAGGCTTAGCACTCAGGTTCACAGATCGCGGACGAAGCACGCACATTCGGTCACATTCGATTAGATATCGACGGAGTATGAGAGAGCCACTCGCCGCTGGCATTAGGCGAAGACTGGTCAACGAGGCTTGGAGAGAAAGAGTGTTTTCGGATTCCGAGAGGAAACCAAAAACAAAGCAGGGCGCCATCGTTAGACAGCGCCCCGCTGGAGGAGAGAGAGATCGTTTACAGTTTACCAGGCTTCACATGCGGCCGTCGAGCAGTTCGGTGTGTACGTTGAAGATTCCGTGAAGCGTCCGGTCGGACCGGTCTCCTCAGCTTCATGGACTCTCAACTTGCTCGCCGACCCTCCTGATAAACCGAAGTATTCGGTTTCCGAGCCGCAGGCCCGAGGGGGGTACTGCGACAACTCCACTACGAGTGTACATCAGTGTCGGATCGATGCAAGCGAAGAAACCAATTTTTTGCGCGCAATATGTGCCAAAGTGGTACAGCCCAGGCCCGGCGGGTCCGGTATGCACCGACTCTCCACTAAGAAGCACCATCTGCCCGGGAGAACCGCTGCGTTTGTGGCCATTTCAGAGCCTTGCGGTCGGTGACCGTTCAAGGAAACTTCCCGGGCGGTGGCGTCCGGACGGGCAGCGTTTGGTGATGGCGTGCGTGACGGCCGCTAACATGTGCTATGGCCATGAAGGTGGAGTCGGCCGCACTGTCGGCAACGCCCAACCAACGATCGGTGCCGAGCTTCGGCGTAGAACCGGTAGGAAAGATGGCGTTGCTTTTGGCTCCGCGGTCGCAGCTCATCGGCGCGTCGGTCGCCGGGGCGTTGCTGCTGGTGGCGTTTGCGGCCCGGTTGATGGGGCTTGCGCCGGCAACGGAGGCGGGCCCAGCACTTTGGCCGCTGGCGCTGGACTGGCTCGCGCTACTGATTGGGCTGGTCTACGGCGGGCGGGCGGCGGCGGAGGCCGTCCGTGCCAACTTGGTCGACATCGACGTGCTGATGGTCGTGGCGGCGTTGCTGGCGGCGTGGATCGGCGCGGTGGCCGAGGGCGCGCTGCTGCTGTTCTTGTTCACGCTCGCTGGCGCGCTTGAGGACCTGGCCGCGGCCCGGACCAAGGCCGCCGTCGCGGCCCTGCACACGCTGATGCCCACGCGGGCGATGGTGCTGATTGATGGCGCGTGGCTTGAGCGTGCGCCCGAGGCGCTGGAGGTGGACGCGCGCGTGCGCGTGCCCACGGGCGAGCGCGTGCCGGCGGATGCGCGCGTGGTGCTGGGCAGTTCGAGCCTTGACCAGTCGAGCCTGACGGGCGAGAGCATGCCGCGTGATGTCGGGCCCGGCGCCGAGGTCTTTGCGGGCACGATCAACGTGGGCGACCCGTTTGAGGCCACGGTGCTGCGGCTGGCCAGCGACAGCAGCCTGCAGAAGGTGCTGCGTCTGGTGATCGAGGCGCAGAGCACCAAAGAGCCGGTGCAGCGGGTGATTGACCGTCTGAGCCGCCCGTTCGCGCTGGCGGTCTTCGGGCTGTCTCTGACGGTGTTCTTGCTCTGGTGGCTTGGGCCCGCGCCGCTGTTTGGCCGCCCCATGAAGGACGCGGCGTACACAGCTATCGGGCTGCTGATTGTGCTGAGCCCGTGCGCGCTGGTCATCAGCACGCCTACTGCGAGCCTCGCGGGCATCAGCCGGGGCGCACGCGGAGGCGTGCTGTTCAAGGGCGGGCAGGCCATTGAGCGGCTCGCGGGCCTGGGCGCGGTGGCCTTTGACAAGACCGGCACGCTCACCGTCGGCAAGCCCGAGCTGCGCGATCTGCTGGCTGTGGGCTGGAGCGACGGACGCGAGATGCTGGCGGTGGCGGCGGGGCTTGAGATGCACAGCACACACCCCATCGCGCAGGCGATTGTGCGGGCCGCCGCCGCCCAGAGCGTTACGCCGGCGGACGTGCAGCACGTGCGGACGGTGGTTGGGCGCGGGGTCAGCGGCGAGCTGGACGGGCAGCAGGCGCACCTTGGCAACCTGGCGCACACGCGCGAGTCGCTCCCGGCGTGCTTTGTCAATCACGTGCGCGCAGAGCTGGCCAAGGTGCAGCATCAGGGGCAGATCGCGGTGGTCTGCACGCACGGGCAGCAGGCCGGGGTCTTTATTCTGGCTGACAGCGCCCGCCCGGGTGCAGACTGTTTGGTCGAGCGTTTGCACGCGCTGGGCGTGCGCCCGGTGGTCATGCTGACGGGTGACAACGCGCTGACGGCCACGACGATCGCCACGGCCCTCAAGCTTGACGAGTTTCACGCCGAGCTTCTGCCCGCGGGCAAGGTCGAGCACGTCCGCGCGCTCAAGGCCAAGCTCAGCACCAGCGCGCCGCGCGGGCGAAGGCTCGTCGGTGTCATTGGTGATGGCGTCAATGACGCGCCGGCGCTGGCAATGGCGGACGTCTCGCTCGGGATCGGCAGCATCGGGAGTGACGCGGCCCTGGAGAATGCTGACATCGTGCTTTTGAGCGATGATCTAAGCACCGTGCCCTGGGCGGTGGGGCTGGCAAGGCGGACGCGCCGGACGATCACGATCAACCTGTGCTTTGCGATTGGCGCGATGGCGGTGATGGCCGTGGGCGTGATCGTGGGCAGCCTGTTCGGTTGGCGGATGCCGCTGTGGATGGGCGTAGTTGGGCATGAGGGCGGCACGCTGCTGGTGGTGGGCCACTCGCTGCTGCTGCTGGGTTATCGGGGCATTGAGGTCTGCACGTGCGGTGCGATCGCGAAACCCGGCCCCGGCCCGGGCCAACTTGACAGCGGCGGCATGAGCGAGCATGGGTCCTTGGCCACCGTGCCAAGCGTGGTGTAAACTATCACCGTCTGGCCTGTGCGCGGCGTGTGTTCTTCGCCCGTGCGGCCACAGGAGCGTGTGCTATGCGTGCAATCGGTGCTCTTGGTCGTTGTCAGCAACACTGTGCGCCCGGCGCCGAGTATGGCCTGCACGCGCAGCATCTGGCACGGCAAGCGGCACGGCAAGCGGTCCAGCACAGAATCAAGGCCGTGGCAGCGCTGGCTGGCCTCGCGATTGTCGCGCCAGCGCTCGCGGCCCCGCAGCTTCAGCGTGACGTGACCGGGCCCATCAGCGTGTACAGCGAAACGGGCACGAGCAACCCGCTGAACACGACGACGAGCGTGACGTGGCCGGCGGCGGGCTTTGCCGTGCGAGGGCTGCGGATTTCGGCTACCGCGCAGTCGATCGCGTTGGGCACGTACGGGCAAGACCTGCTGGTGCGCGTAACGCCCCCGAGCGGCCCGGCGTTTGACGTGCAACTGCTGCCGCTGGTTGAGGGCTACGCGACCGTCACCGGCGCGCAGCGCCTTGTCGCCCTGCCCGCGGCCATTGTGGCGGGCACCACGGCGGGCACGTGGAGCTTCCGATTTAGTGACACCTTTGCCGACGGCTCGGCCAGCACGGTGCCCGAGGCGCGGATCGTTTCGGCGAGCTTCTGGCTTGAGGATCAGGCACCCACGCCGCCGAGCCCGGGCGAGACGCTGAGCCTTTCCGAGACGCAGACGCTGACGCGCAGCGGGACGCTGAGCGCCGGGCAGCAGGCGTGGTACCAGCTCGACCTCGCCAGCGCACCCACGGTTGATGCGGCGCGGTTCTTAGAGGTTGTCAGTTCAGGCGCGCTTGACAGCGCCGTTGCGCTGTACAACGCGAGTGGGATGCTGCGCGGGTCAGACGATCAGAACGGGCCGGATGACGGCGCGGCGCTGAGCTTTGGCGCTGGCTCGGGCACGCAGCTTGGTGACGCGGCGGACGAACAGCCGCGCGGCCAGGGGCAAGCTGGCGATTTGGCGAGCGGCGCACACTACGTGCTCATCACGCCGGCGGTCCCGAGTTTGGATGAGAACTTTGTCACGCAGGGCGGGCGGTTTTCGGGCGGGGCGTTCAGCCTCAGCGTGCGGACGGGCGCAGCGCCGGTGCCGGTGCCAACGCTCGCGGGGCCCGCGGCGGCGCTGGGCGTGCTTGGCGCAGCGGGCGGCGCGCCGGGCGTGCGGACGGCCACTGGCGCCGTGACCGCAACCGGTGCCGCGGGCGTCGCGTGGTTCAGCTTTGCTCTGGGCTCGGCAGTCAGTGACGCGGCGAGCGCGTGGGTTGATCTTGACACGCTGGGCAGCACGCTGCCCGCGCCGCCGCTGGGCACGCCCAATGACACGGTGCTGGCGCTCTACCGCTCGAGCGGGCGACTTGTGGCGGTGAACGATGAAGGTGATGCTCTCGCGGCGCTGGGCGTCTCGGCGCTGAGCTTTGGTGATACCACGCCGGCGCGGTCATCGCCCGGCGCGGGCGTCGCGCCCGGTGATGGGCGTGACGGGACTCTTGTCGCGGGGACGTACTACGCGGGCGTTACGGGCTATCCGGGCGTTGTGGGCCAGGGGCGATTCGGCATGGCCGCGGGCGGCGGAGCTTCAGGCACGGCCCGCCTGAACGCGCGGTTCGGTGGCCTGAGCGCCGGGTGCGGCGCCAGTGACGTCGCGGGCGCGGGCCAGAGCATCGGGGCCGACGGCGAAGTGACCGCGGACGACATCATCGTGTTCATCGGGTGGTTTGTCACCGCTGACGCGCGGGCCGACGTAAGCCGGGCGGGCCAGCAGGCCGGTAGTGATGGCGAGTTCACGGCCGACGACATCATCGTGTTCATCTCGCGGTTCATTGCCGGTTGCTGATCGGCGTGCCGAGCGGCGTCTACGGGAAGGTTGCCCTGCGCTTCAGACGCTGAGCTGAACGCAGTCGCGTACGCTCTTGGAGTGCCGACGCATGACTGGCAGTTCTGGGTTGTGACGGGCTTGGCGGCGCTTGCCGGGCTCTACCTGCTGCGCGCGGTGTTGCCCCAGCGCGTGCTGGCGAAGCTGCCGAGCTTCCTGGCGGGCAAGCGTGGAAAGGCCGGTCGGCAGACCCGCGCCACGCTGACTGTCGGCGGTCGCGCGATGGGTCCAAAGGCCAAGGCCTGAATAAAAGTGCGAGTGGCGGCGAGGGCCCGGCGAGCAGCAGGGCCGCGCTGTGGCACGTCTTAGCCGCGCTTGCGGCGGGACATCGCCAGCAGCCCGAGCCCGAAGAGGCCGACGGCACCGGGGGTCGGGATCAGCTGGCTGGTCAGGGTTGTTGTTGGGACGGGCTCGCCGAGCTTGGGGGGCACAATCGCCTCGGGGGTGATGATCGAGCGCGGCGCGGTCGGGTCAGCCATGGGGGCCGTGGAAGTGCTAGGGGCCGTGGCGGTGACGAGGGCGGGCTGCGTGGCCAGGTCGCCCTGGTTGTTCAGGGCGGGCACAGCAACCAGCAGCAGTAAGATGAAAGCCGTGGTCATGATCTCTGCTCTCGAAACGTCCAGCGGGGCTGCGCCGGCTTCACGACCGGCGACGGGCCAAAGATGGCATACTCCCGGGGCGGAGGCAAGCCCGTAAATACAAGTTTGTGCGATCTTCCTCGATCCTTCATCAACGTGCCGCGATACCGAGGGCATGTACCGCCCCCAAACCCATGAGACGGGGTTTGTGTGGAAACCAGATTGCGGGGTTGCACGCCCCAGAACTGTGGGCTAACCGTTGGTCGTGCTTGGCAGAGTTAAAGCGCGGCGTTTGGGTGCGATCGCCGTGCTGATGCCGTGCTGCTGACCGAGCGGGCGGGCGGGGCCGAGCAGGATCATCCGCTCGCTGGCACGGCGTGCGTTGTCGCGCGAGAACTCAGTGCCCAGGTATCGACGCCCGAGGTTGAGGGCGACGGTCCCGGTCGTGCCGCTGCCGGTGAACGGGTCCATGACCAGATCACCCGGATTGCTGGCGCATCGGATGACGCGCTCGAGGTATACCTCGGGGAGCTGGTTGTCGTGCCCGTGGCGCCGCTCGGCGTTGTTGCCCTGGATGCGGCCCCAGTACGGCCCGTACCAGACGTCCAGCGGGACGCGCATGCCCGCGGGCATGCCGTCCTTTTTGGTGAGGGTGCGTTTGTCGGCGTAGGTGCTTGCGCGGTCGGTCAGCTCGAGCACTTCGCGCGGGTTCCAGGTCCGCTTGGCGCGGTCTTTGGCGAAGTAGAGCGTGTGAACCTTGGAGTTGATGAACGCCCCTTCCTGATTCTGCCCGAAGCGGTAGTGCCAGATGCACCAGTTGACCATGTGCAGCACCTGCGCTGGCTTGCGGGCGAGATGACCCTTGAGATAGCAGACGATCTCGGCGCAGCTGTCGTCGGGGATGTTGACAAACAGCGTACCGGTCGGCTTGAGGGCTTGGATGCACAGGTCCAGCCAATCGAAGGTGAAGGTCAGGTAGTCCTCGCGCGGCATCTTGTCGTCCCACTGGTCGTACGCGCGGTTCCAGTTAAACGGCGGGTCCGCAAAGACCAGGTCAACCTCGCCCGCGAGGACCGAGGGGTGTTTCGCCAGCACCTCGCGGCAGTCGCCCACCAGCACCTCGCAGTCGCCAGTCGATGAGCGAAAGCCCGCGGGGCTTTCGACCAGCGCGCGAGCTTGGGGGGCTTTGCCACGCCCACCGGCGACGGGCTTGAGCTTCGATGCAGCGCGGCGGGGCTTTGGGTGGTGGGGCATGTCCTGCGAGGTTAGCCGCGGCGGGTGCGGAGCGCCACCCCTAAGGGTTCGACAGCGAACTTTGCTGCTCTTTCACCGGCGAAACTGAGAGTATCGATGAATCCGCGCGCCCCGCGCATCAGTACACATAGTGCAGTGTCTCGCGGTTTGTGGGACGACTCGAAACCCGGGCGGGCGTGTGCCAGGAGGTGCTTTGTGAACAGCGAGCAAAACAGCCAGAGCAGCAGCCGATTTAGCGGGCGCGGCGCAATTGCCGCGGGCGCGCTGGCGGTGCTGGCGGGCAGCAGCGTGGCGAGCGCGGGGTTGGATCTTTCGATCTCACTGAACTTTTCGTGGTGCGAGCCGGCGTGGAACTGCTTGGACGTGCACGAGCCTTACGCGCCGTTGTACGTTGAGCCTTGCGCGCCAGTGGTGCTGGTGCCGGTAGATCCGTGGTACGACGACGGCTACGGCTCGTACCGCACGGTGTCGCGCGGCTATTCGACGTTTGATCGCTGGTGCGGCCCGAGCTTCACTGCGGTGACCACGTACCGGTCGTACGGGTCTTACGGCTCGTATCGCTCGTACGGCTCGTCGTACGACTGCTGGCCGCGGCGCAGCGGGTTCTTCTTCGGCTTCACCGGTGATGGTGTGAGCGTCTCGATCGGTCGCGGCTTTGGCCATGGCTATGGCTACGGCAACGGGTACCGGTCTGGCTGGAGCGGCTGGGGGTCGCGCTGGCGTGACGATTGGTGCCGCCCGCGGTACGTGTACCCCTCGGTGGTGATTGTTCAGCAGCCGATTGTGATCGTGCAACAGCCTGTGGTGATCGTGCAGCAACCGATCGTGGTTGTGCCGCCGCATCGCTTTGGTGGTAGCAGCGGAGGCCTGACCGGCGGCGTGGGTGGTGGTGTGGGCGTTGGTGACGGCGTTGGTCCTTCGCGCGATCCGTACGCGAGCGAAACGGGCGCGTTCGCGCCGGGTCAGGAAGGTTGGCCGGCGCAGGCAGGCGAGCCGCGGAGCAAGCCGCGGACTTTGACCCGCGGTGCGCCGACTGCGGGCAGCTTGGACATGATCGGTGGCCCGAAGGTTCCCTCGGACATCAAGCCGCTGGCGGTGGCCGACAAGCCCCAGCTTGAGAAGCCCCAGTTTGGAAAGCCTCAGTTTGAGAAGCCTCAGTTTGAGAAGCCGATCGCGCAGTTGCAAGCGCCGTTGGTGGTGCGGCCTGTTGAGGGCTTGAGCCCGAGCAAGCCTTCGCGCAACGCGTTCAAGCCCGGGATGATGCGTGAGCCCCAGCCGCGTGTTCCGCAGGCTCGCACGCCCGAGGCGCGGTCGCCGCGGTTTGAGTTTGATGGCAAGCCGTGGGGTCGCGGCCCGGGGGAAGTCAAGCCCGCCGAGCCCGTGATGCCCGCGGAAGCTGTGAAACCTGGTGGGTTCGTCAAGCCCGCTGAGTTCGTCAAGCCCGCTGAGTTCATCAAGCCCGCTGAGT
>Ga0105048_10014581_pt1 | contig 12235 bp, 7 predicted proteins | sample MAT05_FD_78382 | JGI IMG/M metagenome (GOLD analysis project Ga0105048, IMG submission 78382) | Freshwater microbial communities from Lake Fryxell liftoff mats and glacier meltwater in Antarctica - MAT-05 | ecosystem: Environmental > Aquatic > Freshwater > Ice > Liftoff microbial mat | place... | reverse complement strand
CAAAATCTAGATCCGCATTTGTAACTTCAATCGTAAGTGTTGCTGTTGCGCATTCGCCCGAAGGATCGCAAACTGTGTAGTTTAATATTTCTGTTCCTTCAAAGCCATCAATCGGATCGTAAGAGTAAGTTCCATCTGTATTAAATATAATGGAACCATTTGATGGAGAGCTGTCCAACGTATAATCTAGCATATCACCATCTACATCCGAATCGTTGGATGCCACTGTTGATGAGATTGTTGAATTATTCGATACAGATTCATTGTCATCTTGCGCAACCGGAGCATCGTTGATTGGATTTACAGTAATATCAACTATTGCATCGTCGCACTCCCCCGAAGGATCGCACGCCGAGTATGTGAAACTATCGGTTCCATTAAAATTGGAGTCCGGAGTATATGTAAATGTTCCGTCAGCATTAAAGACCAATGATCCATTGACAGTTGTTGTAACAATTGAGAAACTCAGAACATCACCATCTATATCGCTGTCGTTTATTGCAACGTCATCAGATATTGTTGTGTCCTCATCTCCGGAATAAGTATTGTCATCAGCAATAGGAGCATCGTTGATAGGAACTATTGTTATATTAACAATTGCATTATCACATGCACCAAGCGGATCACATGCAGTGTAAACAAAACTATCTGTGCTATTGAAGTTAGCATCAGGAGTGTAAACAAAAGAACCATCGGAATCAAGAATAACAGTGCCATTTGCAGGATTGGTTACGATAGTATAAGTTAAAATGTCACCATCAACATCAGAATCATTAGTAGAAACCTCATCGCTTAAAGTTACATTTTCGTCAGTGGAGAATGAATCATCTTGAGCAATAGGTGCAGTATTTGGACAAGCTTGAGCATCACTTGCATCTATATTTAAAATTGTAATTTCTTGTCCGCTAAGTGCTGACGGTGTGACTTGTTTTGTAATGATAGATCTCACACCATTTTTAAAAGGGAAGTAGACTCTAACCCAAACCGGCTCATTAGGATCCGCAACACCAAAGTGAAATACAGGATTACCAAATGTTCCGTAACCCTCACCTGCTGCTAGATTCATCAAAGGAGAAATTCGATTGTTCGCACAATCTAAAAGTTCCGCTGTTGCGCCATCTGCAGTTGCAACCGCTCCCGCACCTAAACTCCAATTTGCTTTTACACGCAAATAATTATTATCTGAAAGTTGATTTTCCCAAAGTTGATTTTGCACAGTTGCCATCGCAACATACAAGTCAATATGTCCGTCGTTATCATAATCTACAAAAGAAACGCCTTGCGTATTTCCACCCGGATTTATGTCTCTATTTATTGGTGAGTTCGGTCTAGAGAATTGCAGAGTAGCCGGGTTATCATTAATAAAGAGATAACTTTGAGTGTGAATATTTGCAACGAATAAATCTATATCGCCGTCGTTATCCACATCTGCTGCGGAGCAACCATCAATGCTAGCTGCACCGAGTGCTATGTTAAATCCTGAAGAAGTACCCGGTTGACCGGTTGCAATAAAAGTGCCTCCGTTATTTCTCCATATTTGATTTGTAGAGTTGTCAGCCCAAAATAAATCTAGATCACCATCGCTGTCAAAGTCAGCCCAACATACACCGCCTTTGTTACCATTACTGGCTGCTTCGTTGAAAGAATTAGCGGTGAAAGTGCCATTACCATTGTTGCGATAAATGTCTGACTCAGATGTTCTTCTTACACAAAGATCCACATACCCATCATTATCAAAATCTGCTGCCGCAGCATAATCACCGCTTGATCCAGCAGTTGGAAGTCCGGTTGTAGCGTTACTCACGTGGGCAAAAGTTCCACTTCCATTATTTGACATGATGTCTACACCGAAAGACTGGTTGTCGACAATAAAGTCAAGGTCCCCATCATTGTCATAATCTATGAGTACTATACCTTCTGCATTTATGCCACCTGTGATTGCTGTAATAACTTGTGACGGTTGTTGAGTTGCGTTACCAAAACTATAAGGCGGAGTGGCAGATGGGCCTTTATTTAACCAAACTTCAATTCTATTAAATGCATTGACAATAAAATCCATATTGCCATCATTATTATAATCGCCAGCAACGGCACTTCTGTCCTTCGCAATGTCATTGAGACCATCGGCGTGCGTTGCAGTTACGTTTGTAAATGTTGCTGCACTATTTGAGAAGTAAAGCTGATTGTTTACAGAAGCATCAGATGAGTTAACTTGTAGATCAAGAAATCCGTCATTATTAAAATCAGCCCAAACAAAACCGCCTTCTTTTGTACCAGCCGTATTTACCCCAACGATACTTGCTACTTCGCAGAACCAAGGGCTAGAGCATGAATTTGCAGAAACAACTATAGATAAAGTTGCTGTTGAACAATTTAGTAAATCATCACAAACCTCATAAGTTGCTACATCTGTGCCTGTGAAGCCGTCATTTGCAATATAAAGATATGACCCATCCGCATTGAAGGTGAGTGCGCCATTTGCTGTTGTCGATTGAACATTAAAACTCAAAACTGACCCTTCGGGATCAGAATCATTTGTTGCAACAGTACCTGTTATGCCATAACCGGAAATTGACGTGTTGTTATCGTTTTGAGCAATCGGCGGACAGTTGCCGGGATTGCTTAACGACACCGTCTGATCAGAAAAACACCCTGCTGTATTTTTTACTCTGACGGTATATGTTCCAGCAATAAGATTTGAAATTGTATTAATAGGCGACAAAGATGAGATTACCACAAAAGTCCCGGTTGTATACGAAGGACCTGAAACAAACGAAAGAGAATCGAGACCACTTACTCCAGTGAGAAAAATTGAACCATTATCTAAAAGTCCTAAACACGTGGGATTATTGGGTGAAGCAGAAATGAATCCAGGCAACGCCAATGTCGTTACCACGTTAGATGCAGAAGCCTCACATCCACTATGGCGCGTTGCTGTAACTATATATGTATTAGCTGAGTTAACAGTAATAGCCGGAGTGTTAGCACCTGTAGACCACAAGTATGAGTTACCTCCGGAAGCGGTAAGTCCCAAAGAAGAACCAACACAAAAAGATGATGGGCCAGCAGGATTGATTGCAGCGACCACAGCATTGAATGCTGTCGAAGTTACTGATACAGTTTCTAATTCACCACTTCCCCCGCGGGTTGCGCCGTTAGGTATAAATTCTGTAACAGAAGCTGACGAAGTCGTGCCATTGTCACCACCATTGATGTTTCGAGTGGGAGTTCCTGTTGCAATTGCAATAAATCCACCACCGCCGCCACCGCCAGGACCTTCGCTTTCGTCACTTGTAATTAATTGGTTACCGCCATTTCCTCCATTTGCATCAATAGTAATACTATTTGAAACCGCTCCTTTTAAAATGACTGTTCCGCCTGCACCGCCGCCACCGGGAGCATCGTTATGACTATTCACCGTATTGCCTGCGGTCTGACCATTGGCCGATATTGTTCCCGAACCTGCAATACTAGATGCTATAATATATACTACACCTCCACCTGCACCACCATTGCTGTTTGCTGTATTATTGCCGTCACCGGCTCCACCTCCGCCTCCAAAAAATATTCTATTCTCTGCATTTATAGTAAGAGGCCTTCCGCCCCGACCACCGTTGTTATCACGCTGGTCGCCACCCCATGCAGAGTTACTGGGAGCAACTGTTGCTGCGTCCTGATTGCTCGCAGCATAGGAATATCCACCTCTTCCACCTCCTGAAGATGTATTATTTGCAAAATTTACTGATTCGAGATTCCATGCGCTTATCCATCCTGCACCGCCCGATGTAGATGGGTTCCCTAATCCGTTCCAAGTAATTCCATTATTTCCGTTTGCTCCTCCACCACCTGCGGAATTGTGTCCATTTCCACCACCACCTCCATTGGCTATGGCTCCTCTGCAATACCTTCCTCCTAACGCATCATAGACAGCTCCAAATCCCACAATACTTTCGCCCTTCTCTGCTCCATTTGAATTTGATGAATTAACAAAATCGGTTATTACAGTTGCATCAAAAGCGGATGAAGAGTTGTCAATTATTCCTCCTCTGAATCCCAAATTGTTCGCATTGATTGTGCCATTGACTGTAATTGTGCCACTTGCATGAATAGCTATTATTCCTCCGGTTGTACCATTCCATGCCGGCGCACTAATAGATCCACCGAGATTAACTGCTAGTGTTGTATACAATGGAACTCTCACAACTTGCACTCTTGAAGTACTTGAGACGGTATAGGTATTTGTAATTGCATTTTGCAGTACGATGGTATTACCCGAAACACTGCAAACCCATGCATACTCGTATGAACCGGCACTGTTAAGTTGTGTAACAGTTCCATATGCCTCCGTGTTTGTAGTATTGACCGAAGCTCCTTGCATTCCAATAATCAAAATAAGATCTCCTGCTGCAAGCGGAGTTCCATTGTTTAAATCGAATACGATGGCTGTAACACTCGTTGAGCCTGCGGTGGCAGTTGCAGTTAATGCACTGTAAGCATTTACAACAGTATTTAAAGCAGTTACTGTAAGTGAACCATTTTTACCAATTTGTGCTGTCGATGAAATTGACCACACCATTAGTACAAGCATTAGAACTGCTTTTGCAAAGACGAAAACTTGCTTCATGTAGATACGATTATTATAGGTAGTTACACAGAAAGTAAATTCACTTTCTATTCCTGTTGGCCTTGATTTAATTATTCAACTGATTGGAATTTGTATTCGTTGATCAAACTAATCAGTCATTATTTTTTGGGTTGCATGAAAAACTTGACAGTCTATTCTTACATCTTGAAACAACAACTTTCTGAATATTCGCGCTCCTATCAATTTGCCCAAATATATTTTTTGTGCATAAGGTTTAATGTGTTCAAAATTTCAAATGATCAACAAGACTTTGTTAATTTGGAGACATTCGTCATAAATGACCTCAGTCATTTAAATTTGATGTTATGAAAACAGAAGAATATACATTGAGGGGTTGTCAAAAACAAGTTGATGAATGGATCAACACAACCGGTGTTAGATACTTTAACGAACTTACCAACATGGCTATGCTCACCGAAGAAGTTGGCGAAGTTGCAAGAATTATCGCAAGAAGATTTGGTGAACAGAGCGAAAAAGAAAGTGACCGGAATAAAGATTTGGGTGATGAACTGGCTGATGTTATGTGGGTTGTAATGTGTCTTGCCAATCAAACAGACATTGATTTAGAAGAGGCATTTAAAAGGAACCTATTAAAAAAAACAACTCGTGACGCTACTAGGCACATGGACAACCCCAAATTAAAATACTAAATACAATAAAAATTCGATCCATAAATATAAATCGTATTAATAAATAGCGTACTGGTATCTGTGCTAGTGTAATTTACATTATAATTCTTAAACTAATCTTTGCCTGCCGCTGAGATCACCAATTCTGCCCATGCAGTAATTCCCCCTTCCAAACTAAAAAGATTATCGTAACCAAACTTTTGCTGTAAAGCATACACCACCGCTGCGGATCTTCGTCCTGATTGGCAATGAATCACAACAGGAATGTTCTTTTCAATGTAATTCGCATTTTTTAGAACTGAGTCCATCGGAATATGTTTGCCTCCAATGTTAAATATTACGACCTCGTGTTCTTCTCGAATATCAATTAATTGGTGAGGCTTTTCTTGTTTAATCCACATAAATAATTGGGCCGGTGTAATACAATTAATCATTTGAATCAAATTTAATTCTTATACTCGGAAACTAAATCAGAAGGTAAAAAATCAAAGAACGTATCGCCTCTTAAACCAATACGTAAACACTCAAGTGGAATGATATCATTTTCTGCAATATTGCCGAGATTCACATTGGCTCCAAACAGTTTTATAAAATAGACTTGCTGAGGTTTCTTTGGTGCCTCCCAAAGAATGTCTTCAGGTTTGACTTTTTGAATGATTTTATTGATAAGTATTACGTGGGCCTGACCGTTTGGTCTGTAGATGCCAACTGTTCCGCTTTCTCTTGCTTCGGCGATTACTTTCCAGCTTCCTGCCTGAAGTTCATTCTGCATCATCTTAATCCATTTTGCAGGTGAAATAAGAATGCCTTCCTCTTTGGATCCTACTTCGGACAAAACAGTATATTCTTTTGCAAATTGTGAAATCAATTCACATTTTTTGTTGTGATCGAGGGTAATGCTGCCGTCAGAAATCTCAACTGTATTCAAGCCGAGACGATCGATGTAACGTTTGTAATCATCAACTTGATTTCTCACATAAAAAGCTTCGAATAATGTTCCACCTACGTAGACACGCATATTTGCTTTTTTGTAGAGGTCAACCTTCTCTTTTAATTTAGGATCGAAAGCAGAAGTTCCAAATCCAAGTTTTAATATATCGACATAATCACCTGCACTGCTTATAAGATCTTCAGCTTGTCGCAAGCTTAAGCCTTTATCCATAACCATAGTCAGGCCATTTTCTCTTGTTTTTTTTGGTCTCTGTGGAATATTTGATAACTCGAAATTCATGTTGTTGGTGTGGCATCTTACTGCCGGTAATAAGGTTTATTTGTCGGAGGTTCATTTCCTCAATGAATATTAACTATAACGCATTTTATTTTAAACTTAAAAAAACTTTGTTGCTAATAATCTCGGGATAATATTCTTCGAGATCTGCAAGTCCTTGAGGCTCGTGGCTTGACATACGCAACAACAGTTCCTCTCCCTCTTCCAATCGACCTGATTGAAGCAAATAGGCAACTTTACGAAATCCTAACTCGTAACTTTGCGGACAATTTTGCCAGCCTTGATTGAGTAATTCCAATGCTTTGTCGTAATCATTTTTTCTAAAAAAGATATCTGAGTAATCCAACCATACATCATCATTATCGGCAAAACGCGCAGCAAGTATTTCCAACATTGCCTCGGCTTCATCAGAGCGGTCTAACTTCTTCAACATTTCTGCATGAAAAAGATGGAAGTCTGCATTCTCTGGTTCCAATTCAATTGCTTTTTCTATAAACGGAATACTTTCTATCGTCTTGCCTATCATATCTAAAATGATTGACATACCCAAATACGCATCCGCAAAATGTTCATCTGTTTGAATACTTTTTTTATAATAGAACAAAGCCTTATCTGACTCTTCCATTTTTTCAAAACACTCTCCAATATGACAATATACCGGGGCTTGAGGCGGCTCGTAGATATAAGTCTCTTCGAAAGTTTGGATTGCCTCACGGTAGCGATCCATCTTAAAAAGCGTGTGTGCTCTATTATAATAAGCTGGCGTAAAATCTTGTTGAATTGCTATACAATAGTCATAACAATCCAAAGCATCCGGATATTGATCTAGCTTTTGGTATGCGTTGGCAAGATTGTACCAAGCAGGAAAACTGTAAGGAAATTTCTCAATAAAATTTTTGTAATACTCAACACATTCGGATGTGCGTTCTGAAACATCAAAACAATAGGCTAGTTCATACAAAAGGGTTTCGTTCTCAGGCTTTTTTTTCAGTGCATCTTGAAGTATTTCAATAGCTTTATCAAAGCGCTCCATGTTTTCGTATTCCAAAGCAATTTCGAGATACAACTCGTCTTCGTATTCTTGTGTGCCAATCGATAACGCCTTTTTTAATAACTCTATTGCTTTACCATGCTCTCGCTGCTGACTGTAAATCGAGGCCATTGTGAGTAAGACCTCTTCGTTTTGATTTTCAATTTTCTCTAGAACTTTTAATTTGGAAAGAGCCTTTGTAAGATGGCCCATTCCGGCAAGCAACTGTGCCTCACGCAGCATCATGGTTGTATTATCACGAAATAACGAATTCGCATAATCAATGACTTTGAGCGCCATCGGAAACTTATTGTTATCGCAGTAAAAGTCTATGATATCTTCGAGTTGATCTATATCAAAATAATATGATTGTCCTTCAGCCAACATTGCCTCATATCTGCCAACTAACTCCTCTTTATTTCGACTGTCTTTGCTTTCTTCGCTCATGTTTGCACAAAAGTGTTCGGGTAAGTTCCAAAGATAAGGATAGTTTGGAATCTGAACATCCAATAATCCATGGCTTTTAATCAGACTAGCAATTAATCCGTTGAAAAATAGCGGTTAATCCAAACCAAATCCCTCCGATAAAAATCAATACTTAAAAAAATAATAGAATAACTTGACCACCTCATTATTGGCCATTATGAGACCTTCCTCGCTTTGCCACCAGTTAGTTTGACTGTAATCATCGGGATTAGATCCATGAAAAAGAACCTCTATTCCTTGCTCTTTAAACTTGTCTTTGAAAACCCATTTAACTCGACGTAAATGAAACGAACTTGAAATAACAGTAACTTTTTTAAATCCTCGCTCCTTACAAAATGTAAGTATCTCTTCTGACTCCTCCATGGTGCTTCTAGAGCCAGTAAGAATATTAATTGCTGACTCAGGCACTCCCTTTTTCTTCATGATATGTCTAGTCAGTTCGGCTTCGAACATTAGAGTGTCCAGTGCGCGAATTTGTAAAGGATAATTGCCCCCTGTTGCGGTGAAGTTTTGTGCAGGAATAAGCTTACTTACATATGCTGCCTCAATACCACGCTCGTAGCTATTGCCACCGAGAACGAAACACATATCAGTTTGTTCTAAGCGATCTTCTGCTACTAGCCAATTGCCTAAACCATGTAACAAAGGATTTCGAAATAAAACCAACAACAAAAGAATCGAGAAAAATATCACAGATACCCTAAACCAACATTTGCTCCACCATTTTTTTAAGTTCATATAATGGATATCCAAGGCGCACCTAGTTTATTGAGGTTTAATTCTTTGTCGCACATTGCTATTCCTGCAAGTGCATCACGTGCATTTTCTGCACCAACTTTTCTTAGTTTGTAATCATAATTCCACTGAGTATCCTGTAGCCATTTTCTTGCTTCCACTAATGACATATCAAAACGTTTACTTAAATAGATAGCACTACTATTATCTTGCTTAAAGGTGATGCATTCAGCATTCATAATCTGAAGCGTTTTTTTTAATACTTCGGCGCTTCGTTCCAAAAACTGTTCGCTAACTACAATCAAGAAGCTACTCCAAGGAGCGCTGAATTCACCTATCAATCGGGCACTGCCGGATTTTATATAGGGTCGGGTCATAAACTTTTCCCAATAAAAAACTCCCGTTTCTTTAAGTTTCAGCGACTCCATTGCTCCATGTAAACTATTGACAACAACAAAATCATCTTGGCTTAAAGTTCTGCCCAACTTTCCGGCATGAATCATTGCCATTAAATGCGATCCGGAACCAAATCTCGAAATAGCATATTTATATTTAACACTGGCCGAAAGTTGATCAAGTCCGGAATCAACTCCTGTATAAATACCCCAAACCAATGGGGAGTCGATATAAACCTTCGCAATTTTTGCCTTGAGACCTTGATTGACTGCGGAAATATAACCCTCAGTCAAAAGTATCGCAACGTCCAATTCTCCGTTGCTTAACGCTTTAGTCATAGCACCCGTTCCTCCGGCATAAACCGTCCATGTAAAGTTGATGTTTGCCGAAGAAAACACGTCTTTCTCTGCGGCAAGTTGCCAAGGTAAATTAAAATGTTCAGGAACACCTCCTATTCGAATTGTTGTACTCAATTTTTATTATTTAACTTTCTACTCATTGAAAAAAAAAGCCCCGCAGAAATAAGTTACAGCTATACACTAATAAGTGCCTGCCCTCTTTCGAAGAAGCCATTCAGTACCCAACAAAAATATCAACAAAAAAAGTATCCACTTATAGTTTATCAAATCATTGAGTTTTTTACTCTCATAAGAAACGCTTACGATATCTTTTCTCGCATTTATATCAGACGCTATTTCGCTCATCGCAGATGGGTACAACATTCTACCTCCATTTTCTTGTGCCAATTGATACATAAGGTTGTGGTCCGCAACTACACGTGTTGTTTCGTATTGCAGAGCTCTAACAACAAATTCTCCCTTCTCAAGCAATACTTGACCATCCGCTTGAACTTTTGCTTCATAAGAATATGCGCCGACAGGCAGCTGACCAATTTGTAATCTATAATTACTTTCTGATGGCGAAAAAACAAAACTAAACTCTTCGCCACTATCATTTAAAACTCTCATCGAAATCTCCTTATTTAGGAGCGGCTCATAACTTTTGTTATAAAGTTCTGCATTAAACAAAACGACCTCGTTTTCATTAAAACTATTATTACCGCTTACTCTAAATAAGCTCTTGTCATCTTTCGCCGACAAGAACTGAATAACTTTTGTGACAAAGCTATTAAACCTATCATGCGTCTCAAACTGTTGAAAAGAAGACAATCTCCATCGCCACAAACCTTCACCGCAAATCACCCCAATTTTTTTATTGTTAAATTCATTGAATGAGATCAGTGATCTTTTCGTTTGAATTTGACCAACCTGCTGTTTGATAAAATCGTTTACTCCGGGACTCACCGAAAGATCGCCAAACGGAACGGAGAGTGGCGGCATTCTTTTGATCATATTTTTCATATCATCATCAATAGAAAACAAAGAGAATCCCTCTGAAACATAACCTCCTGCATCAGTATTATTATTCCTAGAACCGATAAGAGTGTATCCCAATCCGAGTGAATTAAAGGCGTTAAAATCAGTTGCCCCGCCCCAAACGAATAGACTTGGAACATCAGTATCCAATGCATTTTTTACAGTGTTCAATCCTTCGCCACCAATGGCAGGTAACTGATGAAAAACTACCATACTATATTCCTTTAAATCACCGGAAAAGTCTTTTGCCAACTTTACTTCTACAGAATAATTTTCATTCCCTGTGATCGCTTCTTTTATTGCATTAAGATCCGGGTGAGGTGCATGAGCAAGAACCAAAACTCGTTCTCTACTATCTAATACGTCAATAAAAATATCTTTAGTATTATTTAAGTATGTCAATTCATTAGAAACCCGGCTTAAGTTAACGGTGTATCGCTGCAGACCAATCTCTGTAGCGTCAAGCGAAAGATTAAACGTTTTAAAAAATCGGTTGCCAGCAACCTGAAAATTCTCTTGAAATAAAATTTGTCCTTTTTTACTGACACTTAATTGAACCTGTTCTCCTGCCGCTAGTTGTGCTTCAGCAGTAATTGAAACCGGAAACTTATTGCCCAAGTATGCAAGTCTGTTTGTAGCTATATCAGAGATTAGGAGGTCTTTGTAAACCGTTGTGTCGCCTAAAGCAATTGTATAAACAGGTACATTAAAGCGTTTGAATGAATTGACAGGATTACTTCCTTTATTATATAATCCATCGCTCGCAATAATTATAGCGCCTATGTTTCTGCCGGAGTATCGATTTGATAACTCATTATAAAGTCCACTAAAATCTGTAAGCTTTTCATTGTATGCAACAGAATCAATTCCACTTAAAGTCAGTGATCCGAATCTATATGATTTGATCTCATATTGTTCTCCGAACGATTGCTGAAGTTGAGTAAGTTCTTCGAGATATTTTGTTTTATAATAGGTCGAATCTTTATTAACTGCAATTGATTGAGAATTGTCCTGGCAGAAAATTAATATAGGCTTTTCAACTGTGCGGTTGAGCGACTTAATGATTGGCTTAAGAATAAAAAAAGCAAGAACAGCAACAGTAACGAAACGCAACGCGCCTAGCAATGTAGCAAGACCACTGCCATAATTACGGTTGAAACGATCTTTAAAATAAAGAGCGCCGGCATACACAAGACCCGCAATCAGGCACAGCACTATAAACCAACCGGGGCTTTCTGTTATAATTGTCATCGTTTAGTTATTCTCCTTATAAATGTTTTATTGAAACGTTGTAATAATCATATCTCTGAGGTTACATCAGCATTCCGCCGCAAACATGCAACGTTTGGCCTGTGATGTATGCACTCAGGTCTGAAGCGAGAAAAAGTGTTGCATTTGCCACATCTTCTGTTGTTCCACCGCGCTTTAAAGGGATCGCCTCTCTCCATTGTTTAACAACTTCCTCGTTGAGTGCTCCGGTCATTTCGGTTTCGATAAAACCTGGTGCAATTGCATTGCACCTAATATTTCTTGATCCCAATTCTGCAGCAACGCTTTTCGTGAAGCCGATGATACCCGCTTTTGAAGCTGCGTAATTTGCTTGTCCTGCATTTCCTTTTACACCAACCACACTGCTCATGTTGATGATACTCCCTGACCGCGCTTTGAGCATTGGTTTTATAACTGACTTGGTTAGATTAAAAACCGACT
>Ga0105048_10014580_pt1 | contig 12237 bp, 7 predicted proteins | sample MAT05_FD_78382 | JGI IMG/M metagenome (GOLD analysis project Ga0105048, IMG submission 78382) | Freshwater microbial communities from Lake Fryxell liftoff mats and glacier meltwater in Antarctica - MAT-05 | ecosystem: Environmental > Aquatic > Freshwater > Ice > Liftoff microbial mat | place... | reverse complement strand
GGAGTCGGAACAGGAGTCGGAACAGGAGTCGGAACAGGAGTCGGAACAGGAGTCGGAACAGGAGTCGCCGCAGGCAAAGAGCCTGCCGCCTGGCACCGTCCAACTACACAGTCGAGCCCCGCCTCACATAGTTCCCCGTTTAGGTCGCAAGGCTCGCTGGCCCTGCGCCGCACGTGCGATTCTCCCACTGCTGGGCCGACGGCCTGGGGCGGAGCCAAGACAACCCTGACCTCGGTCCGGGGCGGCTCGAGGAGCACCTCGATGAGATTCGCGCCCCACGAAGCCGCGCCGAAGAGGAGGGCGAGGGTGAGGGGCCATGTCTGGCGTATGCCCCAGCGGCGAAATGATACATTGCGGGCGTCGATGGTGACACGCTCCCGCCCTGCAGCAAGCCGCTGGAGCGAGGCCTTCACCAGCTCCAGATCAGGCAGCTCGGCGCTCGGTTTGGCCGACTCCTGGCGTGCGAGCTTTTTGAGGAGAGCTGCCTTGTGGCCGGATAGCTTCGACAGCGTGTGCCTGAGTTGGCTGACCACGGTCTGGTCGCGCCAATCACGCCACGACAACAGCACGGCGATGAGCCACAGCACGGCAAATGCCACGACGTACTTCGCAGATGCTGGTAGCAGGAAGAAGGGCAGAGCCAGCCCGATTGAGGCGAGCGCCGCGGTCACGTAGGTCAGCCGTCGCGAGAGCGACATGCGGGGAAAGGCGACCACCTCGCTCGGCCAGCTGACCGAGTTGACGGCTTCGGCAAGCGGCTCCCTGGGCTCCTCGGGGCGACTCGCGGCAGTGGTGGAGGGTGGTGAGGTTGCCGCAGGCCGTGGGTGCAGGAGCGCGACCATCGACTCGAGCTCGGCGACATCGGGTGGTCTGTCGGAGCCGCGAAGGATCTCCACCGCCACGAAGGCGGCGCGCGCAGCGACGGCGGCGTGTCCGCGCGCCCCGTCGAAGGTCAAGCGCAGAGCTGGCACCAAGGTGCGCTCGGGCTCCCATGGCGAGCCGGAGAACTGATCGAGCCAGAGTGCGAGGCTGTGCGCATCGCGAAACGCGAGCTTCATCAGCGGGACACGGAGAGCCTCGCCGGCTGCCAGGGCGAGGAGCTGCAAGGCCTCGATCGACTTGATCTCCCACTCGAACTCTCCGAGCCGGATGGGCAGCGGGACGGGATTGCCTAGAACGCGCCCGGCTTGCCTGGCCTCAGCGAGAAGGGCGGAGAACTCCTCGGCATGGAAGCCCCACGCTGCGGCCTGCTGCATGAGCTTGAGTCTGTCGCTCCATGGAAGTGGGTTCGGGGGGGCACCGGCAGTCCGAATGGCTTCCTGGATCTTGCGTGTCCGCCGCTCCCACTCGTCGACACAGAGGCGTCGCAACGCGTCACATTGTCCTCCGTCCAACTCTTGTTTGGTATCCCCGAGCGATGTCCAGGCCCGTGCGCCGATCAGGCCGCGCGCAAGCGCACCTTCGATGTCCGAGTCGCGCCGACGCGTGAGTTTCGTCAGCTCGTCCCGGAGCCGAACGATGCGGTCGGACACCTGATACGCGTCGAACTTGCCCTCTGGAGTCACTCCAGCGCGCACGAGCTCGGTGAGCTCGGGTTCCTCGCAGAGCAGAGCGAGAGCGGAGCAATGGCCGTCTCGCGCTTCGCGCAAGAGATCGGCGGTGAGGACGGGATGGACGGCATCTCGAGCAAGCACTCTCGATTCGGGTGCCGTCTCGCGATTGCTCCCTCCCGAGGAGGAGGCCGCGTCTGGACGTAGGCTTGCCTTGACCGCCACTGCGTCAGAGGCATCCTTGCCCCCGACCACCTCGGTCGTGCTCGCGTGGACAGGCTCGCGGGGGGCGGCGCTCACAGCACCTTGATGGAGTTGAGCTTTTTCTTGCGTCGCGTCTTCAGGTCGTTCGTGGCCGTCGGCCCGTCACCGTCATAGCGGAGGTGGCCGTCGCGGCACTCGCCGGTTCTCAGGTGGGTGGCTACAAAGGAGATTCGGCCCGAATGTTCGGCGTCGACACGGACCAACACCTGGTCGCCGAGCTCCGCCTGCACATCGAAGCCGACATCGAGCGCGCAAGGCGCGTCTTCCGCGAGGGGGCCCGGTTCTCCTTCGTGGATCCTCACCTTCAGCCCACCGGGGCTCGCCACCTGAAAGCGCTTCTCCTCGGATGCCGGAAGCGTCCGGCCGCGAGTCAGCAGCGGCTTGGTTTCGTTTCCCTTGATCTCGACGTTCAGGCCGTGCGCGAGGGTCGTCGTGATTGGGGCGAGCTTGGCCGTCCTTGCTGTCTGCTGGCTCGTGGCGAGGAGGTAAGAGCCGAAGCGCGCCGCACCACGGGCGATGGCGTGGTCGAGATTGATCTCAGGGTTCTGGTTCGGGTCGAGGAAGCGATCCCCGAACATGACCTTGAGGGCATCCCGCACCATGCGAAGCCTGGTACCGCCTCCAGCGGGGATCAGCTTCTTCAGCTGGTCCGGCTGGACGTTCGATTGTTCCAGAGCGTGCCCCACAGCCTGACGGCACCTATCGACCAGGCCCCGTGCGGATGCGCTCCAAACCTCACGAGTCACCTGGAGATCGAGCTCCACGTCCTGGCCCACCTGCGTCCTCAACCTCACGCGCCGCTGGTGGTTCACCACCCCCTCTTCGCGCTTCAGTTCCTCGGCGAGCTCACCAAGCCGGGCCTGGCTCGGCAGATCGAGACTATTGGCGTCCAGGCTCGGATATCGAGCGCGGATGCTCGAAGCCAGCTGTTCGTACATCACCTGGTCCCAGTCGCGCCCTCCGAGCCTGGGCTCGCCATGCCCGCCGATCACCACGGGGTGGGCATTACGCCTCACCTCCATGATGGCGATGTCGAGGGTCCCCCCGCCGAGGTCGAAGACCCCGTAATACCCTGGCTCCGGTGGCGCGTCCGGACGGTACCAGCTGTAGAGGGCCGCGACAGGCTCGTCGATCGTCTCCACGAGCCGGATCCCGGCGAGCACCGCGGCTTCAGCCGTCGCAGCCTTTTGCATGGACTGGAAGTCCCTGGGGTGGGTGATGACCGCCTGCAGGGAGTCGACGCCTGTCTTAGTGACCTCTGCGACGACCTTTCTCAGGACGAGCGCTGCGACGTCCGTGGGGTCGAGCGTGAGATCGCCGAAAAATGGCCAGACCTGTGGCTTCTGAAGACCGATTTCCCGCTTGGCCGCCTCGATGTAGAGGTCCGTCTCGGAGCTCGCCTCGACATGTCGCTGGTATGCGAGGCGGCCCACATAGCAGGTGATTCCATCATCCTCGTTGCGACGCAGCAAGATGCGTGAGGGCAGCAGCGTCTTGTCATGTGAGCTGGCCGGATCGATCTGCATGACATCGATGCGGTGGTCCCCGACAGTCGCGCGTGCGCATGCAGAGTTGGTCGTGCCGAGATCGATTCCGAAGACGAAGCCGCTCATGGGTCGATCCTTGCCTGAAGTCTCGTGATGCTGAAGGTCAGACGGTCTCGTGGGGCCAACTCGCGCTTGTTGGTTTCGAGGACGGCCTCGACGAGATCCGCGAGCCGATGCATGCGCTCGGGTTGGCTGTAGGTGTCAGGGGATGTCCACTCGCTCCACCATGGCGGTGAAGCGTCCGGCGCGGCGCCGCGGTGTTCGAGGCCGGTCTTCAGATCGAAGCTGACCTCGGTCGGTCGGTCTCGTCTCAGGCCGCGGCACACGAGCCTGGTTCGGCCTCGCGACCCTCCGGGCGCGCTCAGCTCCTCGAAGCTCACGCTCTCTGGCGCTAGTCCCTGCGTGGCGAGCTCGACCTTCTGAATGGTTTGGAGGCGCTCTGGGAGGCTCGCTGGCGCCGACCCGGTGGTCGTTGCCGCGAACCCGATGAACGCCTTGCCGTCGGCCTCGCACTCGAGGTCCACGACGAGCTCGTTTGGGACCTCGCGGCGAGGCGCGCGGAGCAGCCTCACCTTGGGTGGACCCTCGTTTGCCGGTGCGGCGCCGAGGTCCAGGGCAACGGAGCTCGGATCGAAAGAGACCTGGTCGAGCCCGTAGGGGGCCAGCTCGAGGAAGCGATGGCGACCCGGTGGGTTCGCGACGGCCGCGGTCTCGAGCTCCGCCGCGAGGTTCTGCGAGACTTTACGCCCCGCGGCGATGTCGCGGCTCATGACGAGTATGAGGAGCGGCCGGACCCCTTCGAACCGGTAGAAGCCATCTCCCTGGCCCCCGGCCTGCGACGGGGTGATTCGCATCCCTTTCCCATTGAGCGACTTGTAAGGTCCTTCCCGGGTACGCAGCGCGGCGAGATAGTCGTTGACCTTGGCATACATGTCACGGTTCATCCCGCGCTCCGGGTAAACACGGCCGTTGAAGTCGAGCGAGATGACGTGGAGCCAGATGCCATAGCCGGCGCGGGCCCGCTGCGTGAGAACCCGCTGGAAGCAGTAGGTGTCGAGGCCGGGTAGGCAGCCCGCGGCCTTCTCTCCGGGGGTGAGCGCCTCGCGATCCGAGACCTCGATGCCGTCGGTCAGGACTACCGAAACGCCTCGGGCGTCGACCGGGCTTACCGCAATGGTGCCATCCTTCTCGAGCGGCGCGTCCGGGGGGATCTCGGCGAGCGCGGCCGAGATCTGCGAGCTGGCCCCCGCGTACACCTTGGCGTTGCGATAGCGCTTGGCGTCAGCCTCGAGGTTGCACTTGGGCTTGGGTCCGCTCCCGACTTCGCAGTAATCGACGGGACCGGCACCCGCCTTGCTGAGCGCATTGCCGACCGCCAGGTGCAGGGTCTCGATGCGGATGTCCCCGCCGTTGGAGACGAAGCCTCGCATCGAACCGCTGACGTCCACGAACACCGCAGCGCCGGTGGGGATCGGCTTGTCGGCCGAGGCGGGTGCGAGCGCCTTGTCCACGGAGGCGTCGCGAGGTGATTCGCCAACATCGTTGGGGATGGTCGCAGAGCCTCGGCGCGTGGGCGGAGGAGTCTCTTCCGCGCCGCCGCTGCAATCGCATCCAACCGCAAGCGTCATCATCAGCGACAGGATGGAGAGCGCACCGCAAGGCACCACGTTGCGGCACCTTGGCTCACACCACATCAACATATTCGCGCCCCTCCCTGGCTGCGAAAAGCACGTCGAAGAGCTTGATGGAAACCTCCTCCGGGGGGTGTGCGCCGCCGACGCGCTTGACCTGGACCCGCTGGGTCATGTCGATGCCGTTCCGGTATTGCTCGCGCTGCAGACGCGTGCGGTTGTCGCCGACGAGGTTGTCGACGGTGACCAGGCTTCCCTGGCGTCGAACGACCACGCTCCAGCGAAGAGCATGGGGCTGGCTGGCATCCGCGAGCACCAACTGTCCGTCACGCACGTCCATGTGGAGGCGCTGCTCGCCACTAACGATATCGAAAAGCGCCCAGCCCTCTTCGATGGCCTTGCCGTCCTTGTCGCTGGTCTTGGGCTTATTTCCGTACATCTTCAACCTCCCGAGGGCCTTAGCCCCGCACCTGCTTGAGGCGGTCCTTGAGACTCGTCTGCAGGAGCTTCTCGAACGGGCTCTCACCGAACCACTGCCTGCCGTTCGGAACGCATGCTTGGACGTATTGATCAGAGGCTCGCAAGGTCTTGAGGAAATCGTCGCCATCCGTGCCCACGAACTCCGGTGGGAATCCGGGCACGAAGCCAGCCGGCGCATCGTGAAGCCAGCGTGCTGGGCTCTGGGGGTCGAGGCCGGTGGGGCCATGAGCCCACTCTTGCGGGTGGTACGTCCCATCCTTCGACAAGCTCGATGTCTCGCGCCACCACTCGATCTGCTTGTCCGCGCCGCCCTGCCGAGTCGTGACGCCGAGCCCGAGGATCGTCCTGAAAGTCCAGGGCGGGACCGAGTCGACCAGCGTGTCGTGGAGGCCGTCGGGGTTCATGGAGGTGGCCGACAAGTATCGCGCCTTGTCGACGGCCTGGTGATCGCTCAGGAGACCGAGGCAGACCGCGTGCTTCGGGTCACAGTTGGGAATGGCGAAGATGTCGACATGCGTCTTGGGACGGCCTTGGCCGATGAGGTCATCGACCCGTCTCTGCATGTGCGCGCGCAGGCTCTCGTCGAGGTTGTCATAGACGAGCGAGGCGAGCCCCAGGCCGTTGCCAAGACGGACGATCTGCACCGGGAGCATGTCGGAGCTGCTCAGGTCCGGGTTGCGCCTCGTGGCCGAGCCACTCAACACCGTCGACGCCACGAGCCTCGCGACGAACTCCACGAGCTGGTGCACGTAGAGGCTGATGCGCGCGGTGCGTGCCTTCTCACGGTCGGGCGCAAAGTATTCGCTTCGCGGCCCATCGGCCCTCAGACGACGCTCGGCCGTGCGCGCGTTGCCGTCCACGAAGCAATTCGAGGGACGGTCGGAGCCCGCGAGCCCGTCGAACAGGGCGCTGCCCGCATACTTGAGGCTGACCATGTATTCGATGATGTGCGGCCTTCCTGGACCCGTGGGCACCCAGAGGAAGGCAATGTCGGTGCTGCCACCGCCGACATCCAAGATCACTCTTGGGCGGTACACGACCGCCGGAAGATCGTGCCCTCGGGTAGGGATGTCCAGATGGCTCACGGCGAAGGCCTCTGTCTTGGGGCCGGCATGTAGCTCAAGGGTGGTTTCGGTCCAATCTGACAGCGCCCAGCGTGCACCTTGGGCGAGAGCTCGCTCTGTGTTCATGGCCTTGCGGAAGCTGTCCCGCAGGCTCGCAACCTCCTCGGGCCTCCAGATCCCTGGATAGCTCCACCGCACGTTGATCCTGGCCGGAGTGCGCGCGTTGATCCCTTGCTCATGAGCGCTCAGTGTCGCCGCGAGCGTCTGCACCAGCAGCGTCTTGAGGTACGCTACCCGACACGCGCGGTTGAAGGCGCTGTCGCCCCACTTGAGGTCCTTGATGAGGAGTTTGTCGGGAGGATTCGAGCCGTCCCACTCGACGTCGTTGCCCGGAACGCAGATGTCGAGCCCTGGGCGGAGGTCGGAGGCGGCATCAGGATTGCCCAGGGCTTCCCTGAGTAGGAGCTCGCTCGGAAGGATCTCCTTGTGGCGGCCATATGGACGGTGGGTGAGCCTGGGGTGGTAGTTGGCCGCAGGGGTCTTTGCGTGTGTCTCCCGGGGGCGCACAAGGTACTCGAAGGTATCAGCTACTGGAGGCACTTCGGCTCTAGGGGCGCCGTGCCACTGGAACGCGACGCACGAACTCGATGTGCCGAAGTCGACGCCCATGTTGAGGATATCATCCTGTGACGGGCCGAGGTCGAGCGGTGGCGCCGCCACGAAAGTGCCACCGCAGAAACGATCAGACTTGCGCCAGCTCACGCTGACGAGCTCGGGGCGTGGCCCCTTGAAGATGGCGGCAAATCTCCGCGGCAGCTGCGGATTGGCGACATAGCCCGTGAACTCGAGCGACCTGACTCGGTAAGTGCCCATTACCGGGAGCTCGGCGTTCTCCTCCGTCTGGGCCTTCACGCCCTGGTGCAGGCGGACGTGGACCTCGGGCTCTCCGAGCGCGGAGGGGGGCAGCTCCACATCGACGATGAAGGTCTTCCATTGTTTCGCCCGCACCTTCGGCCAGATGCAGACGAGCGTGTCCTGGATCGGATCGTCGGTCGGACGCAGCGTCTTCTCCCAGCGCACGTTCACGAGTGGACGCTCGATGCGCACTGCCTGGGGATGGCCCCGAAGCGGGAGTCGCGCCACATACCGGCCGCTGTTCGGGTCGATCCTGCCGCGGAACTCGTCGGGGGTCTTGTGGTATCGGACCATGTCGAGCAGGTCGAGGTACTCCGGGCGCACGGGCAGATCCGGGACCTGGACTCGCCTCTGGTCTTCGGGCGTGACCCCACCGAGCATCGGCACCTCGGTGAAGCAGATCTCCTCGGCGGAAAGCGCATCCGCATCGCTGAACTGAAATAGCGAGTCCAGGTGTGGGCTGTCCTTCCACCTGACGTGGGGGGGGATGTCCCGGAGGCACAAGCCGAGGATCTGTAGGTCGAGCTCTGCTACCAGCGGAGATCCACAGACCGGGCAGTGGACGCGCATCCTCGGACCGAGAAACGCACGGGTGTGAATCTCGACGCGCAGGGCGAGTGAGTTTTGCCGCAGGTCGTAGGCGCACTTGTTGTTGTCACACTTCATGGCGGAGGTCTCACCCGTTGGCGTCGCGGAAAGAGTCACGATAGATATGCATGGGCCCGAGCTTCTCGGCGACCGTCGCCGCGGCGCTGGGCCACCCAGACCCGAGCAGCTGCTGGGAGGTCGCACCCTCCGATTCGAAGAGCCGCGCGAGGAAGTGGCGCGTGGCCTGGGCTGCCAGTTTGGCCCAGTCGTCCCCCTCACCTACGGCGGGCCGGGTATACGCCGAGGCCATGCGCTGGAGCGAGGCGAGCTGCTTGCGGGTCGCCTCGCACTCACCTGCGTTGCCCCACCAAGCCGCGAGCTCACCGTGAAAGGCGATGGGGAAGCCTCGCTGCTCGACCAGGTAGGGTTTGCCATCAGGGGCGAATCTGCTGCCCGTGAAGACCCGCCAGAGCCCGAGCCCAAGCATCGACAGGTCGCCGATTCGGGTCGTGCCGTCGCGGTCCCACTCGACGAAGAACGCCGATGTGTCATTGCCCAGGGGGAGGACAACCGCGTGGCCCCTATCGACCAGCGCTTGCGCCTGCGTGAAGTCGATCGTCTCGGGGAGTCGCCGAGACCTCTTGGACTGCCTGAAGGCCTCCGATGCAAGGGGGGCTCTCTGGCCACCCAGCATCTCCGGGGCATGAACGGCGATGACTCGCTGGATGTCACTGTAGACGAAGGGGGCCCGGGTCAGACCATCAGGGGTACGGTCCCGCAGAGCAGACAGGTGGGTGTCGAAGCGGTGGCTGATATCGCGTTCGGCGAGGGCGAGCTCGACCGCATGAGCGGGCGGCTGGGGAGCCTGCCCGATCACGACGCCATCGAGTCTCGAGTGCTCGCCCGGCCGGTGTACGATCCGGACCTCGCTCCTGGGCTCCGGAGGTTTCAACAAAAGATAGGGCGCACCTTCGGGGTGCTGGAGGTCAGCGCGCATCACCGCCTGGGCGAGGTGATCGACAAAGCCCCGCGAGATCGCGGGAAGGTAGAAATCAGCCGCGTTGTCGCCGACAGGGCTGGTGAGTCGGAACGGGCCGAACGAGCGCACGTCCGCGCGCAGGTCGATACTGGATGGGGTCGGGTCCGCGACGCTCACGTCCTGCAGCACCCGGTCCACCAACACCATCCAGGGGTACGGCTCGTCGGGCTTCCAGGCGTTTTGCCCCTCGAACCACTGCTTGAGTGGCTCAAGCAGCGCGCGGATCTCACGGTCGTGTGTCTTGTTCTTGACCCGCTCCTCGAGCTGCTGAACTTCCGCGTCGCGCGCACCCGCCAGCACCGGCACCAACGCATTGACCACGTAGCCCCAGGTCTGCCCCCCCTTGTCCTCGATGAGGCCGAGGTACGGCCAGCTATCAGCCAGGCTGCGCTCCAGCATGCCTCGTATATGCGGGCTCTTCAGGTCGCTGTGGCTCAGCCATCGGAACAGGAGCTCGCCCCCGACCACTGCCTTGAGGAGGGCTGCAGACGCTCGAGACAAGGGGTGCGCCCAATGCCCACGGCCGACGAGAAAGCGTGTTGCTTCGGCGCGACCCAGAGGGCTCGGGAAGCTCGTCGGGTTGAGCTGGTCTGGCTTCGGGCGCCAGACTTCCGGACAACCTCGGAGCCCTTCGAGGGAAGTGAACTTCGACGGGCCCTCGATTGCTTGGATGTTCGGGACGAGCGCGACGTTGGGCATGGACTGCCTCGAAGGATTGGGTGGAGGTGGGTTCGAATGACAAAGGTCAGCGCCCTCAGATCCGGGGAGCGTCGGAGTTCAGGAGCGAGTCGAAGAGCCGCTGTCCGAGCGTTGCGACCCGCTCCTCGGGAGAGAACTTGCCCTCGGGCGCGGAGGGCGGAGGGTCGCTCCAAATGCGCTTGAGTCGGTGCAGCACATGGCCCGACCGTACGGCGTCATCACGCTGTGCGCCCGCGTCCTTGAATACCTGGCGGACGGCGGTCAGCGAGGCCTCGAGCGCCTGACGACGCCGGTCCAGGTCGGCGAAGAGCAGGTCGACGAAGCGGCTGGTGGAGAGTTCTGCCGCCCTGCCATAGCCCCTGATCGACCTCAGGGCCTTGGGGAGGGCCGAGTCGAAGCCCCAGAAGCCGAGCTCCGAGCCGAGCCGGTTCTTGGCGTCTAGCAGCTCCCTGAGCACCGCGAGCGTACTATCCGCACGCCGAAGGCGCTCGGCCAGGGAGACCCCTCGATCCCATGTCTCGTTCACCAACGACTGTTCTTTGTCGGCGTCGTGTCCCCACGCGAGCACCGCGCCGTTCCAGGGCTCCGTCGTGTTGCTCGCCATCTCGAAGATGGCGCGACAGGCCAACAACGGAAAGATAGAGCGCTGCGCTTCCGCGTAAGGGCGTGCCTGGGTGAGGGCGGTGTGCTGAGCGGGCGGACCCATGAGCGCGGTCGCCTTCAAGCGGGGCTTGACGTGATCGTAGAAATACTTGATTCCGTGGCGGAAGTTGTCGTCCATCTGCTCCGGCCGGATCTGGTCCGCCGCGTTTGCGTTCGAGGACAGATGATTGACGATCAAGGCCGCGAAGGTCTTGGCTCTCTGTTCCGTGCTTCGAGAGAGCTGGCCGATCATCGCCGGCAAGACCCCTGCCCCGGTGCCGCCGATCAGCGAGCCAGTAAAGAAGACCTGCTCGGCGTTGGCAACCTCCGCGCGGAGGCGGTTGGTCATGTCTCCGCCCTGAGCCGCGAACGAGGTCGCGCCGATCAGCGGGCGTCCGTAGAAGCCGTTGGCCACGTCGAGCCGGGCATCATCGGCGGTGAAGAGGGCGTCGAAGGCCGCACGATCATCGACAGGACTCTGTGGGTTGATCTCCATCAAGGCTTTGAAGGTGCGGTCCTGCGCCTGGTTCATCGCGCCGACCGCATAGGGCGGTAGAAGCTCACCCGACCAGCGAAGTGGGTGGGGATAAAGCTGAGGTTTCGAGTCCTTGTCGCAGAAGCCCTCGAAACCTGAAAGCCGGTGGATCACTCCTCCACGTTCGTCTGCGTCCACGACTCGCAGCTCGAAATCCTCGGGCACGGCCTTGAGGTAAACGAGGTGGGAGAGCGTGAGGGCCACCTGCTGACCTGTGCCGCCAACAGCGATGACGAGCTTGGGCATATGACGTTCCGGTTCTTGGGCTCGCGGGTCGGCGTCTCAGCCGCGCGCTCGGAAGAGCTGATGGAGGGGCTTGAACAGAACAATAAAGAGCACGAAGACCCCGAGCCCCCCGTATAGGGCGACAAGGGGCTTCTGCTCTGTGAAGACCAGGTCCATCGAGCTTCGCAGCTTGGGATCCATAAGGCACTCGACCGCGTCGCCCGAGGGCACGGGCAGGATGAACTGCACGAGCAAAAAGGACAGGACACCTCCAACGAGGGCCGACACGAGCAAGCGCGGGATCGGGGGCATCGCGCTCCGCGCGACGAGCAGCCAGAGCACCAACCCCGACAAGAGCAGACCTGACGCGGACAGCAACCCCGCCTTCTGCCATCGCGACCCGTTGAGCGCGCGACACGTGACAGGTGTGAGCTCCGTGAGGCCATCGATGGGTTCGAGGCTGCTCGCGCCACGAGTAGCACCCTGAGCGAGCATGGGGCCGGCCCCAAGGAGCGAGGTCGAAGCGAGATCCTCTGCCCAGGCCGAGCCAGCCGCGACGGTGACAAGCAACATGAACAGGACCAGTACAGCCCTCAAGCGCATTGGCGAGGAAAGCGGCGTGACTTGACTCTGGGTTCGCATCTGATTCTCGTCGGCAATCTGGGATGCCAAGAGCGAGAGATGTCACTCTCGTCACCTGCTGTGCTTTGGGCGGACCACAAGCCGTCAGCAGCTTGCGTCTGATGGTCCCGCATCGTCAAGCCCACAGGGAAATGTTCTTCACCTTGCGCGCCTGCGTCTTCGTCTCGGACCAAGCCCCTCGCAATCAGGCGGCAGCCTCGCGACACTTGCGGACGCGGGGTGTCCCTCATGATGAGGGGGCACTTGGCTCACGCCGCGTCCGCTCGCCAAGGAGTCCCCGAAGGACTTGAAGAGTATCCGTTCAGGGCCCTGAAAAGTTGGATCGTTCTGATCAGTTGCGAGAACGCAGTCGACAAGTCCTCGCGGGCATGATCGACGGTCGTGTGTGGACGCCAAGCACCGGATAGCTGACCTCG
>Ga0105048_10014578_pt1 | contig 12237 bp, 9 predicted proteins | sample MAT05_FD_78382 | JGI IMG/M metagenome (GOLD analysis project Ga0105048, IMG submission 78382) | Freshwater microbial communities from Lake Fryxell liftoff mats and glacier meltwater in Antarctica - MAT-05 | ecosystem: Environmental > Aquatic > Freshwater > Ice > Liftoff microbial mat | place... | reverse complement strand
CACCGAAGCGGGCTGTTTGCGACAGCCACTCCATAGCACCAATGCAAAAACAACTGGAATGAATACCAAACAAGGAAAACTCGAGCCAGCACCGTGTGGCACGCCCCTGAGTTTACGAGCGTGTGGCACGTCCCTGAGTTTTCGAGCGTGTGGCACGTCCCTGAGTTTTCGAAGGGCGTGGTGAATCGCTAGAAACATTTGCCTTCCTTCCCACGCCCAACGCTAGCGCTATGGGCGTGCCACACGTCGTTCTGGGCGTGCCACACGTCGTTCTGGGCGTGCCACACGTCGTTCTGGGCGTGCCACAGGTCGTTCTGGGCGTGCCACACGTCGCTATGGGCGTGCCACACGTCGCTTTGAGGGTCCCACACGTCCAAATCGGCACGTCTTACTAGATTCATATTCGATTACTCAACCCCAGGTATGACGTTAGGCTCTAGTGACGGCAACTTGCCAGCATGAGACAGTAAGTCTCGAGTAATCACTGGCTGCCCGCCTTGTAGCATTGCCGCGAAACCCAAATTGGCAAACGTCGCGTCGCCGTTATTCGCTATAACGATGCGAGCTTTTTCTGGGACCTTTCCGTCCACGACTACCTTTGGGTTCATCACGCCGTCGATGACAATATCTGGCATAGGCAGCCCCGCAAGTTGCTCGAAGAGCTTACCAATTTCCCCTTGCGGACTCTTGCCTCCGTCCGCAAAACGATTGTCGTGGATATGGACTCCCTCCGGATAGGGATCGTATTGTGCATCTTCGAATTTACGTTGCGTAACCAGGAAGCTCACAATGACACAATTCGTGGTATTGTTGCCGTGCACATTGTTTTCAAAGATTTCGACATCATCATTCGCCATGATCATGAGTCCCGTACCGGCTGGCACCGTTGAGACAATCGCGCCTTTGTTTGCAAAGTTGGGATGATTGTTGTCGTAAACATGGTTCTTGTAGGCGCGGCAATGAGAACCATTTTTCAGTTTCAATCCGGGGAGCGAGAAAACCAATAAGCCACCCGTATTGTTGGTGGCTTCGTTTTCGTAAACATCTGCTCCAATCGTATTCTCGATCTCGATACCTGCCACATTTCGTTCAACACGATTGCGGCGAACGATCGTACGCTGGGTCTGACCGACATAGATACCTGCATCCGACGCGCACTCGGCGACACAATGCTCGATGAGGACATCGGAGCACAGCACTGGATAAATGCCATAGGCGCCATTCTGACTGTCTGGACCTTGCGACCACCAAGTGCGAATGCGCCGAATCGTGACCCGCTTGGAATCCTCGATCTTGAGGGCATCTCCCGGCGTATTTTGCAGCGTGAGATCCTCGATCGTGAAGTTATCGGCTTTGATCTTCAAGCCTTCTCCACCCGAGCCAGCACGTTGGCCCGTGAAGTTAAGAATGGTTTTTTCCATGCCTTTTCCACGAATGGTTACGTTTGCAATACCGTTGAGCGAAAGCGTCCCCTTGAACTCGAAGGTCCCCTCTGCAAATTCGATGATGTCCCCCTTTTCCGCAAGGATTAGAGCCTCTTGGGCTTTTCGCTCGGAATCGTCCCCCGGTTGAATAACCGTCACGGCTGCGGCTGGTTCGGTTGTCGCATCTGCTTCACCCGCTGGCTTAGTCGCTTTGGCTGCCGTCAGTGGCGTGTTGTCGTTGCAACCGAGCACGAAAAACAAACAGCTCAACAAGCCGAAATGGCAGATTGCTTTCATATCAAGGTGCTTTCAAAAGGAATCGATTGTTGAATCCAACCTTACCCGTGCAATGCGTGAAAGAAAAGCTTGGGCAAGCGAAAGATTGAGGGATTATCGTACAAACGTAGCAAGTCCCATGCAACTTGGTTCGCGGTCTGATGCGTTGGAAACCAAGCTGGCTTGGGAAAATTGCACAACGGTCCCCATAGCACGGTTTTGTCGATGTCGCTAACGCAGAAAGTATTATGAACATGACCGATGCCACTTAGCGGCTCGGCGATGGTCGCTCCCGGATAACCACCCCAAGGTGGCGTCATGATTCCATAGGCAACTCCAGGCCATTGATTGATACAGACCGCACCGTACCTTAGTTTTACAAGAGCTCGGTCTACCGCCGTGGCTTGGCGTTGCCGAAAACCGCTTGGGAGCGTTAGCGTGGCGCACAACGTCCCAAAAATCCGATCGTTTACAAAATCGACGGCCGATTCCAGAAACGTCTCTGGGGCGTTTTCTGCAAGCTGGGTTTCCGCGCAGACGCAGACGAACGATTCCTCTTCATAAAGATGAGGCGATTCGCTTGGGTTGGTATCTCGAATCAGTGTCCAGGGGAGCGTGCCATCGCTCGCCTCAGGAAAGGGCTTTCCCGTGGCCCTCACAAAACGTTGGTGCGCCCCAGGGTAATAGGCGAATCGCGGTGGGATCTTGCGAAAGAATGCGTCGATCAAATCAAGAAACGCGACTCGCTGTGCCCAACCTCGTGACGTCACGATCATTTTCGTCGCTAGGCAATTGAACGACGCATTGTTGACGATTCCGGCGACCACATGTTCCGCTTGCGTCCGCAGTTGTTTATCCGTGTAAAGGCCCGGCACAATAATCCAAGGAGTGACGTTCCCCAGTTCGCTGGTGACGGATTTCGTAACGAGCGGTCGGTTTTCGCGTTTGCGAGCGGTTCGCTCCAGTGGATCACTCCCCCAAACAATCACGTCATGGGTCAAATGCGAACCGGTTAAATGCAACGAGCCAATCGAATCGTGTTTGACGATCGCGTCACCGACTTCAATACCGCCGCAAACGATTCGCAAAAGCTTGGCATCCACAAGCGGTCGAAAGGCGTCCTTGAAAATGGGTTCGAGGTAATCGTTGACCGGGTTGAGCTTCAGCAACACCGATTCTCGGTTATGAAAGATCTTGTAGAGCATGTCTGTGGCTGGAATGGAACTGACATTCCCCGCACCTAAAACTCCGACGACGTTCGCTTTCGTATTGTCGGATGCTCTCCAGTTACTAGTAAACAGTTCGTTTGGATTCGAGTCCTTTTGTCGCCAAATCTCGGCTTCCAATCCCATGAAGGTAAGGCCATCGAACAAACTGCGAACCGGAAGCACTGGGACGCACTCTCGGCCTTGAGAGTTTGCACGCGGTTTGCCGGGAAGGTTCGGCGATCCATTCTTCTCAGCGTCTTGCAAGACCTTGGATAGTAAGCGGAGGTATCGCAATACCGTGGCCGGTCCAGCCAAAATTTCCTCGGCCGCGATAGGTTGATCGGCTGCAATTCGTTTGGCTTGACAAGCAACGCGAACCCAGTGAATCGCGCTGCGCATGACTCCCTGGCTGCACGCGTCCAAGAGTTCCCTAAGACTGGATAGCGATGCGCCGGTTAGCCACGCGGCTCCTACTTTGAGATCGCTCACCTCGGACTCTACGCTCGATGAATTGAGACTCGGTTGGCTGTTCAATTCGACTGGCATTATGTTTTGAAGCTGACTCATCAAGTTTGGGGTTGGACGCCTCTAGTGTATCGAACTCTGGGGCCAGAATGCAATGCTAGGGCAATTCGTTCTCGGAATGCAAATGCCTCCATCGGAACGGGTCCGATGGAAGGCATTATTTGCTGGTCTCCTTCTTTCCTTGAAAGTCGCCCGCGGTGACGATTATCAGCTTCTTCTGATTCAGTAGTTTCTTTAGAACGGCATCGACCGAAGTCTTGGTGAGGGCTTTGACGTTGTTCTGGCGTCGTGCGAGAAACGATTCGTCGCGGTCGGCCTCTTGATACTGGTGCAAAGTCGACATGAGCTGCGAATCGTTGCTCAGCGTCTCCTCAAGTTGTTTCAAATAGCTCGTTTTAGCCGATTCAATCTCTTCTAGTTTGACTCCGTTCTTCATGAAGTCTTGGAACACTTCGTCGATGGTTTTTATCAATTTTTCGCGGTTGGTCGGGTTGGTGATGGCATACGTCATGAAAACCGCGGATCGGTCCATCGATTTTGCGTTGAACTGGCTCCCAACTCCATAGGACAATCCCTCTTGCTCCCGAACTCGTTCGCCAAGCCGACTCGATAGCGAACCGCCGCCAAGGATGTCGTTCGCAATGTAAAGCGCTTCCCAATCGGGGTCGTCGGAACGAATCTCAAGATTCGTGGCGGCCATCAACACCGCATTCTCCTTGTCAGGTGTCTCGATCGAAATCGTCTCAGGCTCGACGGTCAGATATTTTTTGTCGACTCGTTTGAATGGTTCCGTTGATTTCCAATCGCTGGCCATCGCGTTAAGTTGCTTCAAGGCGGGTTCTTTGTCGAATGCACCCACAACGGTGATCTCACCATACACACCGGACAGGAATCGCTTGTAGAGTTCACGCACGTCACTCACTTGCACCGAGTCTAGTCGCTCGAGAGCTTCGTCGGTGGTGGGAACGTAATGAATGCTGGTGGCCGGGACCGGTGCCAGCTTGCGCGAGAGCGCAACTTGCGCAACGTAGTTTGGATCGGTTCGGGCGGAGTCTATCGCGGATCGTTTCTGTGTAATAAGCAGTCCAAATTCATCGCTTGGAAACGTTGGGTGACGAAGTATTTCCGTTAACAGCTCTATGGTCTCCGCGAAGTTATTCTTGCGACCCGTCAATTGAAAGGTGATCGCTCCTATTTCGCTCGAAGCCGTGCATTCGGCTTTGAGTTCATCCAGTTTGTCTTGAAGCGCAGCTTCTGTGTACTTGTCGGTCCCCAGCAACCATGCCTCGCCGAGTAACTTGCAGGCTTGAATGTTCTTTACTGAGCCGAGGGTTGTTTCGTTGCCAAATCGCAGTGTCAGTTTCAAGAAAAATCGATCCCCTCGAACTTGCTTAGGCAACAGAACGTACTTGAGGCCCGAATCCAGCTTGCCTCGAATGGTACGGGCTTTAATATTTTCAGGTGTAGGCTCGAACAGCTCTCCTTTAGAGACCGACTCGCGACCGGTGTAGCCGGAAACGAGAGCGTCGATTTTCGGCCTTTGCGCAATCGAGGATCGATCGGGCTCTGGCGTTGGGACAAAGAAGCCGGTTGTCCGATTGCTATCTTTGAAATAGAGTTCGGCGACTCGCTTTACATCTTCGGGTTTCACCGTTTCAATGCGATCGCGGTCCAGGAAGAACAATCGCCAATCGCCAAAGGCTGCCCAATTGCTAAGTTCGTAGGCGAGTTTTGCCGTGTCGGTCTGAGCCTTTTCTTTGGCGTTGGTCAAATCGCGAATCGCGCGAGTGACTTCCTCATCACTAACGCCATCTTTGACGATACTTTGAAGTATTTTACTGAGGGACTCGCGCACCGCGTCGACTTGAACGTCGCGGTTGATTTGAATCAAACAACCAAACATGCCTGGGTCATATCCCGCTTGGTACATCGAGGTTACGGCGGATGCTTGTCTCGTCTTGACGAGGCTCTGGTAAAGCCGTCCGCTCGGTTCTGTCCCCAAGATGTGTTCCAGCACCGTTAAGGCAGCCGAGTCGGCGTGCGCCATGGCAGGAACGTGATAGGCAACGCCAAGCAATGCGACATCGCCAACACGATTGAGATAAACGATCCGCTCGCCATCCTGAGTTGGCTCAACGGTGTACGTCGCTTCCAGCGGAGTGCTCCCTTTTTCAAGCGAGCCGAAGTGCTTCATGGCAGCGGCCATCGCCTTCTCTGGCTCAAATTTTCCGGCAACGATCAAGACAATGTTGTCAACGCGATAGTACTTTTTGTAGAACGCGCGAAGACGATTGACAGGAACCCGTTCGATGTCGGCGCGATTGCCGATGACACTCTTTCCATAATTATGCCATTCGTAAGCATTGGCCATAATGCGTTGCATGAGAATAGCGTTCGGCGAATCCTCGCCCGATTCAAATTCATTGCGAACGACGGTCATTTCCGAAAACAGATCTTCACCGCGGATGAAGCAATTGGTCAATCGATCGGCTTCCATGGCGATGGTCCAATCCAGATTCTCGTCGGAAGCAGGCAAGGTTTCGTAGTAGTTGGTTCGATCGAAATCGGTCGTTCCATTCATATCGAGAACGCCCCGTTCCTTAAGTTCTTTGTCGATGTTTCCGTGGCTCGGCGTTCCTTTGAAAAGCATATGTTCAAGCAAATGCGCCATACCGGCTTCGCCATAACCTTCATGGCGCGACCCGACCAAGACGGTCATGTTTACGGTGATGCTATTGGAAGATGCATCGGGAACGAGCACTACCCGGCAGTTGTTAGGCAGCAAGTATTCCGATACCCCCTCGACCTCGGCTATCTTTTGATAAGGAGGTTCGGGCGTTTGAGAGAGACCGTAGGTCTGCAAAGCCAAACTGGCCAAAGCGAAAAACAAAATATTACGAATCATAGAAAAACTTCGATATTCGATGGTTAGAAAACGTAGTAAATGGGCGCCATCTTATCGTAGTTGTCGAATCAGGATGCAACAAGATCGGGCACCCAGGCCTCTCGCCTAGAGCTTGAATGCATCTTCCTGGGTTTGTTCATTGTAGAGCGGCAGATAGCGATAGTAGACTTCAAGCATCATGGTTGCCATGCAGGTCGTATAAAATCGCCCACCAGAAGCTGTGCTGTGACCATCGTCCCAATACCAACTTCCGGCGGCATGCCCGGTCGTTGTTTGCGTTGTCAGCAGTTGATCGCGCATGCGTACGTTCCAGCTTTCCCACTCGCTGCCGCCGACCTGTTTGAGGACCTGCGTTGCATAGTAGTTGTAATACGTATTCGATTTACTTGGCCCGGCAGCACTGAATTTCGCAACGGCAGCTTTAATAGAGGGATGGTCCTTAGGCATGCCAGAGTACATTCGGCAGAGTACCGCGCATGCCGTCGTGCTTGGGTTGTACTTGGCCTGTCGTGCCTTTGAGTCAAAGCTATAGTGGTAACTGGCTCCTTCGTCGAAGGCCATTTGATCTAAAAAGAAATTGGCCTTGCGTACCACATCCAAATCAACAGCAAATCCACTCATGGCTGCGCTCTTGAGTGCCATCATCTGCCAACCGACCACGGACGTATCTCCCTGACCTTGTGGAGCGTAATGCCAACCTCCCGTAGACGCATTCTGCGCATAGCCGAGAAAGTTGATACCGGCTTGAGCGGCGTCTCGCAGGGCGGGATCTTTCGTCATGCCGTATGCTTCACACATGGCGATCGAAGCGATGCCATGCGCATACATATCGTCGAATCCTTTCCCACCTGCCCCCACATACCATGACCCTTGCCCCTTCTGGAACTTCATGTTGCTGATCAGAAAGCTAAGGCCTTTGAAAACATTCTCCTTGTACTCGCCCTCCATATGCGTTTGGCCAGCCCCCAAGTAGCACATCAGTGCCAATCCAGTGGCGGCGTTGAGACTTGCTCGACGTTCCCCGGGATGATCGCATTGCCCCTTACAGACCGCGCTATGCGCCAGAGTCCATGCTCCCGATTGAGGATCTTGATGCAATGCAAGCCACTTCAGTGCCAACGAAACCGCTTTTTCGGTATCGCTCGAGCCTCCGAACTTATTGAGCAAGTCTCGCTTCGTCTCCTTGGATCGGCTACTTAAAGCCGCCAACATAGATACGTTGGCTTGCGCTGCGATTCCGTTTTTTGGAATCAGACTTTGCGTCATACTTGGCATCGCAACCGCAGGCATATTTGCAGCGATGACATCGGAATAGTTCACGTCAACTATGGCTTCTGCGATCGTGGGATCGACCACGGGCGACTCGGAGGGGGTTTCTGCGCTTTCCGTCGACACGAGTTCGGCCGTCTGATCCATCGAAATCTCCTCCAACGCGTCTGCGTCGCTGGTCGACTCCGTAGCCACCAACATCATGCGAAGCTCATTCTTGATCGGTTCGATATTCCATGCTGCCAAGGTCAGAATAACCGCGACGTGAACCACCGTGCTGATCAACCAGCTCGGGACAGTCGTCCACAACCACCGCCGAAGAACCGGAACACTTGCCGTCGCCTCGGAAACTTGCCGTGCTTCATCGACCGGAGAAATCGCTCCATTGGGCAATGCGACCGCATGGTCAAATGCCGAATCGTCAAGAAACAAAGCGTCCGCCGAAATCGACTCAGGCTGCGAAAAGTCCGGAAGCCCAAGTTCGAAACTACCTAGTTCGTTGCTAATTCCAGACATGACGCGATGATTAAGTTGTAGATGAGATAGCACCAAGGGCGTACCTCTATCGTAGTGCGTGTCGCCATTTTTTTGTACTCGACAAACTCTGGAACGGAAGCCTTTCTCCCCAAATTCTAAATCTGGGGGGCCAATGGAAGCGATCCGGTCTTCAACGCTTTCGCCAATGTCGTCAGATGCCGCATTCCGTCACAATGCGCCGAATACATCATTTTAGGACGAAGCTCGTCCGATAAGGCACGCCCCCCTACCACCAAAACAACGCCTTTGGGAAGTCTTTTGGTGAAATCCGCATACGCCTCAAGAAAAGTTTTCTCATCTTCTATATGGGAAACGCTTATCCAAAATATTTTAGGCATATGTTTCCTAGCCGCCGAAAGAAGACTTGGGAATGGAATATTGGAGCCCAAGCCAGCCGTCCGCCATCCCTGTTCACGAAAGACCATTTCCGTTAACAGCGTCGCGAGCTGGTACTGGTCTCCAGCAGGTGTCCCTCCCATGGCCAACGGTGCCGTCGCGCTCGGCTCCGCGAGAAGCCATCTGAGTTCAAGCACAATCCGGTGACAAATCTCGCATGCAAGTCTTTCTTGATAAATATCGATCGTTCCTTCACGCCACAATTTGCCGAGGGAACGAAAGGTTGGGCAAAGCAAATCATCGGCCAACGAGCACATTCCACCCTGCGTTGAATACCAGGAACTGATTATCTTACGACACTCAGGCTCCGATCCTAAAAGCAAAGACTTTTCAAATCGCGCGATGGTTGCCTCGGAATCCAGCTCGCTAGTTGAATTTTGTACTACAGAACGGCCAAATGGCGCTAAGCCGAGAGCTACGGGATCCAATATTCTACGATTGGTAGTCTCAAGAAACTCCAGCAAAAACCCCAAAGGAATTCTGCGATGACCACCCAGGGTTCGATCCGTTCGAATGTCTCCCCGATCGCACCACCGTTTCACCGAGGACTCGCTAACCCGCAGAGCGGATGCTATTTGTTTTGGGGTCAGATTGTCGTTCAGAATCACTCTTAAGAAACTCCTAAAGTCGTTCGAGGCAAACCAAACCGAATGATTTGACCGTTTTTCAATTGTAGTTCATGAGCAAGGATAGCGAAGTGTCTACCGTGACTGAAAACCGAAGCGCATGGGATTTTCAAGGTCTAAAACCAATTTATCAAACGATTTGCGTCTGCATTCGCAGGTCTAATGCATCGACCGCCGCTTGCCCATTCCTGTTTTTTCACGATATTCAAATCACAATGAACGAATTGAACGAATCCAAAAAACCGTTTGGAACGAACTGTTCTTTGTCATGGGCACTTCCCTGTGTGCACCTTGCCCTTAAAGAACCTTTTTGAAAACCTGTTGGAGTTCGCGATGATCGAAACAATGATAGCGAAAACGCCCCGAGTCAGAAAACCGGCGAGTTCGAATGCTGAGGTTGAACGGTCACCGGCAACCAAGTTGCCCAAGACCTTTCGTCGCAAATCACTCGAAGAAGCATTTGTTCATTTCATTCAGTTGTCCAGTCCGGAACAGCGGTCGATACGAGAAATCGAAAGTGCGGCTAAAAAATTAAGAGCCGAAAAGATTGAGTTCATTGCCAGTACTTCGTTCGACGATCCGTCGTCGGAATCCGAAATCCTAGGGGATTTTTTCCTGGGGACTAGTGTGGAAGTGGCGCTCCCTAAGACAACCAAAGCTCCGCTGTTGCCCGCCCACTTGGCACGCTTGTGCGAGGCCAAACTCTTGACCCCGGAAGAAGAAAAAAGCGTCTTCTACCGCATGAATTATTTGCGTTTTCGGGCTGATGCTTTGAAGCAAAAAGCCGACTTGAACAACTGTTGGAACGTCAGACGCATTGAGTGTCTGCTGAAGGCTGCAGACTGGTATCGCGATTGGATCGTAAAATCCAATATGCGTCTGGTCATCTCCATCGTGAAGAAATTCGTCAATCCGCAAAACCGATTCGACGACTTACTCAGCGACGGAATCATTGCTTTGATTCGAGCGGTTGATAAGTTCGACGTTGGGCTGGGATTTCGCTTCAGCACCTACGCGACCCAAGTTGTCCGTCGAAACACCTATCGGAGTGTGATGGAGAAGCAAAACGATAGGCAACGCAACTTCGGAAGCATTCATGAAAACGGGATCGATATCAGCGATGATCAAAAAGAGTCATCCATGAGCGAACAACGTTGGCACGAACTCAGGTCTAGGCTCGCGTTAATGCTCGACCATTTGGATCGTCGTGAAAAATTCATTATCCGTGCTAGGTTTTCGCTGGGAGGGCACCGACGTATCCAGACTCTTCAGCGGCTTGCGGATAAGCTAGGAGTGTCGAAAGAGCGAATCAGACAACTTGAAAAACGCGCGCTCGATAAGTTGCGAGGCATGACCGAGGCCATAACCCTTCCCGAGACCGAAATGTAGGACATGCCATTATTCGAACGTTCCTCATCCATTGACTGCGATCGTCAAGATCTCTACCAATACCATGCAAACCCAGGCGCCCTGAATCGCCTCATCCCGCCTTGGGAAAACATCACTATCGAACGCCGAAGCGACTCTTTAGCAGTCGGTTCCGAAGTTGTAATTAGAAATTCACTTTTCGGAGTGCCAGTTCGGTGGCATGCTCGGCATACAAGCCTCCATGCCCCGGAGAGCTTCCAAGACATCCAGCTTTCCGGCCCATTCAAAACGTGGGTTCACGATCACGTTTTTGAAAGCAAAGGGAACGGACAGTCGATTTTGCATGATCGAGTCCAGTTCGAAACGAAATTTGGTAGCCTGGGAAAGTTAGGACTGCCGCTCGTTCGAAGCAAGTTGCAAGCCATGTTCGCGTACCGCCACCGCACGACGCAAGCGGATTTAAGTCTTCAGAGCTTTTTGAGGCAACACACGGCAAATCGAATCCTCCGCATCGGAGTAACTGGCAGCACGGGTTTGATTGGTCGGCGTCTGATCGATCTAATCTCAGTCATGGGACACCAGGCGGTCCGAATCCTTCGTCCCGCTTCCATCGATCGAACGCAGGAGTTCCCTCTTTCTTCCAAGGCCGTTTTGTGGCGACCCGGCACCGGCTTTACCGATGAACCGGTCATGCAAAACCTAGATGCGGTGATCCACCTTGCAGGCAAAGGGATCGCGTCAACACGCTGGACGGATTCCTCAAAGCGAGCCATTCGCGAAAGCCGTGTCGAAGGAACACAAGCCTTGGTCCGGGATCTATGCAAGCTGGATTCGCCACCGAAAGCATTTGTTTGTGCTTCTGGAGTCGGTATCTACGGCGATCGATCCTCGGAAGTGCTCGACGAAACAACACCCCCTGGAAACGATTTTCTTTCCGAACTCGCACGCGACTGGGAATCGGCCGCCGTGGAATTCGGAGCCGCTGGAAATCGAGTTGCCATCGGTCGGCTGGGAATTGCCTTGCATCCTCGGCAAGGTGCGCTTGCGAAATTGCTCCTTCCATTTCAGCTCGGATTAGGCGGCCCTGTTGGCAACGGTCGACAATATTGGAGTTGGATCCACGTCGACGATGCCGCCGCCGCCTTTTTGTATTTGGCGGCCAACCCGAATTGCACAGGTGCGTACAACTTAGTAGCGCCTGAGCAAACGGACAATCGCACTTTTTCAAAGAGTTTAGGGAGGGTTCTCAGTAGGCCATCACTGCTGCCAGCCCCAGCCTTTGCCCTCCGAATCGTGCTCGGTGAAATGGCAGATGCAATGTTGCTCGCTAGCACGCGAGCCAATTGCAGGCGACTGATCGAAGACGGATTCCCTTTTCGGGCGACACACTTGGAAGATTGCCTTGGGCATATCCTCGGCTTATCCTGACAATTCAAAAGGATCCAAAATTCGTACCGAGGACCAATACAGCTACCGTGGCCACCATAGGGAACAGAATTGTGATGGCGGCAATGTCTTTGTATCCCTGCCGATGCGTGACACCGCAGATGAGCAGGAGTGTAATGACGGCTCCGTTGTGTGGAAGACTGTCGAGCCCACCACAGGACATCGAGGCAACACGATGCAGCAGTTGCGGATCGATCCCAACCGCGATGGCCCGATCGTAGTAGGTTTCGCCAAACGTCTTAAGCGCGATACTCAAT
>Ga0105048_10014575_pt1 | contig 12238 bp, 8 predicted proteins | sample MAT05_FD_78382 | JGI IMG/M metagenome (GOLD analysis project Ga0105048, IMG submission 78382) | Freshwater microbial communities from Lake Fryxell liftoff mats and glacier meltwater in Antarctica - MAT-05 | ecosystem: Environmental > Aquatic > Freshwater > Ice > Liftoff microbial mat | place... | reverse complement strand
TCACCGCTCACCGCTCACCGCTCACCGCTCACTTCTGCCAACTTTCAATGCAACTTAATATTGCTCACTCTCGTTGGGAAAATCGCCAGATTTTACATCGGCAATATATTTTTTTACTGCAGTATTTACCTGCTCGCCCAGGTTTGCATAGGTGCGTAAAAACCGAGGTTTAAAAGTGCTGTTAATGCCCAGCAAATCGTGCATTACCAACACTTGCCCGCTGCATTGGTTGCCAGCGCCAATGCCAATGGTTGGTATGTTAAGGCTTTCGGTTACCTCTTTGGCCAGTTTGGCGGGTATTTTTTCCAGCACCAGTGCAAAGCAACCTGCCTCCTGCAACGCCAGTGCATCTTGTTTTAGTTTGTTTGCTTCCACCTCATCTTTAGCCCTTACGTTATAGGTGCCAAACTTGTAAATACTTTGTGGGGTAAGGCCCAGGTGGCCCATTACGGGTATGCCTGCTTTTACTATTTTTTTTACGCTTTCAATAGCTTCTTCGCCACCTTCAAGCTTAATGGCGTGGCCGCCGGTTTCTTTCATAATACGTATGGCCGATGCCAGTGCTATTTCGCTGTTGCTTTGGTATGATCCAAAGGGAAGATCAACTACTACCAGGCAACGGTTTACCCCACGTATAACCGACGATGCATGGTAAATCATTTGTTCAAGCGTGATGGGCAATGTTGTTTCGTGGCCCGCCATTACGTTGCTGGCACTGTCGCCCACCAATATTACATCAATGCCTGCCTCGTCTATAAGCCGCGCAAACGAGTAATCGTAAGCGGTAATCATTGATATTTTTTCGCCCATCGATTTTAGCTTGTGCAGCGTATGGGTGGTTACTTTTTTTATTTCTTTGTTTACTGACACTTTGTTGGGTTTTAACGGTTGAGCGTGCAAAATATTAAGGCACGTAAAACATCACAAAGGGTTATTTAACAAGGCCCAAAGTTGTTTTGCACGTTGTGCAAAGCTATGGAAGCCGCCAGTATGGCTACTATGTTATACTATTACTTTTTGTTCGTTTTTTATGGTGGCATACAAGTGCTGCACCAACCCATCGGCCAGGCCTATTTTGGGTACATATATTTCGATGGCGTCGGCCCACCGCATTACATTCAGGTAAATTTGAAGGGCGGGCACAATTACATCGGCCCTGTCTTCCCTTAGCTTATATAAACGTATTCTTTCTTGCAATGGTACGGCCGACAGCTCCTTATAATAATCCTTTAGCAGGTCAATGCTTAATGGTTTGCCATCTTTTTTTTTGCTAATACTAAACACCTTATTTATGTTGCCGCCCGTACCAATGGCTACCAGTTTTTTAAGGCCTTTTAGGTTGCTTTTTATGGCGTCTTTCATTTCGTTCCATGCATCGTCGTTAACCTTATTTTTTAATAGCCTGATGGTACCAATGTTAAAGGAATGCTTGTAAGCCAGCTTGCCATCGCTATATATGGTTAGCTCGGTGCTGCCACCGCCTACATCTATATACATATAGCTATTGTCGGTATTCATGTTTTCGGCAATATGGTTTTCGTAAATGATAGATGCTTCAAGGTCGCCGGTAAGTATTTCAATCCCAATTCCTGTTTCTAATTTCACTTTGCGAATTATGTCTTCGCTATTGCTGGCATCCCGCATTGCACTTGTAGCGCAAGCCAATACACGTGTAACACCGTACACATTAATCAGGTGGTTGTAGGCCTTCATAGTTTGCATAATCATGCCTATTCTGCTTTTAGATATAAAGCCTTCTTCAAAAACATCAAAACCAAGCCTTAAAGGAACGCGTACCAGGTTAAGCTTATTAAACTCAGCCACCCCATTGTTTTCAATTACCTCCATTATTAATAGCCTTGCCGCATTACTTCCTATATCAATAGCTGCTAATGTCACTTATTTTTAAGTTTTTGGTACAGGTAATGGTATATGGCAATTTGCGAACGTATCTTTTTTTTGCCTTCAAACGCAACGTAGCTATTAGATAGATTACTATCGTGCCAGCGGGCCTTCACGTCGTCTTTAAGCTGAATATTGATAATATCTTTTAACTCGTGCCTGATGTTTTTATCTAAAATAGGGATGGCCGCTTCAATCCGGTGGTCAATATTTCGGGTCATCCAATCGGCCGATGAAATAAATACCCTTTCTTTTCCGCCATTGTAAAAAATCATTAACCGGGCATGTTCAAGATATTCATCTACAATACTAATGGCGTTGATTTGTTTTTTAAGTGTTTTGCCTTCTAACAATGGGCAAAAAATGCCCCGTACTATCATATCGATATTTACACCGGCATGGGCAGCTTCGTACAATTTATCTATTAGTTCAACATCGCTAACGGAATTGAGTTTTATAGTTATAGAGGCTGTTTTTTTTGCTTTGGCGCTTCTGATTTCTTTGTTTATCATATTGGTCAGCTCGCGGCGCATACTTACCGGGCTAATTAGCAGTGTTTTACAAAGCTTTAGCTGTTCGGCATTCAGTTTAGGATTTTCAATGTATTTAAAAATGCGGTTAATATCGGCCATTACATTGCGGTTGCTGGTTAGCAGGCAGTGGTCGCTGTAAACCTCCGCCGTTTTTTCGTGCAGGTTGCCAGTGCTTACAAAGCCGTATTGAATAAAACGCGTGCCCGATTTTTTTTTAATGATGCACAGCTTGGCATGAACCTTCATATTTGCAACGCCCAGTAATACTTTTACACCTTCAACTTCCAGTCTTTCTTTCCATTCAAGGTTGGCTTCTTCATCAAACCTGGCCCTTACCTCTAACATTACCACCACCTCTTTGCCATTACGTACGGCGTTAATAAGTGCGTTAATCACTTTTGAACTTTTGGCCAGCCGGTAGGCAGTAATTTTTATAGAAGTAACATCGGGGTCCATGGCCGCTTCGCGCAACAGGTCAATAATGCTATTAAAGCTGTGGTACGGAAAGTGCAGCATCACATCTTTTTGTAACACTACATCGGTAACGCGTTTAAGGTTTTGCAGGTCGGGGTGGGTAAACGACTGGCGGCGTGGATTTTTAACGGTAAACACATCCGGAAAATCCATAAAATGCCTAAAGTTGTGTATACGTGCCCCAGGTATGATATTGTCTTTTCGCGAAAGGTTCAGCTTACGAATGAGGTATTCCAGCAGGCCGGCATCCATGTCCTTATCGTATACAAAACGTACTGTTTTGCCTTTTCGGCGGTTTTTTAATCCCTTCTCAATTTTTTGGATCAGCGAGGTAGCAATGTCGTTGTCAATATCTATTTCCGCATCTTTAGTAACCTTACAAACGTGGCTGGTAAAATGGTCGTACCCAAAATAGGTAAATATTTGGGGCAGGTTAAATCTTATCACGTCTTCAAGTAAAATAATGGCATGTTCGCCCTCTTTGGCGGGCAGCAGTACAAAGCGTCCAACGGCGCCGGCGGGCACTTCTATCAGCGCAAACTTTTGATCGTAGGCAGTATGTTCTTTACGCATTACTACACCCAGGTAAATCGATTTTTCGCGCAGGTATGGAAACTGCGGAATGCTTTCTACCAGCAGTGGTATTACATTGCTGCGTACTTCTTCTTCAAAAAATTTTTTTACAAACCTTTGCTGTTCGGCGTTTAGTTGCTTATCGTTTAAAAAGTGGATCTTCTCTTTTTTCAACTCCAGTAAAATATCTTCCCAAATGCGGTTAAACTCGCTTTGTTGCTGTATAACCACCAGTTGTATATCGTCCAGTATTTGTTGGGGATTTTTTTCGAGATGAATATTTTTTTTGCCCATGATAAGCATTCGGTTAAGCGTAGCCACCCTAACCCTAAAAAACTCATCGAGGTTATTGGAGAATATTCCCAAAAACCTGATACGCTCTTTTAGTGGTACCGAAGGGTCGTTGGCCTCCTGTAACACCCTGGCATTAAAGCTTAGCCAGCTAATATCGCGTGGTATAATTTTATTTTTTACCATAATGTACCCTGTGCGTCAAATATAAATAACCGGCACCGTTTATATAAACCATTACCAAAGTTCTACCAACATGTTGGGCCGCTGGCCCAAACAGTTGGAAAGCTTTCAGCTTTAAGGATGACGCTTGAAGCATACAGCCTGCAACCTGCAACTTGCAACTTGAAACTTAACGCTTGCAACTTGCAGCTTGTAGGTTAAAACTTGCAGCTTGTAGCTTAAAACTTGCAACTTGCAGCCTGCAACTTGCAGCTTGCAACTTGACGCTTGCAGCTTGTAGGTTAAAACTTGCAGCTTGAAACTTGAAACTTGCAGCTTGAAACTTTCACTATTTTTTCGTTGCGTTTTGCATGGCATTGCCACCACTGGCTTGACCGCGGCTGGCGGCCTGGCCTTCTTTAAACAATTGAAATTTACCAGGCATTTCCTTTAACGGCCACATGCCGTTTTCAACGTTTACATCTGCTGTTTCTAAATTTGGATCTAACACTATAGAAGCAACTTCTTTATCTTTTACAAACACTTTGGTAACCTGTTTTTCGTTTAAACGCCAAACAGTAACCGGTACTTTCTCCATTTCTTTTGTGCCATCTTTGTACGTCCATTCAATAATGATTGGCATAACCATTCCGCCGTTGGTTGAAAAGGTAAGTTCATAAAAGTGCTTGCCTGCCCATGCTGTCTTATTTTCTCCATCAGTTTTTTCCTGCGCCTGCTGGTAGGCTTTTGATTGTCTCATTACAGCATCGGCCTGGCGGTTGTAATAATAAAAGTCTCTGAGGGTAGTATCTATATCCGTTGCATATTGTATAGACTGAGCCTTGTTACTGATAGCGGCCTTCGCATCGGCGGGTTGGGCAGTCCGGGCTTCTGGTCCGCTACCATTGTCCATCCGGTAGTATTGCACATTGTCAATGGAAATATCAACCGGGTCGGTTCCAAAAAACCAGGCTCTCCAAAACCAATCAAGGTCCATACCACTGGCATCTTCCATGGTACGGAAAAGGTCGGCAGGGGTGGGGTGGTGAAACGCCCACCTGGTGGCATATTGTTTAAAAGCAAAATCAAAGGCTTCGCGACCCATAATTGTTTCACGCAAAATATTTAACCCGGTAGATGCTTTTCCGTAGGCATTGTTTCCAACGCTTTGCACATATTCGCCTTTGGTCATAATGGGTTCCAATTGGTTTTTTGGCAGCTTCATATAATCCACCATATTTTTTGCAGGCCCACGGCGCGATGGATAATAGGGATCAAATTCCTGCTCTGACAAGTATTGCATAAACGAGTTCAGGCCCTCATCCATCCACCAATATTGACGCTCATCGCTATTAACAATCATGGGAAAGTAGTTGTGTCCTACCTCGTGAATAATTACGCTGATCATGCCATACTTGGTTGCCTCGCTGTAGGATCCATCTTTTTCGGCGCGACCATAATTCATTGAAAGCATTGGGTACTCCATTCCATTGGCGGCTTCTACACTAATGGCTACGGGGTAGGGATAGGCTATGGTAAACTGTGAATACGTTTTTAATGTATGGGCAATTACCCTGGTTGAATACTTGCGATATAAAGGATAAGCTTCTTTACAGTAATAGCTCATAGCCATAACCTTATTACCCTGAACGGGTGTAGCCATTGCATCCCATACCAACCTGCGGCTGCTGTTAAAGGCAACGTCGCGTACATTTTTTGCAATGTATACCCACGTTTTTTTAGCAGTGCTTTTAGTTTTGGAGGCTTGAAGCGCTTCGTCAAGTGTTACAACTTCTATCGGCTGCCCGGCAGTTTGCGCCTGCTGCCAACGGTTGTATTGGGCTGCGGTTAAAACGCTTTTATAATTTTGACATTCGCCGGTGGAGGCTATAATATGGTCGGCAGGAACGGTGATGCTCATTTTAAAATTTCCAAAGTTTAGGGCAAACTCAGCACCACCTGTAAACGGCAGGGTTTGCCAGCCCTGAAAGTCGCTATATACTGCCATGCGCGGGTAAAACTGGGTAATAGAATACAGGTTGTTGTCATCGTCGGCAAAATACTCGTAACCACCGCGGCCGCCGCGGGTAAGCTTATCGTTAATCTTGTAATTCCAATTAATTAAAAAAATATACTTCTGACCGGGGGCAAGTACCGTTGGCAACTCCAGGCGCATCATTGTTTGGTTAATGGAATACTTGAGTGCTTTGCCATCAGCATCGGTTGCTTTGGTAATGTTTACACCATAACCCTCCAGTTTACGCCACGGCTCAAGGCCTATCAACTGCGTATTGGTCATAGTCTCCTGCATTTTGTTGGTACCGTTGCGGTTGTTATCGCTGTTGGGGTCGTAAATGTTACCATCTAACTGCAACCACAGGTAGCTAAGCGGATTGGGCGAATTGTTAAAGTAAGTGATCGTTTCGCTGCCCGTCAAAACGTTGTTTGCTTCATCCAAATCTATAGCCATATCATAGTCGGCACGTTGCTGCCAATAGTTAGGGCCGGGGGCACCACTGGCAGTACGATAGCTGTTGGGCGTTGGCAACAGGTAATTTAATTCTTCAAAAGCATTGCCGTGGTTGCTAGCGGGGTTGCCTGGGTTTTGCGCATTTGTGAGGGCTGTAGCAAATAGCAGCACTATCAGCAGGCATTTGGTAGGTGGTACTAACTTTTCTGTCATGGGGTTTAAGTAGTGTTTAGTTGTTATCGATTATACAAGATTGAATGTTAGAGGTTAAAAGGTAATCGTTCAAGGGTCATTTGCAGGGCGGCCATAATAATACCGCCACTTAAAAAAAGTACATACTCCCGCCGGTTAAATTTAAATAGCTGCAGGCAAACAACTGTAATTAATAGTAGAATGGCTACAATTAAAAGCTGGCCCGCCTCTATACCAATGTTAAACGCCAGCAGTTGAAGTATAATGCCAGAGTTGCGGCCAAGTAAACTTTGCAGGTAGTTGCTAAACCCGAGGCCATGTATTAATCCAAAAAAAAGCGCCATAAAATAAATGACCGGCAGCTTTGACCTAAAAGTGAATTTTTTAACAAACAGGTTGCTAAGGGCAGTAAGTAAAATGGTTAGTGGAATGAGAAACTCAATCCATGCAATAGAAATTGATACGATATGTAGCGAACTTAATGCCAGCGTAATGCTATGGCCAATAGTAAACGCTGTAACCATTATAAGCAGTTGTTTCCAGTCGCTAAACTGGTAGCGTATGCACAAGGCTGCTATAAAAAGTATGTGATCGAGCGCTTTAATATTGGCTATATGCTTTACGCCGATGGTGAAATAGAGATTAAAATCGCTCATTAATATCAATAAAATATGTGTACGCCTACCTATAAGGTTAGAAATGTCGAATTTAAACAAGACTTTCGTACCCGTAAAATTTAATTAAAATGATATTGGCAGATAAAGTGTTAGTGGGGTTGTTAATGGCAGTGCATCCTTTTTTTATAAGTATGACCGATGTAAAATATAATAAGGGTACGCAAACCATTGAATTGAGTGTAAGGATATTTACCGATGACTTTGAAAAAACACTATCGAACCAATGCAGGTGTAAGGTTGATTTAAACCAGCCAGGCAGTAAAGAAACAAACGATAAGTTGATAGTAAATTATATTGCCAGCCATTTACAATTGGTTGTTGATGGAAAAAGGACTTCCCTTGAATTTGTTGGCCGCCAACCCGAAGACGGAAGCACCTGGAATTATTTTGAGATAAAAAATGTGGCGTCGTTAAATACACTGGCGGTTACTAATACTTTACTATACGACTACAAGCCCGAACAAATAAATATGGTTCACATTAAAGCCAACGGAAAGGACCGAACCGATAAGTTGGAATATCCTGCCAGGGTAATTACCTTTTAATACTTTTTAAGCTACTAAGGCGCCGTTGCATTTTAAAAAGCGAGGCGTTTTACTTTGGCTATCACGTAAATACGCAGTTAAGTCACTGTACAATTTACTGTTGTTACCCATGTCTAATATTACCTGCCACATAGCAAATTGACAAATTTATATCGTTGTTAATAATTAGTGCGTTACTGGCAGTATCCAAAATAATAGTAAAGTTAGGGTCTTGGGTATAGGGCGCCCAAAGGTATTTGTCCAACAACTTATTTACGATGGCTGTTTTTTGGCCGTTATCAAATAAGGCTCCGCATTACAACTAAGCCCACAAAAATATATGGCTGTTGTAAAACTGCAGCTTTACCAAAAAGGTAAGCTCGGCGTAAGTGCGCTGGTAAAACAACACTTTTATATTTTAGTAATTATTGTGGTTGTAAAATGGGTATTTTTCTTAATTCAACTACTGGCTAACAGTTGCCAGTGGCAGCCCAAACGGTAACCCCAGCAGACTGATAGTAAAGGAAGTTTGAATAATGGCCTGGTCAATTTTTTTAACCTTAAGTATGTTTGGAAACTTTTCCATTCGCTTAAAATATATTTTTTCGTAGTAATAATTATTTCGCAGCACTTTTGCCGAAGTGGCAGTTTACATTTGTTGATTGGGCTTGCTCATCAATGGCATTTTCATAAAAAAAGTGTTTTTAAAAATGTGTAAGGTAATCAGGCACCTACCCGGTAATAATTATTAGGGTGGCAGGTAAGTTTCCTGCTTTTAAAAAACGATCAAAAAAAATGGTGTTATTATTATTGAAATTATATGAGATGTACATTTATTAATGACTATCCGCAACCTGGTGCTCATATTTTGGAACCGGGCTTTATAGTTTTTTTCAGCAATAGTTGCAGCCTGCCTTTATGACTATAGAGGTCGCACTTTGATACTGTTGTTAATTTTCCTCAGCCTTTTTTATCATGATTTTGTATTCAGTATTTAGTGTACCAAATAGCGTATAATCATTTATTGAACTTCCATCAACTCTTTCATTTCTTCGCTTAGGGTTATCAACACTTTATCTATCCTATGGCTGTCCATATCAATTATTTCAAATTGAAATCCTTTCCATTCAAACGTATCGCCGGTGTGGGGTATGCGTTGCAGCCGGTGTAAAATAAAGCCTGCCAGGGTATCAAATTCGTGTTCGCCCTCGTTCATCCACTCTGTTTTATTAAAGTGGCTTAAAAAGTCGTAAAAAGGTATTTGGGCATCTACCAAAAAGCTACCGTCCTGTCGTTTTAATATGGTGTAATCATCTTCATCTTCCTGGGCTATATCGCCTACAATAGCCTCTAAAATATCGTTTAGGGTTATCATGCCCTCCAGGCTGCCATATTCGTTTACAATAAAACAACTGTGTATGTGCGTTAATTTAAACCGCTCCAATACCTGGTAAGCAGTGTTATTTTCGGGTACAAACATACCGGGCTCCATCAACTCCTTTAGGGGTTTGTCGTCGTTGGCAAGTAAAATATCTTTTATACTAACAATACCTTTAATATTGTCTATCGACCCTTCGCAAAGCGGGTATGAACTATGAACCACCTCCCTCATGCGCTGTTTAATATCGGCCACTTTGGCGTTCACCTCCATCCATTCAATATCGCTGCGGTGGGTCATAAGCGAGGTAATGTTGCGGTCGCCTAAATGAAACAATCGCTCAATAATTTCCTGCTCTGCTTCTTCTATTGCGCCTTGTTCGGTTCCCTCGTTAATGATCATTTTAATTTCTTCTTCGGTTACCCCTGACTCGTTGGGCATTATTTTAAATATGCCCGAAATAAGATTGGTGCTTTTAGCCAATAGCCAAATAAAAGGATGGGTAATTAACGAAATAAACCGCATGGGGGCAGCTACAAACTTGGCTATTTTTTCGGGCTTTGATAAACCTATACGTTTGGCCACCAACTCGCCAACCAGCGATAGGTAGGTAATAACTATTACCACAATAATGGTGGCAATCGTACTGCTGTTATTACCCAAGGACGGAAAGCCGTTTAAAAATTCAATGAGCCCACCTTTCAGGTTTTCGCCCGAAAAAATACCAGTCAAAATACCCATCAGGGTAATCCCTATTTGCACGGTCGATAAAAATTTATCGGGATTGTTAGCCAAAACCAATGCTTCCTTTGCACGTAAATCGCCTTTTTGTGCCTGCACATCCAGCCTTGCCTTACGCGCAGAAAGCAGCGCTATTTCAGCCATTGAAAAAAGTCCGTTCAATAATATTAAACCCAGGATTATAAAAATCTCCGTCATTTGTAGCTAATTGGCGCAAAGCTATGCATTAGCCTGTAACAAAAGTTATGTGAAACAATGACCAATTGGTAAAATTATACAACAACCATTTAGCTGCTAAGCCGTTATATTGCACTTGAATATGCAAGTAAAAAAACGAAAAGTGGCTATTATTGGTGCCGGCCCTGCAGGTTTAACAGCGGGGTATTTATTATGTAAACAAGGACACTCGGTGGTGGTGTATGAGCAGGACCCAACCTACGTAGGCGGAATTTCGCGAACCGAGACCTATAAAGGGTATCATTTTGACATTGGAGGCCATCGGTTTTTTTCAAAAAGTAAGGAAGTAGAAGATTTTTGGACCGAAATACTTGGCGATGAAATGCTTGAAAGGCCACGCAGCTCCCGCATTTATTACAATAAAAAGTTTTTTAGTTATCCACTCGCTGCAATGGAAGCCCTGACAAAACTGGGCATAATAGAATCGTTTTTATGTGTAGCCAGTTATTTGCGGGCCAAACTTAGCCCCATAAAAGACCCGCAAAATTTTGAGGATTGGGTCACCAACCAGTTTGGAAAACGCCTGTTTAATATATTTTTTAAAACCTATACCGAAAAGGTGTGGGGTATACCGTGCAACCAAATTTCGGCCGATTGGGCTGCGCAGCGTATTAAAGGACTGTCCCTGTCGTCGGCTATTAAAAATGCCTTGTTTAAACCTGCGGCTGGTGGTAATAAAGATAAATTGATTAAAACACTTATTGACACTTTCCGCTATCCCAAACTTGGGCCGGGAATGATGTGGGAAGCCTGTGCCAAAAAAATAGTAGCAATGGGTGGTGAAGTACGCATGGCAGCTACAGTAAAAGGAATTGAACTGGAAAATGAAAAATGGATAGTTAAAATTAATAATAATGAAATTAACGGCCCTTACGACGAGGTTATTTCGACAGCCCCTATACGGTCGTTACTGCCTTTTATTAAACCTGCCGTTAAACGTGTGGTGGCAATTGCCGCCCAAAACTTATCGTACCGCGATTTTATTACAGTTGTGTTGATTTTAAAAGACACCAATCAATTTGATGATAACTGGATTTATATTCACGACCCTTCTGTAAAAGTTGGCAGGGTGCAAAACTTTAAAAGTTGGAGCCCTTATATGGTGCCCGACCCAACTATGGCCTGCTACGGCCTTGAATATTTTTGTTTTAAGGGTGATGGCATGTGGAATATGAGCGATGCGGCACTTATTGAACTGGGAAAACAGGAACTACAACTAATAGGTTTAGGAAAAGCAACCGAAGTGACCGACGGATATGTAGTGCGCCAACCGAAAGCGTACCCGGTTTATGATAAAACTTATAAAGAAAATATTGACATAATCAGGGATGGTATGCGGCAGTACCCCGGATTTTACATGGTAGGGCGAAATGGCATGCATAAATACAACAACCAGGACCATAGCATGATGACGGCCATGCTGGCGGTTAAAAACATTGTAGCAGGTAGGGAAGTTTACGACCTTTGGAATGTAAACCAGGATGCCGAATACCACGAAAGCGGCAAAAGAGGTGAAGCAGAAACGGGTGGAAGGATGGTGCCAAAAGCCGTGGGGGTGTAATATTTTTTTTGGTTGATGGTTTTTGGGAGCGGATTATTTAAGCGGCAGGCGGCACAGTGGGCTTCGGCCATGCTCAGCCAACGGCTTACTGTTAATGCTTCACTACTGAGCTTTGAAGGGTAACGTATTGGCTTCGGCCACGGTCAGCCAATGGGCTTACTGTTAATGCTTCACTACTGAGCTTTCACAGATAACGTATTGCCATTGGCCTCGGCCACGGTCAGCCAATGGGCTTACTGTTAATGCTTCACTACTGAGCTTTCACAGATAACGTATTGCCATTGGCCTCGGCCACGCTTAGCCAATGGCTCACTACTCACTACTCACTACTCACTGCTCACCATTTACTCACCTCTCACCTCTAAACTCATTACTCACAACTAACTCACTCACCTCACCACTCACTCACTCACTCACCTCTCACTCACTCACCTCTCACCTCTCACCTCTCACCTCTCACCTCTCACCTCTCACCTCTCACCTCTCACCTCTCACCTCTCACCTCTCACCTCTCACCTCTCAC
>Ga0105048_10014573_pt1 | contig 12238 bp, 13 predicted proteins | sample MAT05_FD_78382 | JGI IMG/M metagenome (GOLD analysis project Ga0105048, IMG submission 78382) | Freshwater microbial communities from Lake Fryxell liftoff mats and glacier meltwater in Antarctica - MAT-05 | ecosystem: Environmental > Aquatic > Freshwater > Ice > Liftoff microbial mat | place... | reverse complement strand
CGGCGACCTGGTTTACCTTTACGCTCGTTGGATTCCTGCTGACCGTGGCTGTCGCCGGCCTCGTCGGCTGGGCCGCAGACGCCGTGATACCCGGACGGTTGCCCGGCGGCTGGCTCGGGGCGGTGCTGGCCGGCATCATCGGCGGGTTCATGGGCACGCTGCTGCTGGGGCACGTCGGGCCGTCAATCTTTGGCGTCAACATCATCCCCGCGTTCATCGGGGCGGCAGTCATCGCCGTGGTGGCCGAGCTGGCGGTCGGTTCCCGCTCCCGCGTGAGCCTTCGGTAGCACCGCGCCCGCGTCCACGCCCCTTGCGGCCAGCCCCAGCAGTGCGGCCGGGGCTGCCGCCGGCACCGGCCCGCAACCACGCGAAGTTGCCCGCCTGCGCCGTCGCCAACACGGCGGCGCAGGTGCCCAGCAGCAGGCCGGCCAGCACGTCAGACGGCCAGTGCCAGCCGACCGTCACGCGTGAGGCTGCAGCCAGCACCGCGACCGCAGCCAGCGTCGGCCACGCGACCCAGCGCAGCCACGGCCAGCGCCCGCTGACCATCGCCGCCAGCAACAGGCAGAAGTACGCCGCGCGGATCGAGTAGCCGCTTGGCAGGGTGCTCGGCATCGGGACCACGGTCAGCGGGTACCCCACGCCGGCCGCCGCGCACGATGTTCGCCTGATCGTCTCGAAAAAGGCGCTTGGCGACGGATGCGTGAAGTTGTACTTCAGCAAGATCTCGACGCCGATGCCCGCCAGCAACAGGAACAGTATCCAGCCGCCGGCCATCGGCCGCCGCCAGCGCAGGCACACGAAGCCCATCGCCAGTGCGTACAGCAGGCTCAGTTCGGCGGCGAACACCACGCTTGCGCGCTCGCCCAGCGTGCGCCCCCAGCACGGCACATCCTGCCAGAGCATAGCTGCCACGGCACGGTCTACCGAACGGTGCAGTCCCGTCGCCACGACGACCAGCAACAGCACGAACGCGCCGCCGAGCCAGAGCAGAGAGCGCGGCAACCGCGCCAGCGGATGGGACACGCCTTGATGATACGACTGAGGCAGCCAAGTATCGGCACATTTCGTCCGGCAGCCGTTTTCGGGGAGCAGCCGGGTTCAGGAGGTGTCCCGCTCCTGCTGCCATGCTCGATCCATGTCAGTTTCTGGGACGGCGGACCTGCTGGCACGCCCATTGCGCCGCGCGGAAGCTGGTACGATTCCGTCAACGGTGCGGGCACGCGCACAACGCCCCAGCCTGGCGCACGGGGCACGACGGTGGAGGACGGTATGGCCGATCTCGCGTTGCTGTTGCTACGGGTCGTGACTGGTGGCTTGCTGGCCGGTCACGGGGCGCAGAAGCTGTTCGGCTCATTTGGCGGCCCCGGCCTCAAGGGCACCGCCGGCTGGATGGAGAAGATGGGCCTGCGCCCTGGGTTGGCATGGGCGGGCCTAGCCGGCGGCGGCGAGCTGGCCGGCGGCCTGCTGACGCTGCTGGGGCTGGGCGGGCCGCTCGGCAGCATCCTGACGACGAGCGCCATGAAGATGGCAACGTTCAAGGCGCACTCTGGCAAGCCGATCTGGGTCGCAGCGGGCGGTGCCGAGCTACCCGTGGTGAACATCGCCGTCAGTACCGCGCTGATGATGGTCGGCCCCGGCAAATACTCGTTGGACCGGCTGTTTGGCATCAAAGTTCCGCGCTGGTTCTCAGCACTGGTGATGGCAGGCACGTCCGTATCGCTCGTCGTCGGGCTGCTGATGGAGCCAGATGAGGCTGCCGAGCCTGCCACCAGCGAGGCGGCGTAGATGTTTACCCTGGGCGTGTCTGACCACATGATGGTGGCCCACAGCCTGCGCGGCGAGACGTTTGGGCCAGCCCAACGGCTGCACGGCGCAACCTACGAGGTCCGCGTCGAGGTCCGCGCGCCGGAGCTTGACGCAGACGGTATCGTCGTGGACATCGGGCTGCTGCGGTCCGTGCTGCGCCTGACGCTCGCGCCGCTGGAGTACCGCAACCTGGACGACGTGCCCGCCTTCGCCGGCGAGAACACGACGACCGAGTTCCTGTGTCGGTGGATGCACGGGGCGCTCGCCGGGCAACTCGGGGTGCGCGCCGGGGCACGCTTGCGCGTGACGCTGGTCGAATCGCCGAACGCCTGGGCCGCCTACGAGGGTGACATCGGGTAGGCGGGTAGGCGGGACGGTGGGGCGTCCGGAGGGCGAAAGATGGCCCGCGTAGTCAGCCTGTGGGGCGCATGGACCGGCGGTTTGCAGATCAGCGTACCAAGAGCGCAGAACGTGAGCCTGGGGAGGGGTGCATGGCGGCCTGGCTGGTGAAGACCGAGCCATCCACATACAGCTACGACGATCTGGTGCGCGACGGCACCGCCGAGTGGGACGGCGTGATGAACGCCCAGGCGCAGATTCATATGCGGGCGATGCAGGTGGGCGACACCTGCGTGGTGTACCACTCGATGGGGCAGCGGGCAGCGGTCGGGCTGGCGCGGGTCGTCGCGGCACCGTACCCGGACCCCACCGATGCCACCGGCCGGCGGGTCTGGGTGGACTTCCAGGCCGTGCGCCCACTGGAACGGCCGGTCACACTCAAGGAGTTGAAGGCCGACCCGGGCTTTGCGACTAGCCCGCTGGTGCGGCAGTCCCGCCTGTCAGTGCTGCCGCTGGACGACGCGCAGTTCGCCACCATCGAGCGGCTGGCGCGCGAATCGGCCTGATCCCGGACCCGGCTGGTCTGGCCGGGCCTGCCCCGCCCAGGGTCAGCCGACGGTCCGCTGACGGTCTGGGCCGTGGCGCGTCAGCGGGCGACGAGGGGTGCTGGCCCCACGCCGTCCGCCGGGCTGGTGCCGGGCCGCCCCCGGAGCGTCTGCTCACGGTGCCAGTAGGCGACGTACCCCCGTGCGCCGTCCCAGGAGATCGCTTCGGCCCCACAATGGGGACAGGCCAGCACACCCTCATCGCTGATCGGTTGCCAGACGCTGGCGAGCAAGTACGGCTTACCACACCCCTCGCAGGCGTGGAGCTCGAACCGCTCAGGCTGGCTCAGATGGTGCTGTGCGGCAATGGCTTCGCGTAGCAGCACCGCGTAGAAACAGGGCACATGTGCCGCCCCCTGGCCGCCATGCCGATGCTGATGGCGGGGTGTCTGCGATACGCCGCGCGCCGGGCGCCAACTGCTGGACATGGCATCCTCCTTGCTTCAGATACTGCTCGTAAGGGGTCAAAACGAGAACCCATGATGAGTCTAGCTACAGGAGAATCAACACGCCGTTAACGTTGGTAAACACTCTCCCGTCGTCTATCTGCTGGTGCGAATTGCCCGAATTGCCTGGATCTGCTACGCACTGCAACGTGATTCACGGGGGCGGCGGGCTGCGTTTGTGACGCGCAGCCGTCCGCGCGCGGCCCGCATGCTCGCCACGGCCTCAAACCGGGTCCGGCCGGCTACGTGTGCGACTAGCCCGCCCGCAGCGCCGCAGCCACGCATCATTCGCGTGCTACGCCGGCGATCTGGTAGGCTTCGCGGGCAGTTGACAGGAGCGCACACATGGCCGACGAGCAGCCTCGCAGCGGGCGCTTTGACCAGCACAACGAGGCCGGCACTTGCGGGGCGGACAGCCATCGTCCGCAGAGCACCTGCCCACGGTGCGTGGCGCGCACGATTCAGCCGTTCCGCGTCGTGAAGCGGTACCGGGGCGATCAGGTCGCGCGGGCGTTCGTCGCGGTCGAGTGGTGCGATGTGGGGCAGATGCAGACGGGCGACGTGAGCTGGCCGAACGGCCGGCGCGGGTAACGGCAGCGCACGCACCGCAGGCCGCAGCACCGATGAACGCCAGCCAGGAAGCCGACGCGGGCCGTCAGCGCCGATAGATGCGTCGGTACACCCGCGCCTGCCACGAATCGTCCAGGGTGATGAGCCGGCCGCGCCAACGCTTCGGCTGCTCGCGGCGTAGCACCACCAGCGACACCACGCCGATGACCAGGATCAGCAAACCCAGGTAGAAGATCGGCAGCGCCGCCGGCATCCGACCCAGCAGCCGTCCCACCAGGGCCAGCGCCGCGCCAATGCCCACGAGGTGCCACGGGGTCGCCGGTTGCAGGAAGGTGAGCGGCCCCCAGCCCGGCCCATCGCCGAGCGGCTCCGGCTCCCGGACGAAGCGGGAACGCGGCCGGCCGAGATCATCGGCCTGCGCCCGCTGCAGCACGTCGTTGACCTCGCGATCAAGCCGGGACATGGATCTGGGTCTCCCCCCCATTGCTGGGGTCGCACCGGTGAAGGGAGCGTCGAGCCGACGGCGAGAGGCCGATGCCGCTCCCAGAAACCGCGCCGTCTGCCTACAGGATACCGTGCCGGCCGGCCGTATGTGGAGAAAAACGCGATGCACCAGACCGGCGGTCAGGCGCGGCGCATCACGGCCCCGCCGGTCAGGATCGGTGCATCGTGGCCCCGCCGGTCAGGATGGGGGCATCACGCCCCTACCCCTCTCGCCACACCCCACTCACTACTCATCATTGGTCGTCTGTCGCCCACGTGACAGACGCCCAGTGACCGGGCCGACAGCCGCCGCTGCCGTGGTGCTCTAGGCTGGTCGCACGGGACGGGCACACGCGATCAGCGAGCACGCCCAGGCGGGATGTCAGAGAGGGTCGATGACGATGTTCGGACTGACTCGGCAGGTGCGGATCGGGCTGGCGGCAGTGGCGGCGCTCGCAGCCACGACGGCGGGGCTGGCGGCGGCACAGGCGCAAGCACCGGTGGCGGAGGCGGCCCAGTGCTACGAGCGATTCGTGAGTGCACCCATCAACGAGCAGGGCATTCAGTGCCCCGGCGACCCCACTATCTGGAAGAGCTTCACGTTCGCGTCGAGCGGCATCGGCTACTACACCGAGACTGCCGCGCAGGCAAACGGCCGGTCGCAGGTGCAGCTCGGCTACCGGCACGACGACAGCCGCGTCGCTATCTCCTTCCTCGATTGTGACGCGAACGGCTGCCAGGAAACCTATTGGAACGGCGTACCGTTTCCTTTTCAGCGATAGCCGGTAGCTGACAACGCAACCCCACGCGGCGGCAGTACGGCTCGCGCCACGCCATCATCTCACCCAGGTACTGGACGCCGTGCCGGCCCCGTCCCGGTTGCCCCGGCACTGCCAAGGAGCGCGACGCCGAGTGACGGCGCTGGCCGCAACCAGGCGGGCAACCATGACGGCGGCCACACGCGGCCACGGCGCAGCCAGACCGAGAGGCATGGGGCAACTCGGCTCTGGAAACCGCCGCGCGTCGATCCCCGCGCTCCAACGGACGGGGCAGGCGGGCGTTAGAACAGGCCGACGATCCGCCCGTCTGCGTCAATGTCTATCTGCTGGTAGGCCGCGCGCGACGGCAGGCCCGGCATCGTCATGATTTCGCCGGCGACCGGGGCCAGGAAGCCGGCCCCGGCGTACACCCGCACCTCGCGGATGGTGATGCGGAAGCCGGTCGGGCGGCCCTTCTTGCTCGCGTCGTCCGACAACGAGAGCGGCGTTTTTGCCATGCAGATCGGCAGCCGGTCCAACCCTTGCTCGCGGGCGCGGGCCAACTGCCGGCGGGCACGCGGCGCGTAGTCCACGCCGTCAGCGCCGTAAATCTGCGTCGCGATCCGGGCAATCTTCTCCTCGGCCGGCAGGTCCAGGTCGTACAAGAAGTGCGGGGCAGCCTCGCCAGATTCGGCCGCGTCCACGACGGCCCGCGCCAGTTCCAGCCCGCCAGCGCTGCCATCGGCCCACAGCGAACTCACGGCCGCAGCCCGCGCGCCGGCTCGCAGCGCACCCGCGCGGATCGTCTCAAGCTCGGCCGGGGTGTCCGAGTTGAAGCGGTTGACGGCCACCACCACCGGCACGCCGAACTGGTGCACGTTCTGGATCTGCTTTTCCAGGTTCGCCAGCCCCAGCGTGACCGCCTCGATGTCCTCGCGCTCGATGGCCGGGTCCAGCGGCCGGCCCGGCGCAACCTTGTAGCGGCCGGAATGGACCTTCAACCCCCGGACAGTGCAGACCAGCACGGCAGCGTCCGGCAGCAGGCCGGCGGCGCGGCACTTCAAGTCCATGAACTTCTCAAAGCCCATGTCCGCCGCAAAGCCGCTCTCCGTCACCACGTAGTCGGCCAACTTCAGGCCGAGCAAGTCGCCCAGGATGCTCGAATTGCCGTGGGCGATGTTCGCAAACGGCCCCGTGTGAATAATCATCGGGGTCTGCTCGGTCGTCTGGAGCAGGTTCGGCAGCAGCGCATCTTTCAGCAGCACGGCCATCGCCCCCGCCACCTGCAAGTCCTCGGCCGTCACCGGCCGCCCGTCGCGCGTCGCGCCGACGACGATAGCCCCGATGCGCCGCCGCAGTTCGGCCAGGTCGCGCGACAACCCGAGGATCGCCATCAACTCCGAGGCGACCGCGATGTCGAAACGCGTCTCACGCGGCAGGCCGTTCGCCGAGCCGCCCAGGCCAGTCACGATCTGCCGGAGCGCCCGGTCATTCACATCGACCACGCGCGGCCATTCAATCGTCATCGGGTCCAGGCCGAGCGCGTTGCCGTGTGTCAGGTGCGCGTCGATGACGGCTGCCAGCAGGTTGTGGGCCAGCGCAACAGCGTGGTTGTCGCCGGTCAGGTGCAGGTTCAGCGCCTCCATCGGCAGCACCTGCGATTTGCCGCCGCCGGCCGCCCCGCCCTTCACGCCGAAGACCGGCCCGAGAGAAGGCTGCCGGATGGTCCCGATCGTGCGCTTGCCCAGGGCGTTCAGCGCCATCGACAGGCCGACCGTCGTCAGAGTCTTGCCCTCGCCGAGGGGCGTCGGGGTGATCGCGGTCACGTCGATGTACCGGCCGTTGGGCCGCCCGGCCAGCCGCCGGAGAATCGCCGCCGCGTCAAGCTTGGCAACGACACGGCCGTAGGGGATCAGCTCGTCGTCGGTGACGCCGAGCGCCTGTGCGACCTCCGCAATCGGCCGCAGGGGCGTTGACTGGGCAATGTCCAGACTGTCACGGTGGGCAGCCTCAAGGGCGCTCATGTCGCCACGCTGTCCCGAGTCAGGCGACGGCGAACCTGCAGTTGTCACGATGCTTCCATCTCCGCGCGTAGCTGCGCGAAGCATGACATATCACAGCCGACTCCTGGGAGTTTGCGAGGCGGCGGCATCCAGGAACGCGCGTCATCAGCGGCAACCAGGACAGGATGTGTGACGCCGCACCGCCGTGGCCGTGCGGGCAAGCCGGGACAAACGCCCCTCCGGCGACGGGACAGGTGTCCCCTGTCGTCAGTCCCCGGAAACCCGATCATCTAGGTACCAGGAAGCCAGCAGCGACCTGGAACCAGATGAAAGGCAGCAGAGTGAAGGCAATGTTCATGCAACGGATGTCTCTCGCTCGCCATCTCCTTCTGGAGGTACTTCAGGTTGATAGGACACGCGGCACTGACCACTGACGCGTAGGTCGGACAGGTCACACGGGCGAGCCTTTGAGCCGCCCAGCCATCTGTACAGCACCCGTCGACAGAGAGTCAGCAAGGTCAGTATTTTCGCTACACACGACGTACGCTAGATCACCGCAATGCGAAGCAATCACGTCACGCGGATCGGGAAACAGCAGCGGAGTGCGGGATATGGTGCTGACACGGAAAACCCAGGCACGCCATCTCCTTCTGGAGGTACTGCAGGTTGATTGAGCAGACCGCCAGGGCCTCAGGCGAGTAGGGCGAAGAGGATTATCGGGCGAGCCACCGCGCCGCCCAGCCATCAGTGCAACAGCCGTCAACCGAAAGCCCGCAAGGCCACACTGGCAAGCTATCTCGCAAGAGCAGGACGATACGCTATCGATACTGCGAAAGCCGCCGAAACGCCGTCCAGAGACGGCAGTGAAGAAGCCCCTTCCGTCGCTGGAAGGGGCTTCATGCTGTGTCAGCGAAACGGCGAGGAGCCGGCCGGTCAGCCAACTGGCTCGCGACGGCCGGCCGGCTTCAGAGGCGGCGGATCGCCGGTGCCCGGATCGCGAACACCACCACCACCACGAAGGCGAGCAGCCCAGTGCTGGCGATGACCACCGGCGCACCGATGAGATCCGCCAGGATGCCCTGCGGCAGCGACCCGAGCGGCATCAGGCCGAACATCATCATGAACACGGACTGGACCCGGCCGCGCAGATGGTCCGGCGCCGCCAGTTGAATCAGTGTCGTATTCGAGGCCAGGTAGATGGCCTGGGCCACCCCGAGCAGCCCCATGATGCCGATGGACAGCAGGAGCGAGGTGCTGGCAGCAAGCAGCGGCAGCAGCAGGCCGAAGCTTGCCAGCGACGCGAACAGGAATATCCCCTGTCGCCGCAGCGGCAACAACACGATCGCCACCGCCCCGAGTACCGACCCGATGCCGTTCGACATCATCAGCAAACCCAGGCCCTCCGGCCCGGTGTGCAGAATGTCCCGCGCGAAGATCGGCAGGAGCTGGGTGAACGGCATGATCAGGAACGACGGGATCGCCTGGAGGGCCGTCAGGGCCAGGACCGTGGAGTCGCCCCAGACGTAGCGCAGCCCCTCAAGCAAATTCTGGAACGCCGACGCCTTCCGCGAGGCCGCCGCCGGCGGCTGTGGCCCGAGCATAAAGGTTGACAGCAACGCCAGGACAAAGCCGGCCGCCTGCACCGCGAACGACAGCGAGACGCCCACGACGGCGATCAACACGCCGGCAAGGGCCGGTCCAAGCACCCGCCCAGAGTTCTGCCCGGTCGACATCAGCGCAATGGCCGGACCGAGTATCGGGCGAGGCACCGTCGAGGAGACGAGCGCGTGCCGGCACGGCGGGATCACGACGAACAGGCAGCCGGCCAGGAAAGCGCAGACGGCGACGTGCCACGGCTGGATCGAGTCGGTATAGATCAGGGCCGACAGCACCACCGCGAGCAGGGCCGTCAAGCCTTGCGCGGTAATGAGCACGACGCGGCGGTCGAAGCGGTCCACGATGACGCCGGCCACCAGCGCCAGCAACAGCATCGGCAGGCCGCGCGCGAACGAGACGATGCCCAGCCAGGTCGGCGAGTCGGTCAAGTCGTAGATCAGCCAGCCGGTGGCAACCATCTGCATGAAGTTGCCGGTCATCGTCAGCGACGCCCCGATCCAGAGGTACCGGTACGCCTGTGACTCGAACGGCGCGAGGCCCGGAAACCTGGTGGTCCAGGTCTGTGCGTGCGTCGGTTCCGCCGGACGTTCGCTGGCGGCGGCGCGCGTGCCGTCGCCTGGGGATTCTGCGCCCGTTGCCGTGCCCGTGGTCGCTGCCGTCGCCCCCGCCACCCCGATTGGCTGTCCTGCCATGCTGCTCCGTTGTTCTCGTCGGCAGCGCTGCGCGGTCTGGCGTGCCAGGGGTGCGCTCAGCCGGCGTCAGCGCCCACGGTGTCACCCGTGTGCGCCGCGGTCTTGGTGCGTCAACCCTCGTTTATAACGCGCCGATGCCTCCGGAGAACGGTGCAACTCTCGGAATCGTGCCCGGCTAGATGCGCTCCGCCGCGAGAATACCCGCGAACACGCCGACCATGCCCGCCACCACGCTGCCGAACAGGTACAGCAGCGCCAGCCCGTAGGTGCCTTCGCGGACCAACTGGGCGGCCTCGAACGTGTAGCTGGAGAAGGTCGTGTACGCCCCCAGGAAGCCCGTTGCGAAGAAGAGCCGCCAGAGCGGGTCAACCGTCAGGCGCTCGGTGACGAGCGTCAGGAAGAAGCCGATGATGAGGCTGCCGCTGACGTTGATGAGCAGCGTCCCGTAAGGGAACGCGTTGCCGAACCGCTCGGCGATGTACAGCGTCAGGAAGTAGCGGGTATTCGCCCCCAGGATGCCCCCCAGGGAAATCGCGAGAATCGGCAGATACGGTGCCATCTTCACCACCAGACGTACAGCGAGGTGGGCAGAGGATAGCAGGCAGCACGGGAGCGGCCATGTCCCCCTTGCCAACGTGTGACGCCCCCGCGCTGCGGCCACACAGCCTGACCAGGCGTAGCCGCCGGCGCCCGGCCACCCATTGCAGCAGAGTTCAGGAGGCCACGCTTTCTTCGCGTGAGTGCGCGAACATGGCGGCCCCGACGCAATGTTCTGTCGTTGTTCAGACAAGAAGTCGTGCAGGCGATGGTTGGGGAACCAGACGGGGTCGTGGGCGCGAGCCAGATCGAGGAGTTGGCCCGGACCCCCGAGCAGTTGCAGGAGTTGGTGGCCCGCTTCCACGCCGAGGTTGGCGACGGCGACGGCGAGTACCTGGACGACCAGGACGAGGAAGGGGCACACGTGCCGCGCCGTCGCGCCGACGACTGGGCACCGGCCCCCCGCGCAGACTGCGGATACGTGAGCCGCGCCAACTAACGGAGGTTGACAACTCGGTCGCTGTGCCGTCTGCTCCGGCGTCTCGCCGGAGCAGGCAGGCCGGTGGGGCACGTGGGGAGGCCGATCCTTCTGAGGCTACCGGCTGAAGCTACGGGGCTGCGGCGCGCCAGACGCCGCTGTCGGTTGCCAGGAACACCATCCGGCCGTCAATGCCATACGCCACGTCAGCGATGGCCCCAAGGTCAGGCGTTGGCGACGGTGTCCAGGTCAGGCCGCCGTCCATGCTGGCGTGGAGTGGCGGAGGCGCTGTCCAGGCACCGGTCGTCGAGGACAAGCCGAGCAGCATCCGGTCGGGATTGGTCGGATCGGCGGCCAGACTGACGACGTTCACGTCCGGGCCACCGCCGGACATGCCGCCGCCGCCCGTGAACTCCAGGGTGGTCGTCCAGGACGCGCCGTCGTCGTCGCTGCGGGCCACCAGCGAGCCGCCGCCGCGCGGATCCTTGTTCAGCGCCATCACCAGCCGCCCCGGTGCCGTTGCGCCGCCGACGACGAGCCAGCGCGGCTCGGCGAGTTTCGGCGTGTACAGGTCGGTCCAGGTCGCGCCGCCGTCACGGCTGCCCTGGAGCGTCGCTTGCTGGGCGTTGCGCGAGCAGGCCGCACCCATGAAGATGCGGTCGGGGTCGGTCGGGGGTGCCTGGAGCAGCGGGACACCCCACGTGCACGCTACCTGACGGGGTACCTCGGCGCGGTGTATCGTCGCCCAGGTGGCCCCGCCATCGTCGCTGCGGAGGAGTAGCAAGCGGCGCTCCTCGGGGTGGCTTACCGCGACGTATAGCCGGGCGTTGTTGGCCGGACTGATGGCCAGCGCATGGAACCAGGGCGCTTCCGCCATGGTCGGCAGGATCAGCGTCCAGGTCTGCGCGTCGTCGCTGGTCTTGTACATGCCGTCGGCAGTAGCCTTGTAGATGATGGCGTGGTTCGTCGGGTCCACCTCAACGGCACCCGTCGTGCCGGGCGGCAATCCCGGCATCGGGGGGACCGCCGGCAGCGCGATCGGCTTCCAGATCGTGCCGGCGTCGTCGCTCCGCACCAGCCCTCCCCCGCTGCGGGCGAACAGTGCCCCGCTCGTCGGCGTGAAGAGCCGCTCGGCCGGCGCGGTCAGCCCCGTTGGCTGCCAGGGCGCGATGGCGGCGTCCTGCGCGCGGGCCGTGGACAGGCCATTGCTGGCGAACAAGACGAGAAGCGCTACGAAGGTGGCAGTAAAGAGCGGAACCAGTGACCGCAGCGTTCGGGCGTTGCATGTAGCGATGCGTGCGCGTCGGGGTGACATGGCAGCACCTCCGCCCCCAGCTTCCTGAGTTGGACGGCGTACATATCTATTGTCCCACCAATGCGAGCAGCCGCGCCGTTCCGCGCGTCACAATGCGACTGCTCGCGCACGAACGTTCAGGATGTAGCGGGCCTGGCAGGAGGCTTGTCAGCCGTGGCAGGCCGTACCGTTAGTCCCAGTGCTGCCGTTGGTAGTAGCCGGGCTGCGCTCGGCGGCGCAGTGCGTGGAGACCGGCCGGGGCACGTCCAGCGCCGGGCTCTTGTCGAAGAAGCCGGACGGGCGCAGCATGAACCCAATGGACGTGACCGGCATCACCGGCCAGTCCTCCGGGCGCGGCATATGGTGCGCCCCGAACGAGTACCAGACGACCAGCTCCTCGTTCTCTAAGAAAGTGTGTGCGAAGGGGTAGGTGGGTGGATTATGGTCAAGTATGATTCGGAAGGCATACCCAACCGACCTCACTGCCGAGCAGTGGGAGCTGTTGCATCCCCTGCTCCCCGCCGCCAAGCCTGGTGGCCGTCCGCGCAGCGTGGACCTGCGGGAGGTGGTCAACGCGCTGTTCTACCTCCTGCGGACCGGCTGTGCG
>Ga0105048_10014571_pt1 | contig 12239 bp, 9 predicted proteins | sample MAT05_FD_78382 | JGI IMG/M metagenome (GOLD analysis project Ga0105048, IMG submission 78382) | Freshwater microbial communities from Lake Fryxell liftoff mats and glacier meltwater in Antarctica - MAT-05 | ecosystem: Environmental > Aquatic > Freshwater > Ice > Liftoff microbial mat | place... | reverse complement strand
CGCGATGCCGAACAGCCCTTCATGGTGGCTGTTGCCTATCTGTGCCGTTCGGTGCGATCCGCCCTTTCCGTGTTCCAGCGGTTGCCGTTGGGAGGCCTGCGTGTGCGGCACGATCGGTAACCGCTGGACCACGGAACCGGCGGATTTCAAGGAACCGCACCGATACGCAAACTGTGGTGCCGAACAGCCCTTCAGGGTGGCTGCTGCCTTTCTGTGCCGTTCGGTGCGATCCGCCCTTTCCGTGTTCCAGCGGTTGCCGTTGGGAGGCCCGCGTGTGCGGTACGATCGGTAACCGCTGGACCACGGAACTGACGGAGTACGCGGAACCGCACCGATACGCTAATCGCGATGCCGAACAGCCCTTCATGGTGGCTGTTGCCTATCTGTGCCGTTCGGTGCGATCCGCCCTTTCCGTGTTCCAGCGGTTGCCGTTGGGAGGCCTGCGTGTGCGGTACGATCGGTAACCGCTGGACCACGGAACTGACGGAGTACGCGGAACCGCACCGATACGCCGAAAGCCGATGGGCGACCGCTCGGCACAGATCCCGTCCCAAGTCGCGTCCAGGTGCCGAACGCCGACCACGGCGGACATCGAAAGCTCCGCAGAATGTGACACAACCCTGTCTCCAAGCGCGCCCGGCCCTATCGCCAATCGAATTTTGGCGCAAACATTCAGGTCTGCCGGCGCGCCGTTATCTGCGGTCGGTCCCACCGAATCACCTCAGGAGCATTTCGATGAAGCGTACGATGCAGGTCGCGCTGGCGACTGCCGCACTCGCCCTGGTGCCGCAATTCGTGCAGGCGCAGGACAACGAGAAGTCGATGGCCGTGAAGGGCGGCATCCAGATGAAGGGTTGGATGGGCAAGGTCGACGCCAAGGAAGCCAAAGCCGGACTGACCGTCGATAGCGCCAAGTTCGTGGCCATGGGCACGGGCATGCACGCCACGACCGGTCCCGCCATCACATACTGGAACCCCGAGATGAAGGGCAAGGGCGACTACGTCGTGAAGGCCACGTTCTCCGAGCGGGAGTACATGGCGATCAACAGCCATCCGCACGCGTACGGCATTGTCATGGGCGGCAACGACATGGGCACCGACACCGAGTCGTACCTGTATTGCGCCGCGTACGGCAACGGGAACTTCATCGTGCGCGGCATGGGTCCGGCGCCGTTCCAGATGAACGGTCCCCGTGGCGGCATGAACGACGCCGTGCACAAAGCGGAAGCGAAGGGCAAACCGGTGACGCAGGAGATCGCGATGCAGGTGAAGGGCGACAAGGTGTCGTGCATGATCAACGGCACCGAAGTGGCGAGCTACAGCAAGGCTGAGCTGGTCGCGGCTGGCAAGCTCAAGAGCACCGATGGCGTGGTTGGCTTCCGCATGGGTCACAACACCGATGCGCATATTGCCGGCTTCTCGATCGGCAAGCCGTGAGTAACACCGACACGGCGGCGCGCCAGTTGGATCGGCTTCGCGTCGCCGTTGTCGGGGCTGGTGCCATCGGCGGCGTGCTCGGTGCCCGTCTGCAGCAGGCCGGCCACGATGTCACGTTCATCGCGCGCGGTGCCACGTTGGCCGCATTACAGACACGCGGTCTTGTTCTTGAAAGCGTCGACGGCGATCTCACGTTGCCAGTGGTGCAGGTGACCGACGATCCGGACACCGTGGGCGTCGTCGATGTCGTGCTCGTGTGCGTGAAGGCCACGCAGATCGCGAGCCTCGCGTGGTCACTGCGGCCGCTGGTCGGACCCGCCACGGCCGTGATCCCCGTGCAGAATGGGGTGGAAGCCAGCGAACTCCTGGCCGCCGTGTTGGGAGACGGCAACGTGCTCGAGGGACTGGGCCGGGTGCTGGTCGAGCAGGTCGAACCCGGACATATCCGCCACACCGCCGTCACCCCCATCGTCGAGTTCGGCCGCCGTGCCGGGGCGCCTTTACAGTCGGCCGCTTATGCCCAGATTGCCCGATTCGCCGCCGCCCTCCGTGGAGCCGGGCTAATCGCCGTGCTGCCCGATGACATGGGTGTCGCACTATGGGAGAAGTTCCTGTTTATCGAGCCCATCGGGGCCGTTGGCGCCGCCGCGCGCGTACCGTTCGGTATCGTACGATCGGTACCGGAATCGCGGGCGCTGATCGACGCTGCATTGTACGAAGTGCGAAACGTGGGTCAGGCCGTTGGTGTGGCGTGGCCAACCGACACGATCGACCGGGTTTGGGCGCGATACGATAGTCTGCCACCAGACGGTTCGACATCGCTGCAACGCGACCTCATGGCAGAACGACCATCAGAGTTCGAGGCCCAGATCGGTGCCGTCGTGCGCATCGGACGTGCGCATAGCGTGCCAACGCCAGTGCACGACGTGCTCTATGGGGTGCTCCTGCCTGCCGTACAGCGCGCAATACACTGACCAACACGGAGTAAAGCCGACCACTGGTCGGTAGCTCGACACACGAATCTGAACCTTGTTGCGCGCGGTGATCGTCCATTGGACGGTGACCGCGCGTTCCACATTGCCGCCATGATATGCCGCCATTGTGGAAAGCTCCGGCACGGGCGTTGCAGCGTTCTTCAGCGACTTGGGTTACCCCGACGTAAATTATTTAGAGGATATCCGGCCTCCCGTCCTGCCGGATGTTCGAACGAATCGACTGGGCGACGCCATCGCGCGTTGCGGTCCTCAGAGGTAGCCGGCATGAAGCTTTTGCTCGCGTTGTCTGGAATGATCACGTCGGTGACGATGGTGGCATCGTCGCCGCCGCTCATCAATCCGGTCACGACCACTCCCCCCCCCCCGCCATCGCGCAGTATCGTCGCGACAGCGGTGCGTTCCACGATTGGCACACTGCCGAACGGCCGCCTGCCCGCGACGCATCCGGTGTTGCATCCGATGCGCGCCACCAACACCACGGGTCGCGCGTTCACGCGTACATCCGCCGGCGCGCGCGGCATCACGATGGGTGCGCTCGATGATGTCGTGCAGCGTTATTGCGCCGGGTGTCATAACCCGACGCAGCGTCGTGGCAATCTCGATCTCAAGAGCTACTCGGTCACGTCGGCGACCGCCGAGCTGGCGACCTCGGAGAAGATGATCCGCAAGCTGCGCGCGCAGATGATGCCGCCACCGGGGTCGAAGCGTCCCACGGGCGACACCCTTGTGGCACTGGTCGAAACGCTCGAACGCGTGGTCGATGGGGCCGCGCCGGTCAATCCGGGTACGCGCACTTTCCAGCGGTTGAACCGTCCCGAGTACGAGCGCGTGATTCGCGATCTGCTCGGTCTCGAGGTGACCTCCGGCGATTGGCTCCCGCTCGACACCAAGAGCGCCAACTTCGACAACATCTCCGATGTGCAGTCGCTGTCGCCCACGCTGCTCGAGGGGTATCTGAACGCCGCCGCCGCCGTGAGCCGCATGGCGATCGGTGATCGCAAGGCGCCGGTCGGTCAGGCCACGTACAAAACGTCGCCCTTCGCGTCGCAGCATCCGTGGGATCACGTTGAGGGCACTCCGTTCGGAACGCGCGGCGGTCTGGTGCTGCTGCATACGTTCCCGGCCGATGGGGAATACGAGTTCCGGCTCAACATCGGTGGTGGCGTCGGTCGCCCGATGGAGGACATCGACATCTCCATCGATGGCGACCGCGTGGCGATGCTCGGCTACGATCGCGGCATCGCGCGCAACGGGGAATCGGCCGATGCGCCGCTCGGCGCCGACTACATCCGTAGCGAGCCGATCAAGGTGAAGGCAGGACAGCGCAAAGTGTCCGTTTCGTTCGCAAAGTCGGCGGAAGGTCCGTACGAAGATCTGATCAAGCCGCACGAATGGTCGCGTGCATCGAGCGGTACTGGCGCCGCCGGCACCACCGAGCCGCCGCCCCTCCTGGAAGTGTTCGTGGCCGGCCCGTATCGCGTGACGGGGCTCTCCGACTCGCCGAGCCGTAAGCGCATCTTTACCTGCGCGCCCGCGGCCGCCACCCAGCAGCGTCTTTGCGCCGAGCAGATCTTCACCCGTCTCGGCACGCGCGCCTATCGTCGCCCGCTCACCGCGAACGACAAGGCGAGCCTGATGAAGTTCTACGATCAGGGAGCCAGGACAGGCGGTGACAACGCGTTTGAAGAGGGCGTGCGGCTCGGGTTACAGGCGCTGCTCGCCAGCCCCTACTTCGTGTTCCGCTTCGAGAAGGAGCCCACGACCACGGCCGCGGGCACCGATTACAAGATCGACGATCTCGAACTCGCCACGCGACTGTCGTTCTTCCTGTGGAGCACGATCCCTGATGATCGGTTGCTGGCGGCGGCCCGCGCGAAGACGCTGCACACGCCGGTGGTGTTCCAGGCGCAGGTGAAGCGGATGCTGGCCGATCCGCGGGCCGACGCCTTGGCCACGCGCTTCGCCGCGCAGTGGCTGCGCCTGCAGGACCTCGAGAAGGTGCACCCCGATGCATTCCTGTTCCCCGACTTCGATCTCAAGTTGGCGCAGTCGATGCAGCGCGAGACCGAGCTGTTCTTCGAAGACGTCGTGCGCAACGACCGCAGCGTGCTCACGATGTTCAGCGCCGAGTCCACATTTGTGAACGAGCGCCTGGCGCGTCATTACGGCATCCCGAACGTGACGGGTGAAGGCTTCCGCAAAGTGGCGTACGCCGACGATCAGCGCCGCGGTGTGCTCGGTCACGGCAGCGTGCTGGTGCAGACGTCGCTCGGCAATCGGACCTCACCGGTGCTTCGTGGCAAGTGGGTGATGGAAGTGCTGCTTGGCACGCCACCACCACCGCCGCCGCCCAACATTCCCGACCTGGAACAGACGGTCGCAACGAAAGAAGGCAAGCAGCTCACGACCCGCGAGCGAATGGAGATGCACCGCGACAATCCGACCTGTCGTTCCTGCCACAACTTCATGGATCCGATCGGACTCGCGCTCGACAACTTCGACGTGACCGGAAAGCTGCGCTACCGCGAATTCGGCGCGCTGCTGGATACGCGTGGTCAGCTGTACGACGGCACCGCGCTGACCACGCCGATCGACCTCAGCAATGCACTGCTGAAGCGGCCGATGCCGTTGATGCGCAACTTCACCGAGAACCTGATGGCATACGCCTTGGGCCGTCGTGTCGAAGACTACGACCAGACCACGGTACGGACCATCACGCGTGACGCCGAACGCAACAAGTACAAGTTTTCATCGTTCGTGATGGGTGTGGTGAACAGCAAGGCCTTCCATAGCAAGCGCGCCGAGCCGGTGTCGGCTGATGCGTCTCATAACTGATCGAACTTCCAAGGAGATCGACCCATGTCGTTCATGACGCAGAAAGCCCTCCCTCGCCGCACCTTCCTTCGAAACATGAGTGCCGTCATCGCACTCCCGTATCTCGATGCGATGGAACCGGCCGGCCGTTTCCTCGCCAAGGTCGGCGGCGCCGGCGCGCCGCTGATTGGTCACAAGCGCCTCGTCACCATTGAATCGGTACACGGTGCCGCCGGATCGAACACGTGGGGCGCCTCGAAGTATCTGTGGGCGCCGAAGGGTGTGGGTCGTGACTTCACGCTGAACCCGGACGGTGCGCTCGCGCCGATGGAAGCGTGGAAGCACAAGATGTCGATCATCAGCAACACCGACGTGCGCATGGCCGAAGCATTCGACGCGCCGGAAATCGGCGGTGACCACTTCCGTTCCAGCGCGGTGTTCCTCACGCAGTCGCATCCCAAGCAGACACAGGGTTCCGATCTGTATGTGGGCACGTCGTTCGATCAGATCGTGGCGCGCAAGATCGGTCAGGATACGCCGATTCCGTCGATGCAGCTGTGCATCGAGAATCTCGATCAGGCGGGCGGCTGTTACTACAACTACGCCTGTGCGTACACGGATACGATCAGCTGGGCCTCGCCGACCGAGCCGCTGCCGATGATCCGTAACCCACGCGCGGCGTTCGACCTGCTGTTCGGTGCCGGATCGAGCAACGCCGACCGTTCGGCTCGTCGCAAGGACAACGGTAGCATTCTCGATTGGGTCGTCGGCGAGATGTCGTCGCTCAAGCGTGAACTCGGCGCCACCGATCGTCGTCGTGTAGATCAGTATCTCGAGAACGTCCGTGAGCTCGAGCGTCGCATCCAGAAGGTCGAAGCGAAGAACGCGAGCGGTGACGAGCGTCTGTTGCCGGAAGCGCCGGCCGGCGTGCCCGATTCGTTCGAAGAGCACGTGAAGCTGATGTTCGACATCCAGGTGCTGGCGTTCCAGTCGGACATGACGCGCGTGTTCTCGTTCAAGACCGGTCGTGATGCGTCGAGCCGCACGTTCCCGGAGTCGGGCACCAACAAAGGCTTTCACCCGTCGTCGCACCACGGCGGTCGCGAGTCGGCGATTCTCGAGTTCAATCAGATCAATCGCTATCACATGTCGATGCTGCCGTACTTCCTGCAGCGCTTGCAGGACACGAAGGAAGGCGACGGCACGATGCTCGACAACACGACGATCCTGTACGGCTCGCCGATGGCCGACGGTAACATCCACAACCATCGTCGCTGCCCGTTGCTGCTGATGGGTGGCGATGCCACGCTCGTGCCGGGCGGCACCCATCTGCGCGCACCCGACGGGACACCGATGGCCGACGTGATGCTCTCGCTGCTGCACAAGTACAACATCGACGTGCCGAGCTTCGGTGACAGTCTGTCGCCGTTCGCGCTCTACGCCTGAGACGAAACATGATCGATCGAAACGGAGTCCGGGTCGGTGTCGCCGGTGCGCTGGTGTTGTTGTCGGGCGTGCTGTCACCGATCGCGGCACAGGACACGAAGCCGGTCGTCCGCGTGGCCACCACGTTCAAGGCCGAGGTAAAGCCGGCTGTGCGTGTGGCCCCGGCCGTGGCCGAAGCGGCCATGAAGGGTGATATCGCCAGGGTGCGCGCGTTGCTGGCGCAGCAGAGCGATGTGAATGTGGCGCAGGGCGATGGCATGACGGCGTTGCATTGGGCGGCCGATCGTGGTGACGTCGCGATGACCGCGCTGCTGCTCCGCTCCGGCGCAAAGCTGGCGGGTACCACGAAGAACGGTGGCTATACGCCATTGCATGTGGCGGCGCGAGCCGGCCATGGCGCAGTGGTGCAGGCGCTGCTGGCCGCTGGTGCCGACGCGAACGTACTCACGTCGACGGGTGCGACGGCGATGCACCTCGCGGCCTCGGCCGGTGATGTGGCGTCGGTGAAGGCCTTGCTGGCGAAGAAGGCCGATCCGAACGCGCGCGAATCGGCGTGGGGACAAACGCCGCTGATGTTTGCGGCGGCTGAGAATCGCGGTGAGGCAGCGCGTGCGCTGCTGGCTGGCGGCGCCGATGCGTCGATCCGCTCGAAGATGGTGGATCTCACCGAAGAGTTGGCGCGACAGCAGGCGGCCGCGAAGAAGCGCAATGCAGTGCTCTTCTCGTATCTGCCGCAGAAGACGCGCGACTCGATCATCGATGCTTCCGCCAAGGCGGCGGAAAAGTTGATGGCCGATGCGGCCGCGGCTCGCAATCGTGCCGCGGCGACGGCAGGCATGGCGGCACCCGCCGCGGCGCCTGCAGCGGCTCCGGCTACGCCGGCACCTGTTGTCGCCGTCCCTGCCGTGGCGGCGGTCCCTGTGGCGGCGGTCCCTGTTACGAGTGCGCCGGCGGTCACTGCGGCACCGGCACCCAAGGCTGATCCGGCGCTGCGTGGATATAAGATCGGCGTGGCGGCTCCGCCCACCGCGGATCTCACGCCGGCGCAGATCCAGCAAGCGATCGAAGCGGGTCGGGCGTTCTCCGCCGGTGGTCCGGTGGCCAAGACGACCGAGTCCGCTGAGCTGTTCGAAGGACAGGTGTCCGGCTACGAAGCCACCGTTGGCGGGATGGGTGGCATGACCGCGCTGCATCACGCCGCGCGTCAGGGCAACATCGATGCAGCACTGGCCGTTCTCGACGGCGGCGCGAAGATCGATGAGGTTACGTCCAGCGACAGCACCACGGCGCTGTTGATGGCGGCGATCAACGGCCAATTCGATCTGGCGATGATACTCGTCAAGCGCGGCGCGAATGTGAAGATCGGTAGCAGTGCCGGCCTCACGCCGCTGTATGCCGCGCTGAACACGATGTGGGCGCCGCGGTCGCGCTATCCGCAGCCGCAGTCGGTGCAGACGCAGAAGGTCACGCATCTCGAGCTGATGGACGAGATGCTGAAGGCCGGCGCCGATCCCAACGTTCGCCTGAAAAAGAACCTCTGGTTCTTTGCGTACAACAACTGCGGCAACGCCAACTGCGGACTCGAAGCACTCGACGGCACGACGCCGTTTTGGCGCGCGGCCTACGCGGTCGACGTGGAGGCGATGAAGCTGCTGAAGGATCGCGGTGCTATCGACACGTTACCGTCGGTTCGGCCCGCTGCAGCCGCCCGCGCCAATCGGGCGCGAATTGCCGGTGGTGCCGGTGGAGCGGGTGGTCCGGGTGAACTGCCAGGGGCGTTCGTGGTGCCGCGTGACATCGATTCCGCCTCCAAGGCCGTGCCCCCTGGTATCGGTATTTATCCCGTTCACGCGGCCTCGGGCGTTGGATATGGCAACGGCTTCGCGGGCAACTCCCATCGTCATGCCGCCGACGGGTGGATGCCGGCTATGACGTATCTCGTGGAAGTACTGCATGCCGACGTGAATCAGCGTGACGTGAACGGTTATACGCCGTTGCATCACGCCGCGGCGCGCGGCGACAACGACATGATCAAGTATTTGGTGAGCAAGGGCGCCGATCCGAAAGCCGTGGCCCGCAACGGCATGACCACGGTGGATATGGCGAACGGTCCGGTGCAGCGTTTACGACCGTTCCCGGAAACGATCCAGTTGCTCGAGAAGCTGGGCGCGAAGAACAGTCATCGCTGCGTGGCCTGCTGATTGCGAAAGGCGTCGGTCAGGGCTTCTTCTCGCCGGCGAGGAGAAGCCCGATGTGGCTCTGCGCCTGCTGCAGCCCACCTTCACCGTCGCCCCAACCGATGCGGCCGTCGGCGTCGTTGTCCGAGCCCGCGATGAACTGATCGCAGATGGACACGAGCTGCGCCAACAGCGCGGCCGCCGCTGCGGCCGTCGTCGCGGCCTGAATCTGCCTGGCGATGGCAATGGCCTGATCAGCACGCGTCATCGCGCTCCGCGCGGCGGTCGCGATATGCGTGGCGTGGGTCTTCACGTTCGCTGATGCCGTAGGTTCCTTGGCCGCCAGCTCCACGTGCTGCGCAATGCCACCGGCCGCGCGCTTCATGCCGAAGCCCTTGCCGGGGCCGCTGGGGGCCTGCGTGGGGTCGATCGCATGTATCACGTGCCCCGCGTGCGTCTGCATGGACTGCAGATTGTCCGGCGTGCGCGCGGCAAACGCGGCGTGCTGTGCCGCGATCTTCGCTTCGACCAGCGCCATCGGTAGGAAACCGGATTTGTCGGGCGTATCCATGAAGCTCGAGACCACGTGGCCCAGGTGCGTGCCCACGAGTCCCGGAGGCAGCGACGACGCAGCTACGGCGCCCGGTGCCAACGGTGCGGCAGCCATCACGCCCGGCAGCGGCGCGCCCGTGACCACCGAGAGGATGCTGTCGAACTGGCTGCGCAGTGTCGCATTGCTGCTCACCATAAAACGACGCTTCGAGAACACGGAGTCGGCCATCCCCTTCGTGGCGAGCGCTTCGGTGATCATCTCGCGCTTCTTGTGCTGCAGCTCGAGCTGCGCCTCTTTCGTCTTGTTCTTCTGCTGGGCCGCCTTGTTGTCGCTCGAATCGTGAATGGCGGAGACGATCAGATGCGCTTCCACCAACGCTCGCACTTCGGCGAGCGTAAGAGTGGGTGCCACCGCTGGGGCGCTCTGACCGGCGCTCTGTGCGGCGAGTGGCGCAGTGAAGGCTGCGGCCGAAACGAGGGCCGCTGAGAAGGTCAGCGCCAGAACGGAAGACGGGCGGACAGGGAGGGCCATGGCGTCCGGGAGGTGAGAGTCGATTGGAGCGCGTTGCTCACGCGCCTTGCGAAACTATACGCATTCCACCGGCACTCCGCTCTGGCGAAGTGACGATTTCGGCGGCATCGTCCCGCATCCACCAGTGTATCACCCCTGAGTTCTCCCACCGTTCATCCGTTCCGAGGCACCGCAATGACCCGAGGCATTTTCTCGCGCGCCCCACACCGCGTCGCGATCCTGGGCGCCGCGCTGGCCAGCGCCGTGGCGTCCGTGGCCCTCAGCAGCACGGCCAGCGCCCAGGGTGGCGCACCGCCCGCTGCCGCCCGTGATCCGCGCAACATGGGCGGCGGCAACTGTTCGGCCAATCCGTACAACTGTGTCGATGCGGTCAATCCACTCCGCGCACCGGACACCGTGTGGATGGAAGAGATGACGTGGATGGACGTACGCGATGCCATGAAGGCCGGCAAGACCACGGCGATCATCTCCACTGGTGGCATGGAGCCGAACGGTCCCTGGCTCGTGACTGGCAAGCACAATTATGTGTTACACACGAACTGTGACGCGATTGCGCGGAAGCTGGGCAATGCACTGTGCGCTCCGATCGTGAAGTTCGTACCCGAAGGCAACATCAGTCCGGCCAGCGGACACATGGTGTCTCCCGGCACGATCAGCATGCGTGAAGAAACGTTCCGCATGCTGCTCACGGATCTCGTAGCCAGTCTCAAAGCGCACGGCTTCACCAGGATCATTCTGATCGGTGACAGCGGCGGCAATCAGGCAGGACAGCGCTGGGTGGCCGACTCCGTGACCAGGATCTGGCAGGGATCGCCGATCGTGGCGCACATCCAGGAGTACTACGACTACGCCAGCGTCGCGCAGCACATGAAGCAGTTCGGCATCAATCAGACGGTGGCCGATTCGCTGCACGACGATGCGGAAATCTCGCTCAACATGTTCATCGATGATCCCAAGTCGATTCGCTACGACGAACGCGCCAAGGCGAAGCTGCTGACGATCAACGGGGTCTCCCTTGCCGACCGTAAGAAGGCGACGGAGTGGGCGAAGCAGATCGTGGAGTTCCGCACCAAGGTCACGACCGAAGCGATCGACAAGGCCACGGCCAACAAGGGCACGCTCCCGGCCCAGCCGCGTCGTACTGGCGGGAACTGAAACCGGCTATCTTACGCAGATGTCGACGACTCGCTTCATCCGTTGGGTCAATCGCCCGGTCGCGGTGCTTGCCATGCTCTCGCTGACCGGCCTCACGCTCGCTGCTTGCACTGGCGATGCCGCGCCGGTGCCAGCGAAGACGAACAGCGCGCCGATCGGTTCCGCGTTACCGCCGCTGCCTCAACTGGCGCCCGACCTGCGCCCGGTTGTGCCGCCCGACCTGGAGCTCGCGTTCGGCACGGATTCCGTGCGCGTGATGATTGCCGTGGAGCACGGGGCGCGCGTGAATGCGCTGCTCCCTCCCGCGATCGAAGCAACCGACGGGCGTCGCTTCACGTTGCGCGCGCCCACCGTTACCGAAGACAGTGCCTACTTTGTGGAACGTGCGTCGATCACGGTGCCGAGAACGGCTCTCCCGATTCGCGGTACGTTGCGCACAAGCTTCTGTCGCAGTGATGAACGGCTCTGTCGCAGCGCGGCTCGCGAGGTCGTGATCGAGGATCGATAAAAGAGCCGGAACACGGCTTACTCCCGCAACTTTTCTCCCTCGCTCTTGGTCGTGTGCAGCGTGGCATCGTCATTGAGGCCAAGCCGCTCCTGCTCCGCTGGCGACGAGCCGGCGGGCGATTGCCCCATACTCATGCGCAGTCCGCGCCACTTGAGCTTCGCGCCGGCCCACCGGTGACCGGGCGCCTCATAACCGAATGCGCGCCACTGGCCAGGCTCAACCTTCCCCTTCGATGCTACGAAACGCGTGAACTCGTCGGTCCACGCGTCGAACGTAGTCATGAACGGCGTATCGCCTACCATGTGCTCTGCCTGATTGTCGGCGTAAGGCTTGTCCTTGCCGGTGGTGCAGTGCGCCCACAACGGATCGGGCACTTCGATGCCGCTGTACCGGCACTGCCAGACGAGTGGGGCGTACGAGTCCCGCTCGTTCGCGAACGGCTCGGCTGTCACGTCGAACCACTCCTTGTGGCGTAGCTTACGGGGACGGCCGTCGGCATCGAGTTCGTCGCCCCCCTCGTCACCGTAGCAGAAGAAGCCTGCGGTGCGCCCCTCGAGATGATTCACGGAGAGCTCGCTCCAATCAGGACTCCGCTCGAGTGCCATCGCCTGCTCCGGATTCTT
>Ga0105048_10014570_pt1 | contig 12240 bp, 7 predicted proteins | sample MAT05_FD_78382 | JGI IMG/M metagenome (GOLD analysis project Ga0105048, IMG submission 78382) | Freshwater microbial communities from Lake Fryxell liftoff mats and glacier meltwater in Antarctica - MAT-05 | ecosystem: Environmental > Aquatic > Freshwater > Ice > Liftoff microbial mat | place... | reverse complement strand
CCCGGACGTCGGCATCCTGTTCTGGCCGCTCTCCATTCACCTGAGCCGCCTCAACCGCCCACCAGGCCGTCGATGCCATTGCTGCCGCAGCCGTCTGCAAAAACTGTCTGCGCGATGTGTCATTCATATTACGATACTCCGTGCGGCCAGAAATGAGTCCGGCGAGCGGAGCGGCGTGAGCCCTCCGGTACGTCGTTTTTGTACCGGCAAGCTGACGCATGCCGCTCGCCAAATCTCTCACCCGTGACCGCGCGGAGTATAACACTTAAATTCTTGTTGTCCCGCGAAGAAATTCAGGCGGCAGTTTGGAGAGGTAGTTGTCGTGCATCGACTTCGTCCTCACCAGGGTTCGCCTCGTTGACAGGCACCGAAATGCGCTGCACAAAACGTCACTTTCGAACTCAGAATTGCTCGATAAATAACGGTCCGATATGAAGTGAGCGGCAAGGCGCTAGCCGCCGGTATACTGCATTCTATGTCACCGGCGGCTAGCGCCTTGCCGCTCACTTGTTGGACGAACGATCCTACGGAGTTGTCAATTCGATCAGGTTCTGCATGTGTGTGTGGTATTGGCGATCAAGGAGTTCAAAGCTGACCCCCGCGATCGCCGGCAGCGATGGTTCTTCAAGGACTTTGTCCGGGTCAGGGCGATAGATTTCTGACAAGAGTGTGATGAGGTCATCTCGATAAAGACCGTCTTCATAGTGCAGCAGGAAGTGCGTGAACCCTGCCCCTTGAGTATACAACTGCTTTATTTGTGGATGTTGTTTAAATTCCTCCTGCCCCAGGGCAGACAACTGCTGAGCTGGCAGGTAATAGTAAAACGTCGGATCGACAATCCGCTGTCGTGCGATATCGAACCTGACATAGTCCGGACGACCCACGGAGACGTGTCCATCTTCAATGTCGAACGATTCAAAGTAGCAGGCGATCCCTTCCAGTATCCAGAAGTTCGATATTTCGCCAAGTTTCCAACGTGGTGCAGGTCGTTGCCTGAGCTTCAGGCCACGGGATTTTGCTGCCGAATTCCGCGCTTCCCTGGTGGCCAGTTCCAGAATCTGATGCGTGGCCTCATGGTAAAGTGTGGAATAACCGATTTTGTCCGGGTTGTCAAAAAAGTACGACGTGCGGTCGTCTTCCCAATAAAGCCCGTTGGTTTCCAGATTCAAGGGAACCTTGCCCTGAACCCGTTCCTGATATTCATCACGTGTTGCATAATAGTGGACTTCCATCTGGTTCGACTTGCGAACAGATGACCGCGAACTGGCTGCCTCAAAGCGATCCTGCAGCGTTTGCGGGGTATCAAAGAACGCAGCAAAGTTCTGCTGAAGCCAGTCGTTGAAGATCTCCAGCCGTTGTGATATCTCGACTCCCGCTTCCAGACTGACGTTCGTTTTCACCAGAAAATGTTCACTCCGGATCTCCCACGCATTGCGAAAATCCCGACGCAGCTCGCGTTCTTTTTCGGCGCTGACCCAGTCGCTTTTCCACGGACGCAGGCCCTCGTCGTAACGAGCTGCGTTGCCGGCTGGAATCCAGCCATACGTTGCGTGATAAACCTGCGGTCGGCTGCCACTCCGCATTTTCTTTTCGAAGAGCGACACCCACTCGCCTGTGTATCCGGCATCGTCCTTCCGTGTGGGGTCAGTAAACAGTTCTGTACCAAGAATGGATCGGGCAAACTGATGATCGGGGTCAATGCGAATGACGTCGCCAATCATCATGAAGGCGAGCGATGGAAAACCAGCGCGGAGTGTGGAACGGGCCAGCGTGTACAGTTCTTTGGCACGGTCTTCGCGATGATGACGCAACTGAAGTTGCCATTGTTGATCTTCGATCGGCAGAGATTTTGAAACGGGCGGCGTTACGTATTTCGGTAGTGACGAACCGACGTCAGGTGACAGAATCTGCTGAGCCAGTCGTGAGACTTCTTCGACCGCGTCCGGCATCTCGTGCTCAGTACACCAACTGCGCACAGAATCGAGATCACGTTGCAGTGAATCGAGAATCGACTGACGTTTCTCCAGCAACTGCCGATATCGACGGTCCCGTGTTGATTCGTCATCTGCGAAGGCGTGAGCTGGACTGAAGACTGGCAGCAGCAACATGGCGATCAGGAGAAATCCCGGACGTCTGAACACATTAAACCAAATCACAAATGATCCTTTCCGCTACAGAGTCCAGCGAGGGAATTGTTGGTCGTTTCCCGAAGGATACCAGCCAGGATTCGTCCAGAGAATGCGAATCTGATGTGACGCAAGCCAATCAGGACCGTTCGAGAAATTAATGTCGTCTTTTGCTCCGCAAAAGCAGCGCTACTTTCGCGGAGCGAAAGGCGACTATTGGACAGTAATTTCTCGAGCGGTCCTAAGCGGCGGTTATACTCCGCGCGGCCTGAAATGAGGCATTTGCAGGCAGGGGATTGTGACCCGACGCGTCAGCGCGGGATCGGGATTTGCGGCCCTCGCTGACGCTTCGGGTTAATGTCACTTACGACCGCGCGAGGTATAAACGCCCCGTTTTTGCAGGGCATTCCGGCTGGCGGCAGGGAATTTGCAGGACTCTTCAACAGCAGTGGGCAGTCCGTTTGACATCTGTGATTCGCTCGCGTAGCGTGTGGTTTCGTTCTCAAGTCCGGCAGTTGTCAATGGGTCACTGATCCATTTGCCGTTTGCATGTCTGCCATGATTTTCAATATTTGGAGTCAAACACAATGGGGCGCCCCGTCACTCTGTTTACAGGTCAATGGGCTGACCTGCCGCTGGAAACACTGTGTAAGAAGGCTCGTGAGTTTGGCTACGATGGCCTTGAACTTGCCTGCTGGGGCGACCACTTTGAAGTGGATAAGGCCCTATCTGACGATGCGTATTGCGCCCGAAAAAAAGAATTGCTCGAAAAACACGACTTGAAACTTTTCGCGATTTCGAACCATCTGGTTGGCCAGGCTGTGCTGGACAACATCGACGCGCGCCATAAATCGATTCTGCCCGATTATGTGTGGGGCGATGGTGATCCCGCCGGCGTAAATTCTCGCGCCGTTGAAGAAATGAAGAATACCGCCCGCGCCGCCCAGAAGCTGGGTGTGAGTATCGTGAATGGGTTCACGGGTTCCAGTATCTGGCATCTGCTGTACGACTTTCCGCCAACACCAAAATCCATGTACGAAAAAGGTTATGAACTGCTCGCGGAACGCTGGAATCCGATTCTGGATGTGTTTCAGGACTGCGGCGTCAAGTTCGCTCTGGAAGTCCATCCGACCGAAATTGCGTTCGACATCTACTCCGCAGAACGATCATTGCAGGCTCTGAATCACCGCGAAGAATTCGGGTTCAATTTTGACCCCAGCCATTTGATCTGGCAAGGTGTTGATCCGGTCGAATTCATTCGTTACTTCCCGGACCGGATTTATCACGTCCATATGAAGGATGCGTCCGTCACCCTGAATGGTCGCACTGGAATTCTCAGCAGTCATCTGCCGTTCGGCGACGCGCGCCGAGGCTGGGACTTTCGCAGCGTTGGGCGTGGTGGTGTGCGGTTCGAAGAAATCATTCGAGCGCTCAATGCCGCAAAATACACCGGGCCGCTTTCGGTCGAATGGGAAGACAGTGGCATGGATCGGGAGCAAGGTGCCTCCGAGGCCGCTCAGTTCTGCCGGAATGTCGATTTCCAGCCGTCCAATCGAGCGTTCGACGCAGCCTTCGGCGATTGAGGTTAAAACGTCTGTTCAACGGGCCAGTTATACTTCGCGCAGCCAGAAATGAGTCCGGCGAGCGGAGCGGCGTAAGCCCTCCGGTACCGCGTTCTTGTACCGGCAAGCTGACGCATGCCGCTCGCCAATTCTCTCACTCATGACCGCCTGGAGCATAGCACTTGCGTCATTCGTCCGGCAGAATTTCCACGGTCGCGCGGCCCAGGAAGTTTAGCAGCGGGATGAACAGCAGCGTACCGTTTGTCACATTGTCCGACATTGCCGAATCCGTCACTTTCAGCCGAGTGAGAGGATTCACCTCGCCGCCCAGCGTGGCATCGAACGGAATCCATTTGCCGTCGATCCAGGCTTCCGTCCACATGTGCGGCGCGAACGAAGCAGGGTTCGGAACGTATGCAAATCCAACGGCCACACGTGATGGAACGCCTTCGCTCCGCATCACGGCTGCGAGCAGCACGGCGTATTCCGTACAATCACCCTGTTTCGTTTTTGCAACTTCGCTGGCTGGGCGAAGCGACGTCGAGAATGCAGAGAGTCGCAGATGTGACCCTATGTAGCTTGTCAGGCGTTTGCATTTTTCACGCGGATCTGTGACAGCTCCACTGCCAATCACCGCCATCCGTCGAACGCCGTCGTCGGTTGAATTGATCCAGCGGGAACTGGTCGTAAATTTTCGATCCGGGCGCGTGATTTGTCGCGGAGGTGTCGGTGCTGTTCCGTCGGCAGCGGTCACGGGACGCGTGAGCCTGACAATGACAACATTGGCCGCTTTTTGTTCGACGGCCTGAAAATCGCTTGATGGTAGTGAGATCTGTTCTGACTCGCCCACGGAGATCATCATCCGCACGACGTTACTTTTCTCCGGATTCAACAGAGGCCGCCGCAGGGGCAATGCAGTCAGGAATTGCAGATCCAGTGCCTGCAGGTTTTCTTCACCCAGCGCGGTTGCAGCGTCCGTGCGATAGAAACGCAAAGTTCTTCCGAGCAGTGGTTGTTCCACCAGCACCACTTTCTGCTCGTTGTCATAGTAAACTGACGAACGGAGCTCCGGCTGATGTGTCGGCCAGTAATCATATCGCGTCACGGCAATCGTTGAGCCATCCTTCAATCGCAGACTTTGAGGCGACAGCTGACGAATTTCGATATCGACGATTGCGGATGTTTCCGGAAACAACACAGCACTGGACCACTGCTGCGGTCGTTCGCGAATCGGTGCCGCCAGCCATGCCGGCAGAATTGGTGAACGAGGCTGCACGCGGGATTGGAGCAATTCTGTTTTTTTCGGGTCCGTCGCATCACCATGAATCAGAAACGCCTGGCGCGCTGCATCCCACTTCGCCGACCGATGCAGTGTGGAACCATCAGCCGACGTACGCCGCAGCGACCAGCTTTGCAGCACGCCGTCGGTGGTCTCAATGGTTTCCAGATGAGCCGAAACTGACAGATCCTTCCCGAAGCGATTCAGTTTTAATCGCGTCTCGCGGCTGCGGCGGACGACAGGCATGGTTTCGGACGGACCAGAAGAGACACCAGCTTCCCGGTTCGAAAGATCGACCTCGGACGTGCGCAACGACTCATAGCCGATCGTCGCGCCGTCGTAGTCAATCAGAAACCATTCGTCCTGCAGATCACTGAATTCGTCCTGTTCTGTTAACTCCCCATGATGCCGTCCAATTGCGGGAGCTTGCAATGACTTAAGCCTGGGTTGTGGAATGATGAATGGCGGTTGGGTGCAGGCAGCCGAAGAGTGGCAAGCCAGTATTCCGACCGCTGTCAGTACCGAGAAGATTGAAGTGTTGCATCGCATATCGCGAAGTATCACAGATTCTGTCGATCAAATCACCAGCAATCTCTGTAGCGATTCTGCGGGTCACAAGCACAGTTTCCCCTGTCGGAAGAGTTATCGCCGACTATTTGTTCGTGCTGAAAAACACCCGCTTTTTCTGAAAATTCACGAATATGCTGAATCTGCAGAGCCTGCGTCCAGCCTCGTGCTAGGTTTCCGCTGACTGGCCGAGAATGCCACCTTTCGTTCATGCACGGGAACACATTGATGAGCTTCCTTAAAAACTTTCTGAAAACAGACTATCGAGATGGAGAAGCTCCACGCGGTGTCAGCAGCTTCCGGAATCTGTCGGAAGCACAGCTGGATGCGCACATGAGTATTTCGCGTTACGGCGAATTCATGCTCACGGATGCTGTGCGACCGTCATACAACCTGGACATCATTCCGCGAACCGGTTACCGCAACGAATGGTACGTCGATCAGGATTCAGGGACTCGCATTCCCGTATTGATGACATCCGTCACGCGGGAAAGACTGTTCGACACATTCCTTTCACTGCTCGATCCCCTGGGAGAAACCGTCGATGTCGTACTGGAAACAAGTCACGATAAAACCAACGGTTCGCATACAGACCTGTATCGCGAACAGATCGACTTGCCGGTCCTGCAGAGTATTCTGTACGACTATGAGGACCTGCTGCTGGACGATGGATGCTGCGGCATTGCCGTTTTGAATCCTCGCAAGCCGATGGAAGTTCAAATGGATGAACACAAGCTGATGTTCGTTTACGGTCATGACAACGCCAACTATGTACGTGCGCTGTGCGATAATCGCGTCGCTCGAATCGAGAATCTGAAATTCATCACCGAAGGGGAACATGTACACTCTTCCAGCGATGAACTCCAGCAGCGATTTGAACAGCTTTGTTACCACCTGGGCATCGAGAGCTGAACTGAATTCTGTGTTTCGAGTTTTCTGAGTTTTCTCTGCATCAGTCGATGACTAATGCGGTTCATGAACGGGAGGTTCTGATGAGGTGGTCCCTTCCACTTGTCGAACTGAGTCGTCCTGCGGCACGCTGTGCGTCGCCTCTGTTCGTTTGTTTAACGCTTGTGACCGTCGTCCTGTCATGCACTGTCGGTTGCTCCGCGCTGCCTGTGATGCAGTCGTCTCCGGTGCATGTGGCAATGCAGGATGGTGGGTCCCGAAATTACGAATACAGCGATGCTGAGAAGCTGCGACTGTCGCAGTTACCGACAACCCCGGACTTCGATACGCTCGCCTTGCCTCTGTCCTTGAAGGACAAAGCCACTTCAACGCAGGCTGCCGAAACAAAACCTGTGGTCACGAGGCCGCCAATTTCTGGAGCCGGCCAAAACGGCATCTCGCCCTCTGCCTTGCCATCACCCGTGCAGTTGCCAATGCTGCGTATCGACGCACCGAAACCGTTTGCCTGGACAACGATCGGGAAAACCAGCGGTGATCGGTCATTTCAGACTGTGACCATCGGCGACGATGGTTATCGAACGCTCGTGATCGGTAGTGTTGCCGGCAATGATCCACTGGCGTTAGAACTTGTCGAACAGCTTGCTCGTCATCTGCACAACAGTAAAACGATTCTCGGAGGGTTTCAATCCATTGTCCTTCGCACGCTCAATCCCGATGGTGAAGCGCTGCACAAAGTGCTGAATGCAAAGGGGCAATACATCAATCATGGCTTTCCGAAGGACAATGGAATCGCTGACGGCAACCAACCCGTCGAAGTCACGTTCCTGTTGCACCAAATCGCTACGCTGCAACCCCAACGCGTGATTCATGTCCGCACGATTGAGGGCAACACAGGACTTGTTGCCGCGAGTTCCGGCTGTCTGCCCACAGCGAACGAAGCGCGAGATTGGCTTGGGTTTCGCGTCATCAGCCTGCCGGGAAAAGCGGTCTCCGGATCACTTGAAAGGCATCTCGCGAGTGCAGGGCGATGTGAGGTGATGACCTTCGCTATTCCCGCGACGGCAAAGAAGTCCGAACTCTGGGACCGTTACGGCGATGCACTTCAAAACCTACTGCTGGGTGAAGACGCCAAAGCTCGCGAACTGGCAGGGCAGCAAACTCCGCAATCTTCAGCCAACAGCCGCGACGTCTCAGACCGGTGAGGATTCGTCACGGCTGGAAACAGGCCATAATCCCGCGTGAAGTAGCGGCGCAGGCTGCTCGTTTGTACGATGACGCTCGAAATTCCTGCGGCGACAGCGGGATACTGGAATACCATCATGCATCTGAGCTCGCAGGGGTATCGATGCAACGCTGGAACAAGAGCATCGTCAAATGAACCGAACAACTTTTGCTTTGCTCACATCAATCATCGCGTTGATCGCCATGGTGTTGATGCTGCGCGAGCCGAAACAGTCGGCTCAGGCAGGTGATCCGATCATCGTCTTCTGTGCCGCGAGCAATCGTGCTGTCTTTGAAATGATACGGGCGGACTATGAAAAGGAATTCTCTCGATCGGTGCAGGTTCAGTACGGACCGTCACAGACGTTGCTGTCGTCGATTGAAGTCAGCAGAACTGGAGATTTATATCTGCCTGCAGACGAAAGCTATCTGAAGATCGGGCGCGAAAAGCATTTGGTCGCCGAACAAATTCCCCTGGCAACCATGCATGCCGTCGTGGCCGTTGCAAAGGGCAATCCGCTTAAGATTGCTTCGTTTTCCGATTTGCTCAAAGATGACGTAAGATTAGTGCAGTCCAATCCCGATGCGACGGCCATTGGGAAAATTACTCGGGCGACTTTGCAATCGACTTCGCAGTGGGAATTGCTGGACAAGGCGACGACGGCCTATCGCACGACGGTGACCGATGTGGCCAACGATCTGGTGGTCGGAGCGGCGGATGCAGGCATCGTGTACGACGCTGTTCTGCATGAGTATCATCAACTTGAAGCAGTCCACATTGCCGAACTGGAATCTGCGGTTTCATCGGTTGCCATCGGTGTCATCGCTTCGTCAAAGCAGCCTGCCATCGCCTTGCATTTTGCACGTTTTGTTGCTGCTGAAGATCGTGGCCTCAAGCACTACGCTGAACATGGATTTCAGGTAACCACGGGTGACGAGTGGGCCGATGTTCCGGAATTGTCACTGTTCGCGGGTTCGATGCTGCGACCCGTGATTGAGGACACGATCACGGCCTTTGAAAAACGCGAAGGTGTGCATGTCAGCCGAGTTTACAACGGTTGCGGAATTCTGGTGGCTCAAATGAAGGCTGGTCAGCATCCCGACGCATATTTTGCCTGCGACCGGGAGTTCATGAATCAGGTGACAGATTTGTTTTCAGTTCCGTTCGATGTGTCCGAAAATGAGCTTGTGATCCTTGTCCAGAAAGGCAACCCGCAGCAGATTGCGGATCTGCAGGATCTTGGACGAAAAGGTCTGCGCGTTGGCATTGGGCACGAGAAACAATGCGCTATGGGCTGGCTCACTCAGAATACGCTGAAGGAAGCCGGTGTGCAGAAGGAGGTGATGGAAAACGTCACCGTGCAGTCTGCTACGGGCGACATGCTCGTCAATCAACTCAGCACCGGATCGCTCGACGCCGCGGTCGTCTACCTCAGCAATGCTGCGGGTGCCGGCGATGAACTGGATGCAATCCGGATTCAGGGAATTGAATGTTCAGTCGCGACTCAGCCATTCGCCGTGTCAAAGATGACACGCCATGCACAGTTGACCGCACGGCTGTTTGAGCAATTATGTACAGGGGAGTCACGCGATTCGTTTGAAGCGCAAGGGTTTCGCTGGCGAGTGAAGTAGCTGAGGAGCATATTCAGTATGGGAAGCAGCGGTTGCCGTCCGTGCGTCGGCGGTAGCAGTTTGTGGTTGCTGATCTCGACACTCTGTCTGCCGGCAGCGGTGTGCGAGGAAGAGACGCCCCGGTTCTTTCGGGGGCTGAATCTCAACGGGCCTTCCGTCGTCATTGACGGCAACATTTGGGACGGAGCTGACTCGAAGTCGTATGTCTGCAGCGACAAGGCGTTTGAGAATCAGAATGTGCCGCTTGTGCCGATGACTGATGCCGAACGGGCTAAGATGATCCGCAGCAGCCGTTGGGGTGGAAACCGCGTCGAATTGACTGAGATCCCGCCGGGAATCTATACGTTGTTTCTCTACGTTTGGGAAGACAATGATGCTGAGACGTTTTCCATCGCTGTCAACGGGCGAACGGTACAGGATCGTTACAACAGCGGCAAGACGGGGCACTGGGAGAAACTTGGACCGTGGCCCGCCACGGTCAGAAACGATCAAAACCTTGTGCTGACGACTAAGGGGGGCACCGCGAATTTCTCGGGCATTGAACTCTGGAAGGGAAACTACGATGGGCTCGGTGACCCCATTCATGACGAGGACCTTGCGTTCTTTGAGCAACGGATTCGACCGCTGCTCGCCCATAAATGTTACGAGTGTCACAGTTCTGAGTCGAAGGAACTCCAGGGATCGCTGTTAGTCGATTCACGAACGACGCTCCGCCGGGGCGGTACGAAAGGGCCTGCTGTCGTCGCAGGCGATGTTGAACACAGTCTGCTGATTGAAGCCGTACGTTACACGAACGAAGACATGCAGATGCCGCCCGATGGGAAGCTCTCAGACGCAGACATTGCGGATCTCGAACACTGGGTGAAACTCGGCGCGCCTGACCCGCGTTCGACCGCCACGAAGCATCTCGGCAAACAAATCGACATCGCTGCCGCCCGCAATTTCTGGTCGCTGAGGCCAATCTCCAGTCCGTCGATCCCGGTGGTGAAGCTGGTGGAATGGCCGCTCACTGACATCGATCACTTCATTCTTGCCAAACAGGAAACACAGGAACTCACTCCGGCGGGTGATGCAGATAAGCGTGCGTTGATTCGTCGCGCGACGTATGATCTGATCGGGTTGCCTCCCACGCCGGACGAAGTGAATGCCTTTCTCGCCGACGATTCTGACGTCGCATTCTCCCGCGTTGTGGAACGGTTGCTGGCTTCACCCCGTTACGGCGAACGCTGGGGACGTCATTGGCTGGATGTTGTCCGTTACGCCGACACTGCCGGAGATAATTCGGACTATCCCATCCCGCAAATCCACAGATATCGCGACTGGGTCATTAATGCCTTGAACCAGGACCAGCCGTACGACGAGTTCGTGCGCGATCAAATTGCAGGCGATCTGCGGGGCGGCACAACCGACGAGCAACGCCATCAGCGAATCATTGCCACGGGATACCTTGCCAATGCTCGTCGCTTCGGTTCTCGAGTCGATGATTACCCGCAACATCTTACGATTGAAGACACGATCGACAATCTGGGCCGAAGTTTTCTGGGGCTGACGATCAGTTGTGCCCGCTGCCATGATCACAAGTTTGACCCGATCACCAATCGCGACTACTACGGGCTGTACGGCATTTTTCACAGCACGCGTTATCCATGGCCGGGAATTGAACTCGACAAACGGCAACGCGAATTCGTGCCGCTTGTTGCTCCGGAGAAGCGAGCAGAGATGGAACAGGCCCTCGCTGAGAGGACGAAAGAGCAGTCTCGGCTGGACGATGAAGTCAGGAAACTCAAAGACGCGCTCAAGAAAGCTCCTGACAGTGAGCAGAAGGATGCAACGCAGGCGCTGCAGGACACTGAACGCCGCGCGCAGGATTATCTCGAACAGCCTCCGCTCTTTGAGACAGCCTATGCCGTGGCGGAAGCCCAAACACCGGACGACGTTGCCATTCAGCTCAAGGGAGATCCCGCCCGTCAAGGAGATATTGTTCCACGGCATTTCCTGACGGTGCTCGGTGGCGAAGAGTTGCCCGCCGATCTGAACGTCAGCGGACGCGAACAATTGGCTGAGTGGATTCTGGCGAAGGAAAATCCGCTGCCGGCCCGTGTCATGGTCAACCGAATCTGGCAACATCATTTTGGCCGCGGACTTGTGCCGACTCCGAACGATTTTGGCAAGCAAGGGAAACCACCGACGCATCCTGAACTGCTGGATTATCTGGCCACTCAGTTCCGGACAAGTGGCTGGTCGATGAAGTCCATGCACCGACTGATCATGAATTCCCGAACGTATCAGCAGTCGTCGGCACGGGATCCGAAAGCCATGCTGCAGGACCCGGCGAACGAATGGCTGGCTGGCTTTTCTCGTCGTCGGCTCGATGCGGAGTCAGTTCGCGATACGCTGCTGGCACTCGGAGGAAATCTCGACCTGTCGCCTGCCGGAGCACATCCGTTTCCGCCGCAACACACTTGGGACTTCACTCAGCACAAACCATTCAAAGCCGTCTACGAATCCAGGCACCGCAGCGTCTACCTGATGACACAACGAATTCAGCGGCATCCGTTTCTGGCAATCTTCGACGGGGCAGATCCATCGACCAGCACTGCCGCCCGGATGATCAGCACGACGCCGTTGCAGGCGCTGTATCTGCTGAATGATCCGTTCGTCCATGAACAGTCTCGACTTGTTGCCGAGCGAATCATAGCCCGTTCCACGGACTCTGCATCCCGCGTGACGTTTGCCTGGGAACTGCTGTTCGCGCGCCCGCCAGCGTCAGACGAGCGGGCGTCTGCAGAAGCGTTTCTGGCCAATGCCCGCACGCTCCTGCAGGATGACGGCGGCGCAGGCGGTGAGGCCGAGACCGAAGCGTGGCGGGCCTGTGTCCGCAGCCTGTTCCGAATTAACGAATTCGTCTATCTGGATTAGAATCAGCAAATGTTCTCAAACGACT
>Ga0105048_10014563_pt1 | contig 12244 bp, 8 predicted proteins | sample MAT05_FD_78382 | JGI IMG/M metagenome (GOLD analysis project Ga0105048, IMG submission 78382) | Freshwater microbial communities from Lake Fryxell liftoff mats and glacier meltwater in Antarctica - MAT-05 | ecosystem: Environmental > Aquatic > Freshwater > Ice > Liftoff microbial mat | place... | reverse complement strand
GCCGGCGAGTACGTGTCGATCCTGCCCGGCGCGTCATACTTCGACAGCGTGACGGCCTTCGAGATGGCCCGTGGCGGCAAGCTGCACGCCGTCGTGCTTGGCGCGTATCAGGTGGACCGTGAGGGCAGCATCGCCAACTACAGCGTGACCGACGCCAAGAAGGGCGGCATCGGCGGCGCTATGGACTTGATCGCCGGCAAGCAGTCCCTGATCGTCATGATGGAGCACCGCGATAGCCAGGATCGGCCGAAGCTGTTGGAAACGTGCACCTATCCGCTGACCGGCAAGACGTGCGTCGATATCGTCGTGACCGACCTCGCTGTCCTGCGACGGATCGGCAACACCTGGCGCGTCGAGGCCGTTGCCGATGGGTTCACCGCCGCCGAGGTGCTGGAGCTGACCGAGTTGCCGACCGACGCCGTACCATCTCATGCCTGACGTTCCCGCCGCGCCGCATCGGCCACGCGCCCCACTGACAGGGCCGGACAGCGCCCTGTGAGTCTGGGCCACATCGCCCCGCGACTATCACGCGCCGCCCTCAATCCACTGCAATGGGTCCGCTACCTGCTCGAGCGATGGCTGGTGGTGCCGGCCGCTCGGCGGCTGCCGGTCGGGGTGGCGCTGTGCTGCGCCGATGCCGTGGCCCTGCTCGACCTCCTGCTGCCGGTCGAGACGCGCCGGGCGGTGCTGGCCGAGATCGCGGCGGCGACTGGCCGCACCGGACGGGCAGCGCAGCGGCTCGCCTGGGAGCGGTTGGCTGCCCCTCGGCACGAACTGGTGTACCTCACGCGGATGAGCGCCGGACGTGAACGGCTCGCAGACTGGCGCGTGGTCCAAGTAAATGACGCAGGCGTGCGCGCCCTCACCGACGCGGGACGGTCGTTCGTCATCGCCGCCGGCCACTTCTCGTCGGCGGCGCTCAACGTCGCCCAGCAGGTGCTGCCGGAGCCGGTCGCCTATGTGGCAGGCGAGACGGCGACCGAGGCGGCCACGCCGGCCGAACTGCGCCGGCAGCTAGGCGACCGCAGCCGCGATCTCGGCCGGCTGGGGCTGCTGACGCCGCACTACCCGGCCGACACACTCTGGATACGGGTGCCAGACCACTGGGGGCCAGATGTTCACTGGGACGAAGCCAGCCAGCGCGTCGCCACCGGGCGCAAGATGCTCGGCATCCTCCGCAAGCCGGGCGGCATCGTGCTGGTGCGGATTGACGCGGTGTGGGGGGCGGCCTTCCGCTACACGCGTCCATTCGCCGGCATCCAGGACCGAAGCTTTGCGCTCGGGGCAGCGCGAACGGCCCGGCTGGCTCAGTGCCCGCTGGTCCCGTGCGTCGCTCGCATCGCTGCCGGCGGCCGTCAGCGTACCGTCGTCATCGAATGGGGCGATCCGATCCCGCCACTGGCCCGCACTGACGAGGCCGGCGACAACCGCATCCTCAGCCGCGCGCTCGACCACCTTGAGGCTGCCATCGGCCGCCACCCCACCGAGTACCTCGCGCACATCGGCTGGGAGCGGCAGTGGCAGCGTCAGGCGGGCACCTGGGAGGCGCTGTGAGAGCACAACAAGGGGGGGCCCCCGCCGGCCGCACGCTCGGATTCTCTGGTGTCGAACTACCATCGCGGACCCGCGTCGCGCTACCCTGCTTCACCAGCACCGCACTAACCATGCACCGACCCGCACCCCCAACGCTGGCGGCGTCGCGCCCACCGCACGCGCACGACGCCTGAGAGGATGACGAACCGCATGAGCATCAGGGGAAAGGCGTACATCGTCGGGAGCTACGAGCACCCCGACCGGGTGATCCCTGACAAGTCCGTCAACCAGATTCACGCCGAAGTCGCCATCGCGGCCCTCAACGACGCCGGGCTGAAGCTGTCGGACGTGGATGGCTACTTCTACACCGGTACCCTCAGCATGGGCGGCACCGCCACCGCCGAGTACCTCGGGCTGAACAACCTGTCGTACCTGGACACGACCATGACGGGCGGCTCGTCGCCGGTGTTCCACCTGGGGCACGCGGCGGCGGCCATCGCGGCCGGCAAGTGCAAGGTAGCCCTGGTCACGCTGGCTGCGCGTCCTCGCAGCGAGCGCCAGAACAGAGGACAGCCGAACCCGGAAGCTTCGTTTGAGCAGGTCTTCGGCACCAACACCATCACCATGTACGCGCTGGCCGCCCAGCGCCACATGTACGAGTACGGCACCACCTCCGAGCAACTGGCCTGGGTGAAGGTCGCGGCGTCGCGGCACGCGCAGTACAACCCGCACGCCTTCTTGCAGAAGGTTGTCACCGTCGAGGAAGTGCTGGCATCGCGGCTGCTCAGCGACCCGCTGCACCTGCTGGACACCTGCGTCGTGACGGACAGCGGCGGTGCGGTGGTGCTCGCCAGCCCGGAGGTCGCGAAGAGCCTGGGCCGGACCAGCGTCAAGCTGCTGGGACAAGGCGAAGCGGTAAAGCACGGCAACAACGGCCGCATCGACCTGACGCACACCGGCGCAGTCTGGTCCGGGCCGCGCGCCTTCGCGGAGGCCGGCGTCACCCCCGCCGACATCAACTACGCCTCGATCTATGACTCGTTCACCATCACCGTCATTGAGACGCTGGAAGACCTCGGGTTCTGTGAGAAGGGCAAGGGCGGCCAGTTCGTCGCGGACGCCGGCCTGCAAGTCCACGAGGGCAAGCTGCCCGTCAACACGGACGGCGGCGGCCTCTGCAACAACCACCCCGGTATGGGCGGGATGATGAAGATTCTGGAAGCGGTGCGGCAACTCCAGGGCACGGCGCAGCCGGAAGTGCAGGTGCCAAACTGCCGCCTCGCGTTGGTCCACGGCACTGGCGGCTCGCTGGGCACCCGCATGGGCAGCGCCACCGTGATTCTCGGGCAGGAGGACGCGTAACGATGACACTTGACAACGGCATGGCAACCCCCGTTCCCGTCGTCAACCCCGAGGTGAAGGTGTTCTGGGACGCCACGGCAGAGGGCCGCTTGCTGCTCCCGAAGTGCCAGGACTGCGCCACGCTGATCTGGTTCCCACGCCCGTTCTGCCCGGCCTGCGGCTCGCTCAAGATCGACTGGGTGCAGGCGTCCGGCAAGGGCACCATCTACAGCTACACGGTCAATCGGCGCGGCGCGGGCGACCTTGCAGAATACCGTGACCCGGTACCATACGTGCTGGCTTACGTGGAGCTTGCGGAAGGCCCGCGCATCATGACGAACATCGTCGGCTGCGACCCGGACAGCGTGAAGATCGGGCAGGCGGTGGAAGTGGTCTTCCACGATACCGGCCAGGGGTCGGCGCTGTACCGCTTCAAGCCGGCCTGATACGAGTTGCGAGAGGCGGGTGCGGTCCAAGTTCTAGCAACGCGGGTCGGAGGCTGAAGCCCGCGCCGACTTGCATGGCGCTGCAACGCACGGGCCGGCCACCATGTCGCAGAGCGACATCTACGTGTGGCCGGGGCCCAAAGGCCCCGGCCACAGCACTGCCGCCCACTCACGGAACAGCACGAGCGCCTCAGCGTCTGCCGTCGCGGCCACCGTCGAGCCGTGCGGCAGTCCCAGGCCCGGCACACGCCAGACCAACTCCCCAGAGATCCCGAGCGGCTCGCGGCTTGTCGTCAGCACCCACAGGTTCGGGCACGCCCGTAACAGGTGATCCACGAGCCGCGCGCAGGCGTCAATGAGGTGTTCGCAATTGTGCAGGAGGAGCGCTGACGGCGTGAGCAGCAGGATGGTGCCCCAGGACAGGAAACACAAGCCTCACACGGCCCGGGGCACCGGCGCGGCATCGAGGCCGCCGAACCGGCTACAGCAACTGCGTCACGTCCAGTTCCTCGACAACATCAACGATGCCCACGACCCGCCGCGCGACCTCTTCGGCGTTCTCGGCGTCGTCCAGGTCCGCGACGCTACCCCGCAGATGGACGATGCCGCGTCGTACCGTCACCCTCACGTCCAGATCCGTCGTGGCGGCATCTTGCAGCAGCACCGTCCGCACCGCATCCGCGATGGCCTCGTCCCCGATCTGTCCGTCGGACGCTGAGCGGGCCGGCGTGATCTGCTCGGCTGCCGACAGGCTGAAACCGCCCAGCACGCTGGTCTCGCCGTGAGCATTGGTGGTCGTGACGGGGTCAGTCGGCGGCACGTACGCTTCGTCGCCGTCCGCCACGGGGTCGGACAGGTCGTCCTGGCCGCCGGCCGCCGCCATCGCGTCGGTCAGCAGCGGCTGATCGGTGAAGCTCGGCTCCAGGTTCGGCGACCGCGCGTCCAGGCCACCCACGTAGGAACCGGCATCGTCGTCGCCTAGCTCATGCGGCGTTGTGGTCAGGTCCGTTTCCTCGGCGATGACCTCGGTACGGTGCGCTCGATTGCCCGTCATCCCGTCGTCCCCATCATCGAACGCCAAGCCAGGGGGCAGACCGCCCGGTTCCAGGCCCAGCCCGGCGTCGTCGCGGTTCGGCCCGAGCACGTCCGCTGCGTCCCGCCGCTGGTAGTCAGCGGCAGGCAGCGGCCCCAGGCCGCTATCGGTGACATCCTCCTGCGCGGCCGGCTGCTGGTCATGATCCAGGGTCGTCCTATCAGTGGGGCGCTGGTGTTGCTGGTGCTTTGCGCGTAGCATCGGTATCCTCTCCTTGTCCAGACGAGATCCAGACGGGGTGCAATGTCGGCCTGCCGCCCTATCGCCATAGGCGCCGTTGTGTTTGATGCTGTGAGTGCAACCGGGGTGCCACCGCATTGGCCTGCCTGTCGGGGCACCATCCGGGGTGCGCCGTTCATACGCTGTCTACACGTCGGTTCTCGCTCCGGCCGGAGGATGGACGCTGACCGCGCCAAAGCCGTGGCGCTGATCGTGCAGCATGATGTTCGTGTCAAACACGTGCGAAGTCTGACCCACCAGATGCCCGTGCAGCGGGCAGAACGTACGCTGGGCACGGATCTTGTGAGCTAATGGTCCGGGGGAGCATGAGCATGAAGACGGACCCAACCATGCACACCACTGCCCGAGAAGCCTGCGTGCACCATTCAGCCGACGACGCGCGGCGCGACCATGTGTACCTGGCCGAAGCCCACGAGCGCGGCGCGATCACCCTCCACGAGATCATGGTGCTGGCGTCCGGCTCGCCGGTGGACGCTGAAGAAGCCGTCCACATTACGCAGGCGGCCGGCATCGACCTGACCGACGACGACAGCAGCAACACGGACGGCTGGACCGACCTGAGCACGCTGGCTGACGAGGGCGCGGCTGCATTCGTACCGAGTGCCCGCGACGACGAGGTGGCCACCGACGAACTGATGGCTGGCGGCCCGGCCTCGCTGTATCTGCGCGAGATCAGTCGGGCACGCCTGCTGACGGCTGCAGAGGAAGTGTCGCTGGCGCAGGCGCTTGAGGCCGGCGTCGCGGCCCGTGCGGCGCTGGCCGCTGGCGTGGACGATGCCGACGAGCGCGCCCAGTTCGAGGATGCGATCACGCGCGGCCAGGAGGCCCGGCAGCGCCTCATCGAGTCAAATCTCCGACTGGTCGTCTCGGTGGCCCGCAAGTACCTGGGGCGCGGCCTCTCGTTCCTTGATCTGGTGCAGGAAGGGAACATCGGCCTCCAGCGCGGCGTGGACAAGTACGACTGGCACCGTGGCTTCCGCTTTTCGACCTACGCCTACTGGTGGATTCGGCAGGCCGTCAGCCGCGCTGTGGCCGAGCAAAGTCGGACTATCCGCCTGCCGGTCCACGTCGTGGAGCAGTTGACCAAGCTGTACAACGTCGCCCGCGACCTCGAACGCGAACTTGGCCGCCAGCCGTCGCCCGCGGAGATCGGCGCACAGCTTGGCATCACCGGTGAGCGCGTCGAAGAGGCGTTCCGGGCCGCCCGGGTGCCGATCTCCCTGGAGACCAGCATCGGCGACGAGGGTGACTCAACGCTGGCTGACATAGTGGCCGACGAGTTCGGGCGCGGCCCGGCCGAAGAAGCCGAGGAGATCGTGTTCGGGCAGGCGCTCGACCGGTCACTTGCTGAGCGGCTGACCCCACGCGAAGCCGAGGTACTCCGACTGCGCTACGGCCTCTCGGACAACCGCGAACGCACGCTGGCCGAGGTCGGCAAGGAGCTAGGCATCAGCCGCGAGCGCGCCCGGCAGCTAGAAGCCGAGGCGATGCGAAAGCTGCGTCGGGACGTGTCGTTCCGCCGCGAGTTGCAGGACGCGATCTAGCGCGGGTGATAGGTGATTGATCGTAGGTGATGGGGGGATGTACCTTCATTCCTCATGACCTGCCACCCAACACCCATCAAAACCCTGCGCTTGCGCCGCCGCCGGCAAAGCTCTGCCAGGCTCCACATCCGTCATACACCGTGAACGGCACCGTCGCGGGCTCGCCGGCATTGGCGCGCGTCACCTGAAACGTCAGCGTCGTACCGACGGTCATGGGGATGTACAGCACCTTGCCTGTCACTTCGGACGAGCCGACGGTACCCGGGAACTTCAGCGTAGCATTCGCAGGCGCGCCACTCGTACCGCCCACCTGCACGTAGCGGAGCGCGTTCCCGCCACCCTCTGTGCTAACCGTGACATCCAGCGCCTTGCCGTTCGCTGAGGCGGCCACCGTCACCTTCGGGCGCGGCGAGCAGGAAGCCGGGCCAACTGCCGCCGCCGCGTTGATGCGCCCGTTCGCCCAGAGGGTGCCAGTACCGGCGATCGGGTCGGCCATGCTCAGGATGCGGTCTACAATGGACTGGTTCGTGCCGCCGTAGCGCGCCTTGACCAGCGCAGCCACCCCGGCGACGTGCGGCGTTGACGGGGACGTGCCAGACACGGTGCTATACCCGCCCACAAAGTTGGTGGACAGCACGTTCACGCCCGGCGCAGCCAGTTGGACGCGCGGCGCGGCCGGCGGCCCGAAGTTCGAGAACGACGCGCGGCTGTCATCCTGGTTGATGGCCCCAACCGAGACGACGCGCGTACAACTCGCCGGCGCATCCGAGATCGGGTCGCCCACTTGATCGTCGCCACCGTTGCCGGCCGCTGCCACCAGCACCGCCCCCTTCTCCCAGGCATAGTTGACGGCCGCCTGGAGCGTCTGTGAGCACGGGTCAGAGCCACCGAGGCTCAGGCTGATGACATCCGCGCCGTTGTTGGCCGCCCAGACAATGCCCTCAGCCACCCACGAGTCGAGGCCCGAACCCTGATCGTTGAGCACCTTGCCATTCATCAGCACGCTTCGAAAGCCAACGCTGGCAACACCGGTGGGCTTCTCCGCGTCGGTGCGCGCCCCCGCGATGCCGGCCATCAGCGTGCCGTGGTTGCACCAGTCGTCTACGCCGGTCGTGGCGTTGGTGAAATTCTTCTCCAACTCCGGGGCAATCTTCCCGCGCAGATCTTCGTGCCCCTTCCCACCGTCCGGTGGTGTGTAGGGGGAGGACTCGCTAAAGACGCCACAGTCCAGAACCGCAATCTTGATGGACGGGCTGCCGGTCGTCACGTCCCAGGCGATTGGTGCACCGATCTTGTTCACGCCGTTTTGCGACGGCAGCATCGGGTCATTCGGCTGGAGCGTCACCCGGCGCACGTAGTCGGGTTCGGCCCAGGCGACATCCGTGCGGCTACGGTACGCTGCGAGTGCCTGCCGCACCGTGCCCGGCTGCACCTCCACCACGGCGACTTCCGGCAGGCCAGCCCGCACGGCGGCACTGGCCCCGGCCGCCTGATGCGACGCCAGCCGCGTCGTCTGGTTGGCCCCCGGCTTGAACCCGACCACGATCCGACCGGCACCCATCCGGCGGCCGTTCGGGGCCGTCTCCTCGTCCAGCTGCGCGATACCTACACTCCGCCCGCGCCGCTGCTCGACGCTCACCCGAGGCGGCTTGAAGGTTGATGCTGGCACGGTCGTCGCCGGGGTAGCGGTGGGCGCGCCCGGTGCTGGAGCAAGCTGCTGCCGCACGGCCTGGCTACTGCGGCCGGCCTGGACGTTCTGCGTGACGCCCGCCGGATCGGTTCCGAGGTTGGCAGCCAGCGTCGGCGTGGCGGCGACAGCCTGGCTACCGGCGGCCGGGGCGCTCGGCTGCTCGCCGGTCGCCACAGCCCGATACGCGCCACTGTCGCTGGGGGCCGCCGCCAGCAACCCGGCTGGCAAGAACCCGATCGCACCGTCTGCCGTACGCACCTGCCACCACACGACGCCGCTCGTTGTCTGGGGCGGCCCCACAACAGTAAGCACGTCTCCCTGCGGCACAATGCCGACGGCGACTGTTGCGCCATCAGGGCCGGTGCGGAGGGTTGCCCCCACCACCCCGACGACCGTCACGAGTTGCGGCGGCGCAGTGGCCTCCTGTGCACGGGCCAGGAGTGCGGTGGGCTGAACCAGCACCAGCGCGACCAGCACGAACACCATCAGCAGACGCGGCAAGTACGAGCGCTGACGCATCGAAAAAGGCCTCCCTGGGGGCGGGTGCAGTCGCCACGATCTCGGTACGCCGTACATACTACCTGGACGGGCACATGGTACGCGCCACGACAGTCGCAGCAGTTCGCATCCAGTGACACAATCGGCTCTGCTGCGGCCGGAGTCCAGCGGCCTCTCAGGCCGTCCGCTGCCCGTTCGGCACGGCAGACTCCGGCGTCCCCGACTCCTCCGACGTGCGTGGCAGCGTCACAATCATCAACGTGCCGCCGTCGTCGGGGCTGATGGCGCGGATCAGCCCGCCGTGCCGGCGCATGATCTCCTGGCTAATGTACAGTCCCAGCCCCATCCCGCTCACCTGGTCGGTCACGTGCGCGCGGAAGAATCGGTCGAAGATGCGGTGTTGATGCTCTGGCGGAATGCCCATGCCGTGGTCGCGCACCTCGACCTCCACCCGGTCAATCGTGGGCTGCACGCGCACGTCGATGCTGGCACCCGGCGGGCTGTACTTCACCGCGTTGTCGAGCAGGTTGGTCAGCACCTGCTCGATGCGGAGCGGGTCAGCCATCACCGGCACGTCGTCAGGGGTGTCGAGCGAGATGACATACTCGTCTGCACGAACCCGCGCGGCATCCACGACGCTCTGGACGAGTTCGGCAAGGTTGATGGGCCGCGACGCAATGGCCTGCCGGTCCGACGTACCGCGTGCGACTTCCAGCAGATTCGTGACGAGCGCCGAGAGCCGCCCGGACTGCCGGTCAATCGTCTCCAGGGTGCGCCGCGCCAGCACCGGGTCGAGCGTGCCGTGGGCGTCGATGGCGCGCACACCCAGTTCCGCGAAGCCGCGCAGGCTGGTCATCGGCGTCTTGAGTTCATGGGCGGCGATGGCCAGGAACTCCTCACGCATCCGGACGGCGGCCTCGGCCTCACCACGGGCGGCATGTTCTGCGGCGAAGAGGCGGGCATTGTCGATGGCGAGGGCTGCCCGCGAGGCAATCTCCCGCGCAAGCGACAGATCGTCGGCATCGTAGCGGTGCGCGCCGCGCCCATAGACACACGTCAGCGTGCCGAGCACCTGGTCGCGCGCCCGTAGCGGCACCATGATGAGCGACCGCATGCCTAACCAGTTGATGGCCTGGCGGTCCTCGGGGGAAGCCGTCATGTCGGCTAGCTGGCGCGGCGTTACCTCCGCGAGCAAGACGGGCTTGCCGGTGATCGCCGGGTGCCCATCCGGCGGCAGCAGCAGCGGTGCGGTCGAATCGAAGGAGGCGGACATTCGCGCTGCCTCCGCCTGCTCGCGGGCGTCACGGTGGAGCGTCATCACGCGCGCTATCTGCGGCTCCTGCTGAGGCGTCGCCCGCACAATGTCCACCGCGCACCAATCCGCCAGATGCCCGACGGTGATCTGTCCAAGCGCCGAGATGATGGCATCCTCGTCAAGCGAGCGCGTCAGTTCACCGCTGGCCTGCGCGAGGATGCGAAGGCGCGTGTCGGCGCGCTCGCGCTCCACGGTGCGAGCCGCCAGCCGCGCCTGCATCTGCGCGAACGCCCGCGCGACGACGCGGACCTCGTAGATGCGGCTGCTCGGGAGATTCGTCGTGGTCGCGCCCGTTGCGAGCAGGTGGGCTGCACGCGCCAGCACCGCCAGGGGCGTCGCCAGCCGGTTCGCCACCATCACGCCAACTGCTGACGCCACCACGAACGCCGCCAACAGCACCAGGAACGTCAGTTCACGGCTGACCCAGACGCTCGCCAGTGCACTCGACGCTGGCTGCTGGACAACCACGATCCAGTCCGTGTCTGGCACTCGGGCGTACCCCGACAGGGTTTCGTTGCTACCCATCTTGAAGCGCAAGCTGCCGCGCAGCATGGGGCTGGCCCGCAGCGACTCCAGCGACGGGTGGAGTGATGGGTCGGTGACGCCATCCAGCGGGTCGCCGGCGGTGGCGACCAGCCTGCTGTTACCGTCGAACAGCAGCGCGGACAGGTTGGCATCGGCGACGCCGCGCTGCAACCGTGCTTGCAGCCACTGGCGGTCAAGCTCACCCACACCGATGCCCGTCACGGCACCGCTGGGCAGCCGCACCGGTGCCGCCAGCACGATGGTATCGTCGTCGGCCGCCAGGAACGCGGTTGGCGGCGCCTGATCCGCCTGGAGCCGCCTCAGCGCCGTACCGGCCAACTGTGACAGGCGCGTCGGTGCCTCGGGGTCGCGTCCGGCCAAGACAACTGTCGGGCGGCCGGCGCCGTCGAAGATACCGAGCGTTATCAGTCCTGGCGCGACGTTCCCAATGCTGCCGCGCCCGCCCTCGGTGCTGGCCGTCGCCCGCGCCAGGACCGCCGGATGTTCGGCCACCAGCACCAGCCCGACGAGATGCTGGGTGAGTGCCCCGCCGACATCGGCAGCAAGGCCGCCAGCGATAGCCTGCTGCAATTCAAGTTGTCGCTCGGCAGCAGCCTGCTCCTCCAGTCCCGTGGCGACCGTCGCCACGAACAGCAATGGAAACGCCGCCGATGATGCCATCAGCAGCGCCAGCCGCACGCGCAGCGAGCTTGCATCAATGCGCGGCGTCCAGCGCGCCAGCCACGGCCCAGATACGAGTAGGCCACCGACGCCCGCGTACAGGATGATGCCCGTCCAGATCCGCAGGGGCAGCGCGCTGCCGACGAACCAGGCAAGGTAGGCGGCACCCAGGAGCGTCTGGGTCAGCACCCTGAACAGCGGCATCGGGCGCGGCCAGACGCGGGCCAGCAGGACGCTGACGCCGCCCGCCAGGAACAGGAGGCTGTACGTGGAGAGGCCGGTCCGGGCCGGGTCGAACATCGAACCGGCGGCCAGCACTGGCAGCAACAAGATCAAGCCGTTGGCAATCGCTACCAGCGACGCCGTGACGACGAACAAGTCGAGGCTGAACCGGTCGGTGTGGCCGCTCGGGTCGAAGACCGGACTGACCAGCACTGCCAGACCGAAGAGGCCGAACGCGGCAACGCCAGTCCAGCCGCCAGTGACCAAGAATGACAGCGCCAGCAGCAACAACACCAATGCTGCCGCCGTGCTCGCCAGGGCGGCAGGGATACCGCGAATACCCAGGGCCGAGGTAGTGACCAGGGCGACCCCGGCCAGGAAGAACGCTGCGCCCCATTCGGTGAGCCACGGCCGCAGCGGCTCGAAGGTGGCGCCGGCAAACTGGTGGGGCGCAATGAGCATCAGCGCACCGACGAGAGCGCAGAACACGGCCACGGCCCAGCGCAACAGCGCCGGCCGCACCTGTGCGCGCAAGTGATCCATACGGTCGGCCTGTCTCCCCAACGGTCGGCCTGTCTCCCACCGTAGCAATGCGCCTGTTCCCACGCGCCCCTACGCCACCGAGGATAGTGGCCGGCGGCGCTCCCGTGCATGATACGCCGCGCGTCGTAACGTCTCTGGAATGCGTCAAAGCACGGGTGGCACGCAGTCTACCGATACACTTCACGGAGGCGCATGCGCCATGAGGTGAAAGGATGTGCGGTCGGTACACGCTGACAAGCCCAGAGGATATTGCCGGCCGGTTCGGGCTGGGGGCGCTGGCCGAGACGCGCATCGAACCGCGCTTCAACGTGGCACCGTCCCAGGGCGTGCCGGTCATCGTTGGACAGCGGCAGGACCAGCGGTCAGCTGACCAATCGGACAACCAGCGGGACGATGGGCACGGCTTTACCCCGACGCTGACCGTGATGCGCTGGGGCTTTCAACCGGCCTGGATGAAGAATGACGGCCAGCGCCCGCCGCCGATCAACGCCCGCAGTGAATCGCTGCTGGAGCGGCCGATGTTCCGCGGCTCCGTGGCGCACGGCCGTTGCCTGATCCCGGCGGACGGCTTCT
>Ga0105048_10014562_pt1 | contig 12245 bp, 7 predicted proteins | sample MAT05_FD_78382 | JGI IMG/M metagenome (GOLD analysis project Ga0105048, IMG submission 78382) | Freshwater microbial communities from Lake Fryxell liftoff mats and glacier meltwater in Antarctica - MAT-05 | ecosystem: Environmental > Aquatic > Freshwater > Ice > Liftoff microbial mat | place... | reverse complement strand
TGTGAGGGTGACAATGATGTGGCTCGAAAAACCCGGCACGAGGTGGCGGAACAGCACGCGGGCGTGACTCGCCCCAAGCAGCCGCGCGGCCATCGCGTAATCCTCTTCGCGCAACGCGAGGATCTTGCCGCGTACGACCCGGGCGAGGCCCGTCCAGCTGAAAAGGCTGAGTGCGACGGTGACGCAGAAATAGACCGTGAGGGATGACCAGTCGCCGGGAAAGATCGCGCCGATTGCGAGCCAGAGCGGAAGTTGGGGCAGGGCGTTGATCACCTCGATCCCGCGCTGGATGAGATTGTCCCAGCCGCCCCCGACATAGCCGGAAATGCCGCCCAGCACGATGCCGAGCACGAAGGTCACGACGATGGAGATGAGGCCGACCGAGAGGCTGATCCGCGCGCCGTAGATGATACGGGTGAGGACATCGCGGCCGTATTTATCGGCGCCGAGGAGATAAAACACGGCATCTGGATCATCACTGCGGCCCTGGGCGGCGAGCTTCGCGCGATCCACGCCGAAGAAATGCCGCTCGAGGGGAATGAAGCCGAGCAGCGCGTAAGGTTCGCCGCGGACCAAGAACCCGAGGGGGATTTTCACGTTGGAATCCTCCAAGTAGGTGCGGGCGAAGGTGACGGGGTTGTCGAGCCGCCGCATCGCGCCCGCGTGGAGTCCGTCGGCGAACGTAAAGCGCAGCGGCTGTGGGGGGCAGTAGGAGTGGTTGAGATCGCGCCACTCGCGCGTGACCGGCGCGAAAAATTCGCAGCCAACGGCCATGATATAGAAAACGCAGAGCAGGAAAAACGACGCGAGGCCTAGCCGGTGGCGGGCGAACCGCCGGATCGTGAGGTCCCAAGGTGAGCGGACGGACTCGGGCCGCGCGTTCGCGGGGAATGGGGCGATGGACGGGTTCATCGACGGCCTCCGGTAAAACGAATGCGCGGATCCAGCCAGAGCAGGAGCAAATCGCTTAGCAACGTGCCGACGGCGCCGAGCACGCTCAGGATCATGAGCATTGAGGCGGCGAAATAGGTGTCCTCGTTGAGTAGCGCGAGCATGAGCATCGGCCCGATCGTCGGCAGGCTGAGCACGAGGGCGACGATGGCGCCGCCGGAGATGAGCGTCGGAAACAGCGCGCCGAGGCTGGAAACGAAGGGGTTGAGCGCGATGCGCACGGGATACTTGAGCAGGAGTTTTAGCGGGCGCACGCCCTTGGCGCGGGCGGCGACAACGTAAGGCTTTTTCAACTCATCGAGCAGGTTGGCGCGCATCACGCGGACCATCACGGCGGTGCTACCGACCCCGAGCACGACGACGGCGACCCAGACATGTTGGAACAGGTCGACGACCTTACCCCACGACCAGACCGGGTCGGCGGCGTAGCGCACGCTGAACAGCCCGGAGACGGTGACGCCGAAATATTCCGCGCTCGCCCACATCAGCACCAGGGCGAGCAGGAACGGCGGAATGGACATGCCGATGAAGCCCAGTAAGGTGAGCCCGTAATCGCCCCACGTGTACCGCTTGACCGCGGAGTAGATGCCGATGGGGATCGCGAGCACCCAGGTGAACAGGATCGTGAGGATCGAGATGATGAACGTAAGCAAAAGCCGGTCTCCGAGGATTTCGTTCACCGGCATATTGCTCTCCATCGAGCGGCCGAGGTTGCCCTGCAGGAGGCCGGTGTCGGCGGCGTTGAAGCTCAGGAACCACGAGAAACCCATCCAGTGGAGGTATTGCTGCCACGCGGGTTGATCGAAGCGGAAGGTTTGGCGCAGGTCGGCCAACTGGGCCTCCGCGTTGGTGTCACCGTTAAGCGTGAGCTCGATCGTCTTCGACGTGATGAAATCGCCCGGGGGCAGCTGGACCACGGTGAAGACGATGACGGAGATCACCAAAAGGGTGGGCCCGAGCACGATGACCCGGCGCCAGAGGAAGGGATGGCGCGCCGCGACCAGTCCAAATCCCACCAACGAGGCGAGGATCAGCGCCCACGCCAGCCAGCGGCTGACGGGCGAACCGGCCTCCGCCGTCGCGGCGCGTCCGGCCTCAGAACTCGGCAGCGACGAGGGTTCGGCAATGGAGCGCTTGATCTGCGCGACGGCGTCGAGCGTGTCGTTGGGAGTGTCCCAATAGTAGGTTTCAAGGCCGGTGTTGCCCGGCGTCATGTAGAAATAGCCGGACAGCGCGCGGTTGGGGACATTACGGAATCCATCCTTCACGACGACGAGCCCGGGTGGGGGCGTGGCGAGGGAGATGGACCAGACGTTTTCGGCCGCGAGGTCGAGGATCTTGCGGAAATGCTCCATCCGGGCCGCAGGACTGGGCGCGGTCTGGGCGAGATCATAGAGTTCCATCGCGCGGCGGGCGGGGTGACCGGGTGGCGGCCCCTCGAGCCCAGCCCGGAGGGAATCGGGACTACCCTGCATGCCGCCCTTTTGGTACCAGCGGCCCCAGGCGGGGGCGAAAAACGAGGAGCCATTGGTCGCGACGTAATAGCGCGGATCGAGCATCGGCATGAATTCCTCCAGCCCCGGCCAGACGGTGAAGTCATGCTCGAGCGCGGCCTGCTCAACCTGCCAGAGGGTTCGGACGTGGATTTGCACGACAGCTCGGATGCCCACCTTGGCCCACTGGGCGGCAACGAATTGGGCGGCGTCGGGCGGGAAGCTGCTCCCGAGGTTGAGAAACCACGTCATGCGCGTGCCATCGGGAAAGGTGCGGAAGCCTTCGCGGTCCCGCTGGGCGAGATGCAGGTCGTCCAACAACCGGCTGGCGCGGTCGGGATCGTAGGCGGTGAAGGAATGGAAGTGGCGCTCGTTGCCGTAGGGAGATTGGGGGCCCGGGGAATTTTGCGAGGGTTCGCCGACCCCGTTGTAGACTGCGGCGATGATCTCGGGGCGGTTGATGGCGAGGGATAATGCCTGGCGGAAGGTTTTTTCGTTCAGCAGCCGGTGCTTCCACGCGGTCTCAGGCCGGGCAGCATCCACGATCCGGTTCTCATTGGGGCTGATCTGCGCCATGGTGCGCGTGGCGTTAAACCAGTGCACGAGGCGGTAGCCGCGGCGCGGGCCCTCCGTGGCGAGCAGGGTGTAGTCCTCGAAATCGAGATGCCGGAGCTGCATCGCAATTTCCCCGCCGGCTGCGGAGGCGGAGATCACGGCCTTGTCCTTCACGTTGATCAGCACGCGGTCGAGGTACGGCAGCTGGTTGCCCGCGGGATCGACGGCGAAATAGTAGGGATTGCGCACGAGCGCCTGCGGGGCGGACGGCCGGTAGTCGCAGTAAATCCACGGCCACATGCGCGGATGCTCGGGATTGAGCCGGTGCTGGAGGCGTTTGTAGACGGCTTGCGGGCTGGGGAGGTTCATCGCCTTCATCGTGTCCGCGATGAATTGCGGATCGCCGAACGCCGGATGGAATTTTTTCAGGTAGTGCGCCGGGCGGAAGTAGTCCACCGCACTGGCGAGTTTCTCGAGGAAGAGCCCGTTGGGTTCGTCAAAGCTGAAGCGCAGCGTGAGGGCGTCGAGCTGCTCCATCCGGCCGAGCTTGCCGGACTGGCGCATGAACCCGGGGTCGGAGAGGGCGTCGGACCTGAAGTAGAGCACTTCCTGCTGCCACCAGAACATGATGTCGTCCGCGGTGAACGCATGGCCGTCGGACCAGCGCAGCCCGCGGCGCAGCGTGAAGGTCCACACGCGCTGGTCGGGCGACGCGGTCCAGGACTTCGCGAGATGCGGCACGATGGGATAACCCTCCGGTGACCAGCGCACGAGTGACACATAGGAGAGACGCGTGTGCAGGATGCCCTCGAGATCCTCGGGATTCGTCGCCACGCGGTGCCAGGTGCCGCCGTAGCGGCCGATGCCATCCACGCCCGCGAGCACCAACGGCTCCGGTCCGACCCGCTCGTTGAGCGGCGGCAGTTTTCCCTCGTGGACGAGCTCGGACAGGATCGGCGACTCGTTTTTCGGCCACCAGGGGGCGCGGGCGCCGTCCGCGTAATTTACGTCCTGCCAGATGACCAAGGGATGCGCGGGATCGAGACGGGCCGTCCGGGCGGTTTGCGCGGCGGAGGCGTCGGCGACAGAGGGCATCGCCGGTCGCTTCGCGAGGTCAGGCCGAAAAAAGGCGGCCGTCGCGAGAACAAACGCCGTGAGGACGACGGCGACGGCGATCAAGCCCGCGGAGAATTTTAGCAGCAGACGGAGGCGTGAAGAGGAGGACTGCATCCGGCGGAGGACCAATCAGAGCGCGGCCACGCGTTCGAGACAGCGGGCGGCGCGATCATCCGGCGTGAGACCGAGCCCGGGCGAGGTCGGAACGGTGAGCACGTCGTGGACGGGAGTGAGCGCGTTGCCCACGAGCGAATCCGCGAGAAACTGAGGGCCGTTGAGCGCGCAGGGCGCCGTGAGACCGGCCCACGCGTAGAGTTGCGTCGCGGCGGCGAGGGAAAAATCCGGGTCGGTCAGGCCGGAGCCGAGGATCATCAGGCCGGCCGCGCGGAGCTGGTTGACGATCCGGACGGAGGGACGGAGGCCGGCATTGCGCGCGGGTTTCAGTGCCATGCCGTCCATCAACCCGAGGGCAATGAATTCGGCGGCGACCTCGGGCCCGACGATGCCCTCGTCCATCAGGATGGGGAGCGAGCCCTGTTTTTTCAGCGCCTGATACCCGCGGATCGCGGTGGGCGGCAGGGGCGACTCGAGCACGTTCACGCCGACCTCGCGCAGCTTGGGCGCAATCGCGAGCGCCTGCTCGGGCGTGTAGCCCGTGTTGGCGTCGGCCCAGAGAAAACCGTCCGGAGCGAACGCCCGCACGCGGCGGGCAAGCTCGAGATCATACTCGGCCGGCTGCGGATAGCCGACCTTGATGTTGAAATTGCGGTAGCCGCGCGCGCGGCCCTCGGTGAGCTGTTTTTCAATCACCTCCGGTTTGGGCGAGGCCACGGTCCAGCTGAGCGTGATAGCGGATAAAGGGTGGGCGGGCACGTCCCGTGCCCGCATGGGCGGAGCGTCAGCTGCGGGAGGAAATGCGGGCCCAGGGACGTGCCCGCCCACCTCGAAGAGTTTCCACGCGGGCACGCCGCGCTGCTGGCCGGCGAGATCGTGACAGGCGAGGTCGAGCGCGGCCTTGCACAGCGGCTGGCCGGTGGAGAAAGCCGGGCGGATCGCCGTGTTCATCGCCGCGTGGAGGCCGTCGAAGTCCGCGGGATCCCGTCCGAGGAGCAGCGGCGCGAGGTAGTGGCGCAGCGTGGTCAGCACCGTCTCGACCGTCTCGTAAGTCCACGATGGCACGGGCACTGCTTGACCCCAGCCGGTGCGGCCGTCGGCGTCAGTCAGGCGCACGAGCACGCTCGGCCGGGTGACGCGGCCATCGGGGCCGGGTGCGAAGAACTTGAATTCACCCGCCACCGCATAGTCGAAGCGGCCGATCTCGACTTGGATGATTTTGCTCATGGCGGGAGGAATGAGGGAGGAAATTTTGACCACGGAGGGCACAGGCGGACACGGATCAATCTCAAGGCAGACTTAGGATTGATCCGTGTGCCCGGCAGGTGTGATCCGTGGTTAGATGGAAAATCGGTAGGCTCGGCGGAATCGCGATCCGGCTCTCGAAAATTAATTTGCGGGATTGAGGGCCGGATTGCGGAGGAAGCGGGTGTGGACGTCGCGGATGTAGTCGCGGGAGCGGCGGGCGGTCTCGTAAGGGTCGCCGCCGAGGTCGTAGGCCTGCGAGACAATGGGGCCCGTGTAGCCCTTGGACCAGATCAGGCCCAGGGCCGCGGCGATGTCGATGTTGCCATCGTCGAGCGGGCGGGTGCGGAACGGCTCGGCGGGCTTGGGCCAGCCGTTGAGCACCGCAAAATAGCCGAGCCGGTCCATGCCGGGCTGGGCCATCAATTCCGGAAAATCCGGCACGCCCTGGTGGAAGTGGGAGTGAAAAATCGCGATGCCGGGCCGGATGATTTTCGCCCCGGCGTCCCGAATGGCGCGCACGCCGGCGGCCGGCGTATCGAGCATGAACCAGACGTGGTTGTAGATATTGCCGCTCATGCCGCGCGCGGCGAGTTCGCGGTCGGCCGCGCCGACGAGGCGGGCGGTGCGTTCCCAGTGGCGGGCCTCGGCCTTGGCCGAGCCGGAATCGCGATAGTCGGGCGTGCTGGTCGCGGCGGGATTGCTTTGAATCGTGTAATTAAGGAAGGCGTGGGGATCGATGGCGTGGAGCCGCTCGATGACGCTGCGCGTACGCTCGATGCTGGCGTCAATGTTCGCGACCTCGTCATCGTTGGCGCCCTTGGCGACGAGGTACATGCCCGCGTGTTTGAGGCCGCTCGCCTTGAACGCGGCGGCGGCCTCGTCCCAGGCCTTGTCATCGTTGGGCTCGATCGGATGCAGCTCGTAGCCGTCAAAACCGAGGTCCGCGGCGATCGCGAGCCGCGTGCGGTAGGGATAGTTGCGGCGGTGGCCGGCGAAGTGGTTGTTGAAGAGATAGAGCGGGTTGAGCGGAGACATGGGAATCGAATTTTTGACCACGGATGACACGTCCGGCCACGGACCGATCTCAAGACCGGCTTAAGATTGATCCGTGCCCTCTGAGTGGAATCCGTGGTTAAATGGAATATCTGCCAGCAGGGCGGATCAGTTTTTGTTGGAGGGAGTCGCTGAGTTCGGAGAAGCAAGTTTTGACCACGGATGGCACCGAGGGAAACGGATCAATCTCGAGGCCGGCTTAAGATTGATCCGTGTCTCCGGGTGTCATCCGCGGTTAAGTGGGTTGGATTATCAAACAGGGATCTTCACCGCCTGTTGCGTGCGGGCGGAGGCGAGGAGGGCATCGAAGACGCCATGGATGCGGATTTCGTCCTCGAGCGTGCTCGAAGGCGGTCGGTTTTCCTGGATCGCAGCGGTGAGGTCGCGAATGGAAAATACGAGGGTGTCGTCCCACGGCGGTGGCGCATCGGGGAGCCTGGTCTCGACGAGCGCCTCGGCGCCCGCGTAGGCGTAGCGATGAATCGACTGTTTCGCGCCCATGGGGAGGAAGCAGAGATCGAGGCCGGCCTTGGTGCCACGGATCTCGACATTGTGGCGGTCGGGGCCGTGTTCCGCGGCGCGGCGCTCCCAGTGAATCGTCAGGCCGTGATCGCAAATGATTTCGGCGGCCAGGCGGCCGTCCACATTGAGGCAGGGTGGCACGCGCTCCTTCGTGAGGGGAAAATAATTGCCCGTGGTGCCGAAGAGAATGCGGGGCCGGAAAAGATCGCCGAGGATGAAGCTGAGCCAGTCGATGTCATACGGACCCCAGTCGAAGGAAATGCCGCCGCCGTTTTTTGCGGGGTCGTTGCGCCAGGGCGGCAGGACGGTGCCAGGCTTGCCGGCGAGGGTGACCTGCTCGAAATGCACGCGATAGACCTGGCCCAGGTCCCCGCTGGCGATCAGCTGCTTGGCGCGGCGCGCGGTGTCGGAGTTGTGGTAACGTGAGGAGCAACAGGTGATCTTGAGGTGCGGCACGGTCTGGTTCACGGCGATGATGTCGCGCACCTCGGCTTGGGTGAGGACGAAGGGTTTCTCGCAGCAGACGTGTTTGCCGGCCTTGAGGGCGGCGATCGTCATCGGCTTGTGCAGGAAGGGCGGGGTGGCGATGTACACGGCGTCCACCTCCGCGTCCGCGAGCATCTGGTGGTAGTCGGCGTAGATTTTTTTCGCACCGGCGGCATCCGCGAGTTTCTGGGCCGCCTCCAGGTTCACGTCGGCGACCGCGACGGCGACGGAGCCGCTGCCTTCCTTGAAGACTTTGGCCATGAGGTTGGCGATGACACCGGCACCGATGATGCCGTAGCGGATGGGTTGTTCGGCCATAAGGGAACGAAGGGTAGGATTGGGATTGAATTTGACCACGGATGACACCGCCGGACACGGATCAATCTCAAGGCGCCCTTAGGATTGCCCCGTGTCTGCGGGTGTAATCAGTGGTTGAAAAAGTGTCTTATCAATTGGCGGTTCCATACTAGGCGCAACTCGCCGCTCGCCACTAGGGAAAAGAAGTGAAAATTTTCCCAGCGCAATATGAAGCTCACTCCCATCAATTCGGCCGAGGCCATTATTGAAGCATTCTTCGACGAAACCCTGAGCGGACTGCCGAAATGGAAGATCCACGCCGACGGCGCCGAGGGCCTGCAGGTGGTGCAGCGGTGGGCCTGGGTGCATTACGAATGGCAGCGTCCGCCGGCGGAGGCCGCCGCGCCGTCGCTGCGGATGAGCCGGGAGCTCGACCTCGGGTGCGCGGACTATGACGCACTCATGTTTTCGCTGATGGCGCCGCCGGGTGCAAAAGTGGCGTTGATCGCCGGCACCGACGCAGGCGAGCGCCGGATGCTGAGCGCCCCGTTCGCGCACGCGAAGCGCGAGCTGCTGCTGCCGCTCGACGGGGCGAAGCAGTTGAATTCGCTGACGCTGGAGATTTACGTGGATCCGCGGAATCCGGCGGTGGTGGTCGGCTGGCTGAACTGGATCGGCCTGCAGCACGCCGGTCAGCTGGAGCGGTATCTGCGGCAGGTGGATCGCTTTGACGAACGCTGGGAGGACTATCTCAAGCCGGACACCTATGAGCCGACGTTTGAGCCGGCTTACGGGCTCCACCTCACGGGCGCGGAGCTGGCCCAGGCCCGCGAGGAGCTGGCGAAGGCGGGTGGGGCGACGGCGTCGCCGCTGTGGGAACTCGCCGAGGACGCACGCCGGCTGGTGCCGGAGAAGATGACCTGCGACTACGTCAATTTCTGGAATGACATGCGGTTCAACCGCGAGCGCGACGTCGGCAAGCACCTGCTCACGCACGGGGCCAATGCGGCGCAGGCGGCGGTACTGTTCCGCGACAAGCAACTCGGCCGGCTGGCGGCGCGGTATGCGATGGGTCTGGCGCATTGCACGCGCTGGGATCCGTCGTTCCTCAGCTGGCTGCCCGGCTGCAAGTGGGAGCACCGCGCGTTTGTGCCGAGTTTGGTGATGTACGACTGCACGCTGATCCTCGACCTGTGCGGCGAATGGTTCACCGATTACGGTCGCGAACTGCTCCTGCGCCGTCTGGCGGAGGAAGGTCAGGGCACGAACAACTACAACTCATGGTGGTATGAGTATCTTTTTTGGTGCAACCAGACCGCGTGGTTCATGCCGGGCCGGATGTATGCGTATCTCGTCCTGGAAAAAACGATGCCGGCGCACTGGCAGCCGTATCCGAAGCCGGCGGTCTCGCGTGTGGCGCCCTACACCGACCTCGCGCTGGCGGATCTCTACGATAACCTTTCCAAGATCCTCCTGCCGGACGGGGGCTACACCGAGGGGCCGATGTATTTCACGTTCACCGCGCGGCAGGCGATGATCACGTGCTATTATTATGCCCGGGCCCGCGGAAAAATTTCCCGTGAACTGATCCCGTCAACAATGCGCGCGACGGCACAGATGGCGGAGGTGCTCGTCAGCACGGCGGATGATTTGCAGATGATCCTGATCTGCGACGCGCAGTATATCCCGCAGGAAGGCGCGGCGTTTCTGGCGTGGCTCATGCCGGATTCGCACTGGGTGACGGTTTTCCGCAAATCCATCGCGCGCACGGGGGGCCAGCCGATGACGTTGCTCGCGCAGAATCTCCTGCGTGAGGTGCCGGCGGCGGGGCCGGCGTTCCGTCCGCTGGTGGAGATGCCGAAGATCGGCCAGCTGGCCTCCCACCGGAAGCTCGGGGGTGAATGGGTTAAACTTTTCCTGATGGGCAATCAGTCGGGGGCTTCGCACACGCACGAGGACAAGGGTTCGTTCGTGCTCGAGTTTGCGGGCGACAGCTTCGCGCGCGATTTCGGCAGCTGCGATTACAGCAACCCGCTCGCGGACCTGCTCAAGCACTGTCAGCGCCACAACATGCTCGTGCCTCTGTCCGGCGGGGTGCGTCCGCGTCCGGCCAACCCCATCTTTGCTGACATCACGCCGCAGGCCCGCGGTGACGAGACCACCTTCCACGCCACGATGGAACTCACGGCCGGCTGGGAGGGTTGGTTTACGCGTTGGAGCCGCACGTGGGACGCGCCGACACCGGCGGAACTCACGATCACGGATGACTGGGCGCTTGAGCAGGGTGAGGGCGTGACGTTCTACTGGACGACGACGCTGCCGATCATGCTCGAGGCGAAAAATCGCCGGGCCGTGATCGAAGGCCGGCGCGGCCGGGCGATCCTGACGTGGGCGGAAGACATTGAGGCGAGCGTGGAGTTGTTGCCGCTGGAGGAACCGGTGTGGAAAAAAGTCATGCAGGAGCGGAAGGAGCAGTATCTGACCGCGACGCTCCACGGCGAAACCCAGCCCCGCCTCGCACTCACCCAGCGTGGTCGCAGCGGCCAGCTCGGGGTGCAGGTGAAGCTGGAGTTGTTGTAAAGCGCCCCAAGGACCGCGAATTTTGCGCCGCACTCGAGGGCCTGGCAGCGCGGTCGTTTTCACTTAATACGTGAAAATGACAAAGTGCCCGCTGTCGCGGGCCGGGGTCGGTTCGCAGGCTCTAACCGGGATGAATGCCTTGGCGACGCAGGGCCAGCCAGTGCAGGAGCCGGAGCGTGCGTTCCGCGTCGGGCGACGCCTGTCGGCGGACAAAATAGTCGTGCACGCGTTGCGGCGGGACACTGAGCAGCCGCGCCAGGCGCGATTTTTCTCCGCGCGCTCGGAGCAGTGGGGCGACGGAGTAGGCCAGGGCGTTCCACAGGGGTGTTCCGGTCCCGGGACGCAGCGTGGCCCCTTGACGTTTACGACGGAGCCGGCGGTAAGTCTGGTGGGCAACACGGCTGAGTTCCTGTGCCACGGCCAGCAGCGCGCCGACCGACTCGAGCCTCCGATTCAATTGGGCAGCGGAAAGTGAGGTCATGATGTGACCTTGGTCGTTTTCACTTATTAGGTGAAAGCGACGGAGAGTGTTGTTTCCGTAAGGGCAAGGGCCGGGGCGGCGCGCAGGAACGGGCAGACTCGTGTGGCGGGTTGGAATCGAGGCTACGACGGGAGCCCCGTCCGCAGGGTCGGCGCCCAGACCCAGAGGCCTTCCACGAGCACGATACGGGGGAAGGGAGGCAAGCCGTGCTGGCTGGTTTGCAGGAGAGACACGGTGAAATCCACGGCGCTCGATCCCAGCAGGCCGGCCTGTTCATCAACTCCGGCCACGGGACTTTGGGCACTGCTGCGGGACAACAACGCCAACCCGATATCGCCCGGCACCTCCAGGCCCAGTGATTGGATCATCCCTAGCAATTCGGGCGAGGCGGTCAGGATGCAATCAGGCCGGTGCTCTTCGATCCACCGGCGCAACGTCTGGGGCGTGAGCTCCGCCGTGAACAATGGTGGCAATCGTTCCGGCTCCGTCAGCCGGAGTTGGTCGGCCAGATACGCGCCCAAGGGATGGCTGTTGGTGCGCATGTCGATCTCGGGATAGAGCTGCAGGCCGATGCGTTGATAGCCCAGCCGGCGCAATTCACGAAGGGCCAGCTTCATGTTGGCGGCCTGGTTGAAGGCAGTGCGATGGGTTTTGGGCGTGAGAATGGAATAGCCGACCGCGACGGTCGCGAACTGCGACCAGTCGAGTTCCATGAAGTGATCGGGACGAGGGAACAGCGGCGGAAGAATGAGCCCGTGGATGCCGCGGGCCTTCAGGATTCCGGTGAGCCGTTTACCGGTGAGGCCGGTATTGCGGATGCTGATGGCCTCGAGCTTGAAACCAAGGGCGCGGGCCCGGGCGGCGGCGGAGTCAAACAGCAGGCGCGCCCGCACATCGGTCTGGTAGTCGCGGGGCAGTTCAAAGGTATGGAGGTATCCAATCGCCCCTACGACACGTGGCCGCTGCGTGTGCCGATAGGCGGAAAGTGCTGAGAGCAGGGAGTCGGGGATATAGCCTAGTTTTTGGGCGCTGGCCCGGATGGCGGCCGCAGTGGTGGGCAGGATCCGCGGATCCCCTCGAAGGGCCAGTCCCACAGTTGTAAAATGGTAGCCACTGGCCTTGGCGACGTCGCGAAGCGTGGGACGATGGAACATACTCGAAACCAAAGGATTGCTGCCGGCTCCAAATGCAAGCCTTCCGTTCTACTGGTAGAATGGAAATGGCGTTGTCCCCGGCTTCGCAGCCCGCGTCATGCGTGAGTCCCCTCGTCACTCAGCACAAAGAGTCCCCCGGATTTTCAAAGTGCCCCGTGCTGTGACCGACGCGCGGGAATCCTAAACAAAACACCA
>Ga0105048_10014561_pt1 | contig 12245 bp, 10 predicted proteins | sample MAT05_FD_78382 | JGI IMG/M metagenome (GOLD analysis project Ga0105048, IMG submission 78382) | Freshwater microbial communities from Lake Fryxell liftoff mats and glacier meltwater in Antarctica - MAT-05 | ecosystem: Environmental > Aquatic > Freshwater > Ice > Liftoff microbial mat | place... | reverse complement strand
GCTACTTTGGCCAACTGCATTTTGTAGGCGTTCTGGCTGAGGGGCTTAGCGCCCATGACTGCCGCGGCACCGGCTTTTTCGGCCGAATCCGGGGTGATGGTCTGGCCGATCAGCATTTTTTCGGCTTCGGTGGCTCGAACGGGCGTCGGGCCGACATGGCCCATCGTGATCGAGGCGGCGGTCACTTTCGTGCCGGACATGCGAAGCGAGACCGAGGCGGTAGCGAGGGGCCAATCGACGGCTTGGCGGTGGCGCACTTCGTAGGTTGCGTTCTTGGTTGGCGGGGCCGGCACCAGAATGTCGGTGACGATCTCGTTGGCGGCTAAGGCGATTTCGCGTTCGCCTTCGGCGGCGGGTGCTTTGAAGAACTGCGAGACGGGGATGTCCTTGGTTTTGCCGTCGGGGCTGGCAATTTTGAGGGTCGCGCCGAGCGCCATCAGGGCCGGTCCGAGGCTGGAAGCACTCACGAAGTGAGCCGGGCCGGTGCCGAAGATGGCGTGGTACTTGTTCTCCCCATTTTCGATGAGGCCCTTGGCAAGGAGGCCGTTACCGGTGCGGAAGTACCAGCAGCGGGGCCGCTGGCAAAGGTCGCCGCCGACGGTGCCCATGTTGCGGATCTGGGGGCTAGTGATTCCCAACGACGCCTGGACGAGAGCCGGGAAGGCTCCGCGGATCAGCGGGTTGGATGCCAACTCGTCAAGGGTGACCGTGGGTCCAATGCGGAAGTTGTTTCCGACTTTGGAGATGCCGCCGAGGGTTTTGATGCCCTTGATGTTGACGAGTCGTTTGGGTTGGTGGACGTCGTCCTTGATCAGGCTGAGCAGGTCGGTGCCGCCAGCGAGAATCTCCGCCCCGTCCGTGAGGAGGCTCAGGGCCTCCTTCACGGTCGTTGGATTTGCGTATTCAAAGTTAACCATTACGCGTTCCTCCGGTTGGCCAGCGCGGCCAGCACTCGTTCAGGGGTCAGGGGCACCATTGGCACGCGGACACCGAGGGCATTAGCCGCCGCGTTGGCAATGGCCGCCACGCCGCCAATTGCACAAGGCTCACCGAGTCCGATGATCCCGCGGGCGTCATGCTCCTTGGTGATATCCATGTGCACGGTCAGTTTCCCGACGTCGGGCAACCCAGCCAGCTTGTAGAACTCCATGTCGGCGTTCAATACCCGGCCGGTGGTCTGGTCCATGATGCGCTCTTCCATCAACGCCGAACAGACGCTCATGATGAGGGCACCGGCGACTTGGCTTTCGGCCGTCCGCGGGTTGACGACGAGACCGCAATCCTGCACGGCCACGACTTCGACGATCCGCACGACACCGGTTTCCATGTCCACTTCGACTTCGGCCATCTGGATGCCACTGGCACCCTGCGTGTTCAGGCCCTCGCGAGCCGCTGAACGGGGTTCGTTTTCACCCATTTCGCTGATGGCGGTCGGTCCCATTTTCTGGCAAGCCTGCTTCCAGCTCATCGCCTTATTCGGGTTGCCCTTGGCGACAATGCGGCTATCGCTGGCTTCGAGTTGATCGGGCGGAACACCCATGCCCGGAGCTACTTTTTCCAGTAACTTTTCGAGGGCGTTGACGGCCGCTTTCCGCGTCGAAGAGCTGACGCCACCGATCGTGGTGGAACCGCCCGACGGACCGGAAGGGGGATAGCTGTTATTCCCCAACTTCACTTTGACGGCCGACATGGGCAGGCCGAGGGTTTCAGCGGCCACCTGAGTGATGCAGGTGCGGGTGGCGGTCCCGATGTCCTGGGAGCCGATTTCGACTTCGACGGTGCCGTCCGGATGAATCGTCAGCCGGCATTTGGAGGCGTGTCCAGCGCCGCCCCAAGTGGCAATTCCGATGCCCAAGCCGCGGCGGAGGTTGCCGGTCTTCGTTGAACCTAACTGGAACTTCTTCTTCCAGTCGATGAGTTCCGCACCCTTCACCAACTGCTTCCGATAGGTATCGGCCCGCAGAGTCAGATCAAGGTTCTTGAGGAAAACATCATAGGGATCCATGCCGATTTCGGCGGCAAAGTCCGAGATGGCCGAACAGGTGAGGAAGCTGGCCTGAGGATGGTTCGGCGCACGCCAAGCGCGAGCCGGTCCGGCGTTGATCGACACCTGCGTGTGGTTCATGCGACGGTTCGGGATGTTAGTGAAAACGTACGGCAGGGGCGCCATACCGCCGCCGCCAATGCCTCCCGAAGCCCAGGATTCGCTCTGCCAACCGGTCATCGTACCGTCTTTCTTGCCGGCGACTTTGATTTTGGCAAAGTGGGAGGGCCGGACTCCGGCGATGGTCAGTTCGGTCGCGCGATCGAGGAAGAGCTTGACCGGGCGTCCGCCCGACTCCTTCGACAGGCGGGCCGCCTCAGCGCCCCAGCGGTCGGCCGGGAATTTCGAACCGAAGCCGCCGCCCATGTATTGGCAGTCGACTTTGACTTGGGTGGCGGGCAATTCGAGCAGCTTGGCGAGATCGCCGCCGACCGTCGAAACAGCTTGGGTGGAAGGCCAGAAGTCGATTTTATCGGTACCCCAGGCGACGACCGATCCGTGCGGTTCCAAGCAGCAATGCGTGATGACCGGGATACCGTAGTCGCCCGAGATTTTCGCTTCGGAATCCTGAAACGCTTTGTCGGGATCGCCTGTGATCTGCTCGCCGGCCGCTTTGGCGCGCGGGCCGACTTTGGCCAGGTTTTCTTCCTTAACAAGATGGGGGAGGACTTCGTATTCGACCAGGATGGCCTTGGCGGCGTCGCGGGCGATCTCTTCGGTCACCGCGCTAATGGCGGCGACTTCCGTTCCGGCCCATTGAATCTCAGTGCCGGGGCCGGAGATCACTCGGACCGCCGTCACACCCTTCATGGCTTTAGCCGGCGCGACGTCAATGCTCTTCACCTTGGCGTGGGCGTGAGGAGAAGTCAAAAGCACGGCGAACAAAAGGCCGGGCTGATTCATATCGGAGGGATATTTCGCCCGGCCGGAGGATTTCATCGGACCGTCAAGCCGGGCAATTCGCTTGCCCATCAGCTTGCGCTGTTCCATCGGGGGCCATTTGTACTCAGCCATTCTTGATCTCCTTCGCTGCTTCGAGCACTGCGGCCTTCATACCCATATAGGTGCCGCATCGGCATAAGTTGCCGGACAAACCCTTGTCGATCTGTTCGACTGTGGGGGCGGGGTTGCGATCGAGGAAACCCTTGGTAGCCATGATGAACCCGGGGGTGCAGTAGCCACACTGCTGCGCGTCGTGGTTCACGAAAGCCTTAGAAATCGGATGCAGTTGCCCTTCGGGGGCCAGCCCTTCGATGGTTTGGATCGGTTTGCCGACGGCGTCTACGGCGAGCACGGAGCAGCCGTAAACGACCTTGCCGCTGACGATCATCGTGCAGGCGCCACAGGTGCCGCGGTCGCAAACCCGCTTGGCTCCGGTCATGTCGAGTCGGTTACGCAACGCATCGAGCAGGGTCACCCGCGGCTCAACCTTTACGTTGCGTTTTTTCCCGTTAATGTCGAGGGTGATCTCCACCTCTCCCGACATGACGGCAACAGCGCCTTGCGCCTCGGCGTCTTCCGCCAGGAGGCCAGTGGTCAGCACCCCGCCCGAGACACCCGCGCTCTGCAATAGCGAGCGGCGGGAGAACGCGGATTTGGGGAGCTGATGCTTCGGTATTTCGTTCGAAGAGCTCAACGGACACCTTCCTTTTAAGGGAGTCGAATGGACGATTTTGAATATATCAGACTCTGGGGAACTATGAAAAGACGTATAGAATTTTCGTGAGGTAACGCAACGTGAACCGGGATGATGGGCGTGCCCGGCTATTTGCTTCGATTCTAGAAGAACTCTGTCGCGATAGCCTGCACGCGGGGCAGAAGTTGGACGCCGACCCGCGCCGTGATGAGGGCGGCTGGAGCCATGAGCTCCCATCGACCCACGGCGATTCCTTGAAGGAGCAAGGTCGCAAAGAGCGGAGAGAGGACCCGGCCGTAGTCGTAAACGTGGAGCCAATCGCCGAGCGCGAAGAGGTAGAGCCCCATGAGCGCGAAGAATGCGCCCAGGGCAGCCCGAGGATTATCGCGCTGCCGAACCAATTCCCGAAAGGCCCACCAACCGGAATAGAGCAGGGCGGCCAGCGCCAAGAGATCGATTCCGAGCCCAGCGGGTACCCGTCCGATCGTGAGCGCTCTAACGTCCTCCACCGTCCGGGCGTAGGGCGTTTGATAGGGGAGCCAATGCAATAACCGAATGTCAAAACGGGAGGCGACGAATAGGGCCCAGAGGGCAAAGGGAACGGCAGAGGTGGCGATGAGCGCTGCTTTCTTCCGGCGCAGGTGGTAAAGATGCCAGACGGCTACGGCGGCCACCGCTACCAGCCCGGTCTCCCGGACCAAGCACAGGAGGGCCAGCGGCAGCCAACTGGGTCGATAGCAGACCCAGATAAACACCGCCACGAAAGCCAGATCGACGGTCATCCGGTCGAGGGATATCCAGACAGCTGGGAGCAGGAGAAAAGCGTAGGCCCATTCGGGAGGTTGTTTCCATTCTACGGCGATGAGGCCGACTCCGGCCGCGCCCAGTCCGAGAAACAGGAGCTGGACGAAGACGAAAGCGACGGGCACCGGAAGGGGCAAGGCCCAAGCCAGCAGCGGCTGTAAAATCCGGAGATACCGCAAACCCGGCCAATCGATGAATTTCCAGTAGTCCTTTTGGACAAAGGGGTCATGCGCCGCAATGAGGTAGTGTTGGCCGTCAAACCCCTGACCAGACTCTTTCTGATAGAAGTTGGCGAACTCCGGGTCTGGGGGCAGCGGGCGGTCCGCTCCGACGCAGAACAGGCCGGTCCAATTGCCGTCGTAGCTGGCGGTGACGTTGGCGGCAAGCCAAGCCCAAGTCAGGAGAAGGCAAATAAATCCATGGATCCAACAGCGGGACCGGAGGCAGAGCATAGCGGCAACACCATAGTGCCAGAAGAGTTGCGGTCCCTAGGAAAGATTAGTTATGTTTAACTAGGGTGAATCGTTTAGGCTCCAATCCCAATCGAGGTACTTCCGCTTTCGTCCGGCGGCATCGGGGCGATAGCGTTCGACGAAGCCGGGGGGGAAATCGCCGCGGAACCAATCGAAGATGGCGGTTAGGCGGACGATGCCGGGCTGATCGAGCTGGAAACTGCGGGATTGGCTGAAGTAGAGGAGAGTTCGGGCTTCCAGCAGGGATTCCAGGTTTTCGGCGGTGAATGCTCGGCGGGCGAGCAAAGGGCAGCCGACCGAGGCGCAGACGATGGCGAAATGGATGCGCGGTTCACCGAATTTGCGGATCGAGTTGTTTTCAATATCGGCCAGAGAGCGCATTTGGCCGCCGGCGCGAAACTTCCGACGATAGAAATAGCTGGCGCGGCCGAGGAGACCTCCGAGACGGCCTTTCGAGTCGGGATACTCAGCGGCCATAGAGTGAAGCACGAGCGCGTTGTAGGAATTTAGCCAGAAGGCGAGCTTGGCTTGGGAGGAGGGGAGGCTATCCGGGTTGGTGGCGCCAATCGCCTCAACATACGCCGTTAGGGGCACCAGGTCGGCCTTCAGGGCACCGTAGCGGACCTTGCCATCTTCGAGGACGTACTTTTGCAGGACGGCCTCAAACTGGGCCGGATCGGCTAGAACAACCGCAAGCGCGGCGACAATCGGGAACATATTTGTCGGATGACCACCTTCGCTTCTCGCATCTGCGGGAACTTCTTTTCGGCCGCCCGGAACGCGGGCGGATGGATGGCCCGCTTGGCTCCCCGGGTTTCGACCGGGTGCACCAAATGGAGGATCTCATGGTACATAACGTACTCGGCGACGAAGCGGGGTACATGTGGTTGGTCGAGGATTTTCGACAGGACGATCGTGTTGTGGGCCGAATCGCAGTGGCCGAGGATGGTGCGGGACGCCTGGCGGCTCCAGCCGAGAGTCGGGCGGGGAATCGAGCCGGCGAAGAATTGGACGTTCATCGCGTCGAACAGATCGCCGAGGTCGTAGACCTGGCCGGTAGGGGGATCGATGAGTTTGCGACCCCGGGCGAGGCGAATTTCGGTGATCTCTTCGCGAATATCGAGCCGGTTAAGGTAGAGCCGGTAGCGGTCGTTGTAGATGGCGGGAATGGGCTTGCGGAAAAGTTTGGATATGAGAATGTAGGCGAGCGCCTCGAAAATTGGGGACGGGGCCTCGGCGAGGAGGTCGGTTATTTTCAATTCGATGACGCCTGCGTGAATCCGGATGAGGCTGTTGGCGTTGGCGAATTTTTTGAAGACTACCCGGACGGGCGGCACCGGGGTCCGCGGTCGGATGGTCCGAAACACCCGGGAGCATATTTCCTCCAAACTTTCAAACAGGAGCGCGCTCTCGACTTGCATTAATATCAGAAGGTAACATAGCGGATAGTCATTCTTGCCGCGTTCCACGTCGCCACGGGGGTCCATTGGGAAAATCGTTCACGGGTAAAGCCAAAATCACTGCTCTCGGCTGCTTTACTCCCTCACAAGTTTTAACGAATCTAGATCTCGAAAAAATGGTCGAAACGTCCGATCAGTGGATCGTGGACCGCACTGGCATTCGTCAGCGGCACATTGCGCCGCCGGAAATGGCCACGTCCGATATGGCGGTGGAAGCGGCGAAGGCTGCCTTGGAGGCCCGCGGGATCCCAGCCAGTGATCTGCATGCCATCATTGTTTGCACGGTGACGCCGGACATGATGTTCCCTTCGACGGCTTGTCTGGTGCAGGACCGGATTGGGGCCAAGGGGGCGTTTGGGTTCGATTTGGTGGCCGCTTGTTCGGGTTTTGTTTATGGACTGACGACGGCGGCCCACCTGGTGGCCAGTGGGGAGCCGAAGAAGGTGCTCGTGATCGGGGCCGATACCATGTCGCGGATTCTTAACTACGAGGATCGGTCGACGTGCATTTTGTTTGGGGACGGGGCGGGGGCGTTTTTGGTGGAGACGGCCGAGGAAGGGGAGGAAGGCTTCATTGACTACCTCAACGAGATTGATGGCAGCGGCGGCGACGCGCTGAAGATGCCGGCGGGCGGCAGCCGGCTGCCGGCGTCGCACGCCACGGTGGACCAGAAACTGCACTGCGTTCATCAGGAAGGGAACCACGTCTTCAAATACGCCGTTTCAAAGATGGCGGAGACCTCGCGGCTGTTGCTCCAACGCAACGGGCTTACGGTGGAGGATGTTGACCTGTTTGTGCCGCATCAGGCCAATCGACGGATTATCCTGGCGGTAGCTGAACGGTTGGGCATTCCGCTGGAGAAGGTTTTGATTAATATTCAAGACTACGGGAACACGACGGCGGCGACGATTCCGCTGGCGACGCGGGACGCGGTGGCCCAAGGTAAACTTAAGAATGGAGATCTGGTCGTGTTCGCCGCCGTTGGAGCAGGCTACACGGTCGGTGCCAATCTGTGGCGTTGGAGGTTCTAATGCACGTATTGCAAAACGGTCCGCTGGAGTCGCTCGAACAGTGGGACGACCACGTTAAGGGCCGGTATCGGGCTGACCGGAAGAAAGAAGAGTTTCGGGTTTACGATGATTCGACCCCGCCGGTTGTGCGGGAGTTCTATCGGCAAAACCATGCGTTTCAGACGTATGAATTTGCTTCGAGTAAGTTAGCCGAGTATGTTCCCTTGCACCAGGCCAAGATGGGCATTTGGGAGGCGATGGAGCGGCTGAACGAACTGGTGGACGATTCGGACCCGGACACGGATTTGAGCCAGATTGATCACAACCTGCAAACGGCGGAGGCGATCCGCGCGGCGGGGCATCCGCGGTGGTTCCAGTTGACGGGTTTCATCCACGACTTGGGGAAGGTTTTGACGATGTGGGGCGAGCCGCAGTGGGCGGTGGTGGGCGATACGTTTCCGACCGGTTGCGCTTGGAGCGACCAGATCGTATTTCCTGAATTTTTTGCGGCGAATCCGGATAAGGCCAAGCCGGAGTTGCAGACGCAATGCGGGGTTTACAAGGCTGGGGCGGGGTTGGGGCAAGTCAAGATGTCATGGGGCCATGATGAATACCTGTATCATGTGACCAAGGATTACCTGCCGGAAGAAGCCCAGTATATGATCCGGTACCACAGCTGGTACAGCGCTCATCGGGAAGGGGAATATCAGTTTCTGATGACCGATCACGATAAGGCGATGATGGATTCGGTGCGGGCGTTTAACCCGTTTGACCTCTATTCGAAATCCGACGCCAAACCGCAACTGAGTAAGCTGCGGCCTTACTACAACGACCTGATTAACGAGTTTTTCCCCGCAAAGCTAGCCTGGTAGCGGCTGCTGCTGGGTCATGCAATGAAGGGTGCCGAGGCCGAGGACGAGGTCACTGCAATCGATGCCGGTGACTTCGCGGTCCGGGAAGAGTTCGGCCAGGGTGTTCAGGGCGACGCGGTCGAGCGGGTCGTTGAAGGTGGGGACGAGCACCTGCTGGTTGGCGATGTAAAAGTTGGCGTAGCTGGCGGGAAGACGCTGGCCGCTGAAGTAGACGGGCGCCGGCATCGGTAAGGTGACGATGCGAAGAGACTGGCCGTCCTGATCGGTCATGGATTGGAGCCGGTGGAGGTTGTCGGCGAGGGGTTTATGGTTGGGGTCGGCGGGGTTCGGCTCAACGATAGTGACGACGGTGCGGGCGTCGATGAATCGGGCGAGATCATCGACGTGGCCGTGGGTATCGTCGCCGGTGATGCCCTTATCGAGCCAGAGGATCTTCGTCAGGCCGAGATGCTGGCACAGCACCTTTTCGATCTCGGCTTGAGTGAGATGGGGATTGCGGGCCTGGATGGGGCTAAGGAGGCACTCCTCAGTCGTGAGGAGGGTTCCGCGGCCATTAACGTCGATGGAGCCGCCTTCGAGAACGAAGGGCTTGCGTTTGGCGGTGGGGGTGACGATGGGTAGTTTTAGCTTGGTGGCGACGTAGCCGGGGAGGGCGTCGTCGTGTTGCCAGTTGTCGTACTTGGCCCAGCCGTTGAAGTGCCAGTCGGTGATTTTGAGCTTGCCGGTGTTGGACTTGACGAAGATGGGAGCGGTGTCGCGAAGCCAACTGCGATCGGTTGGGGCCAGGTGGATATCGAGGGCGGCGAGGTTGGCGTGTTCCTGCCGGGCGGCTTTGAGGGCGGCTTTGACGGCGCGTTGGTCGGCGCAGACGAGGTGGACGATTTCGTGGCGGGTAAGCTTGGCGATCAGCTTGCCGTAGAAGTGGGGGATGGGGCCGAACTTGCCGGGCCAATCCGATTTTTCATGAGGCCAGGCGAGCCAGGTGCCTTCGTGGGGCTCCCATTCGGCGGGCATTCTCCAGGTTGTGGCGGCCATTAATCGAGGAACCTTTTAGTGATGCCGCCATACGCGTCGATGCGACGGTCGCGGAGGAAGGGCCAGTTGCGGCGGACTTCGTCCTGGAGTTTCGGATCGCACTCGTAGACGAGGATCTCTTCCTGGTTGCTGGAGGCTTCGGCGAGGACGCGGCCGAAGGGGTCGGCAAGGAACGAGTGGCCCCAGAATTCGAGGCCGGCGTCGGTGGGCCCTTTCTCAAAGCCGATGCGGTTGACGGCTGCGACGTAGATGCCGTTGGCTATGGCGTGGCTGCGCTGGATGGTCTGCCAGGCGTCGAGTTGGGCGGGGCCGTACTCTTCCTTTTCGGCGGGGTGCCAGCCGATGGCGGTGGGGTAGAAGAGAATACTGGCGCCTTGGAGGGCGGTCAGGCGGGCGGCTTCGGGGTACCACTGATCCCAACAGACGAGAACGCCGATGCGGGCGAACTTCGTATCGAAATTTTTGAAGCCGAGGTCGCCGGGGGTGAAGTAGAACTTCTCGTAGAAAAGCGGGTCGTCCGGGATGTGCATTTTGCGGAACATGCCGAGCATTTCGCCACCGGCGTCGTGGACGGTGGCGGTGTTGTGATAGAGCCCTTGCGCTCGTTTTTCAAAGAGCGAGCTGATGATGGCGACGTCAAGTTCCTTGGCCAACTGGCCCATCACTTTGGTGGCGGGGCCGGGGATGGTTTCGGCGAGATCGAACAGGTCCGCTTTCTCCTCGCGGCAGAAATACTGGGAGCGGAAGAGTTCCTGGAGGCAGATGACCTGAGCGCCGCGGGTGGCGGCTTCGCGCACCTTCACGGCGGCTTTTTCGAGATTGTCCTCGGGCGAGGGGGAGCAGGACATCTGCACGAGACCGACGCGGAAGCGTTGGTCAGAAGCGATTGGCATTCTTCAATTCTACATATACATCCCGCCGTTTACGTCTAGAACGTGGCCCGTGATGTAGCTGGCGTTATCGCCGGCCAGGAACTCGACCGCGGCGGCGATATCTTCGGACTGGCCGAAGCGGGCGAGCGGGATGATGGCTTTCATGGCGGCTTTTTGTTCGTCGGTGAGGACGGCGGTCATGTCGGTTTCAATAAAGCCGGGGGCGACGGCGTTAACGGTGATGTTGCGGCTGGCCAGTTCTCGGGCTAGGGACTTGGTGAGGCCGATGAGGCCCGCCTTGGACGCCACGTAGTTGGCTTGGCCGGCGTTGCCCGTTTCGCCGACAACGGAGACGATGTTGATGATGCGCCCCCAGCGCTCCTTCATCATGCCCTGCATGACGGCCTGCATGGCGAAGAATGCACCGGTGAGGTTGGTCTGGAGGACGATGTTCCAATCGTCGGGCTTCATCCGCAAAGCCAGGCCGTCTTTGGTGATGCCGGCGTTATTGACCAGAATGCTGATGGGTCCAAAATCTTTTGCCGCCTGGGTGAAGGCGGCTTGAATCGACTCTTTAGACGACATGTCGACGGCTATCGCCAGCGCCTCTTTTCCAGTGGCGCGAATTTCAGCGGCGACCGCCTCGCACTTTTCAATATTTCTCGCTGCGACGATCACGCGCGCCCCGGCGGCGGCTAAACGGAGGGCGCAAACTCGGCCGATGCCGCGGTTGCCTCCAGTGATCAGAGCGTTCCGATTTACCATGGACTTATCATATGGCATATAGCGATTTGCGCGAATTCATTGCGGCCCTCGAAAAGGCTGGCGAACTCAAGCGCATCCCTTTTGAAGTGGACCCGAAGCTGGAGATGACGGAGTTCGCCGACCGGGCGGTGAAGTCCGGAGGGCCGGCGCTGCTGTTTGAAAAGCCTAAAGGCTACAGCGTGCCGGTGCTGATCAACAGCCTGGCGAGCGAGAAGCGGATGCAGATTGCGCTGCAGGTAGAAAAGTTCCAGGATATCGCCGATCGGATTTCGGACTACCTGCAGATGCAGGTGCCGCAGGGGCTGCTCGGCAAACTCTCGATGCTGCCGAAGCTGGCGGAGATGGGTTCGTTTTTCCCGAAGAAGGTGAGTTCAGGGCCCTGTCAGGAGGTGGTGCTGAAGGGCGACCAGATCGATCTGCGGAAGCTGCCCGTGTTGACGTGTTGGCCGCAGGACGGCGGGCCGTACATCACGCTGCCGATGGTGTTCACGAAGAACCCGGAGACGGGCAAGCGGAACTGCGGCATGTATCGGATGCAGGTGTACGATGAGCGGACGACCGGCATGCACTGGCAGACGCACAAGCAGGGCGCGGAGCATTATCGGCGGCGATTCAAGGCGGGCGAGACGCGGATGGACGTGGCGGTGGCGATCGGGGCGGACCCGACGGTGATGTACGCGGCTATTCTGCCGCTGCCGCCGGATCTGGACGAGATGATGATCGCTGGTTTTCTGCGGAAGAAGCCGGTGGAGATGGTGCAGTGCTTGACGGTGGATGTCGACGTTCCGGCCAATGCCGAGTTCATTCTCGAGGGCTATGTGGAGTTGGGCGAGAAGCGGACGGAGGGTCCGTTTGGCGACCATACGGGCTACTATTCGCTCGAAGATGAGTACCCGGTTTTTCACTTGACGTGCTTGACGCATCGCAAAAATCCGATTTATGCGACGACCGTGGTTGGCCCTCCGCCGATGGAAGACTACTACATGGGCAAGGCGATTGAGCGGACGTTTCTGCCGTTGATGCGGATGCAGATTCCCGAGATTTTGGATATGTGCATGCCGGCGGAAGGGATTTTTCACAACCTGATGCTGGTGAAGATTCGGAAGAGCTACCCGATGCAGGCGAGGAAGGTCATGCACGCGGTGTGGGGCTTGGGTCAGGCGATGTTCACGAAGTGCATCATCGTGGTGGACGAGGAATGCGACGTCCAGAACTACAGCGAAGTGGCTTGGAAGACGCTGAATAACATTGATCCGCAGCGGGATATTGAATTC
>Ga0105048_10014560_pt1 | contig 12246 bp, 16 predicted proteins | sample MAT05_FD_78382 | JGI IMG/M metagenome (GOLD analysis project Ga0105048, IMG submission 78382) | Freshwater microbial communities from Lake Fryxell liftoff mats and glacier meltwater in Antarctica - MAT-05 | ecosystem: Environmental > Aquatic > Freshwater > Ice > Liftoff microbial mat | place... | reverse complement strand
CCTTGGCGGTCGCCAGGAATTCCGAGCGGGCTTTCAGCCGGCGCAAAAGCGCAAAACCGGCCGAAAGGCCGGTTTTTGAAGGAGATTCTGAGTCGCTCATGACGACGGGCGGCCGGAGGGAGGGCGCAACGGCTTTAGGCCGACAGGGGCCGGCGGCCGGGCGCCCGGCGCTTCGCCAGGATCTTGCGGCCGCCGACGGTGGCCGAACGGGTGCGGAAGCCGTGGCGGCGCTTGCGCACGATTTTCGAAGGCTGATAGGTCCGCTTCATCTCAACTACTCACTTTAGTTGGCCCCAAAAGTCGCGGATTTCCGCGCCTAAGCGAAGGCCATCCTCGCAAAAGAGGCGTGTCGATACGGGAACGGCTGGCCCAAGTCAACCTTGTCGGCTGACTGGTGCGCCATGCCTTGCCTTTGCCGCGTTTGGGCTTGAAACCAGATGTCCACATCGCTCTGGAAGGTGACCCATGCGCTCCCGACTCGCCGCCGTTCTTGCCACCGCTCTTCTAGCGGCTCCCGTTTTCATCGCCCCGCTCGACCTCGGTAGCTTGGCCTTCGCCGATGCGATCCCGATGCCCGAGGAGCTGACCGCCGAGCAAAAGTTGCTCATCGGCGTCTGGCAGGAGGAAAAACCGATCCTGCCCATCGGCCTTGGTCACTCATTCTCGCTGCGCACGCTGGCTTTCGGCAATGACAGCGTCACGATCCTCGACTTTGGCGGTATCGCGCCGTCGAGCATGTTCGACACCAGCGCAACGAAGGGCAAATGGACCGCCATGCGCAAGGACAAGACGACGCTGATCGTGACGCTCGATCAGGGTGAGGGCCGCGGTACGACCCTCACCCTTGTCTTCGACGGCAAGGACGCCTTCACGCTCACCGACGGCGAGAACAGTCGCTATCCGGAATCGCGTTTCACCCGCGTCGCAGCTTCGCGGTCGCAGGCGGACTAGCCGCCGAGGAAGTCGCGCTTGCCGATCTCGACGCCGTTGTGCCGCAGCAACGCAAAGGCAGTGGTGACGTGGAAGAAGAAGTTCGGCAGCGCGAAGCTCGTCAGAAACTGAGCGCCTGAAAATTTCAGGTCGTTCGGGCCGGCCTTCAGCGAGATTTCTTTGTCTTCCGCGCCCTTGAAGGCGGCGCGGTCGAGACCCTTGAGGAAGGTGATGGTCTTCTCGATGCGGGCCTGAAGCTCGGTGAAGGTTGTTTCAGTATCGGCAAATGACGGGATCTCGGCCCCGGCGAGGCGGGCGGCGGCGCCCTTCGCGGCATCCGAGGCAATCTGGATCTGGTTGGGCAGGGGATGCATGTCGGGCGCCAGGCGGGCCTGCAACAGCGCTTCAGGCTTGATCCCCTTGGCTTCGGCATGGGCCGCGCCCTTGGCGAGAAACTTCGACAGGCTGGTCAGCGACGCGATGAAGACCGGCACCGAGGCATCATAGATATCGAACGACATGGGAAATCCTCTTTTTTGTTATGTGAGGGGGCATGTGGAGACGCGAGCCAGCGCTTTCCAGTCTCGATTCCGTCACCAAGCCGCGTCATAACGCGCGCCATGACATTCCCCTTTGAAGCCATCCACAATTTCCGCGACTTCGGCGGCTATGCGGTGCGCGGCGGCACGGTGAAACGCGGCCTTCTTTTTCGCTCGGCTCATTATGCCGACGCGACCGATGCCGATCTGGCGGCGTTCAAGGCGATGGGCATGGGGGCGATTGTCGATCTGCGCCGTCCGGCCGAGCGCACCCGCTTCGCCACCCGCCGCCATCCGGACTGCGGCGCGGAGCTCATCGCGTATGGCGTGCCAATGCCGGATGAGGATGCTCCGCATCTCGCCCATCTGGCCGAGGAGGGGATCACCGAGCAGACCATTTCGGAGCGTATGACGGCGGTCTATCACGAGCTGCCCTATGAGGACGGCCATGTCGAGGTCTTCTCCAAGGCCTTCGCGGCGCTGCCGGCGCTTGAGGGGCCAATGGTTCTGCACTGCCATGCCGGCAAGGATCGCACGGGTCTGATCGTCGCCTTTATCCAGCACGCGCTGGGTGTGAACGAGGACGACATTCTCACCGACTACCTTGCGACCAACACGATGAGCCGGATCGAGGAGCGCCTGCCGGGCTTCATCCAGACCTTCCGCGACACCCACGGCATCGACGCACCGCCGCATCTGCTCCGCCATATCTGGCGGGTGGAAAAGGGCTATATGGATGCCGCTCTGGCCGAAATCACGGCACGCGACGGCTCACTCGACGGGTATCTGGAAAACCGCCTGGGCGTTACCCCGGCGCTGAAAGCCGCCCTTCGCGCCCGCTTGATCGAATAGCTGTTGGTCGAGCCCAAACCCTAAGAAGACGTTCACTTTTCCGGCCTTCGCGGTCACATCGGCACAAGCCGTGACGAGCGCTTCTGGGCGGCGTGGATGACGGGTCGTCTGTGATTTAGATCACAGAGGTCGGGTGGGGTGCGGGCGTATCTCACCCCTCGATAAATCAGGACCCCAACCCCAAATGATCGAAATGATCAATTTCATCAATTCACGTCTGGATCGCCTGTCGGTCCTGCCCCTCGCCTTTGCTGCGGTGATGGCCTTTGCTGTCATCGCGACCGCCATCTTCGAGGACGGCTCTGCCCCGGCCGTTCAGACGGCCGCCGCCGACAACCTCACGACGATAGCGGCCGCCGTGCCTTGAAGGCAGCGGCCAGAGTGCCCTCGTCGAGATAGCCAAGCTCGCCGCCGATCGGCACACCGTGCCCGAGGCGGGTGACATGAGCGCCGGTCGGGCCGAGACGTTCCGTCAGATAATGCGCCGTCGCTTGGCCCTCGACGGTCGCGGAGAGCGCCAGCACCACTTCCAGACCCGGCTTGTGGCTGGCGCGTTCGATCAGCGCCGGAATGCTGAGTGCGTCCGGCCCGCGTCCATCCAGAGCCGAGAGCGTGCCGCCCAGTACGTGATAGCGCCCGCGATAAACGCCCGCCCGCTCCAGCGCCCAGATGTCGCCGACGTCTTCCACGACACACAGCAGGGCATCATCGCGTTTGGGATCGGTGCAAAGCCCGCAAGGATCGCTGGTGTCGATATGGCCGCAGACGCTGCACACCTTGATGGCGGCGGCGGCCTCCTTCAGCGCGGCGCTGAGCGGATCGAGCAGCGTCTCGCGCCGCTTGATGAGCGCCAGCGCCGCCCGCCGGGCCGAGCGCGGTCCTAGCCCCGGCAATTTGCCCAGGGCCTGAATCAGACGTTCGATCTCGGGCCCGGAAAGGGCGGCCTTCATGCGCCTAGAACGGCAGCTTGAAGCCCGGCGGCAGCGGCAGGCCGGCGGTCAGCTTGGCGGTTTCCGCCGCCATCTCGTCGTCCAGCTTCACCTTGGCGGCGCTGTGCGCGGCGATGATCAAATCTTCCAGCATCTCGGCGCCATCGGCGGTCATCAGCGAGGGATCGATCGCGATGCGCTTCAGCGCGCCCTTGCCCTGCAGCGTGATCTTGACGAGGCCGGCACCGGAAACCCCGGTGGCCTCGACGCTGTCGGCCTTGGCCTGAAGCTCGGCGAGCTTCTGCGGCAACTGTCCGATCATATCCAGCATGCTCAATTTGCTCATGACTCATCCATTTGTTCGGCCTCGCCCATATCGGACGACGGCAATGTTTCGTTGCTGATCACATCGACGAGCTTGGCGCCCGGGAAGGTTTCGAGTGCGGCTTTCACTAGTGGGTGACGCGAGATTTCTTCAAACAGCGAACTGCGCGCCTGCTCGCGTGCTGAAGCAATTGATGGCGCGCCGCCGCCGTCGCGAATCTCGATCATCCAGCGCTTGCCGGTCCAGGTCTGCAAACGCTCCGACAGGCGCCCGGCAATTTCCTGGCGCGGGGCGTTCGGCTCAAAGGCGATGGCGATGCGGCCCTCGGCCCACGAGACGAGGCGCACGAATTTCTCGACGCGCGATCTGAGGATGAGCTCGTTCTCGGCTTCAAGCCGCTGCAACAGCGCCTCGAACGATGGCATCGAAACGGCGCTGGCCTGCGGCGCGTCCTGCGATTGCGGCTCGGCCCGCATGGCGGCGCCGCGTCCATCGGCACTGGCCCGCGCGCCGGACGGCGGTGATGACGAGGCTGTGGGTCGCGGCGTGGCAGGTATCGTCCCACGCGTTTCAATATCGGCGACCAGCTTGTCGAGCGGCGGCAGCTCGGCCGCAAAGCAAAGTCGGGCCAGCGCCATTTCCGCCGCCTGGATGGCGAGCGGCGCGTCGCGCGTCTCGCTCAGCGAGCGCAGCAGCAATGTCCAGTTACGGGTCAGCGTCGCCATGGACAGGCGCGACGACATTGCGAGGCCCTGTTCGCGCTCAGCTTGCGACGCGGAGGCATCCTTGGAGGCATCCGGCGCGATTTTCAGCCGGGTCAGCCAGTGCGTCTGCTCCAGCATGTCCTGCAGCACCGCAATGGGGTCGGCGCCGGCATCGTATTGGCTGCGCAGTTCGGCCATCGCGGCGGCGATGTCGCCCTGCATTGTGAGATCGTAGAGATCGAGCACCCGCGCCCGGTCGGCGAGGCCGAGCATCGACCGCACGGTCGCCGCATCCGGTGGCGCGCCGTCTTCAGCCAAAGCCAACGCCTGATCGAGGATCGACAGCGCATCGCGCACCGAACCTTCGGCAGCCCGCGCGATGATGGCGAGTGCATCGTCCTCGACGGTGAAGCCTTCTTCCGAGGCCACGCCCTTGATGTGGGCGATCAGCGTATCGGCAGGAATACGCCTGAGATCGAAACGCTGGCAGCGCGACAACACCGTCACCGGCACTTTGCGGATTTCGGTGGTCGCGAAGATGAACTTCACATGCGGCGGCGGCTCTTCCAGCGTCTTCAACAAGCCGTTGAAGGCGTTCTTGGAAAGCATGTGAACTTCGTCGATAATGTAGACCTTGTAGCGGGCCTCGGCGGGCAGATAGCGCGTGCCCTCGATGATCTCGCGAATATCGTCGATGCCGGTGCGGCTGGCGGCGTCCATCTCGAACACATCGGGATGGCGCGATTCGGCGATGGCGACGCAAGGCCCGCACAAGCCGCACGGCGTGATCGTCGGCTCGGCCCGCTTGCCGTCTTCGCCGATGCAGTTGAGCGCCCGGGCGACGATGCGCGCCGTGGTGGTTTTGCCCACCCCGCGTACGCCGGTGAGCATAAAGGCATGGGCTATGCGCTTCGAGATGAAGGCATTGCCCAGCGTCCGCACCATGGCGTCCTGGCCGATCAGGCTGTCGAAGGTTTGCGGGCGGTATTTGCGGGCGAGGACGCGGTAAGCGTCCTTGGTGCGCTGGCCGGATGCGCTCAACGCGGACGGCATGTCGAAGCCAAGCGAGGGCTCATCGGTCATGCTGCGTGCCGTGCCCCCGCCTGACGCTGGATGGAAAGTGGGTGGGAGGCTGACATGACCCAAGCAGAACTCGTTGCGGCTGCTTCCTTCCGGATCTGACCGGGTTGGCGAGGAACTCGTCCGCACCAACCTCCCGAGAGGAGTATATCAGAAACCGAGGGGTCATTCGCAAGTCCGCAGACTTGCCTAAATGGCGAAGCGGGGTCAGGTTCCCGCAAATGCCATTCACCTTTGCCAATCCCAATACCTTCGCCAACAACCCGCTGGACCGGCAGAGCGAGAAACGCGCCGATTCCGGCTGGATCGCCCGCACCTATGCCGAGCCGACCACGCTGGTCGTGCCGTTCTGGAAGCTGAAGCCGTTCTCGATGAAAACGCCGGAAGGCCCGGCGGTCGGCTTCATGAAGTCCGGTTATGTCGACAAGATGATGGGTGAGGGTGCCCCGTTGGTGTTCCTGGGGCGCGACAAGGCCGGCGCTTACTTCGCAGCCGACATCTCAGCCGCCGCCGATCCTGAAAACGAGGGCCCGCTGGCCGGCCTCGGCACATTCAAGGATCTGCGCCAGCTTGCCGGGGAAATTCCCCCGGGCGATGCCGCGATCCTCGGGCAGGCCCGTTCGATCATCGACTGGCACCAGACCCACCGCTTCTGCGCGGCGTGCGGCGCCCCGACCGCGCTGTCGGATGGCGGCTACAAGCGCGAATGCGGCGTCTGCAAGACCGAGCATTTCCCGCGCGTGAACCCCGTCGTCATCATGCTCGCGACCTATGAGGACAAGTGCCTGCTGGGGCGCGGCCGGAATTTCCCAAAGGGCATGTTCTCGGCGCTGGCCGGCTTCCTCGAGCCCGGCGAGACCATCGAAGAGGCGGTGGCGCGCGAGCTGTTCGAAGAGGCGGGCGTGAAGGTCAAATCCGTCACCTACCACTCGACCCAGCCTTGGCCGTGGCCCTCGCAATTGATGATCGGCTGCTTCGCCGAAGCCGAGAGCCCCGAGATCACTGTCGACGAACACGAAATCGCCGAAGCCCGCTGGGTCGATCGCGCCACCGTGCGCACCACCCTTGCCGGCAATGGACCAGAGGGTTTCTGGGTACCGCCGAAACTCGCCATCGCCCACCAGCTGGTGAAGGCGTGGGCTGAGGCCGAGTAGGAGCACAAACGCCCGGACCGTGCGGCCCGGGCGTTCGGCAGTTTGTAACTACGGCTTTACAGATAGCGGCTGCGTTCGCGATCCATGTCGTCGCGGGTGTAGGCATCGGCGCTCGGGTTGAACGCTTTCCAGCCATCACCTTCATAATGCGTGCGGCGGGCCGCTACATCGATGGGACGATAGCGATCGAGGATAGCCGTCGCGGTGGCGCGATTCGCATCGCTCGTGCGCACCGAGACTAGCGTGCCACCACGGCGGACGTTCTCGGCATAAACATGCGCCTGGTCCTTGGGCACACCGTTATCGACGAGCGCATCGATGATGCCGCCAGTCGCGCCGCCGGCTGCGGCGCCCGCTACTGCGCCAGCTGCCGTCGCCGCCAGCCAGCCGGCCGCAACCACCGGGCCGACGCCCGGAATAGCCATCAGGCCAAGACCGGTCAGCAATCCGACCGTGCCGCCGGCCGCCGCGCCAAGGCCTGCGCCGGTCGCGACCCCGTCCATCACGCTGTCGGATTCCCTGTTAGCGACGAGCGAGATGTCGTCATCGGTAAATCCTGCGCCCTTCAGATCGGAAACGACTGTCTTTGCATCGGCATAGCGGTCATAGCTGCGGGTGAGTGTGGTGCTCATGTTTTTTACTCCGGTTTAGGAACGAGCTTGCCGTCGAAGACGACATTGCCGCGATAATCGACCGCCACATCCGCCATGGCGCCGTCATGGGTCGCCTGGCCGCGCCAGATGCCCTTGTCGTCCAGCGTCAGCGCGGTTATGGCGGTGAAGCCCATCTCGGTCAGCATCGTGGTGACCTGATCGGCGGTGTAGCTGTTGGCGCCTTCAAGCGGCGCATTGGTATCGACGCCCTCGACGGGCGCAGGCATGGCAGAGGTATCGTCGGCCTTGTCCGCAGCCTGCGCGGCGGGGAAGGCGAAAACGGCAGCCGTCACCACGGCGGCCAGAAGTGCTGTCCGTTTCACTGTCTTATCTCCTCGTTTAAACCAGTCCGGAGCCGGACTGTTGCGGACATAAACGATGTCGCGCACAGATCGTTCCGTCTGAGGGCGCGCATGAACGCCATCGCAGGAAACATGCACGAAAGCCCAATAGACCTATGTGATTTCCCACATAAGACGGAACTCAAAACGCCTCGTCCATCCCCATCGCCGCGTGCTGCGCCTCGGCGCGAGCGACGTCGTGGCTGAGGATGACGATGTCGTGGGTGGTGCCTTCGCGGTCTTTCACATGATCGCGCAGCAGCGCCTCGGGCCGGAAGCCGAGGCCTGAGAACATCGCCAGCGCGCCCTGCTGATCGGGCGTCATCTGGGCGACGAATTTCGCGAGGCCCTGTTCCAGCCCCAGCGCAAATGCTTCCTGCGCCAGCACGCGCCCAAGGCCCGCGCCGCGTATTTCGGATGAAACGAGAATGCGAAGCTCACCCACATGTTTCGACCATGACAACGGATCGGTGACGATGGTGGCGCAGCCCACAATCGCCCCCTTTTCGATTGCCAGCAGCGAGACGATTGAGCCATCCGCGATGTTCTGCAGCCAGGCGGCCACCACGCGCGGATGGGTTATGTCACGGCGCAGGAACATGAGGTCCGTCGGCGGCAGCGCGCGAGCGAAGGCGAGGATGCCCGCCTTGTCGCTATCTTCCATGTGGCGCAGCGTGAAGCTGCGGCCGCTATGCGCGATCTCGCGCGGATAGGCGCGGTCGGTCATGTCGAGCGCTCCCCAAGCCAGGCATCGATCTTGGGCCACAGCCGCTTCACGGCATTGGCCCCGGCCAGCACGCTCACATGCCCGCCTTTGACCGCCAGCTCGGTCTTGTCCTTGGAGCCCACCATCTGGATCAGCGGCTTGGAGGCGTCATAGGTCACGATGTGATCGTGCTCGGCCAGAATGTGAAAGACCGGCACGGTGATTGCGCTCAAATCCACGCGGCGGCCGCCGATGACGAACTCGTTCGTGTTGAGCTTGTTGGCGTGCATCAGCTCTTTCATCGTTTGCCGAAAATATTCGCCCGCCAGCGGCAGTGTTTCGTTGCCCCAGCGCTCCATCATGCGGAAGCCCTTCACAAACTCGTCGTTCCACATATTGTCCCACAGGCGGATCTGCGCGGTTGCGCGGCTGACCGGCCGCAGCATGTCGAACGAGGTGACGATCATCTCGGCCGGGATATTGCCCATCGTGTCGACCATGCGGTCGACATCGAAGCTGTTGGCATCGGCCCAGGCGCGGAACAGCTTCATGCCGCTCCAGTCGATGGGCGTGGTGAAGCAGACGAGGTTCTTCATCGGCCCGCCGGGATGCAGCGCCGCGTAGCAAACGGCCAGCACACCGCCCATGCAATAGCCCATCACCGTCACATCTTTTTCACCAGAGCGGGTCTGGATGGTGCGGATGGCATCGGGGATGAAGTCGAGGACGTAGTCTTCGAAGGAAAGGCGGCTCTCATCGCGTCGCGGCGGCGCCCAGTCGAGCACATAGACGTCGTAGCCCGCCTTCAGCAGATATTCGACATAGCTCTGCCCCGGCGCGAGATCGAAGATATAGCCGCGATTGGTCGTCGCCATCACGAGCAAGATCGGCACGCGGTAGATTTCATCCGACAACGGACGATAGTGATAAAGCTGCATCGTGCCGCGCGAGGCGACGACGTCTTTCGGCGTCAGGCCCACGGGGGTCAGCGGCGCGGTGAGCTGCTCCAGCCCCTTGATGTTGCGCTGGATCATCCGCTCGATCTCAGCGCGGACGCGCTGGGCGGCACTGGGCTTCGGCGCGGCGCTCACGATGCCGGGGCCTTGGGCTTGCGTGTGCGCGGCGGACTGTCCGCCGTCCTGACCGGCGCGGGTGCCAGCGCCAAGTTCAGCCTGCGCAGCTCCTGCTCCACGGCACCGAGCCGCTCACCCATCGCGACAATGTCCTCGCGGCTCGGCAGATTGAGCGTTGCAAGAAACTTCGCCATCGCCTCGCCGAGTGCCTTCTGCATGGCGAGTGGCAGGACCGTCGCCTTGTTCATGGCGGCACCGAACTGCTCCTGTCCCATGACCTTGTTGCCGGCTTCGTTGAACTGGCGCTCCATCTTGTCGATCATGTCGCGCCACAGCGCGACCGGGTCCGTCCAGGGTGTTTCGGCCATATCCTGTCCCTCTTCATCCCGCTCTGTCGGGCGGTTCTTCAGCATTCAAGCGCGCTGACCCAAGGTCAAGCGCCAGCGGCGGCGACGGCCCGCAGCGCGTGGCTGCGATAGACGCCGAGGATCTGCATGTGGCTTGAGAAGAACTGTAGCTCCTCCAGCGCCAGGCGAACATTGCGGTCCTCGGGGTGGCCCGCGATCTCGACATAAAACTGTGTCGCGGTGAAGGTGCCGCCAACCTGATAGCTTTCCAGCTTCGTCATGTTGACGCCGTTGGTGGCGAAGCCGCCCATCGCCTTGTAGAGCGCCGCCGGCACGTTACGAACTCGGAAGACGAAACTGGTCATCACACTCTCATCGGTGTGCGGGGGCTCTTCGGCCCCCTGCGCCATGATGAGGAAGCGCGTCATGTTGTGAGGCTCGTCCTCGACGTCGCGTTTGAGGACCTCAAGCCCATAAAGTTCTCCCGCCAGAGCCGACGCCACGGCGGCAACGCTTGGATCATTCAGATCGGCGACATGGCGGGCCGATCCCGCCGTATCGTGCCATTCCTGCGCGTGCAGCTTCATCTCGCGGATCAGCTTACGGCACTGACCGAGCGCTGGGCCTTGGCTGAACACGGTGCGTACCCCGTCGGGCGACGCGCCCTTCAACCCCAGAAGCTGCAGATTGATGCGCAGGAAATGCTCGCCGACGATGTGCAGCCCGGCTTCCGGCAGCAGATGGTGGATGTCGGCAATGCGCCCATGGAGCGAATTTTCGATAGGAATGATGCAGAGGTCTGCCACGCCCGAACGCACTGCCTCGATCGCATCCTCGAAGGTTTCGGCGGGCGCGGCCTCAGCATGGGGCACCGCCTCGCGCGCCGCCTGATGCCCGAATGCGCCGGCTTCGCCCTGGAAGGCGACGCGCTTGGCCTTGGCGATCAACATGCTCATGTTGGATGTCCTTTGCGCGCCGCGAGGATCGCGCGCGCTTTTTCCAGATCCGCCGGCGTATCGACGCCCAGCGGCACGCCGCCGACGATGGCGACGGCGATCGTCATGCCGGCCTCCAGCGCTCGCAATTGCTCCAGCTTCTCGCGTGTCTCGAGCGGAGATGGCGGCAGACCGACGAAACGGGCAAGAGCTGCCCTCTTGTAGGCGTAAATGCCGATGTGATGGAGCAGTGGGCTATCGCCATAGGGCGCAGAGGCACGCGTGAAGTAGAGCGCGCGTCCGATAGATGCGCCGGGTGCTAGGCTGACGACCGCCTTCACCACGTTGGGATTGTCGCGGTCTTCCTCAGCGCAGGGGGCAGCGAGGGTCGCGATATCCGCGCCCGATTCCTCCAGCGCCGCCGCAACCGTGCGAATCGCTTCCGGCTCTAGCGTCGGTAGATCGCCCTGCAGGTTGATAATGGCGTCATGTTCCCCGTCTGGGTCGAGTGCCTGCAGCGCCTCAAAGATGCGGTCAGAACCTGAAGGATGATCAGGCCTCGTCAGCACCGCCTCGCCCCCGGCAGCGATGACGGCCGTGCAGATTTCCGCCTCGGCCGCCGCAACCGCGATCCTCTGAAATCCAGCCTCCCGGGCGCGATCTAGCACGGCCACGATCATGGGCACGCCGCCCATTTCGGCAAGTGGCTTGCCGGGCAGCCGGGCCGAGGCCATGCGGGCCGGAATGAGGACGATCGGATTCATGAAAATGGTGTCAGACGTGACGTTAGGAAAGCTCGTGACCGGCGCGGTTCCGGCCTTTCCCCTTGAAAGGCGACGGGTTATAGGATCGCCGCCGCGTCGGGGTCAAAGCGCGCGTGCCGTTTGGGCTAGTTTGTCAGCGCACTTCGGAGTTGTTGGGCATGGATTCCTTAGAGTGGAACAAGATTCTCATGGGCGTGGGCTTCTCCGCCCTGGCTGTGCTCGGCATCAATGAACTAACCAAGGTCGTCTACAACGTCGAGAAACCCGAAACGGTGGCTTACTTGGTCGCCGGGGTCGAAGCCGAGACCCCTGCTGAAGGCGGCGACAGCGGCGGCGATATTGGCGCACCCGCCGCGCTCCCCGATTTCGGCATCGTTCTCGCCTCGGCCGACCTAGCAGCCGGCGAGAAAATCGCTGCCAAATGTGCCGCCTGCCACAGCTGGACCAAGGGCGGCGCTAACGGCATCGGCCCCAATCTCTATGGCATCGTCGGCAACAGCCATGCCCATCTTGGCGATGCCTTCGCCTATTCCAAGGCAATGGCCGCAAAGTCGGGCGAGCCTTGGGACTACGCCGCGATCTACCAGTTCGTCGAGGCGCCCGCCAAAGCCATCAAGGGCACTAAGATGGCCTTCGCGGGTCTGAAAAAGTCCGAAGACCGCATCAACCTCATTGCCTACATGCGGACCTGGGGCGACTCGCCCTATCCGCTGCCTGCGCCGGCCCCGGCTGCTCTGCCCGTTGAAGGTGCAGCCCCGGCCGAGGGAGCGGCTCCGGTCGAAGGTGCTCCCAGTGAGGGCGCACCGGTCGAAGCAACGCCCGCACCTGCCGAGGCCAACCCAGGCTCCGCCGAGCCGGAAGCGACGCCGACACCCGCTGCGACACCGTCGGCAACCCCTGCCGCCGCCCCGGCT
>Ga0105048_10014556_pt1 | contig 12249 bp, 7 predicted proteins | sample MAT05_FD_78382 | JGI IMG/M metagenome (GOLD analysis project Ga0105048, IMG submission 78382) | Freshwater microbial communities from Lake Fryxell liftoff mats and glacier meltwater in Antarctica - MAT-05 | ecosystem: Environmental > Aquatic > Freshwater > Ice > Liftoff microbial mat | place... | reverse complement strand
TCGACTGGCGGGCGAAGTCGCTCCAGTACTAATTGATGGGCATTGAGGCCCCGTGCGCAAATTGAAACCTCATCAATAAACTGGCGCGCTGAAGAATAAATGTGAATGTCCGCCTGAAGAACGAGCACGACATGTCCGTCCTCAAGCGCCTCGGTTCGGAAACACTTAATATGGGTGCCTAGAAGCGTCGCCGAGTCATCTGGGTTTGGGACCGTGCCGGCATTGTTTTGCGGTGCGGCAAAACTGGAAAGCCACCCGCGGGCTTTACTTCATCTCGAGGTCCAAGGTCGACATGACTTTCACCACCGCGGCCCCGATGTCTGGTGATCCGGACCGGTCGGTGGACCCCCAGATATCCTCTCCGACGAGCGCTGCCTGAGCGGCCAGGGCACCGAGGTCCGCGTCGTTCGCTATCGCGATTCCGTGTGCGAAACGGTGTACGAGTTTATCACCACCGCCTTCCACTTGCCCTCCGACATAATCGCCTGACTGTATAAATCGCGCTGGAACATCGAGAAGGTCTTCGACCAGCTCAAAAACAGGTTCCCGACGAAGACGACAATGAGCGACTTGTTGGGCGAAGCGTTGTCCGTGAAGGCGGCGTAGCCGTAACGGGGAAGCGCGCGGGTCCACTGGCCGTCAACGTGCATAGTGTCCTCTCCAGAATCGTAGACGAGGTTGCCCACGACGAGAAGGTCGCGTAGCGGCGGATTTTCCGGCAACGGGCTGTCGCCGAGGTGCATCCCATAGGAGCCGGTCCGCCCAGTTCCACGCCTGCTGGCCGAAACCGATGTTCGAGATGATGTTGTTCGCGATGATGCTCCCGCCGTCGTTGTTTTCATCGACGGCCGGCTTGCCGTCCACCGCGTTCGCGGAGCCGTGGGACGCGGGACCGGGCCGGAGCAGGATGCCCCAGAGGTCCACGTAGGTGATCTGGTTGTCCGTCATGAGGACATTCTTCGCGCCGTGCACCGCGTTCAGGCCGATGAGGCAGTGGCTGGCGATGTTGCGGGAGACGATGACGTTGTCGGCGTGAACATCCACGCCTTGGTTGCAATATTCGATGACGTTTCCGGTGACGATCGCCCGCCGCGTGCCCGTGGGCGACGCCAGGTGGATGCCCGAGCCCTGGTGCCAGTTGTTTGTGTAGCGCGCGTCAATCATTTCCTTGGGCGCATTGCGACTCGGCTTGGTTACCATCGTGATTGTGCCGAGGTCATACCGGTCGCGGACTTCCTTCGTCGGCATCAGGCGGTATTCGGAAGTGCGGTTGTTCCGGATCGACACGCCGTCCACGTCACGCATCTGGATGCCGGTGCCGTCGACCGACGTGAAGGCATAACCCAAGCGTTCGGTCTGAGTGCGGTCGTCGAGGGCCTCGCCCTTGTAGTTGGTGACAATGCAATTCTGCACTCTCACGTCGCGAGACGACATCGCGACGATGGAGGAGTTCGAGTGATTCTCGGACACGCGCAGATTGGAGAACTCCAGGTCCCGGCACTGCCGCGCGACGTGGCCCGGCTGGTTGGTATCCTGGTTTCCCTCACTGCGAGTGAACGAGAGATTCATGATTCGGACATTGGCGGCCTTCTCGATTCGCACGATCGGTTCCTTAGCGTTGGTCTGCACGATGCGCGCCGGACCATATAGTTCGGTATTGTCGCGGTTAGTGACCAGCGCCCGGCTAATTTCATAGTCCCGCGACGGCAACCGGAAGATGCGGCCCGGGTTGGCATCAATCGCCTCCTGGAGTGTCGGGTAGGACGTCACGCCACCATGGCAGCCTCCTCCGCAACCGCAGACAGCGACACCGCGATCGTAAAAAAGGCGGCCCGCATATGGCTCAGGACAATTTTGACACGCTTGTTATAGTTTGTCGGCTGGGATGTTTGTCACGCCTTCGAAGCCGGCGTCGAAAAGGTTGCCGTGGACCTGCACGTTCACAGGGGCGGGCTGGCGCACCTGCTCCACATACAGCGCGTAATGGTAGCGCGGTTCCGCCTGCACCCATTTCCCGTCGAGTAACACCGTGTCCCGGCCCGAATCATAGACTTGGTTACCGGTGATCAGCACATTGCGGATCGGCGGATTCTCCGGCACTTGGCCGAAGAGAATCGCGATCACGTTGCGCTCAGGATACGCACTCTTCCGGTCGGCCCAGTTCCAGTGTTGTTCGCCGAAACCGAAGTTGGAGAAAATATTATTCGAAACGATATGGCCGCCGTCGGTGTTCTCGACCTCGGGCTTGCCGTCCGTGCCGGCGTTGCTGGAGACATGCGAAGCGGCACCGGGCATCAGCAGGATGCCCCAGAGGTCGACGTAGTTGAACTGGTTGCCGTCCAACAGGACATTCTTCGCGCCGTGCATCGATTTATAGCCAATCATCGCGTGCGAGATGATGTTGCCGCTGACGATCACGTTATCGGCATGGACGTCCATCCCCTGCGCGGCATTTTCGATATAGTTACCCGAGAGGATTACCCGCTTCGAGACCATCGGTCCCGTCACCTGGATGCCGGCGCCTTGGTGCCAGTTGTTCGTGTATTTATTGGCCATGATGTCAGGGTCCCCGAGCTGACCCGGGACCTCCGGCACCACCGTCAGCGTGCCGAGATCGTAGTGGTCGCGAATCGCCCGCGTGGGCAAAAAACGGAATTCCTGAATACGATTATCCCGGATGACGACGCCATCCACATCGCGAAACTGGATGCCTGAGCCGTCGATGGCTTTAAAAGCATAGCCATAGAGCGGGCTCGCCGTGCGGTCATCGACCGTGATGCCCTTGTAATTGACGATTACGCAGCCCTGCACGGTGACGTCGGCCGAAGAACGGGCGTAGATTGAGGCGCGCGTGTGGTTTTCGGAAACCCGCACTTGGGAAATCTCGACGTCGCTGCTGTCCAGGATTTCGATGCCGTTCTGGTCGGTGTCCTGGTTGCCCGCGCTACGGGTAAACGTAAGCCCACTGAGCCGCACGGATTTCGCGTGGTCGATGCGCACCATGGGTTCGCGCGGGTTCGACTGCACGATTCGCGCAGGGCCAAACAACTCAGTGTTATCGCGCGTGATCCTCAGCGCGGTGTTGATCACATACTCGGTCGTCGGCAGCTGGATTTGGCGGCCGGGATTAGCGTCAATCGCCGCCTGTAGGCTCGGATAGGCGGAGGCGTCAACCGGTTTGGGCTGGCCCTGAGCCAGAGAAAAAGCCGTGGCCGCCAGCACAGCAGCGCCCAAGGCACGGACAAGACGGGAAAGAAACATAACAACAGGAGGTTGGAGGAGGACTCGCGGGGAACGAGACGGCCGGCTTTCGTCGAGAAATTCGGCGAAACCGATCGTTCAGCCAGTCCGCCCTCACCTCCCTCAATGTCAACCCACCGCCCGCACCGTGGCGTCCGGAGGTTCATTATTTCGGACCAACCCCGGTGCGCACGTACTAAACCCAAGGGTTCGCCCTCGACGGTCCGACTGCCGCTCATGACGGTAGGGCATCGCCAGTGCACTCGCTCCTGCCCCATGACGACCACGATCAACATCCTCGCCGCTGTCGGCAGCCTCTTCCTCGCCACGATCCCCGCATTCGCTGCCGGCCGGCCTAACATCGTCTTCATCGCCATGGACGACCAGAACGACTGGATCGGCGCGCTCGGCGGTCATTCGGCCGTCAAGACCCCCCAACATCGACCGCCTGCCAGACGTGTCCTCAACGCCAATTGCCAGGCCCCGCTCTGCAATCCATCCCGCACGAGCGTGATGCTGGGCCTGCGCCTCACCACCACCGGCATCTATGGACTGGCACCGTGGTTCCGCACCCTGCCGAAGCTGAAGGACCGGGTGACACTGCCGGAGCACTTCAAGGCCAATGGCTACCGCAGAACGATCGCCCGCTACAGGCGCACCGCCTGATGCCCTTCTGTCGTCCACTTTTCCGGACCGTATCCACGGTGCGGCAGGAATCACCGATGTCGGCAGTTGCCTCACTCCAACCCTGCGGGAAAATCCTTCCAGCCACCCACCCCGGCCCCGGCCAGCCCCTATCCACCAGCTTACCTCACCCATGATCGCACATTTCCTTCCCCGCCGCGACTCGCTGCTTCTTCTCGCTGCCTGCGTCGCTTTCACCGCCGGACAGGGTGCCGGGGCCAAACCGGCCGGACATCCCATCACCGACGCGCAGGGACGCCCGATGAACGTGATCATCCTTTACGCCGATGACATGGGTTGGGGCGACCTCGGCGTGCAAGGGCACGCCTTTGCGCAGACGCCCGCCATCGACCGGCTCGCAGCCACTGGCACGCGGTTGACGCAATTCTACGTTACTGCCCCGATCTGTTCGCCGTCACGGGCTGGGCTCATGACCGGGCGCATCCAGAATCGTTTCGGCATGAAGAAGCTGATCAACGACAGTCTGGATCCGAAGGTCGGCTTCCACCATGTGCCGGTCGACGAGCCGATGGTGCCGCGCCTGCTCCAAACCGCCGGCTACCGCACCCAGCATATCGGCAAGTGGCACATCAGCTTCCCGAAGCGCGCGGGCGAGCCGGAGGTCAACGAATACGGCTACGATCACACTATGCTGCTCGGCGCCGGCCGCCACACCAGCTATTGGAACTCGAACTGGACGCGCGACGGCAAGACCCTAAAAACCGAGAACAGGTGGAGCGCGGAGGTCTATGTCGATGAAGCGATCAGGTTCATCGAGCAGAACCCCGGCCAGCCGTTCTTCATCAACCTCTGGTCCTTCGCGCCGCACCAGGAAGTGGTCTGCGACCCGAAGTATCGCGCGATGTATGCCGACCGTTCCGAGGAGGAGCAGTATTACTATGGCACGATCACCCAGATGGATGCGCAGTATGGACGCCTGCTGGACTACCTCGATGCTCACGGTCTCACCGACCGCACGATTGTCGTGTTCTCTAGCGACAACGGCCCCGAGCCGCACCTGATCCCTTGGAGCGAGCGCGCTCGCGGTTCGACCGGTGGCCTCCGCGGGGGCAAGCATCATCTCTTTGACGGCGGTATTCGCGTGCCCGGCATCGTCCGCTGGCCCGGGCTGACCAAAGCAGGCACAGTCAGTCGCGAAGTCACTTGGACCGCAGACCTGATGGCCACGTTCGCCGCCGCCACAGGTGTGAAACCGTCACCCGACCGACCGCTTGACGGCATCGACCTGCGGCCGGCGCTCGCCGGCGGCAAGCTGGACCGCAAGCAGCCGCTCTACTGGGAATTCGAAGGCGGTGTGAACCTGCGCGACGGTGTTCTGGCGTCGGCTCCCGGACTCGCGTTGCGCGAGGGCCGTTGGAAATTTCACTGCGACCTCAAGTTTGAGAACGTTCTGCTCTACGACATGGACATCGACATGAACGAGAAGTGGAACATGAAGGACTTACACCCCGACGTGGCAGCGAAGCTGCTGGCCGAAATGAAGGTCCTCTACGCCGACGTAAACGGTCCATACTCCAAAACCGCGAATTTCTGGAATGCCAAGATGATCGATGAGGAAAAGATCGTCGGTAATCCGCTCCCGCATCCATGACCCCGAGGGATTCCGCGAGTGACGGATTCCCTGAATCTGACCGTGCGTCACCCTTCACTTCTTAATCCCAACCAACTCCGCCATGCCCCATCATCGCCCCGTGGCAAAGTTCGCCGCTCTCGTTCTGCTCGCTCTGCCCTGCACCAGCTTCGCCGCGGAAGTCCCCGTCGTCGACGTTCGGGCTTATCCCTCGCTGCAGGCGGCCATCGACGCCAACCCCGGCCGGCAGATTCGCCTGCCCGCCGGCGAATTCACCATCGATCGGGCTCTGAGTATCACGCACGACAATACCGAGCTCTACGGCCCCGCCCGGATTGTGCAGACGAACCCCAAGGTCCCCATCTTGCGGATCGACAAGGCCAGGGGCATCCGTCTTTCCAACCTCACGTTCACCCGGTCCGAGGGCCGGCAGGAGGCCGAGGAACACGGCATCGTCATGAACAACGTCGAGGACGTGGAATTGTCCCACCTGCGGGTCAGCGAGAACCACTCGCATTCGACGATCTACGTTCGGAACGGCCGGGACGTCACGGTGGCAGACTCCGTCATCATCAACTACAAGGGTCTGTCCATCGATGACCGCACCCACTCAAAACTCTACGGCTATGCCTTCAAAGCCATCGATGGCACCGGTATCCAGATGTATGGCGTCCATGGGGCCACGATCCGCAACAACCGCATCCAGGAATACCGCCTGCTGCCCACGAAGGAGATCCGCGACCATTACGAGGTTGGCACGCTCACCAAGGTGACCACGCCGGGCCAGCTCGCACCCAAGGACATGATCGACAGCCGCTACACGAACAACTGGCACCAAGGCTCCGGCATCCAGGTCACGACCCCCGACAAGATGTCACAGGTGCTCATCACCGGGAACTACCTGGAAAACCCCGCCCAAGGCATAGACATCCATGCGGACAACGTGATCGTTTCCAACAATATCGTCACCCATGGCCTGATGGGCATGAAGGCCATGCACGGCTCGAAGCACGTCCTCATCGACGGCAACCAGTTCGACCATGTGGACCTTTGGGGAGTCATGCTGATGCCGGGCGCCGCCTCGCATGCATCAGCCAACGCCGCCGACGGTAAACCCCCCGTGACGGAGAACGTCGACGGCGGCCACATCGTTTCGAACAACATTTTCTCCAACTTCGGCTTCGGCGAACAATACTGGAACTGGGTCGGCAACAAACCCCGCGGCGTCGGCAGCAACGTCATCGCCCTGCTCGGCGGCCAGCTCCCCGAAAACCCGCCGCTGCGCAACGTCCTCATCACCGGCAACATCGTCTATGACTCCGGCCAGGACACGAAGCTGGTCAACGGCCAGTGGACCAAGCTCGAGCCGCGCTACAAGCACGCCCTCTACGTGGAGCAGGAGAAGGAACCCAAGCCCGTCAATGTGCTCTCTTACGTCAATCTGTTCGATCCCGGCTACCAGAACGTGAGCAATCTCCCCAAGTAAGTCCTGCCGACCAGCCCGTTCCGGCGATTCCGTTTTCTTTCCATGTCCACGAAACTTCCTCTTGTCCGCTCCATGCCGTGCTGAGCAAGCAGGGGCCACGCCTCCGAATGGCGGTCAACGGCGTACCATTACCAACTTCACCGATGACGACCGGCGCGCCGGCCCCGTCCTGGCCGGCGGCAAACTCGGTTTCCGCCAGATGCAGTAGTCGGCCACTCGGTATCACAACCCACGGGTGTATGGCGCGAAGTGAACCGCAGGGCTATAACTTCTCGATCGAGATCACCTGCACCGGACCGAGCAGACCGGATTTGACCGGCTGGTCATCCTTCGTCCAAGGCTGTCGCGTAACGAAGGTGAAGCGACCGGTCGGACTGGGTTTGCCGTCTAAAATCCAATTCGGCCACTTGCTGAGCACACCTTTAACATCACGATCGCCATCTTCCGGAAGACTCTCATCACCGATGAGACGATTCACCCAAAGATTGACGACCTTCACTTCGAGCTCATTGACCGCGCCAGTCCTGACTGCATCCGTGATGTCGATCCGGTAAGGCGCATTCCACAGCACACCGAGATCGTGACCGTTCAGTTTGACCGAGGCCATCGCGGAAACATCCCCCAAGTCGAGATAGAGCCGCGTAAGCGGGCCACAAGTGGCGGCACGCGTGAAGTTCTTCCGGTAGTTGGCCGAGCCGGAATAGAATCTGATCCCCGGCTCGGCTCGCTTCGACCAATCGTCGAGCCGGTCGAATATGATATGCTTCGGACCACCCCACTGAGGATCGAATCCCACCTGCCACGGACCGGTGATCTCCTGCATGGCAGGCAATACTACATCGCGGCGTTGCGAGGTGCCATCGGCGGCAGTCAGGACATACTTGCCCGACTGCCAGAATTCTCCCCCGGAAAAATCGACCGGGGCCGGCGCGGGGGACGAGCGAACAATCTCCCCCGCAGATTGTCTCATGTCGTCGAACTGTTCAATCGACGCAATATCGCCGGCGAATGTGCGCTGGTCAGCCGGACTGAAGCTCACCCGTTCCGGAAACCGGTTCTTCGGGCCCTTCAGAACAAGCTTTCCGTCGAGATAAAGCCGGGGGATGCTAGCCCCATAAGTCACGGCCACATGTGTCACCTTGGTAATGGGCGATTCATACACGAGGATCGGCTCGACCTTGCCGGTGCTCCCATACTGGAACACCACAACGCCATTGCTGCCAGTAGCAAAACCCCGGCGTGCTTGGCCGAGAGTCGTCACCGTCTGGTAACCATGGGCCGGTGTCTGCACGTCATGAGCGTAAGCCCACCCACCCTCGACCTTGCCGGGCAGTTCTATCTCCGAACTCGCGGCAAACAACATGTCAGCCGTCGGCTTCACCCACGCCGCCAACTCGAAGGAGTCGTCGATCGGGACCTTGGCCTTCGCGACAGCCGGCCAGAGAACGTCGCCATCTCGGCTGACGGCGGTGAAGGCCGCGATGCTTCCCTTCGTAGGGGCGAAAACCACAAAGATGGATTCGTTGGCTTGGAGCGAAAGAGGCACCGCCGTAACCTCGCACTCCTCCCGGAAGAAAGCCGAGAGGGAGCGTTTTCCACTTTTTGGCCACCACAGCTCTGGAATCCCGCCCTTGGCGCGGAAGAAAGCGGTACCCTGAACTGGCGCGTTATGTTTATTGACCACAAAATAAATATCCCAGGCTTCCGCCGTCCTCCGGTGAGTGTAGTTGAGCCGACCATGCAGCGCGTCGTCAGTGGTGAAATCCTTCGCGACACCCATTCCCGCGAGCACTATTTCCGGGGTACTACCCCAGACGATTCGGCCGCGGCCGAGCCGGCGTTCGCCCGCTCCATCGAATCCAGCATTTGCGCCCCAGATCTCGTCAGCCAATCGTTTCACTTCCTCGTCGCACTGCGGAAAGTCCGCCAAGCTCGGTGACTTCAGTGGCCGCGGACCCAAAACTGTTGCACCGCTCTCCACCAAGACTTTGATCCGCCGCAACAGCGCTGGTGTCATGGTTTGAACCTTCGGCATCGGCACGGCCTTGTAGTAATAATCGTCGCCATTCATCAGCTGCAGCACGGGCTCGCCGTTCGCGTTGTATCCTGGCAATACTAGCAAGCGGTAACGCATGCCGGCGGGAAGCACGACCTCGCCAGATTCCACCCGGGTCGCGGAATTGAGAATCAGCTCCGGCGGGCAACCGTCGTAGTTGTGGGCCGGACGGTCCGGGATGGCGCCGCGTTCCGCCACAGGAATGGGCGGCACGAATCGCTGTGGCGTGCCTTCCGCTGTCAGATAGCAGATATCGGCGACGAACCGTCCCTGTCGCAGCATGAACTGGCAGCGGGTCACGTAATCGTGCCACGATCGACCCATTTCCCACCAGGTGAGTCCGCGGTTAAACGCGGTCCCAAATTCGCCGAAAGAAATACCGGGCACGAGCCGCGGCCAAGGCTGCATGATCCATTGCGAAAAGGAAATCCGGTTAATGCCTGTGCAGAGAGCCCAGTCCGCCATCGGCTTGAAGTTGCCTGGGTAATCGAGATAATTCTGGCGCACGCCCGTGAAAGATTCCGCACCGAGGATGTTTCGGCCATAAACATGCGACGCGGATGCCATACCCTCCACAAGATCGCACATCGGAAAACCGTTATAAATGGGCCGCTGCCAGAATTCGGCCATCGGCTCGTCGGCGCGGCCAGCATAGCGCAGATCGTCGCAGGGCGCATCATAAGCCTCGATCGTGAGCCGCAGCCCGCGCGCGTTCGCCAGTTCGCGGAAATAGCCGGCATAGTTTTCCATCAGCAATTCGCTAATCGTTTCGCGAAAGTCCCAGAGGAAGCGCTCCGAAATTTCGCGGTCATCGACCACGATGCCCTTTAGCGTCGGCAGATAGGCCAGCAGGTCGTAACCGCGGCGGCGGCGAAATTCCTCGCGAAAACCAGCCGTCCAATTGCCCGATCCGGATTCCCAACTGTCAATGTGCGCGGAGACGATCGTTTTACCTGCAAGTTCTCCAGCGTCTGCAAGCAGCTTGGCCATCATGGCGTCGAAGTGTGCCTTCACCGCGACTTTGCTAAGCTTGTCACACTCAAGTCCATTAGCCTCCGCTTGTGCCGCACGCACTTCACCATTCGCCACGCTATGGCCGATACGCACAACCAACCAGCGACCGGCCGGGGCTTCCCAACTCAGTCGGCCGTCCGGCGAAAGCCGTTTGCTGAGGTCCTGGTGTTGTCCAGCGCGAACAGCCTTTCCAACGGGCACGGCAGGCCACTCGCTGCTTGTGGGAATGAACCGTGGCCAAGGGACGACGCTCGCGAAATCACGCTTGCCTGCGAATGACTTCGTCGAGTCGAAGCCGGGTATGCGGTAATCCGGTCCCCCACTTGGTGCCGGAAAAGCGAGCACGGCAATTTCGCGATAGTATCCGTGGTTGATGTCCTCCGGCAGCGGCAAAACCGCATCGAAACGGACCGGACCCTCAACGATCGTCTCCGATATCACCACGCGCTGCGAAGCTTGCTCCGGCGTCACCCAAGGCCCACCGCTGCCGGCCCAGCCGGGATCGTTGTTCAGGTTCATCTCCAGTCCAACGCGGTCGGCCTCTCGGACCAGATGGCGGAACATGTCGCGCCACGACTCTGACATGAAACGGTGCGGCCCTTGTGGATTACCGAGGGCACCATCGAAAAAGGTCAGCCCACCGATACCCTGCCGCTTCATCGCCTCAAGGTCGGTCGTGATCCCCTCCCGTGTGATATTGCCCTCCATCCAATAGGCGAAAACCCACGGCCGGGCCGAGTCGGGCGGCTGGGCAAATTGCGTGGCGAGTTCGCCGGCCGTCAAAACGCCTGTGGACCCAAGGGTGAAGGTGACTAAGAGACTATTAATGATGGGAGGGAGATTTTGGAGTAAACAGCACACGGACGAGCGAGATCAACTTTCCGGGAAGATGGCCAGCATGCAACTCCTGCCCTGGAACCGACAAGCCGGACATACGGCGAGATGTTGCCTGCCTGCATCTTTTTTGAAGCGAAGTGCTACTTTGTCCGGTATTTGCTACCGGTAAAGCCCGCGACTAACACATCCATACTATTACCAGCTGCCGGTTCGAAATGGTGCCGCTGGCAAGCCAGCGCTATTGACTAGAAAACTGGTGGGGGTGTTCGTCCATTCGAAGCGCACTGCGAACGGCGCGCTGACGCCGGAAGCGCAGATCATGACGTCACTGCCTTCGACCCGCTCGCGGATACAAACTCGCGGTTCTTACCTGCGATCAGAAAGGCGCGTCCGGGTTCACCTGTCAGCCTGAGACCGTCTGCCTCGCGAAATTGCATCCGAAACGCACTCCCTTCGCGCCGCGCAGCGGAGAACACCGGGCCGCGAGCGCCAGGAAAAACAGGATCAGGGTGCGTTTGAGGACGGACATGGGCGCAAGAAAATCCGTGCTCGTCGGGGCAAGCGCAGGCCTAGTCCCGCTTGGCGATCTTGAGCACCGTCCGGTGCGAGGCGAGCTCGAAGGCGGCGTCGAATTGCGGGACCACGGATTTCTCGCCACGGATGAGCCGTGCGAAATCCTGCATCATCTCGTCGTAGCGGCCGGTGACGGCCGGCAGGTTCACCTTCTGGGTGCCCGCTTTGAAGCCGCCGCGGGCCTCTTTGAGCGAGAGTTGCACGTGCGCCGGCTCGATGGGCAGGATCTCGACGGTCCCGTTCTGGCCGAAGATGTAGAACTGGCGGCGCTTGCCGCCGTTTACTTCCGAGTTCAGGCAGCGGATGACCGCCGAGCCCGCAGGGTAATCGAGCACCGCGACCTCATTGTCGTAATAGTTGTCGTGCTCGGGAAAGGACTGGTGCCGCGTCACGCACACCTTCGCCGGCACGCCCATGACCGCGATGGCCAGGTCGACCAGATGGGAACCGAGGAGCATTATCGAGCCGCCATAGCGCTGGGCGAGCTCGACCCGGCGCTCCATTAGCATCTCGCTGCCGATGTCGCCATGCACCGCAAACACCCGGCCGAGGAGCCCGCTGCGCGCGGCCTCGAGCGCGAACCGGAAGGCCGGATGATAGCGGAACATGTAGCCCGTCTGGAAAACCAGTTTCCCGCGCGCGGCGATCTCCTGCAGACGAATGAACTCGGCAAGATCGGCGCCCGGCGGCTTGTCCAGGTGCAGGTGACAGCCCGCCTCCAGAGCCGCGCGGCCGTATTTCAGAAGGTCCGGCAGGTCGGTTTCGACG
>Ga0105048_10014555_pt1 | contig 12249 bp, 9 predicted proteins | sample MAT05_FD_78382 | JGI IMG/M metagenome (GOLD analysis project Ga0105048, IMG submission 78382) | Freshwater microbial communities from Lake Fryxell liftoff mats and glacier meltwater in Antarctica - MAT-05 | ecosystem: Environmental > Aquatic > Freshwater > Ice > Liftoff microbial mat | place... | reverse complement strand
GAGTTCTTTTTCGACTTCCACTTCGACCCACAGACCCTGGCAGTCGAAGCCGTTCTGGTATCGCAGTTCGTGCCCGGTCATAGCGAAGTAGCGGTTGAAGACATCCTTGTACGTGCGACCCCACGCGTGGTGGACGCCCATCGGGTTGTTCGCGGTAATCGGCCCATCGAGGAACGACCACTTCTTCTTGCCGAGGTTCTGCTTTTGCAATTTCTCGAAGATGCGCTCGGTTTGCCAGAAGCTCAGGACTTCGCGTTCGAGGGCGGGGAAATCGGCTTGGGAATCGACCTTGGCGAACGGCATGGACGAGAACCTCGGGCAGGATCCAGAATCTGCGGGTATTCTATTGGCAGGGGTGTTTGCATGCCGCGCGACTTGATTCTTGGAACGGCCGGGCACATCGATCACGGCAAGACCGCGCTCGTGAAAGCGCTCACGGGTATCGACACCGACCGGCTACCGGAGGAGAAGGCGCGCGGGATCACCATCGACATCGGCTTCGCGTTCCTCGACCTCGGCGACTTTCGGTTGGGCATCGTCGATGTGCCGGGGCACGAGCGGTTCATCAAAAACATGCTCGCCGGGGCAACCGGGATCGACCTCGTCGTGCTGATCGTCGCGGCCGACGATTCGGTGATGCCGCAGACGCGCGAACACCTCGAAATCCTGAAGTTACTGCGGCTCAAGTACGGCGTGATCGCACTGACGAAAGCCGACTTGGTCGATGCGACGACGCTCGAAGTCGCCGAACTCGAAATCCGCGAGCTCGTGAACGGGAGCTTCCTTCAAGAGGCGCCGATTATCGCGACCTCGGCGAAGACGGGGTTGGGAATCGTGGAACTGAAATCGGCTATCCGCGGAATTTGCGAACGGATCGCCGCCAAAGAATCGACCGAGTGGTTCCGCCTGCCCATCGACCGGGCCTTTAGCGTGGCCGGGCATGGCACCGTCGTCACGGGTTCGATCGTGTCGGGTTCCGTGAGCATCGAGCAAGAACTCGAGTGGCACAAGGGCACCGGCGAATCGGAAATCGTCCGCGTCCGCGGGCTGAACCAACACGGCCAGTCGGTGCCGGAGATCCATCGGGGCCAGCGCGGCGCGATCAACCTCGCGGGCATTCCGCTCGAAACGGTGCACCGTGGGCAAGAGTTGGCGAAGCTCGGTTACTTGAAACCGAGCCGGGTGCTGACTGTCCGACTGCTGGCGCTCGACTCGGCGAAGCGGGCCATCAAACACCGGTTGCCTTGCCGGTTGCACCTCGGCACCGCGGAAGTGCTGGCGAGCGTTTCCATTCTCGACCGCGACGCGATCGACCCCGGCGACTGGGCGCTCGCGCAGTTGTTCCTCGATTCCCCCGTCACAGCAGTCTGGGGTCAGCCATTTGTGCTGCGCGATTCCTCGGCCGAGCGGACGCTCGGCGGCGGTCAAGTCCTCCAACCGACGGCGACGAAGTTGCGCCGCCGGCACGTCGAGCATTTGGATCACGCGGAGAAACTCTGGTCGGACGATGCGGAGGTTCGGGCCACGGCCTTCGCCTGGTTCGCGGAGTTCCACGGCTTCCAACCGGATGATTTTGTGCGCGAAGTCGGCATCGAACCCGACGGCGTCGCCGCAGTCGCGGAGCGGTTGAAAATGTCCGGTGTCATCGTCGAGTTGGAACTGCCACCGCACCGCAAGCTGTCGATCCACGCCGGGCGGCTCGCGGAACTCGGCGAACGAATCTTGGCGGCACTCGGCGGATTGCACAACGAGTTTCCGCTGTTCACGAGCCACGAGCGAGCCAAGGTCGTCGGCCTGCTCGACTACGTCGGTGACAAGGCGCTCTTGCAAGCGACCATCGAACGGATGATTCGCGAGAAGAAATTGGTCGGCGATGCCAAGCGGATCGCGCGGGCCGACTTCAAGCCGAAGCTCAGCGCGAACCAGCGGAAGTTGAAAGATAAGATCGTCGAAGAGCACCGCGTCGCCGGGTTTGCGCCGCCGGAGCCGAAGAGCTTCGCGCCGCAAGCAGCCGGGAACGCGAAAGCCTTGGACGACATTTTCGAAGTGGCGTGCGCCGAAGGATTCTTGGTACGGATCACGAACGAGATTTTCCTGCACGCCGATACCGACATTGAAATGCGGTCGAAGTTGGTGAGCGCATTCGCGACTCAGCCGGGGCTGACGGTGGCCGAGATCCGCGACTTGCTCGGCACGACGCGGAAGTTCGCGATCCCGATTTGCGAATACCTCGACCGCGCCGGGATCACCCGGCGCGAGGGAGATTTGCGCTCGCCGATTTAGTATCGGTCGCCGCCACCGCCACCGTATCCGCCACCTCCGCCGCTGCGGTCGCCGCCACCGCCACCGTAGCCACCACCTCCGCCACTGCGGCCGCCGCCTCCACTTCCACCGCCGTAGCCACCTCCACTGCCGCCTCCGCCGTAACCACCGCCCCCACCGCTACGGCCACCTCCGCCGCCGTAGCCGCCCGCACCTCCGCCGCCACCGTACCCGCCTCCGCCACCACGGGGTCGTTCTTCGCGCGGCTTGGCTTCGTTGACGGTCAGGCGCCGACCTTGGAACTCGGTGCCGTTCATGGCTTGGATGGCTTCTTCGACCCCGTCCGACATTTCGACGAACGCGAAGCCGCGGGACCGGCCCGTTTCGCGATCCATGATGATTTGCGCTTTGACCACCGTGCCGAACTGGCCGAAGGCGGCCATCAGGTCTTCGTTGGTCGTGCCGAAGGGCAGGTTCCCGACGTACAGATTCTTGACGCTCATGCTCAATCCCCAGGGGTCGGCGGACTCGGACTCGGTTCGACCGCCCATGCTAACTGACGCGTTGCCGATCATCGGCAACCGCGAAGGAAACGGAGGGATTGTTCGAGTCGTTCCCGAGGGGACTTGCGTGAGGGGTTCGGTGCTGGGAGCCCAGCGGAGTACGAGGAGAAGTGCGGATCGCCTTGCCATTCCTACTCGTGACCGACTCGCCGTACGAAGCTCGACGCGAACGGGAATCTCCGACCGATCCTTCTGATTCACCCGGTACCACCCCGGATAATTCACCGAAATATAACATCGCCATTACAAAAAGAAAGTCCGATTCGTCGAAAATTCGGACGGGTCGTTCCAGAAGTCATATGAGGGGTCGATGTGGGTGCGGCCATCGGGCAAAAATGCGACCCTGCGAGCCGGCCGCGTCAGTGGTCGGGGTAATTGAAGCACAGACTCCGACCGCTGACGCGGCCGGCTCGCCAGGTCATGCATCAACTCCGCGAGGTTCACTCCCCGATAGCTCCGCACCCCGACGTACGAAGTCGTCAGCCGCGGGTTGATTTCGATGATGTAGTCATCCCCTCCATCCGCGGCCGATCCCAAAAGCAAATCGACGCCGACGTAGCCGAGCAGCCCGGAGATGACCGCGAGCGCGCTTCTGGCGAGGGCCTCGGCTCGAATGGCCAATTCCGGCGCGATGGGCACGAGACCCCCGCCGTAGCGGAATTGGCCATCGGTCGAAATCAGCTGGAAGGTCGCGGGCAGGGCGATGGTGTCGCGCGGGCCGATGAGGAACGCGATGCTGGCGGGAATGCCTTCGCAATACGGCTGAGCGATCATCGCACCGGACAGTTCCCGAAACTCGGCTTCGGTTCGCACGAGTCGCATCCCCTCCGAGCCGGCGCCGTCGCGGCGTTTCACCACGCAGGGCCAACTCGGGGGAAGATCTTGCACCAAGACCGTCGCCGGAGTCCGGACGCCGAACTTCTGCCAATGCTGGAAGAGGGCGAACTTGTCCGACGTGAGCGCAATGGCCGCCGGGCTTGGCCCGAGCAACCGTCCGCCGACGCGGACGACTTCCCTCGCCAGATTCAACAAGACGCCGTCGGTCTCGGGGGCGATCACGAACGACCAATCGGCGTACGCGGCGAGCCTTGCAAAGTCAGCGGGCGAACCGGTGATCACTTCGACACCGGCGCTGGCCGCGAAGTCCTCGCGGATCGCCCGGAACATCGCCTGCCCTTCGATGAAGAGCGAATGCTCCGGCGATTCCGGATCGCGGCCCAGACCTTGGGCCGTGATGTGTTCGTAGACGAAGATCCGCGTCATGGTGAGTTCCGGCTTCGCGGCCCGACTACCGCGGCGGAATCTGAAGCACCGGCGTCGTCGGGCCGGACAGCCCCGCCGGGGCCGGCACGACGATCGGCGTCACACCCGGAGTCGGCCGCGTCGGCAACGTCACGCTGCCGTCTTGTTTGAAGGTGCCCGTCCCGGTGCCGCCGGTCGTCGGCACCGTCACGCCGGAGTTGCTCGGTTGGGATTGCCAGACTTCCCACGGCTTCGTGCTGGTGGCCGTCGGTTGGCCCGCCAACGGCAGCGGCTTCGGCGCCGAGACTGGGGCCGGCATCAGGCCGGGCAGATTCGCTCCGCCCGGAGGCGGTGGCAAAACCGCTCCGGGCGGCAGCATTTGAAGCGGATCGATGGAGTTCGGATTCACGACGCCCGGCAAGCCCGCCGGGTGTTCGCGGAGTTTGATCGCGGAGTTCAGGGCGCGGAAGTGGTCCGCCGCCTTCTTCTGAACGAACGCCGGCAGTGGCCCATCCGCCACGCTGATGTTGTTGTAAACTTGGATCGTCCCCTTCACGTACTCCAAGCGGGCGAGGGCGGCGTTGTAGTTCGCCAAACCCCGGTACTGGTCGGCGATGGCGCTCGCCAAGTCGCGCTGGCTTTGGATCAACCCGTTGAGCTGGCCGATGTAGTCTTCTCTTTCGAACTGCCCGAGCCGCTCTTTCTGCTGCTTGACGACGAATATCAAGGCCGCGCGGCGCTTTTCGTTGATGACGTTCGTCTCGAAGCCGAGTTCCATCTGCCGCACGGCTTCGACGATACCGTCGTAGATCTTGCGCTCCGAATCGCGGAGCTGCTCGTAGCTCTTCCAGAGCGACAATTGCGACTGCCGCGTGAGGGCGTTGGCGTCGCGGAAGCCGAGGGGCATATCGAGGCGCAGGCCGACCTGCCAACTGTTGAACTGGTTCAGGCGCAAGTTGGCGAACGCGTTTTCCGGGACGCCGCCGGTCAGCTGTTCGCCGAGGCCGTTGACGTCGTAGCTGGTGAAGAAGCGGGCGTCCGGCATGCGGAGGTTCTTCTGAGTCAGCAGATCGAGCTGCCGGGCTTTGACTTCCTGTCGGGCGATCATCAACTCGGGGCGGGTTTGCAGCGCTTCTTGGTAGACGCCATCGACGTCCGGCGAGAATAGCGCTTTCATCGGCTCGTCGGCCGGGATGAACACGGCGCCGTCGTTCGATTTCATCCCGAGCAGGCCGCGGAGCACGCGGTCCGCATCGAGGACTTGCTGGCGAGCCGTGATCACCTGCTGGCGGAAGAGCCAGTATTGGGCTTCGGCTTGCTGCTTCAAGTACGGTGCCCCGAGGCCACCTTTGGTTCGATCCGTGAGGATCCCGTACAGCTCGAAGGCCTGTTTCAAACCCTCTTCTTGGGCGTACTTGTTGTAATACGCGGCGTACAAGTTCCAGTAGGCTTGTTCGACGTTGAAAAGCATTTGGTTGATCTGGGTATCGAACTGCAGGCGGGCTTGTTCGGTGCGGATGCGCGTGACCAAGATGCCTTCCGAACCGGAGCCGCCGGAGGGCCGCAAGCCGGGGATGAGCACGCTGCCGGGGTGGTTGCCCAGCAGTTGGTTGGCCTCGATGCCGAAGCCCTGCAACAGCGGTTGCTCGAAGATGAACTGCACCCGCGGGGTGTACGACGTGGTGAGGGCGATGAACTGGCTGTTCGTGGGCGCGCTCGCCAAGTTCAGGTAGTTCAAACTCGTCGTGATACCGGCGATACCCCCGGTGGGCAGCGGCTTGGATAGGGTGCTCGTCAAACTGGCCGAGTCGCCGTTGGAAAAGCTCTGCTGCAAGCTGAGGGTCGCTTGATCCTGCTTCGCCCACGTCATGCTCGATGTCCAGCGGGCGTCGAATTTCGACAGCGACCGCTCGACTTCCGCTTGGGCGATGGCCGGGTCGAGCACGAAGGCTTTGATCGTGTCGGTGCCGGTGGTGCCGCGCCCGCTGAACGACGTCAGCGCGGGGTTGTCGGTGCCGTTCAGGCCGCTGCCGATGTTGCCCTGCTCGATGGCGATGGCCATCGCCTCCTTGAGGCTCAGGGGCCGCGTCGGCCGCTGCGAGTCGGAGACGGTCGCCGGCTTGCTACCGGGTTGCACCCCCGGCGGCAGAATCGCATCGTGCGGTTGGCTCTCCAGCGTCGGCGGAATATTCGGCCGCGTGGCTTCTTTCCAATCGGCCGGCTCGAGGAAGAGTTGATTTTTGCAGCCGGCCAGACCGAGGCCGGTGAGTGCGATCAACCCGCCGACGATGCGAGCCTTCCAGCGAATCTTCCGCATTATGCCGCCCCCATCCATTTTGCGCTTCGGCCATTCCCCCGACGGCCCGAACCGCAAAGTGTCTCCTCGGTTATCGGCACCCGACCGACACGAATTGAACGAAGATGCCGAATAAACCGATTGATCGGTCTAAAATCACCGGAGCTCCGACAATCTGGCGAGTTTGGCTCAAGTGGAGAAGGAGTCCTTCGTCATTCGTTCTTCGTTATTCGGGCGGGCTTTCCTATCTTGAACACATGGAAGAATCTACAAACACGCCCCGGTTCCCGTTGGCCCGGCACTCGTGGCGGTTCGCCAAGAAGGCCCGGCTGAACTGGCTCGAGCGCCACCAGCACTGGTTCAACTTCGCGATCCACATGCTCGGTATCCCGCTGGCAATCACCGGGTTGATTCTGCCGTTCTTCGTCGATTGGTATTGGGGCGCGGCGGCGTTCGTGCTCGGATATATCTTCCAATGGAGCGGCCACCTCGTCGAAGGGAACGATGTCGGCGAGTTCATCCTCGTCAAGAAAGCGCTCGGTTTGAAGACGGTGGCCGTCGCCCCGAAGTACGCGGAAAACGATGGTGGGTGACCCGGCCGCCGAGACCCGGCAATGGATCGAACGGATCGTGATCGGGCTGAACCTCTGCCCGTTCGCCCGGCGCGTTTTCGATGGCGGCACGATCCGTTACGCCGTGACCGACGCCACCGACACCGTGGCATTGTTGAACGATTTGACCCGAGAATTGCGGCACTTGGTCGAACAACCGATCGCGGCGGTCGAAACGTCGATCCTCATCCATCCCCGCGTTTTGCAGGGCTTCCTCGACTACAACGATTTCCTGAGCGACGCGGACGAACTCCTCGCATCCCTCGGCCTTAACGGCATTGTGCAGATCGCCAGCTTCCACCCGCAGTACCGTTTCGCGGGTACGAAGCCGGATGCCGTCGAGAATTTCACCAATCGCTCGCCTCATCCGATGCTGCACCTGCTCCGGGAAGCGAGCATCACGAAAGTGGCGGGCGATCCGGCGTTTCTGGAAGGGATCCCGCAGCGCAACATCGCCGCGCTGAAGGCTCTGGGTATTGCGAAATTGCGTGCACTGCACCCCGCAAGCTGAAATTGTTATCGCCCGAAGTGCTTGCGGCCTTCGTCGCGGACCAGCACCAAAATCCCCCACACCCCGACGACGGCACCGGGGAAGCAGCAGGCGTGGTTGAAGTTGAAGATCGCCGCGACGCAGGCCAGCATCGCGATCCAGTAGCCCTTACCGCGGAGAATCAAGAATCCGCCGACCGCCACGAACAGACTGACGCCGGCGAATATCGAATTGATCGGCGCGACGGAGGGCGCCCACGCTTGGGCCAGTTGTTCTTGGGCCCGCAGGATCTCGCCGGTCGCGGCGGCCTGCCCAGCCACAGCCGAGAACAGGTCGATCGGGGTCGGATCCTCGATCGGCTTTTCGTTGAGTACGTCCCGCGGCCCCCGCATTTCTTCGAGGTTGTTCAAATCCCCGACTTGCCGGCGGGCGTGCTCCAGATCGGCCCCGGGCCGGGTCGCGGCGTCGAGTGCGATGTAGCCATTCGCGAAGACGCCCGCCGTGCCGAGGATCAGCATCGCGATCGACGGCACGAGGAACATCCGGGTCAAGCGTGCCCCGGCCTTCAACACGCGCGGCGAACCGGGCTGCCCATCGGCGCCGATGTCGACGCCGATGGAAGTGCGGCAGTACGGGCAGGACAGCGGCTGACCGACGGCTTCGTGCGGCAAGCGCAACGGCTTCCCGCACGGAGGGTGCGGGCAGGTGATGACGACGGTGGGCATCGGTTATTTAAAGCTCTTCAGGAATTCCTCGAAGCCCTTCTTGTGCTTCTCGATGGTCGCGGCCGGGCCGACGAGAATCATCGACACCACTTCGCCCTCTTTGGCTTCGAAGATCACGTAGAGCTGCCGGTAACCTTCTTTCTTGGTGACCTTGGCGTTCGGGTCGAACGGGGCGGATTTGAACAGGAACGTGCCGGTGATGTCTTGGTACTTGCCATCGAAGGTGCCGACTTTCACTTTCTCGAGCTTGACGGCGTCTTCTTTCTTGACGCCTTCGGCGATCTCGAACTTCACTTCTTGGCGCTTCAGGTTGGCCTCGACGCCGCCGCCGCCCGGCGAAACGAAGACGGACAGCTCGGCGTCGTCTTTATCCTTCTCGGCTTTGGGCAGTTTGAATTGCGCGAGGCGCATCTTGTTCGAGGGGGTTTCTTCTTTCCAACCGGCGGGTGCGGTCCCGGTGAGCCCGGCGAGTTTCAGCGTGGTGCCTTTGTCTTCGGCGAGGGCGAATTGGCCGAACGCGGCCACGAGCAGGGCGAGTCCCAAGCGACGCATGATGATTCCTCCGAGTCGGGTTTCCGATGCAGAGGTCATTCTATCGAGCGGGCTTCAAACCGGGTATTCGTTGTAAATCTGCTCGAAGCGGGGGGCCGCCGCTATGAAGGCGTTGAGGACGACGGGGTCGAAACGGCCGAGGCATTCGTGCGTGAGCACGCGGATGGCCCGGGCATGCGTGACGGCGGGGCGATACGGCCGGCGCGACCGCAAACTGTCGTAGACCGAGGCCAGCGAAACCAAACGGGCCGACAGCGGAATGTCCGACTCGGCGAGGCGCTCGGGGTAGCCGGTGCCGTCCCAGCGCTCGTGGTGGGAGCGCGACAGCTCCGCGGCCAACGAGATGCACCCGGTCTCGCTCGGGAACTTTTCCGCGAGGCCCATGATGATTTCCCCGCCGACGGTCGGGTGCGTCTCGAGCACTTGGCGCTCGTCGGGGTCGAGTCGGCCCGGTTTCAGCGGCAAGCCGCCGGGGATGACGAGCAAGCCGATGTCGAACAGGGCCGCCGAGGCCGCGAGCATGTTGACGTAGGAAGGATCTTTGAGGCGGGAATATTCCCCGCGTCCTTCCACGGTCTGGGACATGGCGCGGATGTACCGGGCGATCCGCGAGCGGAAACCGGGGGCGAGGAATCCGGATTCGATCAACAACCGCGAGATCGTGACAGTCATCAAGTCCCAAGGGTTGGACGAAGGCACGATCGTGGCCAAGGGCGAGGCGCGGTGCAAACCATTGAAGCCGATCCTCATGGTTTCCAGCGTGATCGGCCGGGTGTGCAAAGTTTGGCGGCGGTTCATCAAGGCGCGCACGCGGGAGCGGAGTTCCGTCGGCGTGAACGGCTTCGTCATGAAGTCGTCGGCGCCGACCGACACCAAGCCGCTGAGCGCCGCGACCGGTAAACTCCCGGACGCGACCAAGATCATCATGCCGTGATCGGAGTGCAAGCGGCGGGCCGTGGTGATGAGGTCTTGGGCCGAGCAACCGATGGGCGTCGCATCGAGCACGATGAGGTCGTAGGGCTTTTGCTCGAGTGCCCGCAGCGCTTCGGTTCCGGACTTGATCGGCTGGACCGCGAATTCCCCTTCCAGCAATGTCGACACGAACGCCCGCGACATGTCATCGCCGTCTACGACCAACACCTGCACTTGCTTGTGCGCCCCGGTTTCGAGGACGTTCGACGACGGGGCGATCCAACGGGTGAACGGTTGCAGCGCCGTCGAGACCGACTCCGCCGTGGGATAGCGCTTGTCGGGATCGACTTGCAACAGTAGGTGCAGCAACTCGGCGACGTCGGCCGGCAACTCCGGGCGCGCGGAGCGCACATCGGGCGGCGTGGCCGTGAGCCGGCGACTGAGATCCGACAGCGGGTTGCCCGTTTCCGGGTAAGGATCCTTGCCCGTGAGCGCCCAAAACAAGGTGGCCCCGAGGGAGAACAAATCGGCCCGGCCGTCGACCGAGTGCGGATCGCGGGCCTGTTCCGGCGCCATGTAGCCGACGGTGCCGAGAAGGGTGCCCGGTTCGGTGAGGGCGTGCCGCGGGTGCAGGGCCAAGCCGAAGTCGAGCAGCTTCGCTTGCCAGTCGGGCGTGACGATGATGTTCGACGGTTTCAAATCGCGGTGGACCAGGCCGTGCCGGTGGGCCTCGGCGAGGGCGTCGGCGATCTGCCGGAAAATATCCGCGGCGCGGTGCACGGGCAGCGGTCCGCCGTTGCGAATCAGCGAGTCGAGGTCTTGGCCCGGCACGTACTCCATGACGAAATAATCGGTGATGGGCCGATTCGGTTTCGAGCTCGCGTGCCGCCCGGCATCGAGGCAGGCGACGATGTTCGGGTGCTGCAACCGGGCCACGGAACGGGCCTCGGCGAAAAATCGGTGCGTCAAGCGCGGTTGCAAATCGGAGAAATGGGCCGTCATCTTGACGGCGACGCGCCGCCGCAAATGGGTGTGCTCGGCCAAATAGACGATCCCCATTCCGCCCCGACCGATGGGTTGCAACAATCGGTACGAACCGACGATGATTTCGTCCTCCCGGCCGGACTTGATCAATTCGCCTTGATAAGCCGTCAGCAAATTGTGATCGATCAGGCGTTCGATCAGCTCTTCGGCCGAAGGGGATTCGCAGCAAAGGGCTTTGCCGATCGGGGCGAGTTCGTCCCATTCTTCGGCGAGCACGATGGAAGAATCGAGGAGCGCGGCGAGGTGGCGGGCCATCGCCGTGCCGGACTCGAAGGAATTCGGCAATGCGATTTCCGCCGTCACCAATCGATCGCGGGGGATGAAAGTGTCGAGCATAGTCGCCATTGTGAGGAAGGGTCTGGAATGCTTCCGCAGGGTGGGGATCGGTATCCACTCCCGATTACAAGTTAATTGTCGATGCTTAACGGGTCGATCGGCGCGCTTTCCGCAAGGATTTGACCGCTGAATTCCCGCGAGACGCGAATCTTGACATCCCGGCTTCACTATTTCGTGCCCGCAACCGAGATTATTGCTCCGGCGAGGAAATCTCGCGTTGAGTTGGCCTTGCGCTTCGAGCGATGCGGCCCGTCACCTATTCCTGAACCATTGACCCCGCCCCGACCCCGAAGTACGATTGGCCATCGATTCCGTTCCTCTCGCCCGAGGCCGCCGTGGCCCCATCGCACCGCTTCCGACGGATCAGCTTCGCCCTGTTTCTGACCGCACTGGCGCTCGGATGCTGGGGTCCACCGGCACCGACCGCGCCGAATCTGGCGGACGAACCGCCGGCCGAATCGCCCGACGGCCCGGCGTGGTTCGAAGACATCACCGACCGCGCCGGGGTGAACTTCGTCCACGACGCCGGCGACGTTTCCAAATATTTCATGCATCAATGCGTCGGCTCGGGCTGCGCCATCGCCGATCTCGACGGCGATGGCCGGCCCGAGTTGCTGCTCCTGACCAATGGCGGCGCCGAGTCGATTTCCGCGAACAAGCTCTACCGCCAGAAGCCCGACGGCACTTTCGAAGACGCTTCGGCCGGCTCCGGTTTGGACTTCCCCGGACTGAACATGGGGGTCGCCGTCGGGGACGTGAATAACGACGGTCGGCCCGACCTCGCCATCACACGGACGAACGGTACGAAACTGCTGCTCAACCTCGGTGGCTTGAAGTTCGCCGATATCACCGTCGAAGCCGGGGTGAAGAATCCGACCTGGGGCACGTCGGTCGCATTCCTCGATTTCGACCGCGATGGCTGGCTCGACCTGTTCGTCGTCAATTACGTCAACTACGATCCGTCTTGGCCATGCCAGTCGTCGACCGGGGCGCGCGATTACTGTGCGCCGAAAGTCTTTCAGGGGACGGCGAGCAAGCTCTTCCGCAACCGCGGGGCCGAATTGGCGAAGCGGCCCAACCCGAAGAACCCCCCCGCCGCGTTCGAAGATGTCACGGTGGCGTCGCGGATCGGCGAGAAGCCGGGGCCGGGCTTGGGCGTGGCCGCGTTCGACGCCGACGGCGATGGCTGGCCGGATGTTTTCGTCGCCAACGACGG